>OCVV012883064.1_pt1 | contig 17427 bp, 13 predicted proteins | sample 1539721 | NCBI WGS metagenome assembly OCVV01 (sample SAMN02144230, study PRJEB22623) | gut metagenome | biome: sheep rumen | host: Ovis aries | place: New Zealand | reverse complement strand
AAATACATCTTCTCGCCGCATGGTAAATTAGAATGATTCGTTTTATTCGTTGTTGAAAATGAAGCGTTTGGAACATCCGAAACTTAAATTCATGAAAAATTTGTGGTTAATTCATGGAAATTCGTGTTTTATTTTAGACATAAATGATCATGAATTAACCACGAATTTTTCATGAATTGAATATTTGTAGTTTTCGCCGAATTCACGTTAATTATTCATTGTTAATTGTCCCCCCTCACCTCTTCAGCGAACGCGCACCCGCATCCTCCCCCGTTGTCCACTCGTCATCACCCCCAGCCTCGCACTCGTATCAACCTCCGTCTGGCACTCGTTTTATCCCTCAACGAGATGCCTGCCAGAACCGAGAAGAAACGACTGCCAGAAGCGTGAAGACATGATTGGGGATTGGAGGAGGATGCGGAGGAGGATGCGGAAGGGAGTTGGAACCTTATACCGAACTCACGTTATGCTCATATAAATAATGAAAGATGGTGTGTATTCTCTGTTTTTTACTCACATTTCTTTCTTGTTTTTTTTTCAGAACGAGAAAAAGTTGTACCTTTGTGGTGATAAAACCGTGGAGGACGGTTTGATTGTGAAATGTAAATGGTAAATTGCTGATTATGAAGAATTTTTTGTTATTATTGATTTGTGCTGCTACCTTGGTGGGCTGCAACGGGGTGGGCAAGTCGCAGGACGGTGAGCCGAAGGCTGCCGATTTTGAGTCTGACTCTGCATGTACCACGGTTGCGGATGTGGCTGCTACAGAAGACACGGAAGAGGCCAAGGACGAGGTGGACCCTACGGAGGCTCCGTTGCCTGCTACGTTGGCCGATGCGCCTCGACCAAAAGGTCAAATTAACTTCATGCTGCCTGCTGGCTTCCTGCCGAACGGTGGCTACCGTATGTTTGCAGTAGAAGGCACGGAGGGAAAGTTGACCGAGGAGGATAGAGGCTCCAAGGTGCTCTATCTGCTCCGTTTGGTTCTGTATGAAGAGACGGCGAGGGAGGAAGAACCGACGGGTGACGGTGGCCGTAGCCTTTCGACCGAGGGACGGTTGGTGGTGGATGCCTACAACCCCACGACGAAGGCTTTTGTGGCGCGCTATGAGGGTTCCTACAGCACCGTTGCCGACTTCGATGCTGAGGGCGAGTTTGAACATGGCGGCGAGAGTTACGACGGCACTCGCACTGATGCCAACGGCAAGAAGGAAGAGTTCAGTTTCTTTGGCGACTAATAGTTACTTTTTTATCTTTTCCGTTTATGATTGTAGAGATTTTGATTTCATTGGGTGTGCTGGTCTTGCTGGCTGTGTTCGTCGGCAAGTGGTATGTCAGCACCCAGAACGAACTGGTGGACTTGGACGAGAAGTGCAAGAACGCGCTCAGCCAGATAGAGGTGCAACTCAACTCTCGCTGGGATGCCTTGCTGGCCCTGGCGCAGTCGGCTGGAGCATACGCGCGGCATGAGAGCGAAACGCTCATCAAGACCATCCAGAGCCGTCGGAGCATGGAGGTGAGGACGGCTGCCGATGTGAACGAGCAGCAATCTGCATACGTAGATGTGCTGGGACGGCTCATGGCCGTGAAGGAGGCTTATCCCGAACTGCGGGCATCGGGCCTCTTCGAGAAGACGATGGACAGCATTGGCCAGTATGAGGACAAGGTGCGCATGGCCCGCATGATTTATAACGACACTGTCACCCGCATGAACCGCTACGTGCGCCAGTGGCCCTCGAGCATAGTGGCCAGTCGGCAGGGCTTCAAGCAACAGGAGTACCTGAAGATTGACGACCAGCAGAAGAAGGATATGCCTAAGTTGTTTGAAGAGTGAAAAACGAAACAGACCCTCTCCCCGTCCCTCCCCCATAATGGGGAGGGGGAAGCCATCCGGCCTGTTTTCTGCCAACGAAGACCCTGCATAGTCTCCCTCCCCATTATGGGGGAGGGTTGGGGAGAGGGTCTTTTCACTATTAACGATTAATCATGAAGAAGTTACTTCTACTTTTAGTATTTAGTTTTTCGTTTTTAACTTCCCCCGCACAGCATCATCTGAAGGAGGTGGTCGTGCTGGTGCATCTGAATCAGGATGGAAGTGCCGACGTGACCGAACGGCGCATCGCCCAGATGAGCGACCAGGGCACCGAGGGCTTCATCACCTTCAACGACATGGGCGACATCGGTGTGACGAACCTGGAGGTGCTGGACGAGAACGATGAGGCCTATGAGGTGGAGGAAGAGTGGAACGTGGAGCGCACCCGCGAGCAGAAGACTGGCAAGTGTGGCTATCGCCGCACTCCGACGGGTGTGGAACTCTGTTGGGGCATAGGCCGTTCGGGCTTGCGCACCTACTACATTTCCTACACGCTCACCCATCTGGTCAAGTCCTACGACGACTACGACGGCTTTTGCCACTCCTTCTACGAGGCTGCCAACTCGCCAGCCGACCAGGCTGAGGTCTTTGTGGTGGTGAGGGGCGATTCGCTCACCAAACAGAAAGCCCGTGTGTGGACCTTCGGTTTCCACGGGTGGAAGGGCATCACCAAGTCTGGCACTGTCTTTGCTAAGGCCGACTCCTGCTCCCTGCGGGGTAGCGACGGCCTCATTGTGATGATGGAACTGAACAAAGGCGTCTTGCAACCTGAGGTGAAACGGCAAGGCACCTTCAAGGAACTGGTGAAACGCCCTGCCCTCGTCGGCAGCGAATATGATATGGCCATCGCTCTGGGCGACACGCTCGACAGCGGCACCGTGCCCAGTTCGCTCATGGGCGGAGGGGGCAGCACAGGCCGTCAGCATTGGCTGGCAGGAACGGACAGTGATGAAGATGATGGTGACTGGCTGGCAGCCCTGTTGGCTGTTCTCACTGTGGGCGGAATTATCGCTTGGGCGGTGTGCAGGCAGGTGAAAGAACGCTTGACGTGGCGCAAAATCTACCGGCAGGATTATGAGCGGCTGGTCGGCATGATGGGTGGCAAGAAGTGGGACGATGTGCCCTATTGGCGCGAACCGCCCATGCAGGGCAACCTCTTGAGGTCGGGTCTCGTCATTCGCTCCGTCACCACCGTCATGCGCAATGCCAACAAGACCTATCCGGGTTTTGTGCGCTTCTCCATGCAGCATCTCTACGAAGCCCTCGTCCTGCGCATCTTCTACAAAGGAGGCATCACCTTCGACACCGACCTCGACCGCCAGGGCAACGCCCGCAAACTCTTCCGCATCCTCCCACCCCAGCCGCTCTCCGCCAAGCCACGCGAGAGCCAACTGGCCAACGTCAACACCTATCGTCTGGCCATTGAGAGCAAGAGGCGGAAGGAGGTGGATCATGCCTTCATGGGGAATCTGGACGACATGGGCATGGAGCATGCGCTGCACGACCTGCTCTTCAAGGCGGCCAACGACGACCACCTGCTGCAACCCGACGAGTTGAGGCTGTATGTGAAGAGCCACATGGAGGAACTGCGTCCGCTGGCCGATGCCCTCTACATGTTTGCCGAAGGACAGGAGAATGATGTCCATCTGAAGGCCAACGAGGTGCAGCAGGTGCTGGGCTTCCTCCACTATCTCAGGGACTTCTCGCTGGTGGGAGAACGCCACATCGAGGAAGTCGCCCTCTGGAAGGAGTATCTGGTCTTTGCCACCCACTACGGCATAGCCGGCCAAGTGTGCAAAGACATGAAGAAAGTGGCTCCCGACGTGACTCGGTTGGACGAGATGATGCACGTGGTACACGACCTCGCACCCATCACCACCGTCATTGCCACCTCTTTTGTGGAGACACGCAAATATATGACCAAGGAGGAACGTGAATCCATCCGATACAGAAGCGAATCCTCCTATTCTTCTTCCTCTTCTTCACGCTCCAGCAGCAGTGGTGGCAGCGGCCGCAGCAGTTATTCGGGCGGCGGTGGCCACACAGGCGGCGGAGGCAGCGGATTCAGATAAAAAGGAACGGACAAGAACATGGAACTGATGACACGCATAGACATTCCCACATCGGAATGGAAGATAGCCACAGGAGCCAAGGTGCTGCTGGTGGGCTCGTGCTTTGCCGACGAGGTGGGAGGGCGGATGCTCAGAGGGGGCTTCGACGCAATGGTCAACCCCTTCGGCACCCTTTACAATCCTGCCAGCATCGCGGCCAGTCTGCTCAGAAGCATCAGCGAAAAGGAGGTGGAAATGCCTTGTGGGGACAGGAACGTGGACTTTGCTTCAGCAGAGGCGTACCCGAGGGGTACGATGGAGCGTAGCCGAGGGGTACGGCAAGGTGTAGCCGAGGGGTACGTCTTTCAGGATGCCATGACAGGTGTGTGGCACTCGTGGATGCACCATAGCAGTTTCTCTTCCTCCGACTCTTCCGAATTGGTGGAACGGGTGAACCGCACCACTCATGAGGTGGCCGATTTCCTTCGCCGAGCCGATGTGCTCATCGTCACCTTCGGCACCGCCATCGTCTATCGCTTGAAGGAGACAGGCATGCTGGTGGCCAACTGCCACAAGCAGCCCGACCGCCTCTTTGTGAGGGAACGCCTGAGTGCCTACGACATAGTGGACCAGTGGCGGATGCTCCTGCAACTGCTGGAGAGTGTCAATCCAAGGTTGAAAGTCATCTTCACGGTCAGCCCCATCCGCCACAAGCGCGACGGCTACCATGTGAATCAAATCTCGAAGGGAATCCTGCTGCAGGCGGTGGATGAGATGGATGTTGAATACTATCCTGCTTATGAAATCATGATGGACGAACTGCGCGACTACCGTTTCTATGCCAGCGACATGATTCACCCCTCAGACACCGCTGTCGAGTACATCTGGCAACGGTTTCAGGACACTTATTTCGACAACAAAACCAAAGATGCTGTGGCCAAAGCGACCAAAGAGTGGAGGCAGAGTCAGCATCGAACGATTGTAAGTAAATAGTTAAAAGAAATGACATACACAATTGATGAAATTGCGCAAGTGATTGGCGCAGAAAGGAAAGGAACGGCAGAAGCGAAAATCAACTGGCTGCTCATCGACAGCCGAAGCCTCTGCTTTCCCGAAGAAACGCTTTTCTTTGCTCTGCGGACAGAGAAAAACGATGGACACAAGTATATAGAAGAGTTGTACAGACGAGGAGTGCGAAACTTTGTGGTGGAGGAAGCCCCCCTCTTGTCCCCCCAGGGGGGGATGAACCATCCGGATGGCAACACCTCCCCTTTGGGGGAGGATGGGAGGAGGCTTTGCAACTTCCTTGTGGTGAGGTCTCCCCTGCAAGCACTGCAGGACTTGGCGGCCTATCATCGCAGCAAACTCAACATCCCGGTCATTGCCATCACGGGTTCCAACGGCAAGACGACGGTGAAGGAATGGCTCTATCAGTTGCTTTCGCCCGATTACAACGTCTGCCGTTCGCCTCGCAGTTACAACAGCCAAGTGGGTGTGCCGCTGAGTGTGTGGATGGTGAACCGGCACAACGACCTCGCCATCATCGAGGCAGGCATTTCGCAGCCTGGCGAGATGGAGCGGCTGGAGCGCATCGTGAAGCCCACCATCGGTGTGATGACGAACTTGGGTGCGGCCCATCAGGAGAACTTCATGAGTTACGAAATCAAGTGCAGCGAGAAGATGAAACTCTTCAGAAGTTGCGACGCGGTGGTCATCAACTCCCAAGACTCCATCGTACAGCGATGTGCGGAGGCATTGCCTGAAGGTGTGCAGCGAATGAGTTTGAAGGTGCGGCAGGTGGAGAAAGAGGGTAATCATGCCACTGTACACTTTGAATACGAGGGAGAGATAGGAAAATACACCATCCCCTTCATCGACGATGCGTCTATTGAGAACTCCGTGACGTGCTTTTCCACAGTGCTGGCGGTGGAGAAGACCCTCTCCCCAGCCCTCCCCCATAATGGGGAGGGAAACCATGCGGAATGTTTATCATCAGGAACCTCGCCGGATGGCTCTCCCCATTATGGGGGAGATGCCCGTAGGGCAGAGAGGGTCGCTGTCTTATGTGAGCGCATGAGCCGCTTGGAGCAGGTGGCGATGCGTCTGGAAGTGAAGGATGGCAAGAACGGCTGCACCCTCATCAACGACTCCTACAACTCTGACGTGCAGTCGCTCGACATCGCCCTTGACTTCATGAGCCGTCGTCCCGAAACGCGCAGGCAGCGCCGCACCCTCATCCTCTCCGACATCCTGCAGAGCGGCGAGTCGCCCCGAAGCCTCTACTCCAGAGTGGCTCAGATGGCTGCCCAACGAGGCATAGAAAAGGTCATTGGGGTGGGTGAAGAAATCTGTGCTTGTGCCGACTATTTCCCGATGGAACACTATACTTTCCGCACCCTCGATGCCCTGCTCAGAAGCGAGGTGTTCAGCGAGTTGCACAATGAGTTCATTCTCATCAAAGGAGCGCGTCAGTTTCGCTTCGACAAGGTGAGCGACCTGCTGACACTGAAAGTGCATCAAACCATCCTGGAGGTGAACCTCAACGCGCTGGTCAACAACGTGCGTTACTATCGCCGCTTCATGCAGCCCGAAACCAAGATGGTGTGCATGGTGAAGGCGAGCGGCTACGGAGTGGGGTCGCTCGAAACCAGCAAGACGCTGCAAGACAACGGGGTGGACTACCTGGCTGTGGCTGTGGCCGACGAGGGGGCCGATTTGCGCGAGGCAGGCATCACAGCCAACATCATGATTATGAACCCCGAAACCACCTCCTTCAAGATGCTCTTCGACTACCGGCTGGAACCCGAAGTGTTCAGTTTCTCCCTGCTCGAACAACTCATCCATGCTGCCGAACGCGAGGGCATCACCCATTTCCCCGTCCACATCAAACTCGACACTGGCATGCACCGACTTGGCTTCAACCCCGAGACAGACATGCCCCGGCTCATCGAGCGGCTCAAGCGTCAGACGGCCCTCGTGCCTTGCTCTGTGTTCAGCCACTTTGTGGGCAGCGATGGCGATGAGTTCGACTCCTTCTCCCATCGTCAGTTCGACCTCTTCGACCGTGCCAGCCAACAGTTGCAAGCGGCCTATTCGCACAAGATTATCCGCCACATCTGCAACTCGGCAGGCATCGAGCATTTCCCTCAGTATCATCTCGACATGGTGCGCCTGGGCTTGGGCCTCTATGGCATTGATGCCCGCACCAACCATATATTAAATAATGTGGCCACCCTCAAGACCACCATCTTGCAGATTCGCAACGTGCCTAAAGGCGACTCCATCGGCTACTCTCGTCGCACCATCCTGGAGCGCGACAGCCGCATAGCCGCCATCCCCATCGGCTATGCTGACGGACTCAATCGTCACCTCGGCAATCGGGGCTGCTACTGTCTGGTGAATGGTCAGAAAGCCGACTATGTGGGCAATATCTGCATGGATGTGTGCATGATAGACGTGACCGACATCGACTGCCAAGAGGGCGATGCGGTGGAGATTTTTGGCGACAACCTGCCTGTCACCACCCTTAGCGATGCCCTCGGCACCATCCCCTACGAAGTGCTGACGGGAGTGAGCAACAGGGTGCAGCGAGTGTATGTGCAAGAATGAGAAGCGAAGTGTTTTACAGTTTGATTGTACCTCACTACAACCAACCGCAGTTGTTAGAGCGATTGCTGGACTCGTTGCCTCAGCGCGATGACTTGCAGGTGGTGGTGGCCGACGATGGGAGCGATGCCGGGTGTGTGGAGCAGTTGCAAGCCCTTGGGGCGAAGTTCCCAGCGGTGGAATGGGTGATGCTTCCCACCAATCGGGGAGGTGGGGCCGCTCGCAATGCTGCACTTGGTGTGGCGAAGGGGGAGTTTGTGTTCTTTGCCGATGCCGACGACTACTTCTGCACCGATGCATTGGATGCCTTGCTGAATGAGAAGGAACGGTGGGCTGGAGCCGACCTCATCTTCTTCAATGCCCAATCCCTCGACGACCAAACAGGGGAGCCTTCATGGCGAGCCGACCGGCTGAACTGGATGATGAACCAGCCCGAAGGCGAGCGTGAGCGGCAGTTGCGCTATCTGCATAGTGAACCTTGGTGCAAGTGGATTCGTCGGGAGTTGGTGGAACGAAATTCCATCCGCTTTGACGAAACCCGCATCATGAATGATGTGCGTTTCTCCTATCTGGTGGGCCATCATGCCCGGCAGGTGCTGGTGGAGAAGACAGTGTGCTACTGTGTGTGCAACCGTCAGCAAAGTGTAGGCAAAAAGATGACAGCAGGACGGAAGCGCGACTACACGAAAGTGATGGCCGAGACGAACCACTTCTTCACGGTGCATGGCTTGCCTTACTGCTACAAACGTGCCTATCGCCCCCTCGTGTTCAGCATCCTGAAGGGTGAATGGAACGATGCCCGCATGTGTGCTGCAGAACTGCGTCGTGTGGGTGAGAGTGCTTTCTCCATTGCGGTGAATGTTTGCCTCTATCCATTCTGGCTGGCGAAGTGGGTAGGGGAAAAAAGAAAGTTCCGTCAACAAAGAATAACCTCCTGACAACACATGAACACTCTTTTTCTTTCTTTCATCATTCCTGCCTACAATGTCGAGCCTTATCTGAAGGAGTGTCTCGACAGCATCCATCGTCTCGACATGCGAGGACGCTGCTTTGAGGTTATCGTGGTCAATGATGGCTCCACGGATGGCACGGCAGAGTTGCTGGATGACTACCAGAAGTCACATCCTGACTTGCAGGTGGTGAGCCAGGAGAACCGTGGACAAGGAGCGGCGCGCAATGTGGGCATGCGGATGGCACGTGGGGAGTATCTGTGTTTTGTCGATGCCGACGACCGCCTCTATGCCGCTCAGGTGCCTGTGGCGATGATGGAAAAGTGGAGGGCCGACATCTTCTCTGTGAACATCCTCCAACTTGGGTCTGACGGCAAACGGAAACCCTATCGACGCTATGTGCCTGAATATGAAGTGTTGATGAATGCCCGTTCTTTCATGCAGGGACGTAATCTGATGCCCTGTGTGGTTGGCTATTTCTGGCGCAGGGCTTTTCTGCAAGAACGTCAAATCGCTTTCCCCGAAGGCATCTTCCATGAAGACGAAGAGTTTGTGGTTCGTGCTTTTGCAGGAGCCGACACGATGATGGCACTGAATGTGGACTGGTATGACCGCATCTGGCGCAAGGAAAGCACCACCACCACGACCAATCGGACTAAGCAGCAGCAGCATCTGCACCACATGGTCACGGTTCTTCAGCACCTCGAAACATGGGCACAAACCCATCCCGAACTCCGACCCTGCATGCAGTACAAACTCGACTATCTGGCCGTCGATACGCTCCGCATCCTGCTTCGTCAGCATCACCCCAAGGCTTTTCGTCAAGAAATCACCTCTTCCCTCCGCCACCTCGGCTACTTCCCTCTCCCCTGGCACAACGAGTGGAAATACCTCCTCTTCAATCTCTACACCCGCCTTATTCTCTAAACCCTCAACTCTCAACTCTCAACACTTAACTCTCAACACTTAACCCTCAACACTTAACCCTCAACTCTCAACCCTAAACTCTTAACTCTCAACTCTCTCCAAGTGCATATTCTCGAAATTCCCTCATTCTTTCCTCCTCATGGTGGCCTTTTTGCGCTCGAACAGGCCCGGGCATTGCAGGCACAGGGCAACACCGTCCGTATGCTGGCATGCGTACAACTGGGTGCATCTGTCGATAAATCCTTCTATCTCAAGGCTCGCCACGACCGTTGGTGGGAAGAGATGCAAGGCATAGAGATTTATCGCTGTTACATGCACGCCATGCCACGTGTCATCCGGCCCAATCAGCAGCGGTGGTGCCGCATCGTGCAGGAGATGTATGAAGAGTACAAGCAGCGATATGGGCGGCCCGACGTGCTGCATGCCCATTGCTGTCAGTGGGCCGGTGTGGCCGCACGGATGATAGCAGAGCAAGAAGGCATCCCCTTCTTCATCACAGAGCATCTTTCTTCAGGGCTTTTTGTGTCCAACTATGGAAAGGGTTGGCAGAAAGCCGATTGGGCGCGCCGTCTGCTGAAAGAGACCTACGAGCATGCCAATCGGGTGATTCCCGTTTCGGCCGAGTTGGTCGATGACTTAGCCCCTTTCTTTGGCAAAGACTATGCTTTCACACCCGTCTCCAACATCATCGACACCGATTTCTTTGCCTACCGTCCTCGCCAACCTCGGCAAGGACGTCCTTTCCGTTTCTGCTGTTTGGCCAGGGGTGACATCTATGGAAAAGGCCATGATGTGCTGGCCGAAGCGATGAAGGGGATAGAGAATGCCGAACTCCACATTGCTGGAGGAAAAACAGACACGGCGGCGATGCGGAGCCTCTTTGCCGATGCCGGAAACGTCATTTTTCATGGAGAACTGGACAAAGAGGGAGTGCGCGACTTGCTCTATCATTGCGATGCCCTGGTGCTTGCCTCGCGGAGTGAAGCACAAGTGCTCGTCATCATGGAGGCCGTCTGTACGGGCATTCCAGCCGTCACCACCACCCTATCGCGCAGTGTGGCTGTCGATGGTCCCTTCCTGTTGGTCGAGAAAGGCGATGTTCAGTCATTGCGGAAGCGCATGCAGGAGGTCATCAGCATGGACTTTAATCCCCAATGGAGTGAAGCCTTGCGCCGACGTGTGGCCCCCGATGTGGTGGCACGGCAAATCATGGACGTGTTTGCTTGCAAGTGACAAATGCCTTCCGCAGTTGGAGGAAGGCCGACCAGCATAGTGGCGACGACGTAATCCACTTGACCGTTTGGGCTTTCCTGTTCAGTCGTGTGTGCCACAGAGTCTGGCATTGCAGGGCCTCGGCGCGTAAAGTCTTGCTGTGGGTGCGGAAAGCATGCATCAGCAGTGCGTAGATGCGGTACTCGAAATAGCGTCGCAACCGCTCGTCCTCTATGTGGAAGATTTGGGAAAAGTCAAAGTCCAGTTGGGTGGCATGTCTGACAAAATCAAACTGTTTCTTCTCGTCGTGGGCGTTGGAGATGGTTCTTCCTCCCGTGGTGTAGTAGAGAGTCGGCTCATTCAGGTAAGCCACCCGACCTGCCATCGCCAGCACCAGACACACCTGCACGTCCTCACATCCATAGTCATGGTTCCGTATCACTTGGGGGTACTGTTCCAAGGCTTTGAGAACCACCTCCGTCCGATACATGGCCGTACAGAGGTGAATGATGGGACGTTTCAGTTGGGTCAGAATAGGCACCACCAGTTCCTCTCCATCCATCATCTCCGTCTCCCCCTTGGCCGCATGAAAGCAAGGGTGGGGATGAGGGGAATAAACATTGCCCGTTTCGGCATCCCGGCACAGATAGTCAGTATGCACGATGGTCACCTCGGGGTGCGCCTCCAGAATCCTCACTTCTTTTTCCAACTTCTTCGGGTCGCTCCATTCGTCATCACCCGCACAGTCGGCGATGTATCGTCCTTGTGCAGCCAGCAGACAGTCGAAGTAGTTATCGACAATGCCCTTGTTGGTGCGGTTGGCAAACAAGCGTACCACATCAGGAAACCTCTCTGCATACTGCCGACACACCTCCAGGGTGCGGTCTGTGGAACAGTCCTCGCCTACAAGAATCTCAATGGGTACATGACATTCCTGCCTCAAGATGCTGTCAAGCGTCCGTCCGATAGTATCTTCTTGATTGTATGTGCATACAATGACCGAGATGAGATTCTTCTTTTCCATCTTACTTTATCCTAATCAATGAAGAACCAGTCGTGTTCGCCTGTCCAGTGTTCAGTTGCACGGCATACACCCCGCTGGCCAAGGGCGGCAGTGGCACGGTGTAGGTGGTTTGTGCGGCTGCCAGTTCCACCTCAAACACCTTTTGTCCTGCAAGGTTATAGACCGACAACCCAGCAGCAGAAGTCGCTGGTTGCTCCATCTGCACCAACACATTGTTCCCACGCAGGCTGATGTGTGCCGAATGAGGATTCTTCGTGCTGATGATACCCGTCTTGTCCAGTTCCAGAAGGTACAGCAGCCCTTTGTAGGCATCAATTTCCCCATATCCATACACGTTGTTAGGGTAGGAGAGCGAAGGGTCATCATGCCTGCTGGTGGCAGCAATGGCCTCCATCGCCTCTTGTGGAGTCAGCGTTGGTTTGGCTTGCAGCCACAGGGCAATGATACCCCCCACGACAGGAGCGGCCATGGAAGTGCCGCTGTTCGAGTTCCACGGATAAGTGCGTCCCCCATACTCAAAATGGCGCACATCCCATCTGATGTCCGACGCTTTTGGGTTTTTCTCCAGATACCATGTGCTGTAGGAAGAGATGACATTACACCCCGGGGCCATCACGTCAGGCTTGATGCGTCCGTCCAGCGTAGGCCCCATGCTGCTCATCGTGCTTCTTGCTCCGCCCTCTCCTTCTTCCGCATGCTTCCATTCGCCCAGATAGTTGGTCACACCTGTGCGGTAGATGGTGACACCCACGCTGATGACACTCTCCGAGCAGGAGGGAGCCAAGATGCAATGCCCGTTGGTGGCTTGGTCGAGGGTCGGGTCGAGGGTGTTGGTCGTCATGTTGCCCATATATTTGAACATCTCAATCTCAGTGCCCTCTCCCAGCAGTTCTACGGATATGGGCGCATTCTTGCCGCCCACTGTTCCTTCCACCAAGTCCTCAACCATCAGTTCGTATGCCGTTTGCTCTGGCTCGTAGTAGTTGGGGTAGGCACCCATTGCCACCGCAAAACGCTTCTTCCCATCCACCGTGAGGGTGTCGAGGTATAGGCTGTCTGGAGCGTCATACACCGTTTGGCTTGCCACCGTGTAGGTCAAAGGCGACTCGCTTCCCTGCACATAGAACTTCAGCCGAACCCGCAGGTTCTTCTGTCGGTCATACGACCTGAGCAGTGAGAGATACTTCTTCTTGGCATTGATGAACGTGCCGGCCATTTCAGCCGAAGCCTCTTTGTGCAGATAGGTTTTTTCCCTCCCTTCGTTGCCAGCGGCAGACACGATGATGCGTCCAGGTCCCACCATTTTGTCCAGCACCTCATAATACAGTTGGTCTTCGTCATACATCGACGCATGATGACCCTCGCTGAACGAGATGACGCACGGCTTTCCCACCGACTCGGCATAGTCGAAGATATACTGGAACCCCAGCAAATCCACCGCACTCGTGTATTTGTACTGGATGTCTTTGTCGATGAGGTCAGCGTTGTTCGAGGTCGCGTTGGCCACCAGACAGAGGTCGGCTTCTGGAGCCATCCCTATATATAAAGATGTGGCATCAGGCCCTTCGGCTCCGCTGCCAGCCGCAATGCCAGCCGTGTGTGTGCCGTGTGTCTGGCTCTCTCCGTCCCTGCTGTGCTTCAAGGCCAGCAGAGAACTCTCATCCACATAATCTCTCCCCACGCACAACGTGCTCTGCAGCGTGTCGGTCGAGAGTTGGTCCCACAGCCGCTTGATGCGGTAGCGGCTGAAATCGCGACTGTAAAAGTTGGGATGCGTCAGGTCGAAGCCAATGTCTTCAATGCCTATCACCACCCCCGTTCCGTCAAAAGCAGGAATCTCGGCAGTCCCTTCCCTCACAGTCTTCACACCCACCTTCTCGACCGTCATATCCACCAGGATGGAACAAGGTTCGTTGGCTTCGATGCGTTCCACGCTCGCACAGGCAGCCAAGCCACACAGCCTATCCACGGGAATGTCGGCGGCATAGATGTCGCCCCACTGTGCCAGCACGCGGCTTTCATGCTCGTCCAGCACCGCATGGGCCTCGCGGGTCTTTCCTTCGATGCGCACCAGTGCGCAGATGTGCGGACGCTTCGCCCTCTCGCTCCCCATCGCCCTTCTCGTGCGGCTGGCCGAACGTGCCGCCATGCGCACCATGCTCGACATCTTCCTCCACTCATGGGACGATTGAGCCTGAAGTGCCGTGCAGACCCCCATCAGCACCATCATGAAAATGAATCTCACGTGTCCAGCCATACTCCGTTTTCTTATCTCACAATCAATATTTTGGCCACAGCACCTTTCTTCCCGTCCTCATCCGTGCAGAGCGCATAGTAGATGCCAGAGTTGACCCTTCGTCCATTCTTTTGGCAGCAGTCCCATGAGAACTCGCCACCCACACTCGTGCCCTCAGCCACCAGTTTCCCGGCTGCACTCACAATCTTCACGTTCGAGTTATACATCAGCCCCGTGATGTGGACATCGCCCAGATAGTCCTCGCGCACAGGGTTAGGGAACACCTTCAGGTTGCTGCTGCTCATCGAGGTGGCCGGGTCGGTCGCGTTGCCGCGATAAGAACACAGGCCCCTCGTCGTGGCAATGAACACCTCGCCTGTCTCGCCGTCGATGGCTATGTCGTTGATTTCATTGCTGATAAGTGGGCTGTTCTCAATGGTGAAGTGCTCCACCGTCTTCAAGCCGTCGGCACTGAGCAGATACACGCCATTGTCGGTGGTGCCTACCCACTTGCGGTTGCCGCCATCTATCGCTATGCACTCCACGCTCACACCATTCATCAGATAGTCGGCCAAGCCCGAACCATCATCGCGAGGCACCTTCACCTGTGTGAAACAGAAGTCGTTGTCAAACACCTGGTCGGGGGTGTAACTGACAAAGAGTCCGTCTGTCGTGCCCAGCCATATAGCCCCATCAACATCTTCTGCCACACTGGTGTAGTGGATGGGCGCGTAGGACACACCGTCTTGGTTAGAAAACGTGATATATTTCTTCGCCTTGTCGTCAGAGCGGTTGTCAATGGTGCCATTCGTGTTCAGCACAAACAGGAACGAGTAGCAGCGTGGCACATAGCGGTGCCATTGAACAATCCAGGCCCATCCCCGCCTGTCGAAGACCGTCTGCTTGAAAGACTCATGCTTGGTGATTTCTTCATAGTAGAAAGACCCCCATGTGCCGTCAGGTCGGATGTAGCGTATGATGGTGTCCGTCACATTGTTCATCATCCACAGATTCCCTTTGGAGTCATAGTTCAAGGCCGTCACCCAGTCATACAGATAGTAGTCCTTGAGGTGAGGATTGATACAGGTGATGGGTGAGTTGTCGCTGCTATAGCGGTGTACAAACTCCCCGTTCCGAAACTCGTAGAGGCCCGAGTGCATGGAACTGGCAAAGTGGTGAGTCGGGTCATTCGGGTCCTGCACGATGGAGGTGATGTTCGTGTAGGCAGTGGCCGGAACCGCTGCCGTGGGGGCTTCTTCGTCAAAATTCGTCCATTTTCCCTTTTCATACATCATCACCGTCCCTACACGGTCCTGCCTGCGCTGGTTGGGGTTGCCGCCAGCCACCAGCAGTCGCCCATCCACCATGTTGAGGCGATAGGCATAGTTTCTGATGGGCGAGTTGGGCACAAAGTCCTTCGCCTGTTCCAGCAGGCTCTCCCCCTCAGCCTTCTCTTCGGCTGTCTGCCCGAACGTCACCGTGCCAGTTGCCACCGCGCTCCAGTTGCTTGGGTCCAGCAGATTGGCGTTTCGGTCGCCTTCCATCACTCCCGATTCCGTCTTGGCATAAATCTTTCCGTTCTGGATGGTGGCATGGGTCACTTTGCTGTCAAACGCGTAGAAATCCACAAAATACCCCTCCTCCAGGTCTATCAGTGCCAGCCCGGAGTTGGTGCTGATGAGTGCCTCGCTGCCCACCACCATCAGTTCGTTCAGGGTCTTGTCGCTCAGGCTCTTGCGCTTCAGGTCCGCCATGTTCCAGGTGCTGCCATTCAGCCCCAGCAGGTCGATGTTGCCGTTCTCATACAGCAGCACCATCGTCTTCGTCGCCGAAGAATAAGCGATGTCCTGCAGTCCGAAGTCGCTCAGACCGTTTGCCTTGTCATACCGTTCCACCGTCTTGTCCTCAGTGTCGTAACTGAACAAGTCGCCGTTTGCCAGCACATAAACGCGCGAATCAGCCTTCACCGCCTTCGTGGCGTTGTGGTAAGACGCATAAATCGTCCATCCATCATTCGCCTGCATCGGTGCGACGCAGGCCCACAAGCAGATGGCCATCAGCCACCCCAGCAGTCTCATCCTTCCCATTTTTTCTTTTTTCTTTTTTATAACGAAAAAATCCCCTTTTTTATTGCCTTCACCATGCGCTCATTGCCGAAAAAGTCCTTCCTCAATTCCACCTCCTCATAGCCCATCTCCTCCAGCATCCGCACCACCTCATGCCCAAACCGTCGGTTCACCTCAAACAGCAGTGTACCGCCCGCCGCAAGCAGGCCATCCCTTCCCAGTTCGGCAATCCTTCGGTAGAAGCGTAGCGGGTCATCGTTCGGCACAAACAGCGCCACCTCCGGCTCATGCTCCAGCACGTTGGCCTCCATCTCCCCCCGTTCCTCCTCGCAAATATAAGGTGGGTTGCTGATAATAAGCGAGAAAGGGGCAGGCCGTTCCAACTCTCCTAGATTATCTAGCCCTTCTAGATTATCTAGCCCTTCTAGCCCATCTAGCACATCCACCTTTCTCCATGCCACTCCCACTCCCATCTGCTCCCCGTTCTCTCTCGCCACTTCCAGAGCCTCCTCGCTCACATCCCATGCTTCCACCTCCGCTTGTGGCAATTGCCTGGCCAGGGCGATGGCAATGCACCCGCTGCCAGTGCCAATGTCCAAGATGCGCAGGGCAGGGTGTGTTGGGTTTTCTGGGGTGGCTGGTTGTTCTGGAGTTCCTGGAGTTTCTGGAGCCTCTGGAGTTCCAGTTTTTTCTGCCTGCATCATCTTTTTCCCCACTTCTGCAGCCCATGCCACCAGTTCCTCCGTCTCCGGCCTCGGAATCAGCACCCCCGGTCTCACCCTCAGTTCCATGCCACAAAACTCAGCCTCTCCCAGCACATACTGCACCGGCTCTCCCCCTGCCACCCTTGCCGCCAAGGCCAGCAGTTCCCTCTCTTCCTGCTCCCCCTCTTTCCGTTCCTCCTCTTTCCGTTCCTCCTCTCTCCGTTCCCCCTCTCTCCGTTCCCCCTCTTTCCGTTCTCTATGCTGCGATGCCATCGCAGCCCCTTCCTCCCCTCTTCCTCCTCCTCCTTCTCTTCCTCCTCCTCCTCCGCTCAGCACCTCCGTCATCGTCACTCCCAGCCTCTTTTCCAGCATCAGCAGGGCGACAGCCCGAGCCTCGCCCTCCTCCATGCCGCCCTCCACGAGCAGCCTCTTCATTTTTCTATACAGTTCATTCATGCTGCAAAAGTACGACATTTTTCTTTCAGATGCAAGAGCCGACAGACACCCTCCTGCGTTTCATGCTGAAAATCAGACAAGAAAAAATGCTTGCGGCTTTGTGTCCTTTTCTTTCCGCATGGTTTTGTGAAAATTCGTGTCATTGGCTACGCCGAGCTAAAGGTTCGTGTTGAAAATGAACACGTGCCAGAAATGAGCGGTTAGTGGTACGATTGCGGATAGTCATAAAATAAATTTGTTTCTTAATGACCCATTTGGGTTTACCGTCAGTTCGGTTTTAAGGTTACTTTTCATAGGGGCTTCGTCGTTATCTCTTGTGACT
>OCVV011013287.1_pt1 | contig 17431 bp, 28 predicted proteins | sample 1539721 | NCBI WGS metagenome assembly OCVV01 (sample SAMN02144230, study PRJEB22623) | gut metagenome | biome: sheep rumen | host: Ovis aries | place: New Zealand | reverse complement strand
CCAGAGGTGGCATTTGCCCTAAGTGGGTGTCGCCAGGCTTTGATGGGGTTCCGGATCGCTTGGTCTTTTTGCCAGGGATGCATTTCGGAATGGTGGAGCTTAAGGCTCCCGGAGGAAAGCCCAGGCCACTTCAAGTCAGTAGACACAAATTGTTACTGCGATTAGGGTTCAAGGTTTATGTCCTCGATAACCCTGATGCGATTAAGGAGGTGCTGGATGAAATACAGTCCACATGATTATCAAAAATATGCGATCGACTTTATTATCAAGAATCCGATCGTTGCCTTACTTCTCGATATGGGACTTGGTAAGACCTCGATCACCTTGGATGCAATAGTCGAGCTGATCAAATCCGGTGAAGTAAAAAAGGTTTTGATCGTTGCTCCCTTAAGAGTAGCCAGAAATACTTGGAGCTCGGAAATCCTGAAATGGGATGATTTCAAACACCTTAAGTATTCGCTGGTGATAGGCTCTGCCAAGGAACGACTGAACGCACTGCAAACCCCTGCAGATATTTACATCATCAATAGGGAGAACCTGCAGTGGCTAGTTGAGAAGTCAGGAGTGCCTTTTGACTTTGATTGCTGTGTCCTTGATGAATTATCAAGCTTTAAAGCATGGAATTCCAAAAGGGTGCGTTCATTTATGATTGTGCGACCAAAGCTTAAAAGGGTTATCGGGTTAACTGGAACACCTGCAGGTAATGGCTTAATGGATCTTTTCAGTGAGATCAGATGCCTCGACATGGGAAAGCGTCTCGGAAGATTCATCACTCAGTTTCGCACAACGTATTTTAGACCCGGCTGGAGTAACGGCCAGATCGTTTATGACTGGATACCGCTTCCGGGAGCTGATGAAGCGATTTATAAGAAAATCTCTGACATCACCATATCCATGAAGGCAACTGATCATTTGAAGATGCCTGAGCTTATCTCTGTAAAGTATCCGGTCAAGATGACAGAGGATGAATGGGAAGTATACGACGAGTTCCAAAAGAACTATATCCTTCCTGGTTTGCCTGAGACGGGAGAGCTTACTGCAGCAAATGCAGCAGCTCTTTCAGGAAAGCTCTGTCAGATGGCAAATGGTGCTGTTTACACCGACGAGCAGAATGTTTACCACCTTCATGATGCAAAGCTCGATGCACTTGAAGATTTGATCGAAGCGGCAAATGGTAAGCCTGTACTTGTTGCTTATTGGTTCAAACATGACTATGCAAGGATCGATGAAAGACTGACAGCTATCGGAGTAAAACATCAGAAGCTTGATACTGATCAGAGTATTGCAGACTTTAATGCCGGTAAGGTTCCTGTTGCTTTAATACATCCAGCTTCCGCGGGACACGGACTCAACTTGCAGCAGGGCTCCAACACTCTTATCTGGTTTGGCCTTACCTGGTCTTTAGAGCTTTACCAGCAAACCATAGCGAGACTGTGGCGCCAAGGCCAAACGGAAAGAACCGTGGTGGTTCAGCACATTTGTACCGAAGGAACCATTGATGAGGATATCCTCGATGCTCTTGAGCATAAGGAGTCCGATCAGAACAAGCTTATTGCTGCCGTAAAGGCAAGGATAGGAGGTTCGAATGGATGAGAACTATGAGGCCCTTGCAAATGCGATAGTGGCTCTTGCTGCCAAGGATTATATGAAAGCACTTAAGGCTCTCAAGAAGAATCCTGAAAACAAATCAGCACTTGCTGAAAAGAACTCGATAGAAAAGTTTTTCAGGTCGGATCTGTATTCTCTTTATACGTCTCTTGATCCTGACTATCTTATTAACCGTCTGAAGGAGGAAGTAGGATGAATGCACGTGAATACCTTTCCCAGGCTTATCGTCTGGATCTTGAAATTAATAATAAGCTGGAGATCATGGATTCCATGCACAGCTTAGCAACTAAGGCTACTAACAGCTTTAGTATGGTTCCTCCTTCAGGAACCAGGAATGTTCATCGCCTCGAGGATACTCTTGCTAAGATCGTTGATATGGATAATGAGATCAACGATAAGATCGATAGGCTTGTCGACCTCAAGAAGGAGATCTTTGATGTGATCGGTGCTGTTGAGAATAGAGAGTACAGACTCCTTCTTGAGATGAGATACCTCAGGTTTAAGACATGGGAAGAGATAGCAGTCGAGCTTGGATACAACGTTCGTCATCTGTACCGCATTCATCGTGATGCACTCAGTCAGATTAATGTTCCTGAAACATGTCACTAAATGTCACTATGAATACATATGGAAAATGATATTATGATATCGTAGCGAAAAGTAAAAAGCGACAAGGCCTCGGAAAGATCTTTCCGGGGCTTTTGTTATGCAGAAAGGAGTTGAGATGCTTGCCGTACAAACCTGCTAAGCCGTGTGCGTGGCCAGGATGTAAAGAGCTGACGCATGAAAAGTATTGTGCACAGCATAAGAAAGATGATGCCAGAAGATACGAGAAGTATGACAGAGATCCTGCCGTACGCCGTAGATATGGCAGAGCCTGGAAAAGGATCCGGGACTCTTACGTAAAGACTCATCCATTTTGTGAAGAGTGTTTAAAGAAAGGTATCGCGGTGCCTGTTGACGAGGTTCACCACATTATTCCCTTGTCTGAAGGTGGAACTCATGAACGAAGTAATCTGCGGTCACTTTGTAAGAGCTGTCACTTAAAAGCTCATGGACAGCGTGGAGCTCTTGTCACAAGAGAGTACACGTATTGACGAGGCTTGGAAGCCACTCTCAGAGCCGGTGGGGGAATGTTAAATCTCTGGAAGCCGCATGGGAACTGAACGGCGCCTGGGGCTCGCGCGCACAAATCGGAATTCAAACGGGGTATTAACCCCCGGACGCAAATTTTGACTAAAACGAGGTGAAATAATGGCTAAGGACGGAACAGTTAGGGGCGGTGCACGCCCTGGCGCAGGCCGTAAACCTAAGCCACTTGCTGAAAAGATCAACGCCGGAAAATCAGCCAAGGTTATAGATCTTCCTGAGCCGGCATCTTTTGATGGAAACGATATGCCTCCTGTAAAGGAGTATCTGAAAAGAGAGCAGAAGGTCGGCGAGGGACTCCTTGCTCAGGAGATCTACGCAGAGACTTATGCCTGGCTAAAGGAAAGAGGATGTGAGAGACTTGTTAACTCACAGCTGATAGAGTCTTATGCCATGAGTGTTTCTCGTTGGATCCAGTGTGAGAATGCAATTTCAGAATATGGTTTCCTTGCAAAGCATCCAACAACTGGAGCAGCCTGCGCTTCACCGTATGTGGCTATGAGCCAGGCATACATGAAGCAGATCAACCAGGTATGGTATCAGATCTTCCAAGTGGTGAAAGAAAACTGCGCATCAGATTTCGAGGGATCACTCAACGATGATCTCATGGAAAAACTTCTAAGGAGCAGACAATGAAATCAAAACCTATGTACCGAATGCGGGTAGCTGATGAAGATGCAGCTGCCTTTTTTATTGGCGTAATGAAAGGCTACACAAAGTACCTTTCAAAACAAGAATTCAGCACCATGAAAGGTCAGGCTCTTGCAGGTGATGTAGAAGGAGCAAGACGGGGCCTTAACAGACTGCTGAGAAAGAAGGGTGTCCTTAAAGATGAAGAATGTATCTGACATGATGATGGTTCCAGTTTCGGACCTCATCCCTTATGTGAATAATGCAAGAACTCATTCGCCCGAACAGGTAATGAAGATCAGAAGCTCTCTCAGGGAGTTTGGATTTATTAACCCGGTCATCATTGATGCAGACAAAAATGTGATCGCCGGCCATGGAAGACTTATGGCAGCAAAAGAAGAAGGCATTACAGAGGTTCCCTGCGTCCTTGTTGACTATCTGACAGAAGCACAAAAGAAAGCATACATCTTGGCTGACAACAGACTTGCTATGGATGCAGGCTGGGACGAGGAGATGTTAAAGATCGAGATCGAAGCTTTACAGGCTGAAAGTTTTGATGTTAATCTCACCGGTTTTGATGCAAAAGAGATAGCCGATCTTTTTGCGGATGATAACAAGTCGGATGTAGAAGATGACGATTTTGATCTGAATGCTGCTCTTGAAAAAGCATCATTCGTTGAGCGTGGCGATGTTTGGCACGTCGGAAGACACACACTTATGTGCGGCGATGCTACATCTACAGAAGATGTAAATACACTGATGGGAGATAAGAAGGCAAACCTCATCGTGACGGACCCTCCTTACGGTGTGTCCTTTAAGAGCTCTGACGGTTTATCTATTCAGAACGATTCCATCAAGGGCGATGAGTTTTATCAGTTCCTTCTTGATGCCTTTAAGAACATGGCAGCACATCTTGAAAAAGGCGGAGCCGCTTATGTGTTCCACGCTGATACAGAAGGCCTCAATTTCAGGAAGGCTTTTATTGATGCAGGTTTTCATTTGGCCGGATGTTGCATCTGGGTAAAGAACTCGCTTGTTCTTGGAAGGAGCGATTATCAGTGGCAGCATGAGCCTGTGCTTTATGGCTTCCTCCAGAATGGAAAGCACCCTTGGTATTCTGACAGATCACAGACCACGATCTGGAACTTCAATAAGCCAAAGAGAAATAAGAACCATCCGACATCAAAGCCCCTGGATCTTCTTGGATATCCTATAGGTAATTCCAGCCAGGAGAACGGAATCGTCATCGATACATTTGGTGGATCTGGTTCAACCCTTATGGCCTGCGAGCAGACAAATCGTATCTGCTTCATGATGGAGCTTGATGAAAAGTATGCCTCCGTCATTTTGCGTAGATATGTAGAAGATACTGGTGATACTGAGAATGTGTACGTTGAGCGTGACGGTGAAAAGCTTATGTACACCGATCTTGTAAAGGAACTTGAAGTCTAACATACACAAAATCTGCCTCACATCTTTGGTACATATACAGCTCGAAAGTCGTTGATATATGTGCGGCTTAGAGCAAAGATGTGTACTACCAAAAGAAAGGAGGCTTTTATGAAAGCAAAATTTAATGTAAACAAAACTGAAAAGAAAGAGCTGATCGGGCTGATCAGCAAGAAGACTGGCTGCGAAGCAACTTATAACAAAGTGCCGCGTTGCAGCTACAACATTGGCGAGTACGAACTTGAAAGGGGCGACATTCTTGTAGGTCCTGATAACGAAGGACTTCTCAAGGCGATCAAGAAAGCAGGTTTTTCTTTCGAGGTACTTGAAGGTGTAACGCCTAAAAAGGAAAAGGCTAAACCGGAAGCACCTAAAGGGTTCCAAGCTGTTGAGATTTCCCTTCCCAGGAAGAACTTTGATGATGATGCTTTGGAAAACTTAAAGCGCCTCATTGAAGCGAAGGGTGAGCTCATCAAGCGGGCTTTTGAATGCGAGAGCACCGAGATCAAAATTGATAAGGATAAGATCACATTTCCTTGGTTTAAGGCCGGATCAAGTCTTGAAACGAAAGCCTTCACAGAGTTTGTTGCAGCACTCGGCGACATGGCAATAAAGCAGAAGAGTGTGTCGGTAAAGCCCAAGGAAATCGTAAACGAAAAATACGAGTTCAGATGTTTTCTTTTAAGACTTGGATTTATCGGAGCTGAGTACAAAGACACGAGGAAGGTCCTCCTGATGAACCTCTCCGGATCCGCAGCATTTAAGAGCGGCCAGAAAGGAGTAAGTGCATGAGAGTACCTACCAGAGAGATTGTTGAAAGAATAAGAGAGTCCTACCCGGTAGGTTGCCGGGTAGAGCTTACCCAGATGGATGATTTTCATGCTCCTCCAATAGGAACTAAGGGAACAGTTAAGGGCGTTGATGATCTTGGATCCATCATGGTGGACTGGGATAATGGCTCAGATTTGAGCGTTGTTTACGGCGAAGATTCTTGTAAAAAGATCAAGTAAATTACACAATTTCCTCCACATCACTTTGTTACATATATTTGCAAATATAACTGGATATATGTGCGGTTTAGAGTGATTAATATGTACAACGAAAGGGGCAAAAAGCCTGCAAACAAAGGAGGAAAACACCATGAAGAGACTTGAAACCTTAGAGCAGATGAGAGAATCCGGAGCAAAATACAAGGACACAAACATTAACCAGACATTCGGCCAGGCTTACTTTTCAGCTAGAGAGCACGAAAACGACCTGCTCGACTTCCACGAGGTCATCTGGGAGAACGACATCGACCAGATCTTAGCAAACCTTGATGAGTTCGAGATCACCGAGTTCACCATTTCAAGCACCTACTCAAGCCTGATCGAGACGATCGCAGAGTTCGACAAGAAAGGCTGGAAGGTTATTGGACTTACCGAGGTAAACGCACCCTTTACAGACTTCATGACCGGCGGACTTAAGAAGATTCCCGCCTTCAGAATGCAGAGAGCATGAGGAGGTGACGAAGATGACTTGGAATGAGAGAGACAAAATCCGCAACCGCATTCTTGAAAATGTTGCAGCATTTATGATCAGCCACGGTCAGATCATAAGCGACAATGAAAGAAGCAATCCTTACTGCTGCATCAGGATGATCGAGCTTACGTGGCGAGAAATAAAGTTCCTAATAACGAAGGTTGACGGCGAAACCTGCCTGATAGAGAAGCGGTAAAAAGTACAAATCCTCCCGCAAATAATTGTCACATTATTTGTCAGATATTCGTTGATATATATGTGCTTTAGAGTGATTAATATGTACAACGAAAGGGGCGAAAAGCCCGGAAACAAAAGGAGGAAACAAGATGAGAACTTACACAGCCAAGGAAATTAAGCGAGTAAAGAACAGCCTTGATGAAGCAAGGAAAGAAGGAAACGCAAAGAGAATCACATTTCTTGAAGCTACCTTAAGACTTTACACAAAAGCAAATAAGGAGGCAAAGAGATGAAAGAAACTAACAGACTTTGGCACGAAGGAACGATCGGAATTCCGATAAACAAGAAGGATACAAAGATCGCCCACTACTGGGTTAAGGCCTACGACGAGGGCAGCGTTTACGGAATTAACGAGGGCAAGATCAGCAAGCTTGAGATTAAGATCGACGGCAAGACGGTTGTAGCTTACGACCGCGGCTGGGAGATCGAGCCTGATGAGAACGACAAAGCAACGATGATCGCCTACAGCATTTGCCTGGACCAGTACAACTAAGGAAGCACCTAAGAGAAAGCGGCTGAACTTCAGCCTTTTTCTCGTGGGTGTTTCTTTTTATAGGAGACACATACATGGCCATAAGAAAATTGAAGAAGTATGTTCCTACCAGATTCATGGCTGAGGATTCACACTATGACAAGGAAAAAGCAGACTATGCAGTCAACTTTATTGAATGTCTTACACATACGAAGGGATCTTTTGCTGGACAGAAATTTGAACTAATCGACTGGCAAGAACAGATTCTTAGGGATCTGACAGGCGTAATTAAGCCTAATGGGTACCGTCAGTTTAATTACGCTTATATTGAAATTCCAAAGAAGCAAGGAAAATCAGAACTCGCAGCTGCAGTTGCATTATATCTGTGTTGTGCAGATGGAGAGCAAAGGGCCGAGATTTACGGAGCCGCCGCGGACCGTCAGCAGGCGGCCATAGTGTTTTCTGTAGCTGTAGATATGATTCGGATGTGCCCGGCACTTAGTAAAAGAGTAAAAATACTCGCTTCACAAAAAAGGATAGTTTACACACCTACAAATAGTTTTTATCAGGTGTTGTCCGCAGAAGCTTATTCGAAGCACGGTTTTAATGTTCATGGCGTTATATTTGATGAGCTTCATACCCAGCCTGATCGTAGGCTGTATGATGTCCTTTTGCGTGGTTCAGGAGATGCAAGAACACAGCCTTTATTTTTTCTGATAACCACTGCAGGATCAGATACAAACTCGATATGTTATGAAGTTCATCAAAAGGCGAAAGATATCCTTGAAGGCAGGAAACACGATCCTACTTTTTATCCAGTCATTTATGGAGCGGATCCTGACGATGACTGGACCGATCCTGAGGTTTGGAAAAAGGCAAATCCGAGTCTTGGGATAACCGTTGGAATAGATAAAGTTGAAGCAGCGTGCCAGTCTGCAAAGGAAAATCCCGCAGAGGAGAACTCATTCAGGCAGCTGAGACTTAATCAATGGGTTAAACAAACAACCAGGTGGATGCCAATGGATAAATGGGATCTTTGTAATGATCCTGTTGATCCGGAGGAACTTGAAGGCCGTATATGCTACGCGGGACTTGACCTTTCAAGCTCGATCGATATTACGGCCTTTGTGCTTTGCTTTCCACCACTTGATGAAGAAGATAAGTATAAGGTAATTCCATATTTCTGGGTGCCGGAAGATACTCTTGATTTGAGAGTGCGACGTGATCATGTCCCATATGATACTTGGAAGAAGACGGGGCATTTAATGACAACGGAAGGAAATGTAATTCATTACGACTTCATCGAGAAGTTCATAGAAGAACTTGGAACCAAATATAACATCAAGGAAATTGCCTATGATAGATGGGGAGCTGTGCAGCTCAGCCAGGATCTTGAGGGCATGGGATTTAATGTGGTTCCTTTTGGCCAGGGTTTTGCTTCAATGTCTCCGCCGACAAAAGAGCTAATGAAACTTGTTCTTGAAGGAAAGATTGCTCATGGCGGACATCCGGTTCTTCGCTGGAATATGGATAACATATACATAAGACAAGATCCAGCCGGAAATATAAAAATGGATAAGGCTAAAAGTACAGAACGTATTGATGGTGCTGTTGCAATGGTTATGGCACTTGATAGGGCAATAAGATGCGGTAATGATTCCTCAGAGTCAGTTTATGACGAACGAGGGATCATTTCGTTTTAATGGAGGGTTTTATGAAAATATCTGAAATTTTCAGATTCGGTCAGGCAAGGGATAAGCCTAAGGATACAGTCGGAGGCAGCGTCCCTTTTTTGTTTGGCAGAACTACATCGGGGAAAGTGGTAAATGAGCGTACTGCCCTTACCACCACAGCAGTTTATGCGTGCGTTCGTATTTTGTCCGAGGCGATAGCGAGCCTCCCGCTGCATGTTTATTCCTACAAGGAAGGCGGCGGCAAGAACTTAGAATACGACCACCCGCTGTATCACCTTTTGCATGATCAGCCAAATGAAGAGATGACGAGCTTTATCTTCAGGGAAGTTCTTATGAGCCACATCCTCATTTACGGCAACGCCTATGCGCAGATCGTAAGGGACGGTAACGGTAAAGTCTTAGGCCTTTATCCACTCTTGCCAGATTGCATGGATATTGAACGAGGTGAGGACGGGAAGCTTTACTACATCTATACAAAGCAAAGCGATGAGAACCCGAACATGAAAGAGAGCGGCCAGTTCATCCTTAAGTATGAGGATGTGCTGCACATACCCGGGTTATCCTTTGATGGACTCAAAGGGTTTTCACCTATAGCGGTCGCTAAGGGAGCTGTCGGTATTATGCTTGCAGCCGATGAATACGGCGGATCGTTCTTTAAGAACGGTGCAACCCCTGGCGGAGTGTTGGAACACCCCGGGGTGCTTAAGAACCCCGACAAGGTAAGAGAATCCTGGAACAGCGTATATCAGGGAAGCGGCAATGCTCACCGAGTGGCCGTTTTGGAAGAGGGAATGCACTTTAATCCCATATCCTTAAAACCCGATGAAATGCAGTTCTTGGAAACCAGAAAGTTTCAACTTGATGAGATCGCAAGGCTTTATAGAATACCTCCGCACATGATCGGGGACTTGGAGCATGCGACCTTTTCCAATATCGAGAACCAGAGCCTTGAGTTTGTAAAATACACGCTCGACCCCTGGGTGGTCCGTTGGGAGCAGGCGCTTCAAAAAGCGCTGTTACTTCCTTCGGAAAAAGGAAAGTACATCATCAAGTTAAATGTGGATGGACTTCTTCGCGGTGACTATGCATCCAGGATGCAGGGTTACGCTACAGGACGCCAGAACGGATGGTTATCAGCTAACGATATCAGGGAGCTTGAGGATATGAATCCTATCTCAGATGAAGAGGGCGGTAACCTTTATCTTATTAACGGCGCGATGTGCAAACTTGAAGACGCCGGCATCTTTGCAGGTGACGGTAGAAGCCAGAAGCCGCAGGAAGAAAACACGAAGAATAGAAAGCGAGGTAAGTGATGAAACGAAAGTTTTGGAACTGGATCCGCAACGAAGGAGCATCCGAAAGGACGCTCTTTTTAAATGGCGAGATTTCAGATGAAACCTGGTTCGGAGATGAAGTCACACCGCAGGCTTTCAGAGATGAACTCGAAAGCGATACGGGAGACGTGACAGTTTGGATAAATAGCCCTGGTGGGGATGTGTTCGCTGCATCTCAGCTATATTCCATGCTCCGTGACTACAAGGGCAGCGTAACAATCCGTATCGATTCACTTGCAGCGAGCGCAGCATCGGTAGTTGCTATGGCCGGGGACAGGGTATTAATGAACCCCACCGGACTCTTAATGGTACACGACCCGATGATGTTTGCAGCTGGCAATACCAGAGATATGGAAAAGGCAATCGACATCTTAAATGAGGTAAAGGAAACCATCATCAACGCTTACGCCGAGAAGACGAACCTTTCTCGTAAGAAGATCTCAGAGCTCATGTCAAATGAGACCTGGATGAACGCGAGAAAAGCTCTGGAGCTCGGCTTTATTGATGAGATTTTATTCCAGGACGGTAAAACCGTGCCGGAGCCTGAAGCGGGAGAAGTCGAGCATACCGGGGAGGAAGCTCCCAAGGATAAGCAGGAGGCAGTTCCTGTAAGTGATGTTCTTTACAGCCGCAGAGCTGTTGAAGATAGCTTTTTTGCAAAAGTAACCGAGAAGGCACCTGAAAAAGGCGTCCTGATCACAGATCTTGATAAGAGACTGCATCTCTTGTCGCATTAATGGAGGTAGAGAAATGAGTAAAGTACTCGAATTAACCGAAAAGAGAGCAAAGGCATGGGAGGCAGCCAAGGCTTTCTTAGAAGCAAAGCGCGGTGAGAACGATTGTCTTTCCGCAGAAGATAATGCCACCTACGAGAAGATGGAGGCTGAGGTTACAAACCTCACTGCTGAGATTGAAAGACTCGTACGCCAGCAGGCTATCGACGATAAGCTCTCTCAGGCAACCAGCACACCTATCACAAACAGACCCAATGCACAGATCGAATCTGATGCAGACAAGCCTTTCCGTGAGAGAGCCGGATATAAGAGCGCAATGGTAGATGCCCTTCGTTCTAGCTTCCGTAATATCTCTAACGTACTGCAGGAGGGCGTTGATGCCGATGGCGGATACCTCGTTCCTGTTGAGTATGATAAGAGACTCATCGATGTACTCGAGGAAGAGAACATCATGAGAAAGCTCGGTACTAAGATCACCACCTCCGGAGAGCACAAGATCAACCTTGCAGCTACAAAGCCTGCGGCATCTTGGATTGAAGAGGGTGGAGCACTCACCTTTGGCGAGGCTACTTTCGATCAGAAGCTCATTGATGCGCACAAGCTCCACGTTGCTATTAAGGTAACAGAAGAGCTTCTGTACGATTCCGCATTCAACCTCGAGCAGTACATCCTTACCCAGTTCGGTAAGGCACTCGCAAACGCTGAGGAAGATGCATTCCTTAACGGTGATGGAACCGGCAAGCCTACTGGTCTTTTCCACGCTACTAACGGTGGTGAGATTGCAGGTACTCTTACCGCAGATATCAAGTCCGATGACATTTTGGATCTTGTGTATGCCCTTAAGAGGCCTTACAGAAAGGGCGCGTCCTTCATCATGAACGACAAGACCCTTGCTCAGATCCGTAAGCTCAAGGACGGTAATGGCCAGTACTTATGGCAGCCTTCCTACCAGGCAGGCGAGCCTGACCGTATCGCTGGCTACACTGTAAATACCTCTGCGTACGCTCCTGAAGGTGCTATCGCATTCGGTGATTACAGCTATTACAACATCGCTGATCGTGGTTCCAGATCCTTCAAGACCTTAAACGAGCTCTTTGCTGGAAACGGCATGGTGGGCTTTGTTGCGAAGGAAAGAGTGGATGGCGTGCTTATCCTTCCTGAATCTGTGAAGGTTCTTAAGCTTAAGACCTCCACTAAGCCTAGCGGAAGCGGCACAGGTAACTAAGTGACTTAAACCCCGGAGGGATTTTCCTTCCGGGGTGTTTTGGAGGTTCCTATGACACTTGAAACAGCAAAAAAGTATCTTCGCGTAGATACGACGGACGATGATGATCTCATCCAAAAGATGCTTAATAGCTCTGAAAAGATGTGCATGGATATCCTCCGAAGTGAAAGCGAAGAAGTGCCAGATGATTCTGAAATGGAGATGGCTATTCTATATGGCGTTGCATACATGTATGAACACCGCGAGGAAGCAGACTTCGGAAAGATGAACCTTTCACTTAGGGATCTTCTTGCCGGGAAAAGGCGGGAGGTGTTCTGATGCATGTCGCAGCTATGAATGTCCGTATTACATTTCAGAAAAACAGCGTAGTGGAAGATGAGATCGGAAACCATACAAACGAATGGACTGACTTTTACTCCTGCTATGCAACGACCAGCACGAAGACCGGTAATGAAAGTGAAGCGGCGGCAACGACGAAAGTCACAGAGAAGCTGGACTTTAATGTCCGGTACTGTAGTGAAACAGCGCAGATAACACCAGATGGATTTCGCATTAAGCTAAAGGACCGAATCTACAACATCCTCTCTATCGATGATATGGCTTTTAAGCACAGGTCCCTAAAGATGCATGCGGAATTAGTAAGGAGGCAGGATGAGCAAGAGGAAGTATTCAGTTGATGAGATGGGCAATGCCATCCAGAAGGAATTTGAAGAATACGTCGAATTAACTGCCCAGGAAGTAAAGACCATCTGCAAAGAGGTCGCTGACGATGTATGTGACACGATAAAGGAAAAGGCCCCGGTTGATACAGGAGGGTATAAAAAGAGCTGGGAAGTTACCCAGACATCCAACACATCCCTCGGTACCGTTTATACGGTCCATGCAAACAAGTATCAGCTTACTCACTTACTTGAGAACGGTCATGCAAAAAGAGGCGGAGGTCGTACAAAAGCGATACCTCATATCGCTCCCGGTGAGGCACTGGCAATAAAAGAACTAAAGCAGAAGGCAGGTGGCTAGTATGAAGAAGAAAGACGTACCTGCAATGCTGAGGCGTATCGGTATTCCGATGGCCTATGATCATTTCGCAGAAGGAGAAGCTCCAAAGCCTCCGTTCTGCGTTTATTTGTATCCAAGGTCGGATAACTTCGCGGCAGATGGTAAGGCTTACTTTAAGCAGGACATACTGCATGTGGAGATTTATACGAATAAGAAAGACTTATCCCTCGAGGATAGGGCAGAGGCCGTATTTGATGAATACGGTCTTTTTTATGCAAAAAGTGAAGTCTGGATCCAGAGCGAAAGGCTCTATGAGGTCCTATATCAAATGGAGGTATGAATATGGCGACACAAAAGAACAAGGTAAAGTTCAACCTCAGTAATGCATATTACGCATTGCTGTCGCAGAACGATAACGGCGAGGTCACCTTTGGCACTCCCGTTGCACTTCCCGGTGCAGTCAGCCTTTCTCTGGACCCTACGGGTGAGCCTGAGAGCTTCTATGCTGATGGCATCGAGTATTACGTAATCAATAACAACCAGGGCTATGACGGTGATTTGGAGCTCGCGATGATCCCTGAATCATTCAGAACCGATGTCCTTATGGAGACAGCGGATTCCAACAACGTACTTGTTGAGAATGCAAACAGCCAGACTGGCCACTTCGCACTTCTTTTCGAGTTCGATGGCGACGTGAAGAAGATCCGTCATGTCATGTATAACTGCTCGGCTTCTCGTCCTGGTATTTCCTCTTCAACAAATACCGAGAGCAAGGAAGTAAAGACAGAGACCCTTTCCGTAAAGGCTCGTCCCCTTGCATCCGGACTTGTTAAGGCAAAGACCGGCGATAGCACAAAGGCGGCAGCTTACAATAACTGGTTCAAGCACGTCTATGAGCCTGATGCAGTAGGCGGATATGAGGATCCTGAAGATGACACGACCGGGGAGGGCTAAGTCATGGGGATTGTAAGAAAGATTGAGATCGATGGAGTAGAGGTGGCGTTCAAAGCGAGCGCCGCCATTCCTCGTATCTACAGATTAAAGTTCCAGAGGGATATCTACAAGGACATCGCACTTCTTGAAAAGAGCATCGATGATTCCGATCCCGAAAACTCAAACCTGGATACGTTCTCTCTTGAAATGTTCGAGAACATTGCCTACATCATGGCAAAGCACGCAGATGCAAATATCCCGGATACCGTAGAGGACTGGCTTGACCAGTTCGGCACGTTTTCAATTTATCAGGTGCTCCCTCAGCTCATTGAGCTCTGGGGCCTTAACATCAAAACGGACGCGGAGTCTAAAAAAAACTTCGAAAAAGTGAAAGGGAAATGACGACACCGCTATTCCTCTTGCGCTGCCTGCAGATAGGTTTATCGCTTCGTGACCTTGACCTACTGACCGTAGGGATGGTGAACGACATCTTTGTGGAGAACATGAACGATGACTGCGATTATGCGACGATGGCGACGCAGGAGGATTTCGATGCGTTTTGATGACAGAGCAAATGACGTGTGTTATATTCATCCTATATAAAAGTGGAAAGGCGGTATATAAGATGGATAGCATTGATTGGGACGCAGTAAAAAAGGCTATACAAATAAATGAGCCTGAAGTAAAAGCTGACGATGAGGTCGACGTAGTTTATGAAGGAATCGAGTATCGACCGAAGAATGACCAATATGCTCAATTAAAGAGACTGAAAATATATTACAAAGAATTTCGGAGAACAGGGTATAAAACCGATTCAGCGAAGGCTTTGTATGATCAGTTAAACGCTATACTTGAAAAGCGAAAAACTAGAGTTGGAAACGTCATTTTGGAAGATTTAAAAGAACTGGACAGTTGCTTTGCTAGTGGAGCATACAAGGCAACGCTTATTTTGGCTGGTTCAATACTTGAAGCGGTTTTATTGGATTGGCTATCAGAAAATGACGGAAAAGATTATTTCCAGGTTCCCTATAAAGTACCAGTTACAAAAAACGATGGATCGACAATTTGGGTGGTTAAAGAGGAATTATCCACTTACATTGATAAGATTGATGATATAGAAAAACCTTACTGGATGCAGAAAAACAATGCTCATGAAATAAGAAGGAAGCGTAATCTGGTTCACGCTAAGCTTTGCTTAAAAGATGAAGTTGGAGTAAACGAGGAGACCTGTAAGGAAGTTATAAAATATCTCAAAGAGATAGTCGAAACAAGGCTGAGTAAGCTACAAGCTGAAATCGAAGAGTAAGAGCTAAGCATTAATGATGGAGTGAGAGCATTTTTGATGAATTTCCGATTCGTACAATATGGTGAAGGATACCCGGATGACATTGTTCCAGAGCTTATTGAGCTGGCCGGCCATTTGGATAAGACAATAATTGAAGATGTTCCTAACTATTCACTTCACACGGAATATTGCTACGGGAAGAGAAAACTCTCGTCGGATTTAATTTGCCAATTTCCTGCTTTGTGCGAAGCAAATAAAGATGGGGTTCCACAGCTTTGGAAGAGCACTGAATGGGCTGAGCAGTTTGCTGAGTTTGTAATAAATCTCACTGAAGCACATGCAGCACCTACAGTTATTGAGATTCATCCGCCTTTTAATGATTACTGCGACATTGATCAGTTCCTTGGAAGATACAGAGCATTCGAGGAGAAGATTCACAAAATATATCCTGATGTTGAGATCGTTGTTGAGAACCGTGCCGGCACCGTTTACAAAGGTGGACGCTTTATTGTAAGTAAAGGCCGAGAGATTGCATTGCTTTGTCAGCGCATTCAAGAGACCGACACAAAACTTGGTGTGGTTTTAGACTTCCCGCAGTTAGTGACTGGAGAGAATATTAAACCGGATGCATTTGACGCGGCCAAGTATGCGGCAGCCATTGATGCTATTTTTCCTTATCAGAGCATAATTAAAGGAATTCATGTCTGGGGTAAAAGGCGGTCTGCAACTGGAAAGTGGGTTGCTCACTTTGGCACTCTCGAAACCTATTTACCAAATCCGACTGATAGAGAAAACTTTATCGCCGGGATCAGGAAAATATGCTCCGATGATAATGCGAGATTATTTGTACCCGAAGTTAACTCGGGTGCTGAAGATTTGCAGGCGGTGGTAAACGCAGTGGTAGGTGACAGATGAAATTATCAGTGATATTTGAAGAAGAACCACATGGCTGGGGTTCACGTGGTAACCCGGAATTTTGGGAATATTTGAAAGAGCATGCTTCTGACATTGAGATGCCTTTATCAGAGGGCGCACTTGAATCTTGGATAAAGGAAGAACACTTAAAGGTAACCGGAGTGGAGCTTACTTCTGAAAGTGATGTTTATGTTAAGGCGTTTGATCAAGGAGGCATGAGCGCCGGGAGAGTATTTGGCGGGTGGTGGATCAAAGAAGGAATACCACTCCTGAAAGAAAGATTGAAATAATAATATAGCGAAAGAATATTCGTGGAAAACATGAACGATGATTGCGATTATGGTAACACAGGAGGATTATAATGTATTTTAACTCAACATTGACTTTTGTAGTCAACGAAGAGTAATGTATATGTAGTTTACATAACTCTTTGGAGGTGGGATATGGCATTAGTAAAAGCTCAATGTACAAACTGCGGGGGAACTCTTGATGTAGATTCTGGCAAGGAGGCTGCTGTATGCCCATATTGCGATACTCCATATATTGTTGAAAAAGCAATTAACCTGTTTCAGACCAATACAACCATTAACAACAAGCTAATTATGAACAATCCGACGGTTAACGTTAGTGGTTATCTTGATGCAGATACGATGTTTGAGAATTGGCTTGTTACTCGCGATTATAAATTAGAACAAGATTTCGCATATTATTACGCTACGGATCCAAGAAATGAATTTTTGAAGTCAAAACACCTTTTATCCAGTAACCCGGAAGAATATATAAAACTTGCCAATAAGTTTTTAGTTGGACAAAGGTATGAAAAATATAGAAGTGCTGAAATAGAGAAAGCTCAACGTGAATTAGCGCGACTAAAGCGTATAGCAGACGAAGCGCACGCAAGGCAGCTTGAAGAGGAAAAAGAAAAGCAAAATGATAAAAAGGGCCTCAGAATCTCAATTGTAGGTCTGATAGTAATTTTATTTTTTATGGTGCTTTTGGGAGGTGAAGAGACTTTCGTTCCAATGGCAATAATTATTGGAATGTTTGTAGTATTTATCTTTGTTGTTAGATCAATGAATAAAAAGTGAAAATGTCGCATTAAACACTTTAAGCATCTACTTTGGTAGGTGCTTTTTTCATGCCTTTAAGGAGGTGGAGATTTATGGCAAACCGAATAGCGGGTATTACGGTCGAGATCGGTGGCGATACAACAAAACTTTCCACCGCCTTAAAGAGTGTGAACCAG
>OCVV011276119.1_pt1 | contig 17437 bp, 17 predicted proteins | sample 1539721 | NCBI WGS metagenome assembly OCVV01 (sample SAMN02144230, study PRJEB22623) | gut metagenome | biome: sheep rumen | host: Ovis aries | place: New Zealand | reverse complement strand
ACCTCTGAAGCGGACTTAAGCTCCCCAGCCCCTCAATCTTGAGGGGAGCGAACCGGACTTTGCGCGCCGCCGCACGGCAGCGCAGCTGGCTTCCTCTGTGCGGCGTGTGCATCCCCCGGAGGGTTTCGTTTCACAGGCAATTGACGTGGTTTCCTGTGAAACAAAAAACCTACGGCAGATATTCCCGCCGCAGGTTCATGAGCCGGCTTAAAACAATCCTGTTATCTTACCGTTTTCATCTACATCAATGTTAACAGCCGCGGGAACTTTTGGCAAGCCGGGCATAGTATTTATATCTCCTGTAAGTACAACCACGAACCCGGCGCCTGCGCACAGACGGACATTCCTGACAGTTACGTCAAAATCATCCGGGGCTCCAAGTACCTTAGGATCATCTGTGAAGCTGTACTGTGTCTTTGCTACACAGATCGGGAGATTTCCATAGCCATTCTTTTCCAGTTCTTCAGCCTGTTTATGCGCAGCTGCGGTAAATACCGCTTTTCTGCCTCCGTAAACCGACCTTACGATGCGGTTCATTTTTTCCTCTATGCTTCCCTCAAGCTCATAGGAATATGTAAAGCCTGAATTATCCATATCGCAAAGGCGCACCACTTCTTTCGCCAGATCCTTTCCGCCTTCGCCTCCTTTTGCCCAGACTTCAGAGACAATAACGTTTACGCCCATCTCCTCACAGGTTTTCCTTACAAGTTCCAGCTCTCTGGCTGTATCTGTCGGGAATGCGTTGACAGCTACAACGCAAGGCACATGGAAAACATTTTTTATATTACTGATGTGACGTGTCAGGTTCGGTATGCCTGCTTTTACCGCATCAATGTTTTCCTCATTCAGCTGTGCCTTCGGAACGCCGCCGTTGTATTTCAGCGCGCGAACAGTGGCAACGATAACGATCGCATTCGGTTTCAGTCCCGTCATGCGGCATTTTATATCCATGAACTTTTCAGCTCCGAGATCAGCTCCGAATCCTGCCTCCGTAACGGCGTAATCGGCGCTTTTCAGAGCCATCTTTGTGGCCGTGACCGAATTGCAGCCATGCGCGATATTTGCGAACGGGCCTCCATGGATAAACACCGGATTATGCTCCAGCGTCTGTACTATGTTCGGATAAAGAGCATCCTTCAGAAGGGCCGTCATTGCGCCTTCCGCATGAAGATCGCCTGCAGTTACAGGTTTATGTTCTGACGGTTTTCCGTATGTATATCCAATGATCAGTTTCGAAAGACGCTCCTTCAGATCCGCATGACCTGCAGCCAGACAGAATGCAGCCATGACCTCTGAAGCGACTGTGATATCAAAGGAATCCTCTCTCGGAACTCCGTTGATCCTGCCGCCGAGTCCATCGATCACAGAACGAAGCTGACGGTCGTTCATGTCAAGGCATCTTTTCCATGTGATTTTTCTCGGATCAATGTTCAGTTCGTTTCCCTGCTGGATATGATTATCTATCATTGCCGCCAGGAGATTGTTTGCCGCAGTAATGGCGTGGAAATCACCTGTGAAATGCAGGTTGATATCCTCCATTGGAACCACCTGGGCGTATCCTCCGCCGGCCGCGCCGCCCTTAACGCCGAACACCGGTCCCATCGACGGCTCCCTAAGCGCGCCTGTCGCTTTCTTTCCGATCTTATTCAATGCATCTACCAGACCGATAGAGGTAGTCGTTTTTCCCTCGCCTGCCGGCGTAGGATTTATCGCTGTCACCAGGATCAGTTTGCCGTCCGGCTTATCCGTGTTCAGATAGTTAAGATCTACCTTTGCTTTATATTTACCATATGTGATCAGATCATCCTCTGACAGGCCGATTCTTTCCGCAACCTTCACGATCGGTTCCATCACACTTTCCTGCGCGATCTCAATATCGCTTTTGTATCCCATCCCTCTCTCCTCCTGCAAAAAATATATACCGGCCCATAGATTAAAGCAGTTTTATTCACGTCGGGGTCCGGGCCTTCATCCATGCGGATAAAAGCATTCCAGAATAGATGTAAATATTTTATAATAAATCTTCTTAAGACTCCAGCCTATACTTTCCTGTTCAGAAATTCTTATCATGAACAGCATGACTTTTCACCGAGTCCTGCGGCACATCTTATAATATGCTTCCTACCAGGATTCCAGTTCGTCTTTTCCGGTCCTCATCATGAGTTCCTTCACGCCTTCCTCTGCGCTCATTCCCTCAAATAGGACTTTATTTATCACTTCCACGATCGGCATCTCAATATTATATTTTTTCCCCAGAAGCAGTCCTGCCTTTGCGGAATAAACTCCCTCAACCACCTGGTGTACTTCATCCATAGCCTGTTTCATCGTATAACCTTTTCCGATCAGATAACCTGCGTTTCTGTTCCTGCTGTGCTTGCTGGCACATGTTACAAAAAGATCGCCGATTCCGGAAAGACCAAGCAAAGTCTTCGGATTCGCTCCCATAGCTATTCCAAGACGTGTGATCTCCGCCGAACCTCTTGTGATCAGCGCGGCCTTGGAGTTATCGCCGTATCCTATACCATCTGCAATACCTGCCGCAAGCGCTATGACATTTTTCAGAGATGCGCCGATCTGAATACCCAGCATATCGGAACTTGTATAAACCCGGAATACCGGCGACATGAAGACAGACTGAACACGCTGTGCGGTCTCACGGTCATGCGCTCCTGCGACTATTGTGGTGGGAAGCCCTCTGCCTACTTCCTCAGCGTGGCTCGGGCCGGACAGTACCGCTACATTTGCCTGTGGGATCTCCTGCTCTTCGATCTCTGACATTGTCATCAGGGTAGACTCCTCGATGCCTTTTGCAAGACTTACGATCAGCTGACCTTCCGCTACATATGGAGACATGCTTCTGGACGTACTTCTTACCACCGGCGAAGGAACGGCAAGCACCAGAATATCTTTTCCGCTGACAGCCTCCCGCAGGTCGTTCGTATATTTTACATCATCTGCCAGTTTGACGCCCGGCAGCTTATCCGTATTCTCATGATGCTTCATAAACATTTCTGTCTCTTCTTTAAGATAAGACCAGATAGTAACCTGATGACCATTATTGCTGAGAAGCCAGGCAATCGCCGTTCCCCAGCTTCCTGATCCAATCACACTGATATTTGCCATTTTTCATTCTCCTTTTTTACTCTCTTTATCTTTATATTCTGACCGTTCACATCTTTTCCATGCAATGCGGCATTTCACGTTTTTTCTGCTTCAATGCTTTTTCAGGAACGTTTTTCTCTCTTCCCCTTTGAGCAGGCGGGCTATGTTGCTTCTGTGTTTGATAAAGGTAAGCAGTACCAGAGCTCCTATAACCAGATACATTTCAATAAGTGCCGCCTGAGGCATTGAGTACTTTCCCATCTGTCCCGAGATGATCACTCCGATCAGAAATGTGACTGATGTGGAAAGCGAACTTAAAGACACGTAGTGCAATGTAAAAAACAAACAAAAAAATACTATCGCGCATACCAGCAGAACATGCCAGTCACAAAAGGCGATGGCCATTCCTACCATGGACGCGAAACCTTTTCCTCCCTTAAATCCCATATAAAAAGGAAAATCATGTCCCAGAACGACGCCTGCAGCCGTCCATATCTTCAACAGCTGTACCGTATCAGGATGTCCTTTATGAAATATAAGCCACGTCAGCAAAACCGCGAGAATACATTTTCCCACATCGCCAAGCAGAGTAATCGCGCCCCACTTTGCGCCGAGCGTCCTTAATGCGTTCGTGGTTCCGGCGTTTCCGCTTCCCCTGCTGCGGATATCGATCCCCTGAGTCCTTCCAATGATATAAGACGTTTGAATCAATCCAAATAAATATCCGATAACTATGCATATAAAACGTTCCATGACATCAATCACTCTTTCTTTCCCTGATCAGCATACGAAGGGAAGTTCCTTCAAAGCCAAAGTAATTACGGATCTGGTTTTCCAGATAACGTTGATATGAAAAGTGCATAAGCTTCTTATCATTTACAAAAATCACAAACGTTGGCGGTTTGACCGCAACCTGCGTCATATAATACAGTTTCAGGCGTTTTCCTTTATCTGAAGGCGGCTGCTGCATCGTGACGGCTTCTGTAAGGAGCTCATTGAGAACACCTGTCTGGATTCTCATTGTCTGATTCTGAAGCACCAGATCAATGATATCAAAAAGCTTCATCAGACGCTGACCTGTCAGGGCAGAGATAAACATGATCTTTGCATATGTGGCAAAGGAGAGTATATCCCTGATATCATCCTCAAATTTCTTGCTCGTCCGGGTGTCCTTCTCGATAGCGTCCCATTTGTTTACCGCAATGATCAGCCCCTTGCCCCTGTCATGGGCGATACCGGCGATCTTTGCATCCTGCTCTGTAACTCCCTCCGTGGCGTCAATCACGATGACTGCCACATCGCATCGCTCTACGGCGGCGACGGTACGGATGATACTGTACCGTTCGAGTTCTTCTTTTACCTTGCTCTTTCTGCGGAGTCCTGCCGTATCAATGAATACGTAATCTGTATCGTTTCTATGAATGACCGTATCTATCGCGTCCCTTGTCGTACCCGCTATATTGGAAACGATAACACGATCCTCTCCCAGAAGACGATTGATAATGGATGATTTTCCTACATTGGGTTTGCCTACGATCGCGATCTTCGGGCGTTCATCATCTTCTTCATCCGGGCTCTTTTCAGGAAAATAGGATACGACCTTATCCAGAAGATCTCCCAGTCCCTGTTTTCCTTCGGCTGAGATCGGATACGGTTCACCTATACCAAGATTGTAAAATTCGTATACATCCATCTCCTGGCTTTTATAATTATCCACTTTGTTTACAGCCAGAACCACAGGTTTTTTACAGCGGCGCAGCATATCCGCCACCTGCATGTCCGAATCTACCAGACCTGTCCTTACGTCTACCATAAACACAATGACATCGCAGGTTTCCATTGCGATCAATGCCTGCTCGCGCATCTGTGAAAGAATGATATCGCTGCTGTCAGGCTCGATTCCGCCTGTATCTACCATGGTAAATGATCTGTCGTACCAGCTTACATCTACATATATTCTGTCTCTGGTTACTCCCGGTGTGTCCTTGACGATAGAGATCCTCTCTCCGGCCAGGGAATTAAACAATGTGGATTTACCCACATTAGGCCTGCCTACTATCGCCACTATCGGTTTGCTCATACATCTGTCTCCTCTTTTGTTCCTTATTAAAATCATCCTCAAGGATAGCTGCCACCAGCGAAGCGCCGTCTGAATCCACCACATCAATAACAGTGTTCAGCGCTTTTTCAGCATCTGCCACGGTCAGATCATCCAGAAATACATTTTCTCCGTAGCGCAGCATATTGCACGGGATCATCACCTTCAGTCCCAGATCCCGCCCTTTCAGCTGGGCGATCAGATCCTGTCCGGTAATAAGTCCGGATACCGTTATCTTTTCACCGAAAAAATCGTTCCGTATAGCAATAACGTCCACGTAAATATTGGGAAAAAATTCTCTGATCTTTTCAACGATCTGCGTAAGCCATGGCGCCGCCAGCTTTCCCGTGGCAAGCGTCATACGGCGTTTTCTGCCATCGCCCTCAAGCTCCGCAAGGCTTTCACACACCTCGTTCCATAGAAGCCGCATCATGCCGACTCCGTTCTCAAGCTGAAGATAACCATCATAACATTCTTCCTCCGGCATTGGTCTGTCCGCAAGGAGATACCATTCATCAGAAGCATGTATGAAATGAACACCATGTCTTTTTATATAGTAGTCCTGCCATCTGCCGATCTGGTCCACAAGATATTCCGCATCTTCTTTATCAAAAGGTTCCAGCGGAAAAAGTCCGTCTCTGTATTTCGTCAGGCCGACAGGAACTACTGAAACACTTTTCATGGAAGGAAGATATTTTTCCAGGTCGCTTATTGTTCTGTCCAGTTCATCTCTGTCATTCAGACCTTTGCAAAGAACCACCTGTCCGTTAAGTTCAATTCCTGCGTCAGCCAGTCTTTGTATTTTATCAAAAACATCTCCGGCAAATCGATTATGAAGCATGACCCTGCGCAGCTCAGGATTTGTCGTCTGTACCGAAATATTGATCGGCGACATATTATACCGGATTATGCGTTCGATATCTTTATCACTCATATTCGTCAGGGTAACGTAGTTTCCCTGCAAAAATGACAGTCTGGAATCATCATCCTTAAAGTAAAGAGTCTCCCGCATTCCCTTCGGCATCTGATCAATAAAGCAGAACACACACTTGTTATGACAGGATCGATAATCGTCCATGAGACCATTCTCAAATTCCACGCCCAGATCCTCGTCCTCGTCCTTCTCGATCTCCAGAAGCCACTCCCCGCCATTTCCGGCTTTTTTCACAAGTACTTCTATATATTCGTTTTCTACCAGATACTGATAGTCAAAAATATCTTCGATCGGCGTTTCATTTATCTCCAGGATCTCATCGCCCGGCTCAATATTCAGTTCTTCCGCAATACTGTCCGGCCGGACTTTTCTGACTATATGTCTGGCTTTATCTGCCATGTGCACCTCCATAAGGATATAAACATCCATCATAGAAATCAATTAGTTATCATAATAGCAACTTGAATATTAAAAAGCAAGCATTGACACTATAATTCAGAAATGCTATAAATTAAGTGTATTATTATGCTCAGACTACACTGTCGGCTGATTCCATGCAAGACATGACAGGTGCTGCATAAATGCCTTACACTCCGGTCTGAACATATAAAATGCAGTTACATGCATCTTCTGCAGACCGTTTTTTAACAGAATTCTGTCCGCAGACATTTTAAATACATATGGAGATGCGAATGGCAAATTTGAATTATTTTAAAAATGCAGTCCCAACTGGTCCTTTAAAAATATGCGGTATCCCCGGCAGCGAAGCTCTGGCCGGAAAAGTGAATTCCTATATGCTGGAATTCCGCAAAGCACTTGTCGATGAGTTTCCGGAAAAAGCTGAGATTATCGGTCTTTATGAGGATAATTACATCATCCCATGTGAATTTCCCCGCTTCGGAAGCGGTGAGGGAAAAGCGTTGATGAAAGAATCCGTCCGAGGATGCGACCTTTTCATTATCGCCGACATGTGTAATCCTACCGTCACATATAAACAGTTCGGCATGATCAATCACATGTCCCCGGACGATCATTTTCAGAATCTGAAGCGCGCTATCGCCGCTTCCGTGGGCAAAGCCCACCGGGTTAACGTTATCATGCCTTTTCTCTATGAAGGACGTCAGCACAGGCGTACAGCCAGAGAGTCTCTTGACTGTGCCATCGCTCTTCGCGAACTGGCGAATATGGGCGTAGAAAACATTATAACCTTTGACGCCCATGATCCCCGTGTCATGAATTCTATTCCGCTCTGCGGATTTGATAACTTTTTCCCGAATTACCAGTTCCTGGTAACTTTACTTGATTGTTTTCCTGACGCACAGCTTGATAATAATCATCTTCGTGTTATAAGTCCTGATGAAGGCGCGATGCCCAGAGCCATCTACATGGCGAGCGTCCTCGGCCTTGATATGGGAATGTTCTATAAACGCCGTGATTATTCCGTCATCGTTGACGGCAAAAACCCAATCATTGCTCATGAATATATCGGTGATTCCGTAGAGGGCAAAGACTGTATCGTTATGGATGATATGATCTCCTCCGGCGGAAGTATGCTGGATGTCGCATATCAGCTTAAAGAGCACGGCGCAAAGAGGATCATCATATGCACCACCTTCGGTCTTTTTGCTGATGGACTTGAAGAGTTTGACAAGTACTATGAGAAAGGATATTTTTCAAAAGTCATTACTACGGATCTGATCTATCAGTCACCTGAGCTTCTCTCCAGACCTTGGTATGCGACAGCACGTATGGATAAATATCTTGCAAGTATCATAGATACTGCAAACCACGACCTCTCCGTAGACTTTGTCCGCGATCATACAAAGAAAATAACAGAACTCATGTATTCTCATCAGGGTATCTGATATCACCTTGCAAAACCCTGACAAACAGCATAATAAAACCGGCCCCGGAAGCCTTCCTTTTAAAGCATGGATTCCGGGGCCGGTTTTTATGAACTACGACAAAATCAAAATACGGCCAGACTATGTCTGACCGTACTCTGAGGTTTACAAGAGAATTATATAAAGGATTTAAAAATATTAAATCTGCGAAAAGAAGATGTACCGTGCCCGTGCACGTTACATTATTATAATACATCAACGTGCTCGTGCACGCAATTGGCAACATTGTACAAAATAAAGCACTCAAAATTGTGTGTTTTGGGTGCTTTTGGTATCATTCTTTTACAGATTATATTTTGTTTTTATTTCTATGGAAGTATACTCTTCTTTCACCTCCGGGTCATGTCCGTCTACCAGCTTTTCAAACAATATCTGTATCGGACGGTAACCCTGAGAATAAGGATCCTGCCCCAGAAGGAATTGCACATTTCCCTTTATTAACTGTTCTGTGTTTTCATCGGTCAGATCATTGGATATGACTTTTATAATACCTGTCAGTTTCTTTTCCTCCAGGACTTTGCATACTCCCTTCACGCCGGCTGCCGTGAGATAAATTCCTCCGGTCTCCGCGTGCGCAGCAAGGTGCTTCCTGCATATGGTTTCGGCTGTTTCATTACTTTCAAACGCATATTCTATATATATGTTTTTTACGTCAGGACGGATCTTTGTGATCTCCTTCCGAAACCCTTCGGCTCTGTTGCTGTTAGATGTATTTGCCGGACTTCCCGATATTATAAGAACATCCTTGTTCAGGGGCAGTACTTCCGCCATCAGGCCGGCCGCCGTGCAGCCGCTGCGGAATCCATCCTGGCCGACAAAACATATTCTTTCTGAATCTGCAATATCACCATTGACCGTTACTATAGAAATCCCTTCCCGGGCAAATTCATCGATCTTATCACGTATCTTCTTTTCGTTCCAGGGAACCATGGCGATCCCCCTGCAGCCTTCTCTTCGAAGCTGCTCCATGGCGATCACCGTCTGATCAGTATCATTATCCTCGATCAGTTTTACAATGACCTCGACCTGAAAACGCTGCATCTCTTCTATAGCGGCGTCTACTCCCTTCATGATTCTCTGCATGAACGCCGTATGCGCAAACTGGATCAGCACGCCGATCTTAATATGATTTTTCGACAACGCCAGCGCTCTGCCCATGCGGTTCGGCCGGTAACCCATTTCTCCTGCGATCCTTCGAATTCTCTCTGCCTGCTGCTTATTAATATCCTTTCTGTAATTTAGGGCACGATCTACGGTTCCTCTGGAAACCCCTGCGGCCTCTGCTATCTGCCTGATCGTTACTGCCATCTTCTTCCTCCTCTTTTTTGCCTCTTACTCTCCGCGGACAAAATTACGCTTGATAAGCAGAAATTCCTCCATATCCTGAAGCAGGACAAACAACTCTGCTCTTTCCTCGAATTCCTCCCTTTCTGTCGGAAGCGGTTTATTTTTCATGCTGTTCCGCAGCCGATAAAACTCCTCCAGAAGTTCCTTTGCGGTATTATCACGGTGATATTTTTCCGCCACATGTCCCAGAAACCCGGAAATACTCTTCGCAGTAAGCGGCGTCGTATGCAGAGTTTTTACTCTTTTATACATCTCCTGCAGAATATTCACCTGCTCTTCTCTCATCGCAATATAGTCAATGTCAAAACGATCCTCCGCCACAAGCTGGTTCATATAATTCTGCTGTGCGGTCTCCTGAGCTTTATTGATGCACTCATGAAGCTTCCGAAAACAGAGGCCGTCATATTCGGGATAATCAGGGTTCATGATCCGTTTGGACATTCTCTGGAGGACGATCTTCATCTGCTCATCTGTTTCATCCTTCATTTTTTCTATATATGCTGTGTTTTTGTGCAGATGCATGTTTACTATGATTCCCATACCAACGCCGATGATAAAAAGCATGACTTCATTGAATATGGATTCCGAACTCATATTTCCCAGCGTAAGAAAATGTGAGATCAGAACGGAATCCATTGCCATCGCGTTATTCCATCCCATACACTGGCAGACAGTGATAAAAATGAGCAGATAAACCATGAATGCTTCCACCCGGAACCCGATAACTTCATAGCAGATGATCGCCGCTACCAGCGCGACGGCAAAAGCCAGAAAACGATTACCTGCCGTTTTTAACGTCTCTTTTTTTGTTCCCGCAACCGACAGGATAGCTACGATACCCGCTGATACGCCGAACTGCAGAGAAAGTATATCCGCCAGTATGATCGCGATGACCGCCGCGGCAGTGATCTTTATGGCGGTAAAGATATTATTTAAAAACCTGCTCTTCTTCATTTTCTTCTGCTCACCAGTTCCCTGATTATAATAATCCCTGAGACAGCAAGCGCCATAACTCCGAATAAGATCAAAATACCTGTATCTATCATTTCCCTCTCCTTTTTATTCCCGATGATTCTTCATTTTTTAAACGCTGAAAAGTCCTGCCTGCCATTTCTAAACGTCTTATCAAACCGTAAGCTTTCAGAAGCCTACAACTCAGCAAGAAGCCCCTGTATACCTTCCCTGTCATAGATATCTCTGTAATAATCCACCTCTGTCCTGATCAGTTCATCGATGACCCTCATTCCAAGCAGTTCCACCGGCGCCTTGTCATCCGTCATCAGATATCCGCCCGGCTGATAACCGGAAAGAGTTTCCGTGACCGTATCCATCATTTTTTTCAGACCGGGTTCCGTTTCCTGATCTACATTCCGCCTGAATACTTCGATCATTTCAGGATTATTGGAAGCAAATAATTCACAGTTCGTCGATCCGGCGACATCGACCGTATATATTTCCGAAAAGACTCTTGAGATCGTATCTGACAGATATTGATTGATATTTCCTTCTTCCCGGCCTCGCATGTTCATATTGACGACCATGACGCCGTCTTTATTCAGGTGTTCCTCCACAAGCGAGAAAAACTCAGCAGAAGACATCTGAAACGGGATCGTGATGTCCTGATACGCATCTACCATGATAACATCATAAGTTTTATCTACAGCGTTCAAATATGCCCGACCGTCATAAGTCGTGACATCCACATCCTTCGGCAGTTCAAAATACTCCTTTGCCAGATCTGTGATCTTCTGATCGATCTCAACGCCTGAAATGCTCATGTTGTCAAAATATCGTTCACATTGTGTCGCAAACGTTCCCGTTCCCATACCCAGGATCAGCACATCCAGATGTTCTTTTTCATTTACCCCTGTCATATAGGGCGCCGCCATGGCGTAATCATAATACATGCCCGTAAGGCCTTTCTCTTTTTTGTATACAGACTGTACGCCAAAGAGGACATTTGTTGAAAGTACGACTTCGTCACTGTTTTCATATACCTGAAGATAATTATAGATGGATTCCCCTTCATATTTAAGATCGTCCTGCCAGAAGGCAAAACTGTTATCATAGCCAAATATAATACACAACAGAAAGATCCCTATACTGACCGGTATCTTTTTTGTTTTTGAAGACACCCGGCTTCCGCTGAGAAAATAAACGATGGAGAGAAGTATAAGAATGCCGGCGAAAATCAGGAATGTAACAGATGTTCCTACTGCCGGAATACTGATGAACGTAGGCACAAAGGTACCTATAATACTTCCCACAGTATTGAATGCGTTCAGATTGCCGACAAGCTTGCCGTTATGATCCAGATCCTCGACCGTAAACTTCACAAGAGACGGGGTCACTGTTCCCAGCAGAAAAAGCGGAAATACAAAAATCACCATACATGCGGCAAAGCCTGCAATGATCAGAAAATTGCTGCTGACCGTAAAGATCAGAAGGGCTGAAATTCCAATGATTATGTATTTTCCAACCACCGGGATCATGGCGATCCATATTCCTGCGATCATGATCCTAATATAAAGCTTATCCGGATCAGGATTTTTGTCGGCGCTTCTTCCACCGTAGATATTTCCAAGGGCCATTGCTATCATGATCGTACCGATGATGATCGTCCATACGATCTGTGACGAACTGAAATACGGGGCCAGCAGTCTGCTTGCGCCAAGTTCTACGGCCATAACTGACATTCCTGCGAAAAACTCTGTAAGATACAGATATATTTTATTATTCAGAATGGGTCTTTTCTCTTTCATTAGAGTTCTCCGTTTATATAATGCAATATATTATCCTGTAATCAATACTTTTCCGGACCGGACGCGTCTCCACTGTCAAAAACGGCCTTTTCCACTCTGTCCAGCATTTCCCTGATGTTTGCTCTCTGTGTACCGAAATTGATCCTTACATAACGGGGATCTCCGAAATCTGCTCCGTCAGTGAGAAAAACTTTTTCATGATTTCTGAGAAACGCGGCGTTGATATGCTCTCCGTATGGCGTAAAATCCACCCATTGAAGATAAGTTGCCTCCAGATGCGGTAATTTTGCCTTCGGAAATCTGTTTCTGAGCTCTGTTTCCAGATAATCTCTGTTACCCTCAAGATATGACAGCAGCTGTTCCTTCCACTCATCCGATTCCCCATAGGACGCAATTCCTGCCTCTATATTCAGCGCATGCTCCATTCCGAACGCATATCCCTGACGCATGAATTCTTCCCGAAGTTTTCTGTTCGGGATCACTGCAAAAGCAAGGATCAGATCCGCCACATTGCACATTTTTCCGTTTGAATACAACGTGATTGAGTTTTCTCTCGCGTAGTCATCTACCGTGAAAAAAGGAATATGTTTGCCCTCAAACACAACCTCACAGTGGGCCTCATCAGAAATAACGATCAATTCGTTTTTTCTGGCAAATTCACTGACTGCCTTTAATTCATCAAGGGTGAAAACCCTGCCTGCCGGATTCAGCGGACTGCACAGGTAAAATATCTTTGTATCGGGTGTCAGTGCAGCCTGCATTTTATCAAAATCAAAAGTATAGTACTCATTTTCGTGATCCATCGGTACGGTGATCATCTTATTTCCGGCATTCTTCGGTGCCGTTAAAAGGGATGAATAATTCGGCACACAGGTCATGGATGCTCCTCCGCCAATGTTGCTCGCCACGCAAAGCGCAGGCACGATCCCTGAGATAAGTCTGATCCATTCCTTCGGGACATCCACACTATATCTGTCAGCAAACCAGTCTGTCAGGCACCTGAAGATCTCATTTCCCGGCCGGGTATAACCGAAGACCTTGTGTTTAAGACGTTTTTCCACTCTGTCGATCACAGCAGGCGGAACCTCGAAATCCATATCTGCTACCCACATGGGCAGTTCACCCTCTTTTGCCATATCCCATTTATAACAGTTCGTTCCGACTCTGTCTGTTACTTTATCAAAATCGTATTTCATTTTTGTCGCTCCTTTCGATGTACGGACAAATGTCATCTCATTATAAAAGACAACATTTCTATTATTCTAACAGATATTCCTTTCCTTAAAACAGGATTTTAAACAATTTTAGTATTTTTCAATTTTAATCCCTGTTATTTCTACATCCTTCTTCATAAATTCCGCAAAAAAATGAAAGTAAATAATACATAATTCTGTTATGATAACACTAAAAGAAAAAGACATACCCATACCATACATCCTTTTATCAAATACCTGATCCTTTACTTTTAAAAAACGATTCCTGGTACCGACACGCCAACCGGTATCAGGAATCGTTTTTTAAGTTTACGGAAAGCTTTTGCAATATTCTGTTATGAAAACGTATGTTTTATATTCATGTCTGCTCTATATTATAAGAACATCAGATAACAGACACAAATCACAAAACAAAGGAGAAAAACAAATGAAACTTTTTGAAATGCTTTACAAAGTATTTATCAACGGCGCAGATACAAATTCATCAGATATTCGCGTATTTGGAAGTACAATGACTTTAAGACGTTATGCCAAAAACTATTCCTTACCAGCCTACGTCAGGATATGACCCGGACTTCAAGAATTTCTTATCAGGATGCGTCAGAACAGATACTGTTTTTGATCCACGGTTTTTCTAAACCGTGGATCTTTTATTTCAGTGTGAGAAGCTCCCGCTTCTTAAGCGGCGGGTTATGACGAGCTCGTCTCAGTGGAGGTTCAATCTCCCGCTGAGATAAACGCTCCGGGGGATGCATACGGTACCCGCACGCTTTTGTGATAAGAACCAAACGACCGTTAAGAGCGTTCTGCCGGATCGGCCGCTCCGGCTCCCGACTGCGTTTATTCCATCTTTGGGCTCTAAAAACATCATCAGATAACATGCAGCGTACAACAGCCCGGCGGTTAAGGTTTCCGAAAGGTAATTAAAGCTGCTCTTAAGAAAAAATGTACTTCTCCTTTATATTTCCGGTGTATTCTCTAATCATAGAAAACAACGAACACAAACACATAAAAAAAGAAATAAAAGGAGAACAAATTCATGAAAAAAATGATAAAAAAACTTTTTGCAGCAGCTATGATCTCTACAGCAATGCTTTCTTCCATGGCAATGCCCGCTTTTGCAAACAATGGATGCGGCATCGATGCAATGCCAAACAGAACATGCATTGAAATGGATCATATGTCTACAACGATTTGTGATACAAACGTCCGGACACAGCCATCTGAAAACGGCGATATCATCACAACTCTTCCTGCAGGAACCACAGTTGAGGTCGGCGGCGTTGTTCTTTCAACTGTAGATAAGTCCGATACTTCCTGGAGAAAAGTTTATGTAACAGATCCTGTTTACGGTGGAATCACATCCGGCTATGTCTACGGACCTGTTTGTCTCGGAGAAGGCGCAAATAACTTATACGCTTCCGGAACTGCATGCGGCTTCCAGGTAAACGCATACTACAAAACCGTTACCGGCACAACGAACTATCTGGCAGTAAGAACAGCCCCTGTTTACGATGACAGCAATGAGATCTGCAAGCTTCATAACGGCGATGTCGTTACTGTTCTCGGAACAGGATATGGCAACAGCGGCAACTATGTTTACATTCAGACCGGATCAGGCGTTCTGGGATTTGTGAACGGCAACTTCCTTTCCTGATTCTGATAGATGGCAATGACTTCCGGCTCAGGAAATACTTCTTCCTGTTCACGGGAAATAGCTCTTGACTTAGAGTGTTTGTTCATTTATATTCTAATGGAGGTATTAGGGAGTAGCTGGCGCAAACGCGCAACATATTTCGTCAGTACAGGATTTATCCTCGGAATTTGTTCGAAGCAGCAAGACTTTTACCACAGCTTCTGTTGTGGTGAAAGTCTTTTTTTAATGTGAAATTACATCAGTTTGTCTCTATTCCCTGTTTTATCTCAGTGTGAGAAGACCCCCGCTTCTTAAGCGGCGGCTTATCACAAGCTAGTCGTCTCGCACGCGAGACTTGAAAATACAAAAGCCAAGAGTGATGAGGGAGGATTAATATGAAGATTTTTTCTTTGGTACTGTTTGTTCTGATGTATATATTTATGATCGTCAGACCAAAATACAGACCGTTTTATGCCTTGACAACAGCATTAATTTTTCTTGTTTCGGGAATATTGCCGCTGAATAGTCTGGTTTCAACTATCAACTGGAATGTTTTACTGATGATAGCCGGAACAATGATCATTGTTTATTATTTCATAGATTCACATATGCCGAATCTTTTAGCAGATATTCTGCTGGGAAAGTCCAGGAACGTCATGTGGGTAACCATACTGATGTCTCTCTTTGCCGGCGTGATCTCCGCATTCATCGATAATGTCGCTACTGTATTGATGGTTGCCCCTGTAGGAATGGCAATCTGCAAAAAACTGAAAATGCGGCCGGTAGGAATGATCCTCTCCATTGCAGTATCTTCAAATCTTCAGGGCGCTGCCACGCTTGTAGGAGATACCACATCGATCATGCTGGGCGACTATGCGGATATGAATTTCATGAATTTCTTTTGGATGGAAAGGCGGCCGGGAATCTTTTTTGCGGTAGAACTAGGTGCCCTTGCTACTATCCCGGTTATGATGTTCTTATTCCGTAAAGAAAAAGACCCTGTTTCATCAACGAACAGAACCGCTGTCAGCAACTATGTGCCAACTGTAATGCTGCTCCTTATGGTTGCCGCACTTATCACAGCCTCTTTTATTCCGGATACACCACGAATGATAAATGGAATAATTTGCTGCTCGCTGGCAATCATCACTGTCTTGATCAGTTTCATTCAAGAGAAAAACGCTGATAAAGCTATTGCAGCATTTAAAAACCTTGACTTTGAAACGCTGGGGCTTCTTACCGGGTTATTTGTCGTAATCGGGGGCCTGACAAACGCAGGCATCATCGATGACTTTGCAAATCTGATCGTAAAATTCGGCGGAAATAATATTTTCTTATTATACACGATCGTGGTCTGGGGTTCAGTGCTGATATCTGCCTTTGTCGATAATATTCCGTATGTGGCAACTATGCTGCCTGTTCTGACAGCTGTAACATCCGCGCTTGGAATTGAACCGCATCTTCTATATTTCGGTTTGTTGTCCGGAGCAACCCTGGGCGGCAACATCACTCCTATCGGAGCCTCTGCCAATATTGCCGCTGTCGGATTGCTTAGAAAAGAAGGATATCAGGTATCATTTGCAGAATTCATGCGAATAGGAATCCCTTATACCTTTACGGCAGTGATGATCGGATATCTTTACTTCTGGTTTATCTGGGCATAATCGTCCGTTGATGATCTGTTTTTCCCGTTCCGGTTAAAAGCCAAGATCCTCTCCGATCATAATGATCTTAATACGCCCATCCTGTTTGCTGTGGCGGGTGATCACTTCCTGACAGCATATAGTGTCTTTTCCGTGACAGTCGCCGCAGATACCCGTATGGGAGCAAGGAGTATTCAGCCCAAGACGCACACAGTTTGGCGGCGATGCTATGTTATGAACGCGGTCGATCGCCTCACTTACGTTCGAAGTGAGTTTGTTCATTCCCGTAACAATGATCACATGCTCCGGCCCGAAACAAAGAAATGATACCCGGTTGCCTCTGCCGTCAATATTTACCAGCTCGCCATCCTTCGTAAACGCATTGGTACTCATCAGAAAATAATCCGCACAGCAGATCTCTCCGTAGATACGGCGTGTTTCCTGCGGCGATTTTCCCGCAGATCTGTCTATATAATGATATCTCTCGCTTTTGATCAGATCCAGTATCCCGGTGTCGGCCAGCGTCTGTGAACCGCCATTCGCCGTAACTGATCCCTCAGGAATCAACTCTTTTACAAGTTTTACGGCTTCTGCCGCGTCATCACAATAATATGCATCCATATTTCTTTTTTTGAACTTCGGAATCATAGTTTCCGCCAGATGCCGGTAGTTTTCTTTCATCCATTCTTTTGTGCCCATCATATTCCTCCATTTTTTTGTACTATACTGTCTTTGACTTTTTCGGACGCCGGTTTTTTCGGACGCCGGTTTTTTCGGACGCCGGTTTTTTCGGACGC
>OCVV012880798.1_pt1 | contig 17439 bp, 15 predicted proteins | sample 1539721 | NCBI WGS metagenome assembly OCVV01 (sample SAMN02144230, study PRJEB22623) | gut metagenome | biome: sheep rumen | host: Ovis aries | place: New Zealand | reverse complement strand
CGATACGTCGTGCTCCCTCTACGAGTAGTGCCACCTCACCGTTTCTTTTCTCCTTCCAATCAAGGAGTTGCTGATATATTTTACGCTTCAAAATGATGTCATCCGCACCTTTTAGAGATTTCTGAGCTTCCATATTTTACACCTTTTTGAGATTTTACGCGATACAAATATACACCTTTTTGAGATTTTCTGCAAGAGTTTTGACGGAAAAGCATAAGATATTTGATTGTTTTAAGTCATTTTGACCTCAATATTGACCTATTTCGTCGTATTTTCCTAATTGTCATTCATTATACTTACATGTTAGATATTGTCAAAATCCGCTTCAAAATCCCCTTTTAATCACGAATAACAGCCAAAAACAAGGCTCAACTGCGTGATTGTTTCGTGATGCACCTGTTTTTAAAAAGTGGCTTGCCCTCCGATTCGTAATGGGGTTCCTTTGCAGCACGATTCCACTAAAGGGTTGTGTATGTATATGAGTAATGAACCACTTACGTTCAATGACTTTCCGCAGGTCGTTGCCGAACTTCGGGATGAAGTTTCGGGCATGAAGGCGTTACTGCTGAACCTTCAGAACAGACCAACTCAGCAGAGAGAGAACAGACACTCTAATTATCAGCTGATTGTTATTTTTGCTAAAGAAGCTGGTGATTTGAACAATGATGGAAAAATGGATATAACGGATGTTGTTTCGCTTGTGAATCTCATTTTAGGACAGTAAGCTTGTGCTTTTATTGAAAGAGACAAAAGGCTGAATCTCACGAAGGGATTTAGCCTTTGTTGTGATGCGTGTGAGAAAAACTCTGTGGAATTTCTTGCAAGTGTGATTGGGAATGCTTACCTTTGTTTCAAAATAAGTTTGACAGACGGGATGGACGGACTGGCTATAGACAAAACAAGTGAAACGACATGACAAAGAAATGCTTTGATACTGAATTGTTGGACCGCGCCATTGTGTTTGCGGTGCGTGCCCATGCAGGGACGGAACGCAAAGGCAAGAGGTTTCCGTATATCGTACACCCTATGGAGGCTGTGGAGATTGTGGCGACGATGACGTGCGACCAGGAACTGCTGGCGGCTGCTGTGCTTCACGACACGGTGGAGGACACGGATGTCACCGTGGAACAGATACGTGCTGAGTTTGGTGAGCGTGTCGCTGCGCTTGTTGCCTCGGAGAGTGACAATGTTGTGGAGGGCATGAATAAGGAGGACAAGGTGGTTCATTCGTCTTCTAACTGGAAAGAACGCAAACGGTTTGCCATCGAGCGTTTGGCTCATGCCTCGCGCGATGCGAAGATGGTGGCTTTGGGTGACAAGTTGTCGAACATGAGAGCCATTGCACGCGACTATGAACAGCAGGGTGATGCGGTGTGGAATGTATTCCGCATTCACGACCGCAAGGAACATGAGTGGCATTATCGTGGCTTGGTGAAATCTCTCCGTGAACTCCAAGGTACATTTGCTTATAAGGAGTTTGAGGAACTTGTCAATCTGGTTTTCGGACAATAGGAACAATTCATATTTGTGGCTATTTGTTGACAAAGAAAGTAATAATTTTTGTAAATGAAAAATAATATTAAGCTGGATGCCCACTGCGAGATGTTGATGCAGCAGTTTCGTGACTTGCGCCCTGTGTTGGAGCATCTGTCAAACGAGGCTTACGAGCTGATGAAGTCCACTTTGAGTGAACAGGGCATTTATGTTACTGCTATTGAGCACAGGGTAAAGACTGAAAAATCACTGGCGGGAAAGCTGGAACTGAAGGGTGCGAAGTACAAGAGTATTGATGACATCACCGACCTTGTGGGAATCCGCGTGATTACGTTCTACACGGATGAGGTTGATAAGGTGGCTGCCATTGCAAAGAATCTCTTCGACGTTGACTGGCAGGAGAGTGTGGACAAGCGGAAGAAGCACAATTTGGATTCTTTTGGCTATAACTCGCTTCATTTCATCTGTCGGCTGAAGACGGGTGGTCCGCGCTTCGAACTGCAAATGCGCACGGCTTTGCAGCATGTTTGGTCCACCATCGAACACGATGTCGGTTATAAAGGCGAGGTGAAGATTCCGAACGATTATAAGCGGCAGTTGAGTCGCTTGGCGGGAATGTTGGAACTTGCCGACGATGAATTCAGCAGGATTCGCATTGAACTCAACGACTATCGCAGGCAGATATTCTCGTTGGTCAAGAGTGGACATCTCGGCGAAGTGCCTTTGTCGGCTGGCTCTTTCCGCAACTATCTCGATACGCACCCTTTCGACAACTTGAACAAGCGTATCGCTGCTGTCAATCAGGCGGAAATCTATTCCGTGTCGCTGATGTCGTTCCTGCCTTTGTTGGAATCGTTCGGCATGGAAACGCTGGGCGACGTGCAGCGCTTCATTGATGAAAACAGTGAAGATGCTTATCAACTGGCTCTTGCACAGCTGGCTGTCACTGACCTCGACATTCTCTCTTCGGGTACGGGACTACTGAATCTTTGTGCGGTGTATGTGTTGAAACAGGGTGGGGGACGCGATGGTTTGAAATCAGTCTTCGACTCTATCAAGGGTGAGGATGATGCCAACGGTACGCTTGCCGACATGATACTTGAACAGGCTGCGACGTTGCCTTTCATGAAGAACCTTTCCATATAGACGAGGAGAATGCAGGATGGTAACTGAGGGTTGTGTAGAAAAGCAATGGAAATGCCTTTTCTGGGATTTGGATGGTACGATTACGGATTCCGGCGAAGGCATTATGAAGAGTGCTCAGGTGACGTTGGCTCACTTTGGAATAGAAGTGGAGGACTGGCGCACGCTGAGACCGTTTGTGGGGCCACCGTTGGAGGATAGTTTTCAGATGTTCTATGGACTGACCTACGAGCAGTCGATGGAGGCTCTGGAGGTGTATCGTAAGGACTATGTGGGCAACGAGTATGTGTTGTCGAGAAACTTTCCTTACCCAGGCATTGAAGACTGTTTGGGAGCGTTGCAGAAGGCTGGGTATATGCAGGTGATTGCTACGTCGAAACCCAAGAAGACAGCCGAATTGGTGCTGGAGCATTTCGGACTGACGAGGTTTCTCGACTACGTGGCTGGGCGCGATGCTCACGATGTGTTGCACACGAAGGCTGACGTGATTCGTGATGCTATTCAGCGTTTGGACATTCGCCCTGCGGATATTCTGATGATAGGCGACCGCAAGTTTGACATTCTTGGTGCGCAGGAGTTGGACATTGACAGTGTCGGAATCTTGTGGGGATATGGAGACCGCGAGGAAATGGTGCGTGTCAATGCTGACTATATCATTGAGTCGATTCCTGAATTGCAGGCCTTTTTGCTCCCTCCGTCTCGTCTGTAGATTTTCTGTAGTTGTTGCTTATGTCTCTTTATCACAACCTACTCGACTTCTTCTTTCCTCGCACTTGTGCTGCATGTGGCAGGCGATTGGCGGAGGATGAGGCGAGTCTGTGTGTGCCATGTATTCGTGGGTTGGACAGAGTGGGCTACGGAGGCAAGGATGAACACGGTGCGTTGGAACGGCTCTTTTGGGGGCAACTTCCCATTGAGAGAGTGACAAGCTTCTTTTATTACAGTGGCGAGAATCACCAGAACATTCTTCATAACCTGAAGTATTTTCGCCGAAAGGAAGTGGGGCAGGATGTGGGTGCAATGTTTGCTGAGGAACTGCTGGATTCGGGATTCTTTGAGGGCATTGATGGCATTGTGGCTTTGCCTCTCCACAAAAAGAAAAGACGGCAGAGGGGTTATAATCAATGTGACTATATCGTCAAAGGCATTTGTAGAGTGACGGGTATTCCTGTGATAAAAGGTGCGGTGGAAAGGGTGGTGAACAATGCTTCGCAGACTCGGAGAAGCACGATTGAAAGAAAGGAGAATGTGGAGGGGATTTTTCGTCTGAAAAGCGCGGATTTAGTGGCAGGGAAGCATGTGCTGCTGGTGGATGATGTGTTGACGACGGGTTCTACGCTGATTTCCTGCGGACGGGAATTGGCAAAGGCTCCTGGCATTCGCATTTCGATTTGCACGCTGGCGTATGCTGGGGAGTTTGGGAATGGGAAATGAGGATTCAGCGGAAAAACGCTGAACACTTGACTTCGTGAGAACTGGGAGGAGAACGCTGAATGTGAGGATATGCAACAAAAAATGACACCCGAAATCACTTCGGATGCCATTTCGCTATGAAAGATTTAAAAAAGTTGTTTTTGTGTTGTCTCTGTTATACAATTCCTTGAGCCATCATAGCCTTAGCAACTTTCATGAAGCCGGCGATGTTAGCGCCCTTCACGTAGTTGACATAGCCATCAGCTTCTGTACCGTACTTCACGCAGTTCTCGTGGATGTTCTCCATGATCCAGAGCAACTTAGCGTCAACTTCTTCTGAACTCCAAGAGAGACGCTCTGAGTTCTGGCTCATTTCGAGACCTGATACGGACACACCACCTGCGTTGGAAGCCTTACCTGGAGAGTAGAGGAGCTTAGCATCCTGGATAACCTTGATAGCTTCAGGAGTGGTTGGCATGTTTGCACCTTCGCAAATGGCGATGACACCATTGGCAACGAGTGCCTTTGCAGCCTCTTCGTTGAGCTCGTTCTGAGTAGCGCAAGGAAGAGCGATGTCTGCCTTCTCGAACCAAGGCTTAGCACCTGCAACATATTTTGCTGAAGGATATTTCTCTGCGTATTCGCGGATACGTCCACGATAAACGTTCTTCAGTTCCATGATGTAGTCAAGCTTCTCGCGGTCGATGCCATCTGGGTCGTAGATGTAGCCATCTGAGTCGGACATTGTCATGACCTGACCACCGAGCTGGAGCACCTTCTCTGCTGCGTACTGTGCAACGTTACCAGCACCAGAGATGAGCACTTTCTTACCTTCGATGGTGTCGCCCTTTGTGCGGAGCATAGCACGGAGGAAATATACTGTACCGTAACCTGTAGCTTCAGGACGGATGAGTGAACCACCAAATTCGAGTCCCTTGCCAGTGAGCACACCAGAGAACTCACGAGTGAGTTTCTTGTACATACCAAACATGTAGCCTACTTCGCGACCACCTACACCGATGTCGCCTGCTGGTACGTCGATGTCTGGACCGATGTGGCGTGTGAGTTCAAGCATGAATGCCTGGCAGAAACGCATCACTTCAGCGTTGCTCTTGCCACGAGGAGAGAAGTCGGAACCACCTTTGCCACCGCCCATAGGAAGCGTGGTGAGTGAGTTCTTGAATGTCTGCTCGAATGCGAGGAACTTCAGGATTCCGAGGTTAACGGAACTGTGGAAGCGGATGCCGCCTTTGTAAGGACCAATGGCGTTGTTGTGCTGAACGCGGTAGCCCATGTTTGTCTGGTAGTTACCCTTGTCGTCCATCCAAGTGACACGGAACTGATAAACTCTATCTGGAATACAAAGGCGCTCGATGAGGTTCATCTTGTCGAACTCGGGGTGCTTGTTGTATTCTTCCTCGATAGTGCCAAGAACTTCTGCTACTGCCTGATGGTATTCAGGTTCGTTTGGAAAGCGACGTTGGAGGTCTGCCAATACTTTTTTTGCGTCCATAAAACTGATTTTTTTCTTTTTTTAATGGTTATTGTTGAATGATTAAAATTTGTCTGTTGAAAGATGAATGAAGATTGATGAAAGAAGATGTTTGGTCTTATCTCATATCTTGGCTTTCTTGGCTCAAATCTTCTCTTTTTTCATTTGCTCCCTTCTAACATTTTGCACTTGCGTTGTGGCTATTTGCTTGCCTTTTGTTTGCATTGTTGAGTTTGAAGCAACATTCGTCATATTCTGTGGGCGAATCCGAAGGAATGCTCTTTTGACTTATGTTTGCGGGCACAAAGTTAGCACTTTTCTTGAAAACCTCAAAAAAAACTTACAAAAAAATAGTTTTTATTCAAAAAATATAACAAAAAATCATTTTGTAACGAAAAAAACGACGTTTTGGAGGTCAAAAACGCGGTTTTTTGAGAAAATAACTAAACTTTTTGATAGCAAAAGCGAAAAAAAAGCATTTTTTTTTCATGTTTTTTCAAATTTTTATAACTTTGCAACCGCTAAAGAAAACGGAAAAAAAGTATGGATTCGGATGGGAGGATTTTTTCTGTTTCTGAAATGTAAGTTCTGGAGTTAATCCGTTATGGATGATACCTTATTAAATATAATAAAGAACATACAATAGTATTAATCAATTTTAATAAAAAAAAAGAAAACTATGCGAGTTATTATTGAACCTAATTATGAGGAGATGTCGCGTTGGGCTGCAGAGTATGTAGCAAAAAGAATCAACGACGCTAATCCTACTCCTGAGAAACCTTTCGTTTTGGGATGTCCTACAGGTAGTTCTCCTCTTGGCCTTTATCGTAAGCTGATTGAGATGAACCAGGCTGGAAAGGTTAGTTTCCAGAATGTTGTTACATTCAACATGGATGAATATGTTGGTTTGCCAGAGGATCATCCAGAGAGCTATCACAGTTTCATGTGGAAGAATTTCTTCAATCATATTGACATCAAGAAGGAGAATGTGCATATCTTGAATGGTAATGCTCCAGACCTCATTGCTGAGTGTGATGCATACGAGAAAGCTATCGAGGCTGTTGGCGGCATCGACCTCTTCATGGGTGGTATCGGTCCTGATGGTCACATTGCTTTCAACGAACCTTTCTCTTCACTGGGTTCTAAGACTCGTATCAAGACTTTGGCATACGACACCATCGTGGCAAACAGCCGTTTCTTCGACAACGACGTTACCAAGGTGCCAAAGCAGGCTCTCACTGTGGGTGTGGGTACTGTGATGGCTGCTCGCGAGGTGATGATTGTTGCCAACGGCCACAACAAGGCTCGTGCTTTGAAGCACGCTATTGAGCTGCCTATCACTCACGTCTGGACTATCAGTGCTATTCAGATGCACCAGCATGCTATCATCGTTTGCGATGAAGAGGCAACAGATGAGTTGATGGCATCTACGCACAAGTATTTCATGGAGAAGGAAAAGGGAAACCTCTAATGATGAAGTCGTAGGCGAGTGTCGCCTCTACTTATAAAGTTGGCTGTTCGATAGGCTGCAAAGGCAGTTCTGTCGAGCAGCTTTTTGTTTTGGCATAAGAAGAAAGAGGGCTTGAATGGAGTTTTTTGGATAAAAAGTGCTAACTTTGCAACCAGAGATTATGCTACGACTTGACCAAGACATCAAATATCTGCAAGGTGTAGGCCCGCAGCGTGCCGACATCTTAGGAAAGGAACTCAACATCAAGACGGTGGGGGATTTGCTGGAGTATTTCCCCTACAAGTATGTTGACCGCACCCATTTCTATCGAATTTGCGAAATCACTGGCAATATGCCCTACGTGCAGATTGTTGGTGAAATTCTCTCGTTTGAGACGGACGGAACAGGGCGTAAGACTCGACTGATTGCCCATTTCTCGGATGGAACGGGTGTGGTAGATTTGGTGTGGTTTCAAGGTGCCAAGTATATTTCCCAGACTTACGATTGCCATCGTCGCTATGTGGTATTTGGCAAACCTACCATATTCAAAGGTCGCTTTCAGATTGCGCATCCAGAGATAGAAAAAGCACCTGACGACGCGGGGCAGATTCGTTATGATGCCCATCAGCAAAGTCTTTTTTCTTCCGAAGATATGGATGTGGACGACATGCTGCTGAATGCCCACTTGCTTGCTTCGAATACATCCGCACAGCAGGGCAATGCGCCATCTGTTTTGTCGTCACCATCGCTCCGTCCTGCTTATAACACTTCGGATGTGATGAAGAAGCGGGGAATGAATTCGTCAGTTGTGGCAAAGCTCACTGCCAAGTTGTTGCAGATGCTCGACCAGCCTTTGCCTGAGACATTGCCGCCTTACATCGTGGAGCGTTATCATTTCCCTTCGCGCGATGAAGCCATGCGTGGCATCCACTATCCGCAGTCGGCGGAACAGTTGAGAAGGGTGCAGAGCCGCTTGAAGTTTGAGGAATTGTTCTACGTGCAGATGAATATTCTTCGTTACAAGCGCAATCGTACCAGCAATTCCAATGGCATTCGTTTCGAACATGTGGGCGAAGCATTCAACTCGTTTTTCTATCATTATCTGCCCTTCCCGCTTACAGGAGCGCAAAAGCGTGTCATTAAGGAAATCCGAAAGGACATGGGTAGCGGAAAACAGATGAACCGACTGTTGCAGGGCGATGTGGGCAGTGGTAAAACCTTGGTGGCGTTGATGTGCGCATTGATTGCCAAGGACAACGCTTGCCAAACCTGCATCATGGCACCGACAGAAATCCTTGCAGAACAGCATTTGGACACACTTCGTGGTATGCTTGGTGATATGCCTGTGCGTGTGGAGTTGCTGACGGGAAGTGTGAAGGGAAAGAAACGGCAGGCAGTGCTGGAGGGCTTGCTGGATGGCAGTGTTGACATACTGGTGGGGACTCATGCTGTGATTGAGGACAATGTGCTTTTTCAGCACCTCGGTCTTGCCATTATCGACGAACAGCACCGATTTGGTGTGGAACAGCGTGCGAAGATGTGGAAGAAGAATGTTGTGCCACCTCATGTGCTGGTGATGACTGCCACGCCTATTCCTCGCACACTTGCCATGACACTGTATGGCGACCTCGACGTGAGTGTGATTGACGAATTACCGCCTGGACGAAAACCTATCGTCACTCAGCATTGTTTCGATGCTCATCGCAAGAGTCTCAACATGGCTATCCGCAAGCAAATCGACTTGGGAAGGCAAGTGTACGTGGTGTATCCGCTCATCAAGGAGAGCGAGAAACTCGACCTCAAGAACCTGGAAGATGGCTATGAGCAGATTCGTGAGTTTTTCCCCGACTGCAAGGTGTCGAAGGTGCATGGGCAGATGAAGTCGGCTGAGAAGGATGCTGAGATGCAACGCTTTGCCAATGGTGAAACACAGATTCTTGTGGCAACTACGGTGATTGAAGTAGGTGTGAATGTGCCAAACGCTTCGGTGATGGTGATAGAAAACGCAGAAAGGTTCGGACTCAGTCAACTCCATCAGTTGCGTGGACGTGTGGGGCGCGGTGCCGAACAGTCGTTTTGCATTCTGGTCACGAATTACAAAATTTCGCAGGAAACTCGCAAGCGCATCCAGATAATGGTGGATTCTACGGACGGTTTTGAGATTGCAGAGCAAGACCTCAAACTCCGTGGGCCTGGCGACTTGGAAGGAACGGCGCAGAGCGGTATGGCTTTTGACTTGAAGGTGGCAAATCTTGCCCGTGATGGAATGGTGCTTCAGGCAGCGCGTGATTTGGCACAGGAAGTGCTTGACAACGACCCTGAAGAGCAGAATCCTGCCAATGCCATCCTGTGGCGACGTTTGCAGGAATTGCGGAAGTCGAATGTCTATTGGGGAGCGATTTCGTGATGGGAGAATCATATCTGAGGATTGCCTGAAATGTTCTTTTGTCTCTACTAAATGCGCGAGGGCTCGTTGTTGAATCAGCGAGCCCTCGTTGTCGTTCAAACGAGGGCTCGCTTGAATAACGCCGAAGGCTCGTCGTTTTAGTAGAATCGAAGGAAAGGTTCAGTGTAATCAGAGGAAATCGTCAGAGCGTTCGAAGCCTCTCCGCTTGTTGTTCCCCAAGACAATCATAAGTGCGAGGTTGGGAAATTTGATGAGTCCGAACCCGCATAAAGAATGGGGCTTAGTCACGGTGTTGCGACTAAGCCCCATTCGTTTGCATGGCATGGCTACTACTTGATGTTTGTTCGAATTTTTGTGAGGAAACGCTGCATTCGTTCCTCGTCCTTCGTGTCGATGATTTCGATGATTTCCTTCATTTCAGAACGGATTTGCGCCACTTGGTCCTTCGTGTAAGGATTGAACAGGATTTCGCGAAGCAATGTGTCGTCCTCGCTCAGCACACCTTTGGCAATCTTCATGTGACGCTTGAAGGTGGTACCAGGTGCGTCCTGATGCTTCATGACCGCAGCAAAGGCGAAGGTGGAAATGAATGGGATGGATAGTGAATATGCCACGGTGCGGTCGTGCTCGTCGAAAGTGTATTCGCAGATGTGAAGACCGAGCTGTGCGTAAAGGTCCTTGAAGAAGCAACGACCCATGTAGTCGCCTTCGTTGATGACGATGGCGTTCTCGTCGTTGAGTTTGCCGAGGTTGGCAAAGGTTGGACCAAACATAGGGTGAGTGCTCACGTAGTGGAATCCACTTTGTTCGTAGAATTCCTTGAAGCCTGTTTTCACTGAAGAAATATCGCTGATGATGCAGTATTCTTTCGGTAGGTAAGGTAACACTTGGCGGAACACTTCGAGCGTGTATTTCAGGCTGACGGCGTTGATGACGAGGTCGGGGCGGAAAGCCTCAATTTCTTCCATTGTTGTGAAGCGCTGTGTGTTGTAGAGGAAGCGCATTTTCAAAGGGTTGATGTCGTAAACAGCTACTTCGTGCTCGAAGCTGAGCAGGTCGGTGAAGAACGAACCCATTTTGCCTGCACCAAGAATCAGTATTTTCATGATTGGAGTTGTATAATGATTTGTGTTTGAATTGGTTGTTTGGAAGATGCTTTCAGAATTCCTCAAGATAGGGGAGAAGTCGTTGTAGTTCGTCTTCGCTGAAGAACTGGAGCGACCGTAGTTGGTCTATGCTTTTGATGTTGCCATAGAGCCGTTGGTAGTTCTTGATTCGCTTCGTGTTGTCGTAACCAATGTAGGGGTGCGATGCCATCTGTTTGAAATCAGCCTTGTTGATGTCGATTTTCTTCTGTATAGGTGTTGAAATGGTGAACCATTCGAGCGTCTCTATTGGAAAATCTTTGATTTCAACGAGCTGTTCCGTTTGGTGATAACCGCCCAACTTTTCACGGTAGCGAACGATGCTGCGGGCAAAGTGAGAACCAATGCCAGGGATGCGTTTCAGAAGCGTGGTGTCGGCAGTGTTGAGGTCAACGAGTGTGTGCTCCTTGAATTTGTTCGACATGTAGCTTCGTAGAGAATCCCTTTTCGCTGTTTCTTCGTTGCTTCTTTCTTCTTTTTCGAAAGGAGTGGACGTCCGTTCCTGCTTCTGAAAAGTTTTTCCGATGCGAACGTATGGCAGAAGGGCTTGCAGGTCTTGCTTCGTCCATCCGTAGGTGTCGAGCATGTCGTCAGCAGAGCGAAACACTTTCCCTGCATTGCGATAGTGAATGAAGATCTTCACTTTCCACGCCTGAATGCCATAGCTCACCAACGTGGCAGAGTCGATGGTGTTGGGGTCGAAAGGAGCAATCCGCACGTTTCTCTCTGCTGAAAGAGCCTGAGCCTTGTCTTTGCCCTCCACGCTTGTCTGTCCCTCTTGCGTCATGATGGAATCGGGCGTGAAATGCTCGGCAGAAGTTGTGTTGCTTTTGTCTTTCGAACGAAAGGTGTTTACAACGAGCATCACTCCTACGCAGAACACCGCAACGATTGCCAATGCCACAATCACTCTTCGGTCTTCTTTTCTGAAGTAGAAAAAGTCTGACAACGTTTCTTCCTGTGATTATTTATTGAGGATTTCGATTTGCTGGCGTACACTTTCTTCGTGGATAGCCTCGAAGATTTGACGTGTGCAGTGGGTGTCAATGCCACAGAGCGAACCTTGAGCACTGCGCTTGTCGAGAATCTCACTGTAGCGGCTGGTCTGCACGATGGTCATGCTGTGCTCCTTCTTGTACTGACCGATTTCACGACTGATGCGCATTCGCTTTGCCAAGAGTTCAATCAAGCCATTGTCGATTTCGTCAATCTGGCGGCGGAGAGCTGTGATGTTTTCCGTGGTCACGGGACTGTCGCGGATGACGAGCAGGTTGAGAATATACTCAAGAATGTCTGGGGTGACTTGCTGGCTGGCATCGCTCCATGCGTTGTCGGGGTCGCAGTGGCTTTCGATGATGAGTCCGTCCATGCCGAGGTCCATCGACTGCTGGCAGAGGGAAGCAATGAGGTCGCGTCGTCCGCCGATGTGGCTTGGGTCGCAGATGATAGGCATGGATGGAATGCGGCGGTGCAACTCGATTGGAATTTGCCACATAGGTAGGTTGCGGTAGATTTTCTTGTCGTAGCTTGAGAATCCACGGTGAATGGCAGCGAGGCGTTTGATACCAGCTCCGTTGATGCGTTCCAATGCACCAATCCAGAGTTCAAGGTCGGGGTTCACGGGGTTCTTCACAAGGACAGGCACGTCGATGCCGCGAAGTGCGTCTGCCAGTTCTTGCACGGCAAACGGATTGGCAGAAGTGCGAGCGCCCACCCAGAGGATGTTGATGCCATACTTCATTGCGAGTTCCACATGTGCGGGAGTTGCCACTTCGGTTGCTGTGAGCATACCTGTTTCTTCCTTCACTTTCTTCAGCCAAGGAAGTGCCTTTTCGCCTTGTCCTTCGAAACCTCCTGGCTTGGTGCGAGGTTTCCACACGCCTGCTCGGAAAATCTTGATGCCGTTGTTGGCAAGTTGTCGAGCGGTATTCATCACTTGCTCTTCGGTTTCAGCACTGCATGGGCCAGCAATGATGAGAGGTCGTTTGGCTTCTATGCCAGGGAGGTTGAGGGGTTCGATTTGGAGTTCCATAAGTATGTTGTTTTTTATTTGTTTTTTATGAATTGAATACTGCTTCTATGCGCTTCAGGGCTTCTTCCATCTTTTCGTCTTTTGCACAAAGCGAGATGCGCACGTATCGTTTGCCATTGCTTCCGAAGATGAAGCCAGGAGTGATGAACACGCGGGCTTCGTGGAGCACTTTTTTCGTGAGTTCTTCCACGTCGTTGTAGGAATCTGGGATACGTCCCCACAGGAACATGCCCGTTTGCTGAGGGTCGAACTTACAGCCGATGCGCGTCATGATGGCTTCTGCTATGCGACGGCGGTTCTGATAGGTTTTCACGTTGGCTTGCAGATGCCATTCGTCGGAGTTGTCGTAAGCCTTGGCAGCAGCCAACTGGAGTCCGCGGAACGTGCCAGAGTCGATGTTGCTCTTCACGCGTAGAATCCATTCCACGAAAGTGGCATTCGTGGCAAGAAGTCCCACGCGCCAGCCTGGCATGTTGTGGCTCTTCGACATGGAGTTGAATTCGATGCAGCATTCCTTTGCGCCAGGCACTTGCAGGATGCTCAGGTGCTCGCCCTCGTTGAGAATGAAACTATAAGGGTTGTCGTTCACCACGACGATGTTGTGGCGACGGGCAAAATCCACAATTTTCTGATAGAGCTGACGAGTGGCGCGACCACCAGTAGGCATGTGAGGATAGTTTGTCCACATAATCTTCACGTCGCTCAGGTCCATCGCTTCGAGTTGGTCGAAGTCGGGTTGCCAGCCGTTTTCTTCCAGCAAGTCGTAGTTCACGATTTCTGTGCCGAGCAGTCGGTTGAGAGCAGTGTAGGTGGGATAGCCAGGGTTGGGAACAAGCACCTTGTCGCCTGGGTTGCAGAGAGCCAGGGTGACGTGCAGGATGCCTTCCTTCGAGCCGATGAGCGGCTGGATTTCCGTCTTGGGGTCGAGGTCCACGTCGTACCATCGCTTGTAGAATCGAGCCATGGCTTGGCGCAGTTCGGGGATTCCCACGGTGGGCTGATAGCCGTGTGTGTTGTCTTGCTGTGCCACGTTGCAGAGCGTTTCGATGGTCTCCTTCGATGGTGGCATGTCGGGACTGCCAATGGCAAGACTGATGATGTCTTTTCCTTCAGCGTTGAGGCGGGCAATTTCTTTACCCTTGCGGCTGAAATAATACTCGCTCACAGAAGCGATTCGGTTTGCTGGTTGGATATTCATAATTTAGATGGTTGATTTTCCGTCGATGTATTCTCCTAAAATTTTCAGTTGTTTGGTGAGAGGACGCATGGCGTCGATAGATTGGCGATAGCGTGTGTAGTCGTCGTAGGTGACATCCACGTAGAACATGTATTCCCACTCGCGTCCAATGATGGGCAGCGACTGAATCTTGGTCAGGTTGATGCGATAGAACGAGAAGATGGAGAGCACTTGCGAAAGGCTGCCTTCCGCATGAGGTAGCGAGAAAACGATGCTCGACTTGTTCGACTTGTGCGGGCTGCAAAGGCTTTCTGCTATCCACGGGTCGCTCACAACGAGGAAGCGAGTGAAATTGTGCTTGTTGGTCTCGATACCTTCTTCCAGGATTTTCATGCCATAGAGAGAAGCTGCAAATTTCGAGCAGATGGCTGCATGGCCGTGCAGTTGCTTCTCGCTGATGTCCTTGGCAGAGCCAGCCGTGTCGTCGGTTTCCACCACTTTCAGATGCGAATGCTGTTTCAGGTAGTTGCGGCATTGCATCAGTGCTACAGGATGGGAATTCACTTCCGTGATATCCTCCCAGTTGTCGTCGGGCAGGCACATGATGCTGTGCGAGATACGGAGCTTGTGCTCACCCACGATTTGCATGCCACTTTCGCGCAGCAGCTCGTAGTTGTGGAGCAGACTGCCAGCAATGGTGTTTTCGATGGCTACAACTGCTAACACGTTGGAGTCTTGCTTCATTTCCTCGAACACCTGCTCGAATGTGTCGCAACAGATGAGTTCGATGGGCTCGTCATCGAAGAACTTATGGGCAGCGATGTCGTGAAAACTTCCAACGACTCCTTGTATGGCTATTCTTCTCATTGTACAGATGGTCAAAAAAACAATCCCGCTCGGTTGGGAGCGGGATTGTAATGTTTCTTTTTATGTTACTATTTGTGGTCATATATACACATACACCTTCCCGCTCTACTTTGTTTCAAAGTAAAAGTAAAAAAAGTAATATGCGTTGTAAAATGACTTCATTGTCTTTTTGTTTCTATCTTTGATTTACGCTGCGAAGGTAGCACTTTTCTTCAGAACAGCCAATAAAAACAAACATTTTTTTACTATTTTGAGCGAAAAACTAACAATTACTCATTTCTTGGGGCTGAAAAGGGGTGTCTGCAACACAATTTTTATAGGCCAAAAGGATTGATGGCGTTGTAAGCATTCTTCATGTACTCTTCCATGCTCACAAATTCGCCTTCTGCCAGTCCCTTCGCATCCTCTGGGTTGGCACCAAGTTGCTCCATGGCTTCAGCCATCGTCTTTTTGGCTTCCTCGTCGCGCCCCAGTTTCTTGTAGATGCCGCTCAGACCGATGTACGCATTTGGGAAAAACGGATTTTCCTCCAACACCTTATTATAATATAGGATGGCATCCTCGTCCTTGTTTTGCGCTTCGCAAATCAGTGCCTTTTGCTGAAGCACTTCGTCGGTGTCGCACCCATGTTCGAGCAGGAAATTCACGTCGCGCTCAGCTTCTTCCACCTGCTTCAAGGCGAAGAGTGCCTCTGCACGCAGTTGGTAGGCATCGGCATAGTCGTCTTTGGCATTGATGGCAGCAGTTGCTTCCTCCACAGCCTGTTCAAAGTGGTCTTGAGCCGTGGCTTTCTTGGCAAGCAGATAGTGAGGCATGGCAAGTTCGGCATTGATGTCGAGTGCGCGCTGACATGCCATCTGCATCATGTCGTACTCTTCCTGCTGGAACAGCACTTCCGCCAAAGCGATGGGGTAGGCGGCTTCGTGAGGAAACAGTTCACACAGTTTTTCGTATTGTTCTTGTGCTCCTTCAGGATTGTCGTTGTGGAGCAAAGCTGAAGCGAGTGTACGTCGTGTGTCTTCGTCTTCTTTGATTTCGAGCGCACGTGTCAGGCAGGCAATGCCGTAATCGGTCTTTCCTACACGCAGTGCCTGTGTGCCGTCGTAGGTAAGCACTTCGAATTGATATTGTTCGCTTTGTTCCTTCTTTTCTTCAGGAGTCTCTTCTTTGCCAAAAAGTGATTTGAAAAAGCCCATCTTTCTGAGTTAAAAGTTAAAAAATTAAAGTTCTATTTCTTCGCTTCACGCTCCACGCTTCACTCTCCACTCTCCACTCTTCACGTTTCACTCTCCACGCTCATCCTAATCTTGCTCCTCTTCGTCTCGATTTCGTTCTCCTCCGTCATTTGGCGGAGCGCATCGTCAAGGAGTTCGCGACGGATGTTGATGGCGTTGAGTTCCGTGATGCCATGCCATTCACCATCGTAGAGCACTTCGATGATACGTTCTCTTGCCCGTTCCATCTCGCTTGCGTTGATGCCCTTTTTCTTGCGAGCCAAGCACACATCACACTGCCCACATTCGTCCATCGCCTTCTCGCCGAAGTAGTTCAGCAACATGCGGCTTCGGCAGCGGGTGGTGCTGGACGCATATTCCAGCATCTTGTTGATGCGTTGCTTGTAGTCCTCCTTCCTGTCGTCATATACGTCTGCTGAGAGCATGATGCGTTCTGTCTCTACGCGTGGCAGTCGGAATGTGATGGTAGGCGAATTGTTGTGCGGAATGTAGTCGATGATTCGTCGTGCTGCCATCTCTTTCAAAAGGTCGTAGATGTAGTCGGGGTCGAGACCAGTGAGGTGGAACAGGTGCATTTCTTCTATCAGGACGAAGTCGGCAAACACGCCCGTGTAGTTGCGCAGGATGGCATCCATCAGCTTCTCCATGTCCTTGCTGCCCTCGTGCAGTCGGTAGAGTTCGTCTTTGCGGAGCACGAATCGCAGACGCGACTTCATGTCGTTTTCCGTGCTGTAGTCGATGTAGCCTGCATTGTTGAGAAGTTTCAAGGCACTGTTGGCTTGCACGGGGAATTGCTTGAATTTTCGGCAGAAGTCGTCGATGCTGAAAAGGTGAGTGGTGTTGAGTCCATCGCCCACACCGATTTCATAATAGCACGAAATGTTCTCGTAGGTTTCGCGAACATACTCCTTGTCGGGATATGTTTCCGAGATGCGGCGTGTGAGCGAAAATTGGTCTTTTGGGTTGTAGAGCAGGATGGCGTAAGACGTGTTGCCGTCGCGTCCTGCTCGTCCAGCCTCTTGGAAATAGGCTTCGATGGAGTCGGGCAGGTTGTAGTGGATGACGAGTCGCACGTCGGGCTTGTCGATGCCCATGCCGAATGCATTGGTTGCCACCATCACGCGGCAGCGGTTCTTGGTCCAGTTCGTTTGTCGAAGGTCGCGCTCGGCAGTTGTGAGGCCTGCATGATAGTTCTCAGCCGTGATGCCGTGCGATTGCAGCAGTTGCGCCAACTCAGTGGTCAGTCGCCTACTGCGTGTATAGACGATGGCACTTCCTTGCGGAACGCTTTTCAGGATGTGAACCATCTCGTCCGTCTTGTTCTCCGTCGGGCGAACCACATAGACGAGGTTCTTTCGCTCGAAACTCATGGAGATGGCATTCTTCTCCTTGAACCACAGCTTGTCCTGAATGTCATCTACCACCTTGGGCGTGGCAGTGGCGGTGAGTGCCAGGACGGGCACAGGGTAGGGGATGATGTTGCGCAGTTGCGCTATCTGCTGATAGGCAGGGCGGAAGTCATAGCCCCACTGAGAAATGCAATGGGCTTCATCCACACAAATCATGCAGATGTTGCCCATTCGT
>OCVV011329194.1_pt1 | contig 17442 bp, 13 predicted proteins | sample 1539721 | NCBI WGS metagenome assembly OCVV01 (sample SAMN02144230, study PRJEB22623) | gut metagenome | biome: sheep rumen | host: Ovis aries | place: New Zealand | reverse complement strand
GCTGAGCGATGAAGAGTGGCGGCACATCTTCCGGCATGAGACACAGCATATCCGCTCCCATGACGAGTGGAAGAAGATGTTCTTCCGGGCGATTCGCGCTATCTTCTGGTGGAACCCGCTTGTGCATCTTTCCGAGGAGGATATTAACCTCCTGATCGAACTGCAGTGTGACGAACGGGTGGCCGGGAGAGGAGACCCGGACGAGCAGGAGAGCTATCTCCGCACCATGATGGAGCTGATGAAGCGCTGTGTCGAAGCGGAGGCTCCTGTGGGAGCCAGCCAGATGATCGGCAAGCAGAAGGAAATGAAGATCCGCTTTGAGGCGTTGCTCGCCCCGAAAACAAAGTGGAGCAAGTTGGCGCGTGTCGTTGTACCGGTTGTGCTTGCGGCGGCCTTTGTGGCGTCGTACTTCTTCATTGTGCAACCAATACGGCTTCCCAGCGAAGATGATATCTCCGCCTACCGCGAGGGACATGTTGCCTTTGATATTTCTCCGGAGCTGGAAGAAGGAGAAAATCAGTTTATCCTGTATGAAGACGGAGAATATCGGCTGTACATCAACGGGGAATACGTTTCCCGTTTGGACGAAGAATTCTTGAATGAGCCCCAGTTTTCAACGATACCAATTTTCAAAGGAGACGAACCATGAAAAGATTTATCAGCCTGATCCTGGCCCTGGTGATCTGCTTCAGCTTTTCCGCCCTCGCTTTTGCCGAATGCCCGGGGGTGTCGGAGGAAGAAAACGGGGAAGAGCTGGTCGTTCCCGGCGAGCAGCCCCGCTGGGAGGAGACCAAGTGGTATTACCGCATCACCGACGACGGCCTGTTTCAGCGGCGCCTGTGGTCTTTAACCTATGGCTATTGGCTGACCGATTGGGAGACCATAGGGCACGTCTAAGATCAAGCAAGCGTACACGGCAAGAGGGAGGCACCAACGCGCCTCTCTTTTGCTATATACATGTTTACGTTTCTTCGAATCTGCTGTGTTTTCTTTATAATTCCTCGAGACAATCTTTTTTGGATTAACGCTATGGAAAGATGAATGGCATCATCTGAGGGCATGGCTGAAGGAACTGTGCTAAAGGAAAGTATAACGCGAAGTGACATGTTGTCGACAGATGCAGCAGCTCCGGCACTCCGGGAACGGACCATCCGCGCCGCTGTCGTAGTGGTCGCCAGGCTTGTCCCGCATGAGGCTTTCAAAGGCCCGATGATCGCCATTGGTGAAATACATCGGATTCCTCCTTTTGAATTTGGATTAGGGCTTGCGGTTGGACTGCAATCTATATAAAAAACGTGTCTCATGGTGAGACACGTTTTTCGAATATATTCAAATTAAAGATAAAGCTTGGACATTGCAAAAAGATCTGCTGAAAGATATAATAATATCGTTAATCGAGTCGAAGTACTGGTTTTAATTGTTATGGGGGATTACCATGCCAAAATCTTTCATGCAGTATGATTTACTTATCTCGTGCCCTGGTGACGTTGTTGATGAGATTGAAATTATAAACAAGTGCGTAGAGAGATTTAATCAAACCTTTTCAGGGGCGCTTAGCCCCGATATTGTTCGTAGCACAATAATGGTACACGAATGAATCGCTCCTTAGGAGGTCTTTATTGTGAAAATTGAAAGTATATACATTTCGAATTTCAAATCTTATAGTACAAGCGGGGAAACTATTCCTTTTTCCACCATTACGGGGTTTGTTGGAGCAAACAGCGCAGGTAAATCAAATGTTTTAGAAGCCCTACAGCTATTCTTCTTTCCCGAAAAGCTAACAGAAGCTAGTTTTCACAACGGTGATACTTCTAGACCAATTACTATCAAAGTAGCTTTTTCTGATTTCAAGGGACAGGAAAGCTTTGAAGAAAAAATACTAGTAAGAAATTCCAGAATAATCTTGGCTCGCATTTTTTCATGGGATATACTTAAACAACAGGCTGAATCAAAAGAGCTTATCCCTGGGGAAATGTGGGATTATTGCGGCAGAAGCAACTGTTTGAATCCGATTGCAATAAAAAAGATTTCTGCAGCTGATTTGAGGCAGTTTCTTGCTACAGAAGATGGCGCAAGATTTGCCACCCAAGCAAATCTTGGTGCAAGCCCCACGGTAGCAGCTTTTCTAGATACCTTAGAAGCATACTGGAATACAGTTGCTTTAACTGCACGGCGTGGGAGTAGTCGGGATTGGAGCGCAGGTGGTGTACCCGGTAGATGAAATCGTGGTACATGGCCGTGGCGAGGGAGCTCAGCTCCCCGGAGTCCCGGCAGGCCTCGGCCGCCTGGATGTAGCTGTCGCCCAGCGGATAGGCGATCTCCGGGTCGAGGCCGCCCTCCATCGCCGCGCGGCAGACCAGCGTGGTGAACACCGTGATGCTGATCTTCATCTGGCGCAGGGGGTCTGCGCCACGCACCGGCACACCGGGGCTCAGGTCAATGCTGCCGCGCAGGGCGCTCTGGTAGTTGATATCCCCGTTGCGCACCATCTGCAGCATTGCCCGTTCCGCGCGGTAGATCTTATCCCGGTCATGGCTGCGGCTCAGCGTCGGAGAGAGCTGCTGCTCCGCCGCGCCGGTGATCAGCGCGTCGAGTCCCAGGGTCTCCCGGTTGAGCGTGTTGTGAATCAGCAGCACATAGCGCGTGAAGACCGCGTAGGACATGACGGGCAGCTCGTCCAGGCGCCGGCAGAGCTCGGAGACCCAGATCGCCAGTTCGCGGCTTTTTGTATCGGCGCGCAGCCCCTCGCGGATCTGCCGCTCCGTCGGCGGGGCATAGAACACCGGCCCGATCACGAGCAGCAGCTGGCCTCCGCGCTCCTTTTCGAGGGTGACGGCCCACTGCATCCCGATAGCAGAGCCGATGAGAAACGGCCGGCCGCCGCTCTCCTTGAAATCATGGCGCAGCGCCCGCTCCAGCCCGCCCAGCAGGAAAAAAGCGCGGCTCAGCAGCTCATCCTGCGGATAGTCCGAGCGCAGCAGCTCACCCTCCCGGGTATAGGCCCAGACGAAGAGCTTCTCGCTCTCCGGGATCAGCCTGTGGATCAGCATCAGATCGCGTTCGCCCTGTGTGATCACCACGGTCGTCACCGTCCTTTCTTCTGCCATTGTAGCACGCGGGAGATGGAGGAGCAAGGAAAAGAACCGTGATTTTTGTAATTTTTCACGGATTTCTGGATTTACAGCCGGAGTCTCCTTTTATAGAATAAGAGCAGATCAAACCCCGGTATCAACAAAAAAACTACACGGAAAGGATCGTTCTTATGGCAAAGGAAAAGCTTACGCAAAGCGAAATCGACGGCGTGCAGTACCGCCGTGCGAAACTCTGGCAGATCATTCTCATTGCATTCAACGCCTTCAACGGCATGGCCATGTATTTTCTGATTGGCCTGGCCAGCTACTCGGCCAGCATCGGCTACGGCATCGCGACCCTGGTAGTCGGCGGCCTGCTGACCTTCACCCGTATTTTTGACGCCATCACCGACCCTCTGCTGGCCTTCCTGTATGACCGGTTCAACACCCCCTTCGGCAAGGTTCGCCCCCTGATGCTGCTGGGCTGGATCGTTCAGAGCGCCGGCGTCTATTTCCTGTTTAATGCCTTCTCCAGCAAGGGGCATGGCATCCCGGTCTTCCTGGCCTGCTACATGCTCTATGTCATTGGTTACACCATTGTGAACATGACGGCGCAGACCCTGCCCGCTCTGATGACCAACGACCCCAAGCAGCGCCCCACTGTCGGCGTGTGGCAGACGGCCCTCAACTACATTACCCCGATGGTGCTGAACATCGTGGTGTATACGAAGCTCATGCCCGCCTTCGGCGGCAGCTTCAATCAGGAGTTTCTGAATGTCGTGACATGGCTCTGCATCGGCATCTCCTTCATCGGCGTCGTTCTGGTGTGCATCGGCATCTCCGCCTACGACAAGCCGGAGAATTTCAAGGGCATCGGCAAGCGCGAGCGCCTCAAGTTCAAGGATATGTGGGATGTGCTTTCCCATAACAAGCCCCTGCAGAGCTACATCATCTCCGCCTCCTCCGACAAAATCGCCCAGCAGGCCTCCTCCGCCTCCATCGTGAGCACCATGCTCAACGGCATCCTGATCGGGAATATGGGCCTGGCGACCACGCTGAGCATGATCGGCATGTTCCCCTCCATCCTCTTTGCAATTCTCGGCGCCCGATACGCCGGCAAGCACGGCAACAAGGAGTCCATCGTGGCCTGGACCCGCTACAGCATCTATGCCAACATCGCCATGATTGTGTTCTTCATTATCTCGAAGTATACTGTCGGCACCACGGCTATCTCCACCTCCCTGATTTTCAAGATTCTCTTCATTGTCCTGACCTTTGCGGTCAATGGCTTTGCGATGGGCGTCACAACCGCCAACACCGGCTTCATGGCCGACCTGATTGACTTTGAGCTGGACCGCAGCGGCAAATACATCCCCGCTGTCGTCTCCGGCACCTATAGCCTGGTGGACAAGATCGTATCCTCCTTTTCTGCTGCCATCGCTACCGGCTGCGTGGCCCTCGTTGGCTACACCGCCACCATGCCCCAGCCCACTGATCCGCAGACGGACGGCGTGTTCTGGATGACCATGTTCCTGCGCTACGGCCTTGCAGTCTTGGGCTTTATCTGCACGCTGCTGGCCATGCGCAAGTGCAATCTGGGCAAGGCTGAGATGGTCGAGGTCCAGAAGCGCATCGCCGATAAGAAGACTGCCGCGCAGGAGGAGCTCTTCGAGGAAGAACTGCACAAGGGCGATCCGACCGAGGCTTGACCAAACGATCAACATTATATAAAATCGGATAGGGCGGGGCTTCCCGCCTTATCCTGCTAAAAGGGGAATTTCCATGCGAACTGTTTTGAACTTCAACGAAAATTGGACCTTCTGCAAGCCCGGCTGCGAGCCGGAGGCTGTGACCCTGCCGCACACCTGGAACGCCGTGGACGGGCAGGACGGCGGCAACGACTATTACCGCGGGACTTGCAGCTATAGCAAAACCTTCGCCCGCCCGGCAGGGGAGAGAATCTTTCTTGAAATCAACGGCGCGGCTCACCGCAGCGTCGTCAGCCTTAACGGGAAGGAGCTGGCTCGTCACGACGGCGGCTACTCCTGCTTCCGTGTGGAGCTCACGGACGCGCTGCGCGGGGAGAACGAGCTTGTCATCAGCGTGGACAACGCCGACAATACCGAGGTCTATCCTCAGAAGGCGGATTTTACCTTCTACGGCGGGCTGTATCGCAGTGTGAACCTGATCGCCGTGCCCGAAGAGCACTTCGAGCTCCTGAAAGACGGCACGCCCGGCATCAAGGTCACGCCGGTCGTCGATCTGGAGGCCAAATGCGCCGTCGTCACCGTAGAGACCTGGCACAACGCGAAAGAGGTTATCATAACACTAAACGGCGAGACGAAGACCGTGGAGCGCTGCGCGGAGTTTGTGATCGAGAACGTGCACCTCTGGGACGGCCTGGACGATCCCTATCTCTACACCGTGAGCGCGAAGCTCGCAAGCGGGGATGAAATCAGCGCCCGCTTCGGCTGCCGCGTGTTCAGCTGTGACCCCGAGAAGGGCTTCTTCCTCAACGGCCGCAGCTACCCGCTGCGCGGCGTGAGCCGCCATCAGGACCTCAAGGGCAAGGGCAACGCCCTCTCCTACGAGGATCACAAGGCCGATATGGCGATCATCCGGGAGCTCGGCGCGAATACCCTGCGCCTGGCGCACTATCAGCACGCCCAGGAGTTCTATGATCTCTGCGATGAAAACGGCATCGTCGTCTGGGCGGAGATCCCGTATATCACCATGCACATGCAAAACGGGCGGCAGAACACGCTGGACCAGATGCGCGAGCTGATCACCCAGTGCTATAACCACCCCTGCATCGCGGTCTGGGGCCTCTCCAACGAGATCACCGCGGCGAGCGCCGTGAATGAAGAGCTGCTGGAAAATCACCGGCTGCTCAATGAGCTCTGCCACCGTATGGACCCCACGCGCCTGACGACGATGGCCAATGTTTTTATGCTGGAGACCGACAGTCCCATCCTCGAGATCCCCGATATCAACAGCTACAATCTCTATTTCGGCTGGTATCTGGGCGAGCTGGAGCAGACGGATGAATTCTTCGACGAGTACCATGCCAAGTACCCGGACCGCGTGATCGGCTTTTCCGAGTACGGCGCGGACGCGAATCCCGCCTTCCACTCCTCCCACCCGGAAAAGGGCGACTACAGCGAGGAATACCAAGCGCTCTATCACGAGCACATGCTGAACATGATCGAGCAGCGGCCGTATCTTTGGGCGACGCATGTGTGGAACCTCTTTGACTTCGCGGCCGACGGGCGCGACGAGGGCGGCAAGCACGGCGAGAACCAGAAGGGTCTGGTGACCTTCGACCGCTCTCTTCGCAAGGACGCCTTCTATCTCTACAAGGCCGCCTGGAACAAGACCGAGCCCTTCGTGCATCTCTGCGGAAAACGTTATGTAAACCGATGCGAGGAGCAGACGGAGATCAAGGTCTATTCCAACCTGCCGGAGATCAGCCTCTATGTGGACGGGACAAGGATCGCCGTGCAGAGCGGGAAGACCGTCTTCCGCTTCCGCATCCCCCTGCTGGGCGAGCATCTGATCCGCGCCGAGGCGGGGGAGGCGAGCGACAGCATGTGCATACGCCGCGTCAGCGAGCCGGACGAGAGCTATATCTTCAACAAGGCGGCAGCTTCCATCACCAACTGGTTTGACGCGGATGACATCGATCCTACCTGCTTCTCCATCCAGGACACTCTGGGCGAGATCCGCTCCCATCCCCAGGCCGGCGCCGTCGTGGACGCCATGATGGCCAGAGGCGCCTCCGAGCGCGGCGACGTGGCCGACGCCGTGAAGGACAACCCCGCGCTGCAGCGAATGATGGGCCGTATGACTATGCTGAGCCTGCTCAAGCAGGGCGGCGCCGACGAAGAGAGCATCAAGCAGCTCAACCGAATTTTGCAAGGGATCAAAAAATAAGAAGCAATAAGAGGAAACAGGACATGAAAAAGAAGAAAAAGGCCATGTGGATCATCGGAATCATCGTAGTTCTGCTCCTGATGGAAAATCTCTTCATTGGCTATCGGTTCAGCTGGGGTCTGTTCAAAGGACTGGGCGATATCCGGATGGGAAAGCTCCCCGGGAACGCCCCAGAGTATAGCATGGATCAGGTGGAGCCGCTTCCGGGAAATCCCCTGGAGGGCAAAAGCGTTCTGTTTCTCGGCTCTTCCGTGACCTATGGGGCGGCCTCCGTCCGGGAAGGGATACCGGAGTACTTCTCCGCCCGGCTGAGCTGTGAGGTCACCAAGGAAGCCGTCAGCGGGACCACTCTGGTGGACAACGGCAGCAGCTCCTATGTCCAGCGCCTGCTGAAGAATGTGGATCCCACCACGCCCTATTCCCTGGTGGTGTGCCAGTTGTCTACCAATGACGCAACCAAGAAGCTGCCGCTTGGCGAGATCAGCCAGGGCACCGACAGAGATTCCTTCGACACTGCTACCGTCACCGGGGCCATGGAGTTCATTATCGCCTACGCCCGGGAGACCTGGAATTGCCCGGTGGTGTTCTACACCAACGCTCGCTACGACAGCGCGGAATACGCTGCCATGGTCCAGCGCCTGTTCGAACTGCAGGACAAATGGGGTCTGGGCGTGCTGGATCTGTGGACCGACGAGGTCTTTAACGCCATCGACGATGACGCCCGGGCCCTGTACATGAATGACGCGATCCATCCCACCAAGGCCGGCTATCGGGACTGGTGGTGCCCGGTCATGGAGCAGCAGCTTCTGGACTATCTGAACAGCATTGGGTGAGAACATGAAAAAAGCAGTACAGCAGATCATGCTGGGCACCGTGACCGGAAGCGAGTCCCGGGCCCGGGAGACTTTACAGAGAATCAAGGCAGCCGGATACAACGGTCTTGAGCTCAATCGCTTCATGATCCATCCGAGCTCACTGATGGTGCGGCTGATGACCCGCGCGGCCGGCATGCCCACCGGAAACGGCGGCAGCCTTGATTGGCACGCGCTGGTAAAGGAGAGCGGCCTCGAGGTCGTGAGCCTGCACACGGATCTCGGCTCTCTCGAGCGGGAGTCGGAGGCCGTGATCGAGGAGGCAAGGAGCTTTGGCACGGACAAGCTGGTCATCACAGGCATGTATCGCTTTGACTACGGCGATGAGGCAGCGGTGCGGGAGCTGGCGCAGCGTCTGAACAAGTCCGGCGAGACGCTGGAAAAAGAGGGGCTGCGCCTGCTCTACCACAATCACAATGTGGAGCTGCTGCCCGTCAAAGCCGGTCTGCGCGCCTATGACATTCTGATCGAGGATACCGATAAAAGTTATGTTAACTTCGAGTTTGACAGCTACTGGTTCACCGACGGCGGCTCGGACGCGAAGCGCTGGATGAAAAAGCTGGGTAGCCGCATGCAGCTCTGGCATATCACTGACCGCGGCTGCCGTCAGAAGGGCGCGGCCATGACGCCGATCCTGAAGCAGGACAGCATGGAGCTCGGCACGGGCAACATGGACCTGGAAGAGCTTTATGAGCTCGCGCTGGAAAACGGCGTCGAGGCTGTTGTGCTCGAGAGCCATAAAAACTGGATCGACAGGGACCCGCTGAGGAGTCTGGAAGTCAGCGCCGAATGGCTGCGAAAGAGGGCTTGAGATGCGTATGCTGCGAAACGAAATGCCCGCCGTCTGGCGGGCCAAGTGGATCGACCCGGAGCTGCCGCATGATCCGGAGCAGCGGCAGCCGGCCTCCGTGCTGCGCCGCCGCTTTTCCCTGGAGGAACCGGCGGAGGCCGTACTGTACATCACCTGCCATGGGCTGTATGAGGCGCGGCTCAATGGGCAGAGAGTGGGTGAATTCGTCCTTGCGCCCGGGGCGGGGGACTATCGCAAGCGGCTGACCGTACAGGCCTATGAGGTGTCCCGGCTGCTGCGGCGGGGTGAAAATGAACTGGTCGTCACCCTGGGCGACGGCTGGTATCGTGGAAATAACGGCATTGACGGCATCCACTGCCTGTTTGGCAGCGATCTGGCGCTGCTGTGCCAGCTGGAGATCGGCGGACGAGCGGTGCTCGTCAGCGATGAGAGCTGGGAAGCCAGCCAGAGCGGGCCGGTCCGGCTCAACGACATGGAGCTGGGCGAGCACTATGACGCCCGGATGGAACAGATCGAAGACTGGCACGGCGTGACGGTGCGGGACTACGGTACTGCCAATCTCGCGGCGACGGAGAGCGTGGCGATTTTAGAGCAGGAGCGCTTTCCCGGCAGGCTGATCGTCACGCCGAACGGCGAGACGGTGATCGACTTCGGGCAGAATCTCGCGGGCTATACGGAGCTGCGTGTCACGGCGAAGGCCGGGCAGCGCATTACGCTGTGGCACGGCGAGACTCTGGACGAAAACGGAAACTTCACCCAGGCGAACTTCGATCCCGGCGACCGCAACAAAAACGGCGGCATCCCGCAGAAACTGGAATACATCTGCAAAGACGGAGAGAACCGGTGGAAGCCGCGCTTCACGATCTTCGGCTTCCGCTATGCCAAAGTGGAGACCGACATTGACCTGAGCGATGCTGCGTTCACCGCTGTCGCCGTTTATTCCGAAATGCCGCAGACCGGCTTTTTTGAATGCGGCAACGCGGATGTGAACCGGCTCTTTGAAAACAGCCTCTGGTCGATGCGCTCCAACTTCTGCGACGTGCCCACCGACTGCCCCACGCGCGAGCGGGCGGGCTGGACCGGCGACGCGGGCATTTTTGCGCCGACGGCCGTGTTCCTGGCAGATTGCCTTCCGGTGCTGCGCAAATGGCTGGGGGAATGCCGCCTTGCGCAGGGGGAGGACGGACTGGTGCGCAACATCGCCCCGGTGAACGACGCCGGGGGCATGATCTCCAACATGCTGCAGGGCTCCGCCGGCTGGGGCGACGCCTGCGTGCTGGTACCCTGGGCGCTGTACGAGGCCTACGGGGACAAGAGCATCCTGGAAGAAAACTACGACATGATGCGCCGCTGGCTGGATTACTGCGAGAAACGGGCGCAAAAGACTCGGCCCCATAACCTGCTCAATCCCTACCATAAATATCTGGTGGACCAGGGCTTCCATTTCGGCGAGTGGTGCCAGCCGGATGTGGACAACATGGAGGCAATGAAAAAGACCATGCTCTTCGGCATGCCGGAGGTGGCTACGGCTTATTTCTTCCGCTCGGCCTCCCTGATGGCGCATATTGCGCAGATCCTGGGCAAAGCCGAGGACGCCGGACATTTTGCCGAAATCGCATCCAACGCGAAAAAGGCCTATCGGTATGCCTTCGTGAAAAAAGGACGCATCCGCTCGGAGCGCCAGTGCGAATACGTCCGTCCCATTGCCTTCGGCTTGCTGGACGGGGAGGAGATCCGACAGGCGGCAGATGATCTCAACGCGCTGGTGGAAAAAAACGGCTTTCATCTGAACACCGGCTTCCTCTCCACACCGGATCTGTGCCGGGTGCTGGCGGAGAACGGCCATGCGGATACAGCCTATCGACTGCTTTTGCAGGAGGACTGCCCCAGCTGGCTCTACGCAGTGAAAAAGGGAGCGACCACGATCTGGGAGACTTGGGATGGTGTCCGACCCGATGGAACGGTGCACGATTCCCTCAACCACTACTCCTACGGCGCGATCTCCGGCTGGCTTTTCCACGGCGTCTGCGGCATTCGTCTTTCCGCAGGGAAGCTCAGGCTCCGGCCGCAGCCGCACCCCTCGCTTGGCCGGGCCCGGGCAGAGTGGCGTTCCCCGGTCGGGACGATCACGAGCGCATGGAAATACGAGAGTGACAAGCTGATATTCGATTTCACGCTTCCCGTTCCGGCAAGGATCGAGCTGCCCGACGGGGAGGAGCATGAGGTACAGGAAGGGGAGCATCACTATGAAATACTACTGTAATCCCATCAATGTCAACTACCGCTACCAGTTCAACGCCGATCCGCGCCTCCATGGGCAGCTGCAGATCTGCCGCGAGGCGGCCGACCCCTCGATGATCTGCTTTCAGGGGCGCTACTACATTTTCGCCTCCATGACGCTGGGAGTCTGGGTCTCGGACGACCTGGTGAACTGGGAAAACCGCCGCCTTCCGGCTTCGCTGCCGCTCTACGACTACGCGCCGGATGTGCGCGTGCTGGGGGACTGGGTGTATTTCTGCGCCTCCAACCGGGATCATGCCTGTGACCGCTGGCGCACGAAGGACATCCTGAACGGCCCCTATGAGCGGATCGAGGGCGATTTCCCGTTCTGGGATCCCAACCTCTTTGTCGATGACGACGGGCGCGTCTATTTCTACTGGGGCTGCTCCAACCAGACGCCGATCTACGGTGTGGAACTGGACCCGAAGACCATGCAGCCCGTCGGGGAGAGAAAGGAACTCGTCTTTGGCGACCCCTGGCATATCGGCTATGAACGCTACGGCGAGGACAACAGCATCCTGCCCGCCACGGAGGCGGAGATTGACGCCAGGTACAAGGCCTTCCATGAGGCCCAGGGCATCCCCGAGAGCATGGTGCCCGAGGAGGTCAAGCCTCTGATCCGGGGCATGTTCTCCAACAGGCCCTACATCGAGGGCGCCTGGATGGACAAGCACTGCGGAAAATACTATCTCCAGTACGCCGCGCCGGGCACGCAGTTCAACACCTATTCCGACGGCGTCTATGTGGGCGAAGGCCCGCTGGGCCCCTTCCGCCTCGCGGGGAACAATCCCTATTCCTATAAGCCGGGCGGCTTCCTGCCCGGCGCGGGCCACGGCTCCACCATGCAGGATGAGCAGGGGAACTGGTGGCACACGGCCACCATGCGTATCTCCGTAAATCACGACTTTGAGCGCCGCGTGGGTCTCTGGCCCGCGGGCTTTGACGCCGACGGCGAGCTCTTCTGCAACCAGCGCTACGGCGACTGGCCGATGACGCTCTCCGGTTTCCGGCAGGACGCCTGGCGCGAGCCCGCCTGGATGCTGCTGAGCGCGGACAAGGCGGCAAGCGCATCTTCCGCCGCCCCCGGGCATGAGCCGGAAAAGGCCACGGAGGAAAATGTGCGGAGCTGGTGGCGTGCGGCAACGAACGGCCGCAGCGAGTGGCTGTGTGTCGATCTCGGCAAGGTCTTTGACGTGCATGCCGTGCAGATCAACTTTGCCGACGACAAGCTCGACATACCCTGCCCGGGCGAGATCCGCCCCGGTTCCCAGGCGCGCTATATCGAGGAAGCAGACCATGTGACCCAATGGAAGCTGGAGGGCAGCGCCGACGGGGAGAACTGGTTTGTGATCGAAGACAAGAGCAACGCAGAGACGGATCTCTCCCACGATCTGATCGTCCGGGAGGAGGGCTTCGCCGCCCGCTATCTCCGCCTGAGCGACATGGCCGTTCCCTACGGACAGAAGCCCTGCGTCTCCGGCCTGCGTGCCTTCGGCCTGGGCGAGGGCGACAAGCCCGCGGTCCCTGCCTTCACGGCCGAACGCGACAGTGGGATCGACATGACGGTGAGCATCGAGCCGCAGACGGACACGGTCGGATACAACATCCTTTTCGGCAGCAGCCCGGAGAAGCTGTATCACAGCGCCATGACCTTTGCCCCGGGCAAGCACCGCATCGGCGCGCTGATCGACGGCCGGGACTACTTCGTCCGCGTGGACGCCTTTAACGAGAACGGGATCACCGAGGGCAGCTGCATCAAATTGGCATAAGGAGGACGAACGCATGGCTTTTCCGAAGGGATTTCTGATCGGCGCGGCGACCGCCGCCCACCAGGTGGAGGGCAACAACATTCACAGCGACTACTGGGCGCAGGAGCATCTGCCCCATACCAGCTTCACCGAACCCAGCGGCCTCGCCTGCGATCACTATAATCGCTACGAAGAAGATATCAAGCTCCTGGCCGAGGCCGGACTGAACGCCTACCGTTTTTCCGTTGAGTGGGCGCGCATCGAACCGGAGGAGGGACGCTTTGACGATCAGGAGATCGAGCATTATCGAAAAGTCATCGCCTGCTGCCGGGAAAATGGTGTGGAACCCATCGTGACGCTGATGCATTTTACAAGTCCCGTCTGGCTCATCCGCAAGGGCGGCTGGGAAGCGGAGAGCACTGTTGAGGACTTCCGCCGCTATGCCGCCTATGTGACGGAGAAGTTGGGAGGCGAGCTCCGCTACATCTGCACCATCAACGAGGCCAACATGGGCCTGCAGTTGGCCGCCATTGCAAAGCGTTTTCAGCTGATGGCACAGCAGGCGGCCAAAAACGCCAAAAGCGCCGAAGGCACCGTCCAGGTGGGCATGAACTTCGAGAAGATGATGGAGAACATGAAGTATGCCGCTATGGAGAATGCCCAGGTCTTCGGCACGCCCCAGCCGCAGATCTTCGTCTCCTCCCGCACGCCGGAGGGGGACAAGCTGGTTTTCCGCGCGCACCAGGCGGCGAAGGAAGCCATCAAGGCGCTGTATCCGAACATCAAGGTCGGCATCACCCTCTCCATGCACGATCTGCAGGCGCTGCCCGGCGGCGAGAGCTTTGCCGAGGCGGCCTGGGACGAAGAGTTCCGGCACTATCTGCCCTATATCCGGGACGACGACTTCCTTGGGGTGCAGAACTACACCCGCACTCAGTACGGCCCGGAGGGACAGCTGCCCTGCCCGGAGGGAGCGGAGCTGACGCAGATGGACTACGAGTTCTATCCCGAGGCGCTGGAGCATGTGATCCGCAAGGTGCATGAGGACTTCAGGGGCGATCTGATCGTGACGGAAAACGGCGTGGCCGTCTCGGACGACAGCCGCCGGGTGGAATTCATCCGCCGGGCGCTGCGGGGCGTGGAGAACTGCCTTACCGACGGCATCCCCGTCAAGGGCTACATGTACTGGAGCCTGATGGACAACTTCGAATGGCAGAAGGGTTTTTCCATGACCTTCGGCCTGATCGCGGTCGACCGCGCCACGCAGCAGCGCAGACCAAAACCGAGCTTGAGCGTTCTCGGCGCGATGTCGGAATAAGAAGGGGCTGCTGCAAAATGCAAAAGAGATGCGAAGCCCCTGGCTGCATCGTAGGGGAGGGCCTTGTGCCCTCCCGGCAGCAGCAAGCTGTATGAATGGCAATAATGTTCGGCGAATTCGTACAATCTGCGAATTCGCCGAGCATTTTTTGCGTTTATACTGTTGCGCCGCCGGGCGGGGCAGAGCCGCCGCCCCGACGAGCTCAACATTTACGCGCTCATCCTCATTTTGCAACAGTCCCTCTTGCCGCACCAAAGCATGCCGCAAAAGTCAGAAACGATTGCCGCCGGGGGCGGAAAAGGAAAAGCGTTTGTATTTTTGTGCGCTTCATGATATGATATAAAAAGAATATCCTGTGCACACGACCAGCCGCCAAACACAGAAAGCCGCGCGGATGAGATAGAACTGAACGCGGACGGAGGGAAGCCTATGGAAGATATCAAGCTGTTGTCTCTGCTGGAAGAGGACAAGGAGCTGCTGCTGGAAAACCTCGTCAAGGATCGCAGACCCGAGGCTGCGCAGACGGCGCTGGAGACGGAGATCAACCGCATCCTCTACCGCTTTTGCGAGGCCTGCCCGGATGAGGCGCTCAACAGCCGCGCTCAGGCGATCCTCGCCACACTGAAGGGAGCTGTGCCGCTGCTCGGCACGGTGGACGATGTGGAGGAGTGGCAGCGCAGCACTGCGGCGCAGCAGGAAAAGGAGAAGAAGCTCCGCCCGCTGGCGCTCGTGCTGGCTGTCGTCGGCCTTGGCCTCGTGCTTGCCGCGGTGCTGGTGCTGATGAAGCAGGGGGAGGGCGGCCTCACGCTGCCGCTGCTTGCCCCGCCGCTGCTCGGCGCGGTCTGCCTGTTTTTGGGCGGCCTGTGGCTGATCCGGCGCAAAAAACGCAAGGCCGCGGATGAGATCAAGCGAGAATTCCACGTTAACCCCGCCGCGATCTATCGCGCGCTGCAGGGCGTGCTGATGGCGGCCGACAAGGACCTCAAGGAAGCCGCCGAGCTTGCCCGGCTCGAAAAGCAGCACGAGGAGAGCGCTGCCGCCGCGCTCAGCACGGATGAGACGGAGCTCTTCGCCGGCCTGCTCGAAGCTGCCTACGCCCGCCGCGGCGCCTCGGACGGGGCGGACGCGGAGGAGATCATCGCGAACATCCGCTATTATCTGTACAAGCGCAATGTGGAGACGCTCGATTACAGCGGAGAAAAGGCGGCCTGGTTTGAATGCCTGCCGGCTCGCCGCTCCGGGACGATCCGCCCTGCGCTCGTTTCCGGGGGCAGACTGCTGAAGAAGGGCCTGGCCTCCGCAAAGGAGGGTTGAGACGATGGAACGCTATTTCGGCTTTGACCTCGGCGACGCGGAGAGCGCCGTCGCACGCCTGACGCGGACGGAGCAGGCGGCGCCGGAGGTGCTGCCCATCAAGAATGCGCGCAGCTTCGTCACGGCCTATGCCCGCCTCATGAACGGCGAGCTGCTGATCGGCGAGAGCGCCTGCTACAATACCAGCGCCGTGCACCGCAGCGTGCGCTTCAAGAGCCGCTTCCTCTCGGATCCCGAGAGCGAAAAAGACGTCAAGTGCTTTGCCGCAGGGGTGCTGGGCGAGCTCTATCAGAACGGAGACCTCGTCAAGGACGAGGACTGCTGCTTTTACATCGGCTGTCCCGCGGGCTGGGACAAGGCCGCGCGCGAGCGCTACCGGCACATCTTCCAGGAGACCGGCTATCCCCCCGCGCGCATCATTTCCGAGTCCCGCGCCGCGCTCATCAGCGCCTGCCAGTCCAAGCACCTGCAGGTCGGCTATGACATCCTCTCCCGGCCCGTCCTGGTGGTGGATATCGGTTCCTCCACGACGGACTTTGCCTACATCATGGGCGGCCAGGAGGTCGAGCTGCAGACCGCGGGCGAGGTGTATCTCGGCGGCGGCATCATGGACGAGATCCTGCTGGAGAAATGCGTGCGTGCCAGCCCCGATGAGAAGCGCATCCGCCGCATCTTTGAGCAGAGCCCCGCCTGGAAGAACTACTGCGACTTCGCCGCCCGCCGCCTCAAGGAAAAATACTTCTCCGACGAGGCCTACTGGCAGCTTAACGACTGCTGCAAGACCGTGCAGATCCTCTACGACGAGCCGGTCAAGCTCACGCTGCGCATCGACGCGCAGACCGCCGAGGATATGCTGCTCAAGGGCGTGCGCCAGCTCGGCGGGCGTTCCTTCCGGGACGTGTTCTGCCGCTCGCTGCGCGAGGTGCGCGAGAAGATCCAGGGCTCCGCACCGGAGCTGCTGTTTTTGACCGGCGGCGTCTCCAAGCTGCATGACATCCGCGACTGGTGCGCCGACGTCTTCCCCGAGGCGGTGGTCATCGCGGGCGCGGAGCCGGAATTCTCCGTGGCACGCGGGCTGGCCTGGAGCGGGCGCATCGACGCAGAGCTGCGGGAATTCCGCCGCGAGGTCGCGGATCTCACGGAGTCGAGCACGGTGGAGCGCATCGTCGGCCAGCACATCGACGAGCTCTATCATAAGATGGTTGACACGCTGGTCGAACCCCTTCTGCGCGAGGTCGCGCTCCCTGTGTTCGACCGCTGGCGCGCGGGAGAGATCCGCCGCCTGTCGGACATCGACGTCGTGATGCAGCGGGAGATAGAGCTTTGGCTCCGCTCCGACAAGACGCAGGAGCTGCTCGTCAAGCCCATCACCGAGTGGCTCAAGCCAGTGGCCTATGACGTGGAGGAGCACACCATGCCCATCTGCGTGCGCCACAACGTGCCCTACAAGGCCATGAGCCTCACGAGCTATCTGTCTCTCTCCGATATCAACATCCACATCGACGCGCGCGACGTCTTCGCCGTAGAGGAGATGACCTGGCTCATAAACGCCATCGTCTCCATCATCGTCGGCCTCATCTGCGGCGGCAGCGGCATCGCGCTCATCTCCGGCGGCATCACCGGCCTGCTCGCCGGCGCGGCAGCCTCGCTGCTCTTGCTGCTGCTGGGCAAAAAGCAGATGCAGAAGGCCTTCATGGATCTGGATCTGCCCGCGGCGATGCGGAAGATGTTCCCCGCCTCGCACTTTGAGGCGCGCATCGAGAAGCTCTCGTCCCAGATCAAGGCCAATTTCTACGAGAGCCTTGAGGAGGAGAAGAACGAGGAGATTACCACGCGCATGGTCTCCCAGGTCTCCCAGCAGATCGAGCAGTACCTCACCAAAATGGCGGAGATCGTGGAGATCCCGCTCGGATTATGAAACGAAAAAACAGCAAGCCCGCGTCCAAAGACGCGGGCTTGCTTCAAGCTGTCGACAAAATGTCTACAGCTTGAAAGGCAAAAATGGAAACTTCCGAAAAAGTTTCCATTTTTGCATATATTGAACGTGAAGAGGGGATTACCGTCCCCTCTTCACAATCTCCCCATGCGAAACGAA
>OCVV011348580.1_pt1 | contig 17445 bp, 12 predicted proteins | sample 1539721 | NCBI WGS metagenome assembly OCVV01 (sample SAMN02144230, study PRJEB22623) | gut metagenome | biome: sheep rumen | host: Ovis aries | place: New Zealand | reverse complement strand
TGGTCCATTGAGTCTGCAGGCTGTCGCCCACCACGGATATGGAGGGTGCCTGCGGTGCCGTGCACGGCAGCCCGATGAGGGGATAGAGTGAGCCCCCCGCACCACCCGCGGCGGTAACTCGGTCATAAAGATTCATAGCGGGGTCATGGATGTCTTCATTAACATACATAAAGGTTTGACCTCTATAATCAGGTGCCGGTGTCCAATACAATATGTCATATATATAAATCTGGTTGGAGTCCACCCATACGGAGAGAGGTGCGTTTAAACCCACATAAAAGGTGTCTATATTTTTGTGGGGGGTGTCGAACAGGTATAGGAAGCATGGAATGGTTTTGGACGCTGTTTGTGTGGCGGAGCAATAAGGATAATATTTGATGTAATAGTCGAACGGATAGGGGACGGTCTCTCCTGCTATGGTGTCGGTAATCCTGACAGCGCCGTCGATCCTTTCATAGAATCTTAACGTCGAATTGGCAGGGATGGGGAATTTCGCGGTGACGGCTATCCCGTATATGGTATGTGTGTTTTCCCCATAGTTTTCTATTGCATAATGGTGAGGAAGTGTAGAATGCCCGCGAATTTCGTAAATAGAATCAAGGCAACTCCAACTTGAGTACAACATATCGGAAGAGGGATATATTAATGTGTCCTGTCCCTTCGACAAAAAAGGAATTATGACGATGGAAATGATAAAAAATAGCTTTTTCATTGTTTTGTGGTTTTGGGTTTGGTCTGTGTTTTCAATGGATCTTATCCCGGCGGCGGGGGGGGGCATTGCTGCCGAGGGCAGCGTTGGTGGGATTAACCCACCGACGCTTTCAGTTTTTCGGCGTTCTCGGCCAGCTGGAGGGCTTCGATGCAGTCCTCGATGTCGCCGTCCATGAAGGCGGGGAGGTTGTGCATGGACCAGCCGATGCGGTGGTCGGTGACGCGGCTCTGGGGGTAGTTGTAGGTGCGCACCTTCTCGCTGCGGTCGCCTGTGGCCACCATGGTCTTGCGTTTGGACGACATTTCCTCCATGTATTTGTTGTATTCGCGCTCGTAGAGGCGTGTGCGCAGCAGGGCCATGGCCTTCTCCATGTTCTTGATCTGGCTCTTCTGGTCCTGCATGGAGACGACGATACCTGTGGGCACGTGGGTGAGGCGCACGGCGCTGTAGGTGGTGTTGACGCTCTGTCCGCCGGGGCCCGAGGCGCAGAAGATTTCCTTCTTGATGTCGGCGGGGTTGAGCTCGACGTCGAACTCCTCGGCTTCGGGGAGCACGACGACGCCTGCCGCGGAGGTGTGGATGCGGCCCTGGGTTTCGGTGGCGGGGACGCGCTGCACGCGGTGCACGCCGCTCTCGTACTTGAGGAGTCCGTAGACGCCGTCGCCGCTCACCGTGAAGGAGATGTCCTTGTAGCCGCCGGAGGTGCCCTCGTTGAAGTCGTTGACTTCAATCTTCCAGTGCTTCTTCTCGCAGAAGCGGGTGTACATGCGGAAGAGGTCGCCGGCGAAGAGGCAGGCCTCGTCGCCGCCGGTGCCGCCGCGTATTTCGACCACGGCGTTCTTGGAGTCCTGCGGGTCGGCGGGGATGAGGAGGATGCGGATGTCGTCCTCCATCTTCTCGCGGCGCTCCTGGCTGGCGGCGAGTTCCTCCTTGGCCATGTCGCGCAGCTCGGGGTCCTTCTCGTTCTCCAGCAGGTCGCGGCATTCGGCGATGGTGTCGAGCAGCGACTTGTACTCGTGGTAGGCTTTGACCACGGGCTGCAGGTCCTTGTAGTCCTTGCTGAGTTTGACGTAGCGTTTCATGTCCGCGGTGACCTGCGGATCGTTCATCTGTTGCTCAATTTCCTGATAGCGAGCGTATATGGCTTCTAATTTATCTAACATAACGGGTGCAAAGATACGAAAAATTTTTAGTTTTAAGTTTTAAGTTTTGAGTTTTAAGTGGGTAGTAGATAGTGGGTAGTTTTAAGTCTTTTGGGTTTTATCGGAGCAGGGTGACGGTTCCCTGGCCCTGGTGCAGGCGGTCGGGCTCGGTGGCTTCGGTGTAGGCGTAGTGATAGACGTAGGCTCCCTGGGGGCAGGGGTTGCCGGAGAGGTCGGTGCCGTCCCATTGCGGGTGTAGGTCGGTGGAGTGGTATACCAGCAGGCCGCTGCGGTTGTAGATGTGGAGTTCGAAGGTGAGGATGTCAAGGGTGGAGGCGTAGGAGAAGCGGTTGTTGTTGGCCTCGCCGGGGGTGAAGGTGTTGGGCAGCCAGAAGGTGGTGACGGTGACGGGCAGGGCGATGGTGGTGTCGGCGCAGCAGCGTTCCTCGTTGCAGGCGTCGAGGGTGATGGTGACGGAGTCGGTGGAGGTGCCGAAGGTGTGGCTGATGTGGTTGCCGGTGGCGGTGAGGCCGTCGCTGAAGAGCCATCGCGACGAGGTGCTGTAGGGCGAGCGGTCCTCGATGGTGAGGGTGGGGTTGGTGATGTCGACGTTGGGCCGCGAGGTCCAGATGGTGGGTTTGGGGTAAGGGAGGACGACGATGGTGATGGCCGAGGCGTTCTGCAGGCAGCGTGTGGATTGCGAGGGTTGCACCATGTAGGTGGTGGTGACCTGCGGCGAGACGTAGACCGCCTCCCTGCCGCCGCCGTCGCCCAGGAGGCTGTCGTAGGGTGTCGAGAACCAGACGGGAGCGGCGATGCCGCTGGCAGTGAGCAGCGTGGAGTCGCCGCGGCAGAGGATGGAGTTGGGGGCGTCGGAGGTGACGGTGGTGTTGCCCAGGGCGGTGAGGGTGATGTTGGCGGTGGCGGGGCAGAGGGAGTCGGCGGTGGTGGTGGTGAGGGTGATGTTGGTGGAACCCAGCTCGGGCCACCAGCGAACGGTGTCCAGGGGGTTGGAGGGCGAGGAGCGCAGGATGCTGTCGCCGATGTGCCACTCCTTCTGCAGGTGGCACTGCGAGGTGCAGCGCACTTCGGCTTGTTCGTCCTCGCAGACGATATCCTCGGCCAGCTCGATGGTGGGTGGATGTGCCTGCACGGCGCGCACCACGGTGGTGGTCGAGGCGCCGCAATCGCGCCCCATGACCTTGACGCGCATGGAGACCTTGTAGTAGCCATCGGTGGGGAAACGGTAGCTTACCTGTTGTCCCCAGAGGGTGTCGAGCACCGAGGTGCAGAGGGTGTCGCTGTAGATAATCCAGCGGGTCGAGTCGTTGTCGATGTTGTTTTCGTTGTAGGTGACGCTCTCATCTGTGAACTGAACCGTCAGATTGCAGTCGGAAACAGCTGAGGCGTAGGGTGTGGGCTTGTTGTTGGTTACGTTGGCGTAGACGCGCGAGTTGATGGGCTTGTGCGGGTCCAGCGCCGAGGTCATCACGCACATGAAGGTCTGCTGCGGGATGGTGTCGCCAGTGTTGGGGCCCTCGGTGACCACGAAGTCGGAAAGCGTGGGCGAGTAGGTGTTGCTGTCCAGCACCTCCGTCACCGGGCGGAACGACACGGTGTCCATGTGGAACGAGTTGTAGATTTCCAGTTCGAAGCCTCTGGTGGCCACGAACCACTGGTACGACAGCAGGCCCCTCGGGGCGCTCAGCGTGGTGATGGTGTTACTCTCCGCGCTGGCGCAGCCCGACGTGTCGATGCTCATGGGCTGGAAGTCGCCGCAGATGTAGGCGTAGATGGGGTCGGCGTTGTAGATGCAGTCCGAGGTGTACATCTCGATGCGGATGTTCTCGTAGAGGTAGCGCGTCAGGCTGATGCCCACCTTGGCCCACGGCTTGTAGGCGTAGGTGCAGGGCCAGTTGTTCACGTCGCCGGCGCCGACCTCCCAGCCCAGCGGCAGGTCGGCACCGTTGAAGTTCGGTGCGCTCACCTTGTACCACATCGAGTCGTTGATTGGCGCGTTGGGCCATGTGCCGTCGGCATTCTGTTTCACCACCCTGATCAGGAACTCTCCGGCTTCGTAGGCGGTGTGGCTGAAACGGCGTGCCACCACGGCATAGTTAATGAACAGCAGAGAGTTGAGCGGTGTGACGTACATCGTATAGAACAGCGCCTCCGCTCCGCGTTTGGACGTGTTTTGGTTGAGGTTGTCGGTTGTCAGCGCTTGGCCTGTGTTGCGCATGTCGCCCAGGCGCACGCTGTGCGTGTAGCCTGGCGGTATGCGCGGCATCCCGGTGCCCCCCCCCGGCGCCACCGTGAACTGGTCGATGCCCGCATTGCTCGGTCCGATAATCTGGAAGCGCGAATCGTTGGCGTCGAAGAAAGTGTGCCCGCAATTCTGAATGCTGTAATCCGAGCCCGAATGCAGCGCCGCGTTGGTGATGTTTGCGTGGCCCGAGATGTCGGCTGTCGACGTGCAGGTGCTCATGATGTGGTAGCCCGTCGTGGTGTCGTTCGGGTTGTCGAACGAGTAGGTACGCTCGCCCACCCGCGCCGTCCAGTAGTAGTAGGAGCTACCCGTGTTGAAACTCGATGGATTCCTGAACCCCGGACAGTCGGAGTTCGTTCCCTGGCCCCACGCCGTCAGCCCCCACCACGCTGCTGCCAAAAACAATAATAACCGTTTCATATTTGTAATAGCGTTTTTTCGTGTTTAATGCCGTTTTACCATTGCGTTCACCGTCGGCGACACCTTCCATCCCAGGATGGCTGCCGCCAGCAGGGCGCCGAGGATGGCGGTGCGCACCACGGCGGCCAGGAGGGGGTGCATGCCCAGGGCGGGTTCGGCGATGGCGGTCCATGCCACGTAGAGCGCCGCCAAGGCCGTCATGATGGCCACCATCTTGAGGTGCCCCCAGGTGAGGACGTTGACTCTTCGCTCGTTCCAGAACAGGTGGCTCATGAGGAGGGCGAAGTAGCCCAAGTAGGAGATCAGTGTGGCGCTGGCGGCACCCTCGATGGCACCGTCGGGGCCGATGAGGGCGCTGTTGAGACCGATGGCCGCGAGGGTGAGGATGGCAATGTAGAGGAGGCTCCAGGCGTAGTGCCTGGAGAAGTTGAGGATGTCGGTGCAGACGGAGAGGGAGGAATTGACCACCTTGGCCAGGCCGAGGATGAGGACGACGCTCTTGCCCGCGGCATAGTCGGCGCCGTTGGGGATGAGGGCGAAGAGGGTGTCGAGGTTGATGTAGATGAGGTAGAGGATGGAGATGCTGACGATGAACTGGTGGAGGCTTACCTGCTTGCCGAGGCGGTTCACCTCGTCCCAGTCCTCCTCCTTGACGGCGGTGGCTATCACCGGGCGCGAGATGGCACCGAGGCTGCGGTAGGGCACCTCGACGACGTTGGCGATGTAGGACGCTATGGTGTAGACGCCCGTCAGCGCCAGGCCCGCCTTGGCGCCGAGGAAGAGGGAGTTGAAGAGGGGTATGTTGCCGGCGAGCACCGTGGCGGTCATGAAGAGGGAGTAGCGGGCCATCTCGCGCACCTTGTGGCGGTCGAGGAAGCCGCGGTCGATGCGGAACGATATACGGCCCAGGCTGCGCAGGTACATCAGGTTGAGCACCATGGCCAGGCCGTAGCTGCCGCAGAAGAGCCACACGAAGACATCGAGCGAGATGAGGTCGTAGCCGTAGAGCAGGTAGGCCGCGAGGTTGAAGAGGCGTATGCCGACTTCGCGCACCAGTTTGGGCACCGTGATGCGCAGCAGCACCGAGGCGTTGGTCTCGAACACGGTGGTGTACAGCGCGAAGAAGGTCAGCATGGGGATGAGGTAGAAGTAGTCGGCCACCAGGGGCGAGTTTTTGGCGTAGACCGTCAGCAGGGGTTCCCGGAAGAGGAGGAATGCCAATGCGAACAGGCAGAAGCCCGCCAGCGGCACCAGCACGCTGAGACCGAAGATGCCGTGGTTGGGAATCCCCTCTTGAGAAGGTTTTTTACCCCTCCGCCCTTCGGGCACCTCCCCTTGGGAAGGGGAGGAGTGGAATAAAACATCACGCTCTCCCCCTTTCGAAGGGGGAGTCCCCCGAAGGGGGGAGGGGGTTTTGAACCACGGGAAGAAACGCACAAGGCTGGCGTTGGTGCCCAGCTGGGCGAGGGAGGAGAAGAGCAGGGCGGCGTCGACCATGACGCGCGTGAGGCCGATCTCCTCCTGCGTCAGGTAGCGCGTCAGCACGAAAAAAGAGACAAAGAAACCGATGGCCACCCCAACATAGTTGGCCACTGCCCCTTTGATGCTCTGCCGTGCTATTATTCCCATTTTATGATTTTTTCCTTCTAACGCCATTTTCCGCCTTTTATTGTGTCCGTTGTGTAAAAAACGCCGTCCCTCCCCCCACCCGAAACCCACCCGACACGTACCTGATACGGCATATCTCATATTGTTCTTATATTGTTTACATATTGTTCTTATATTGTTCCTATATTGTGGATATAAGAACAATATAAGAACAATATGTAAACAATATAAGAACAATATGAGAACGGCCGTATCGGGGGCGAATTGCATAGGGGTCGGGTGGGAGAAGCGGGCGGTTCGGGAGGGGAAGTGGGCGGCTTGGGTGGGAAATGGGGCGGTTTGGGTTGGCGGGATGGGCGCGGGGTGGGTGTTCTCCGGGTGTGCGCCCCTTTTTTTACTGTAATAAGATGTTGCAGTATAGGGTGTTGCGGCGGCGGGCGATTTTTTTTTTGGAAAATCCAAGAATTGTTTGTAACTTTGCACTTTAATTTCAAGGTATATTTATTGTTTCAACTAAAAAAAAGATGCAATGATCTGGGGACTGATAATATCGCTTGTGTTGACGGTAGTCGTGGTGCTGTTGGCCACCAACGCCAAGAGCAACAAGAAGCCCGGTGTGCTGTCGTGGGGTGTGGCGGTGGTGTGTTTTCTGGTGCTGTGGTTCACGGCGGGGCGCATGGTGGAGAATATACGCAACTATTCGGCTGCCAAGCAGATGATAGCCAATGCTTCCGCGGGGCTGGGCACCCTGGCCGAGGACGAGCTCTCCGCCGAGGTCTATGGCCTGATCAGCGGTCTCGGCGTCACCGACGCCATTGTGTCCGGTGCCGGCGAGGCGGTGCTGCACTCCTGCAGCGTCCGCATCTGGACCTACCTCGTCGTGTCCCTGGTTGTGGCGCTGGTGATGTATTTCGGCTTCACCCTCTTCATGGAGGCCAAGCCCGGCAGCGGCTCCTACCGTTCGGGCGACGAAGGCTACAGCACCCGTGGCGCATACGAGGATTTCTAAGAAAAGATATTTACAAATAATTAATAATCAAAATTATGGCAAACCATCTCATTATCGGATTGGGCGGTACCGGCGGCAAAGTGATCCGCGAGTTCCGCAAACGTGTTTTCGAAGAGTTCCGCAGGAACGAACCCGGCAACGGCATCTTTGTCGATTATGTCTATGTCGACTCCTCGGTCGAGGACCTCAACGACCGCAATGGCTGGCGCGTGCTCGGCAAGAGCGTGCACCTCGGCGAGAGCCAGAAGGTGAACATCAACGGCATCAGCACCTCGGCATTGGACAATATCAAGATGTTCCCCGGCCTGGAGGCTTTCCTCAATCCCACCGACATCCAGATGATGAAGGACAAGATGGGTCCGCTGATCAGCGCCGGCATCGGCGGCCAGCGTCGCCGTCTTGGCCGCACCCTCATCGCCAATAATCTTGGCGACCGCAACAATACGTTGAACTTCGAGTCCGTCGTGCGTGGCGCCGTGGGCCGTCTGCAGAGAGACAGCGGCGACAGCGACGTGACCTTCCATATCTGTGCCGGTATGGCCGGCGGTACGGGCTCCGGTTCCATCGTCGACGCCATCAGCCAGATCCGCACCTGGTTCCCCTACAACCAGGACACCAAGGCCTTCAAGATGCGCCTGATGGTGTATATGCCCGAGCAGACCATGGTGGTGCAGAAGCACGACTCCGGCTTCTACCAGGCCAACGGCTATGCCGCCCTCAGCGAGCTCAACGCTCTGAGCGTGGGCACCTACAAGCCCGTCGACGTCAAGGGCGAGAAGGACCCCTTCAGCGGCAAGGTGCAGCGCCTGCTGCAGAGCCAGGAGCCCTTCGAGGCCTGCTATGTCTACAGCAATGTCAACGAGCGCGGCAAGGTGCTCGACCTCGGACAGTCGCTGCCCGCCGTGGTGGCCGACTTCCTGTTCCAGACCACCGTGGCCGCCCACCTGGCCGGCAGCAAGGGCGAGCTGGGCCGCCTGGTGGGTTGCGAGAACGACGGCGCCGGCCCCGAGCAGGACCAGAGCGGCCGTCCCACCCGCAGCCGCAAGTTCCTCAGCTTCGGCATCACCCGCATCTCCTATCCCGAGACCGAAATCCGCGAGTTTGTCACCTATAGCTACGCCACCCAGACGGCGCTGCAGCTCACCTACAACTACTGGCTCGAGGGCCAGGGCTTCGGCGAGCGCACCCTCGACGAGGTGGGCTCCGGCTACACCGAGGAGATCAAGAGCCCCAAGAACCGCGGCACCCTCATGCTCGACAATGCCCACCTGATCCTCTCCGCCGCCATTATCGACAACGATTCGACCAGAAAATGGCGCGAGCTCGACGAGACCTGGAGCTCCCGCACCGCCCGCGAGGTGGAGGACATCATGAAGAGCGTCGCCGACAAGAAGATATGGGTCAACAACCTGACCGACCGCTGCAAGGTGTTCTTCGAGCGCGACTTCCGCAACCAGGGCGTCAAGGCCTTCTACACCAACCAGCAGAAGGAACTCAAGGCCTACGCCAAGTTTATCCGCCGCCACATCGAGAACAAGCTCTTCACCGAGTGGAGCACCGGCCTGAAGAGTATGCTCGAGATTGAAAAATACCTCACCATCCTGATGCAGGACTGCAGCGAGCGTGTCAACAAATTCAACAGCCAGAAGTCGGCCTTGGCCAACGACGACCTGCCGCGCGCCACGCAGGAGATGAAGGATGCCAAGCTCGAATACGACAACATCGGCTGGCTGAAGGATGCCGTCACCGGAGCCTCCGGCAAGGTGCTGGGCAAGTTCCAGACGGCTATCTGCCACTACTATACCACTGCCACCCGCATCGAGGCCTACGAGTATGCCCGCATGCTGCTGCAGGAAATCGTGCTCGAGCTGGGCAAGATGCAGGAAGGCGTCAAGGCCTTCAAGGACCGCGTCGGCGAAATCAACAACGAGGTTACCAAACAGGCCGCCAGCAAGTGCAAGACCCACGAGGAGCAGGACGACGCCAACATCAAGAAGTACGACCCCGAGAAGGTCCGCACCATCGTCCGCCAGTATACCTCCAACAAGGAATACCAGGAGAAGACCGCACAGCAGGTGCGCAACGCCCTCATCGCCCAGCTGGGCGAGGACGGCGAGCGTTCCTTCGCCAACCTCTTCGACAAGACCGACCTCACCTCCGTGAGCGACACCATCCTCGACATCTGCACCGACAACGCTGTCAGCGCTATGGAAGAGACCGCCAAGAGCGACCCGCTGAGCAAGATGGTGGGTGTCAACATCCTGGACAAGCTGAAACAGGAACTCACCAGCGAGGAGCGCATGGAAGCCTTCGTCAAGCAGATTGTGCAGAGCTCGGCCACCTACGTGCAGTTCAACCCGCAGGAGAAGAGCAAGGTCATTGCCGGCAACAGCGGCGCCATGATGGAGATGCTGCAGCTGAGCATCCCCAAGCCCGACGAGAGCCAGCAGGCTTTCTACAACCAGCTCGTCCAGGCTTTCCGCAATCAGGTGCCCGGTTTCCAGCCCTCCGACGTGTCGGAGCACTACAAGACCAACGAGATTGTCGCCGTCAGCGCCAAGTCGGGCTTCCCGCTGCGCTACCTGTCGAACATGACGGTGCTGAAGGACAAGTACGACAAGCTCGTCAACTCGCCCGACGGTGCCTTCAACAAGATGGTGCTGCACACGGAGACCTTTGCCGACATCGCCAAGACCATCCCCGCCATCTTCGAGATGGACAGCATGGAAATCAAGAAAGAGATTCTGCCCAAGCTGATGCTGGCCTACGCCCTCGGCCTGATCGAGGAGCAGCAGGACCCCACCACCGGCGAGCACTTCTCCGCCATGAAGGGCAAGGATGCCTTCGGCAACGACGAGTGGACTCCGCTGGGCAAGGACTTCGGCCAGATATGGAACGCCCTCGGCCAGGACTTCGCCAAAGCCTCTGACCTCAAGGCTCAGGTGGAGGCCGCCCTTGCCACCCAGGCCCGTAGCAACGAGCAGAAAGCCGTTGTCAAACAGGCTCTCGGCAATGTGCTGCAGAATCAGGTGAAGAACTCCCTCTGCGAGGGTAACCAGTTCCATCCCGATTTCGAAGGCTATAAGAAAGTGGCCGTCGCCATCCTCGGCAACGAGTTGAAGGAATTGTAATACAGGTTCCGAATTGAAAGAATAAAAGTTTATTAAGTACAAAATATAAAAAAAACAAAATTATGGCATTAAAGAAAGGTATCTGCAAGAACTATGACAACTGCGACCTTGCAGACAAACAAGAGATACAGGAAGTTGATTCCATTGAATTCAAGTGTCAAGAGTGCGGCAAGGACCTGCACGAACTGGACGAGGGCGCTGGCACCACTACGGGTGGCGGCATGAACAAGAAGCTCATCGCCATCATTGGCGGTGCCGTGCTGGTTGTCGGTCTCGGCGTGGGTGGCTACTTCGCCTTCAGCGGCGACAAGAGCGCTGCCCCCGAGGCAGAGGAGACCGAGATGGCGGAAGAGGCCACGGAAACCGGTAAGCAAGCTGCCCAGCCTGCTTCCACCACCAAGGCCGCTCCTGCCGCCAAGCAGGACACTCCGAAGACGAGCACCTCGTCGAGCTCAAGCCTGCCCTATGGTTCCTACAGCGGCCCCACCCAGGGCGGTGTGCCTCACGGTGCCGGCGGTACCATCAGCGTTACCTCCAGCTATCAGATCGACCTGAAGGACGGCCGTGGCTCCATGCTCGACGTCCATCCTGGCGACAAGATTGCCAACACCAAGTTTGAGAACGGCCGCCTGCGCAGTGGCGAGCTGCAGCGCGCCGACGGTACTCGCAAATGGTTCAACTGCTAAGCTGAATGATTCGACGTTTCCTCATATCATGCCTTCTGGGTCTTCTCCTCTTCGGGGGAGGCCCGAAGGTTTTGGCTCAACCCGCATGCGCCACCAACCAGTTGCGCACCATGGCCTCTGCCATTGGCCTCAGCGCCCGGTTGGTTGAAGGTCTGAATTACAGGGTTGTGGAGTATCGTTCGATACCGGTGAGCGTTATCGTCAAGGATGGCGAGGTGGTGCATATCGGCTACTCCCTTTTCACCCCCTGGCAACGTTCGCACATGTCCGAGGACCAATGCAACTTCATCGAGCGGCTGATGCTGGCTTCCGACCTTGGCGAGTTCTACGGCAAGAGTTTCCAAAAACACCTGGCCGAGGAACGCATCAGGTTTGAGAAAGGCTCCGTGGCCGACCTCAAGACCCTGTGTCTGGATACAAACGCCTATTTCCAAATTACGCTGCAGGACGACAAACGCTATATCTGCAACTGGTACAGCGAGAACCGTCGCAGTGTGACGCTCTCCTATCCTGCCGACTATCTTCTCCTGAAAGGTGTTACCATCCAGGAAGGCGAGAACCGTCTGGCTGTGGAGGCGCGCCGTTTCCGCCTGGAAGAGGTTGAGCCCGCCAATCCGGTGGAGCAGATCATGGTCAACGCGGGCAACAGCCCCATCTATGTCCTCACGGGCGAGATATTCCACCTGCCGGAACTGAACTCCAACCGCTATTTCGTCAACGACCCCGAGACGGGATGGCAGTTGCTCTACGGCGAGGATTTCCCCTTTGAGAGCATGGCCAATCTGGTGACCGGGGTCGAACTGGAGTCGGACATCGAGGTGGCATTCACGCAGGTGAAATACGGCTACAAGCGCGAAGAATTCACGTTGCCGTTGCGCCAATGGATCGGCTACTGTCTGCAGCAGGGCTGCCGACCCTACTTCGGCGTCATCAGCGAGAAAGACGGCACTGTGGCGGCCGAACTCGTCATGAACAATCCGGAAATGGGTTATGCCCATGTGATGAAGTTCACCTTCTCGACAGATATTATCAAAGAACGCAAAGGCACCGTCAAGGCTCGCCTCAACGCTTTTGTTCCCATGTCGAACCTTAAATCCCTTTTCAATGAGAATGAAATCCATTAAAAAGATTGCCCTTTTGGCGTTCACGCTGCTGCTCACCACCACGGTGATGGCCCAGCAGTCGAATTCCAAGGAAATCAACAAGATCAAGCGCAGCAGCTCCTACCTCTACGCCGAAGCGACGATGGAGAGCGAGAAGGACGCCTACGAGGTGGCCAACGAGTTGCTGCTCCAGCAAATCAATGAGTATATCGCCTCCAAGCGCAAACTCAACAAGGCCTCCAATGTCCTCATCAAGGACCTACAGGCCAAGTCCGAGTCCCTCACCATGATGCGTGGCGAGATGCACCGCGTCTTTGTGTATGTCAAAAAGAGCGATATCGAAGGAGTGGAGAACTATGTGAATGTTTCACATAACGACACTCCCGCCGATGTGGTGCCCACCATGCCCAGCGCTCCTGTCGTGGTAGAGGAACCGGCGGCGGAAGCGGCTTCTGCCGAAGTGGAGGTACCTGCCGACGAGGTGGCCCAGGATGTCGTGGACAGCCAGGCTGCCACGGAAACGAATGCCAATCCCATGCCTACGCCCGTCCCAGCTGCCAAGGTCCAGAATTCTCTTCCCACCTGGCAGCAGGATGCTGTGAAGCAGCTCCTCGATTGCCCCGACATCACAGCTTTCCGCGCCAAGCTCAACCGCATGAAGGCCGAATACAAGGTGAAACGCTTCGGCACCCCCGACAAATGCCCCTCGGTAGCCAACAGCTTCTGGGCCATTTTCGACACCGACGGCCGTCTGGTTACCGTTCTGGGCACCGGCGAGAACATCCGCATCGACTACCGTGTCATGCAGAACTCCTCGCTCGATGTCTACAAGGGCCGTACCGCCTTGTGGTTCACTTTCGCCAAATAAAACAATCCGATTCACGAACAAAATAAAAACAGAATAAAATGAAAAGAATCCTCCTCGCAATCGCCATGGTATTCGCCTTTGGAGCCATGCAGGCTCAGGACGAGGTCCTCTTTGAGTTTTCCGACGGCATCGAAGGCGCTGTCAAGCAGACCATGGAGCAGAACACCTCCCGTTTGCTTACGGCCATCAACCAGGCTGAGTCCTCCGGCAAGGATATCAACTACAGCGGCATCGGCATCGACGACCTCGCCACCCAGAGCATCGGCATGATGTGGAACAATGTCAAATTCCGCGTCCTCGACGACGACATCGTCGAACACTGCCTTCGCATCAAAACCTCCAACGGCCGTGTCATCGGCTATCAGGCCCGCAATATCGCCGTGGTCATGAAACCCATCGACGACTCCTACGTCGGCGACCTCAACCAGGAGATTTGCATCAACTACGACCCCTCCGGACGCATCTCCGACTTCAACATCACCATGGGCCTTCAGCAGTACGTACGCCTCATGAAAGAGGGCGAGCGCCTCAACGACGCCGACCGCCGCATGCAGATTCTCCACTGGGTCGAGCAGTTCCGCAACGCCTATGTCCAGAAGGACATCAACTTCATGGAGGACGTCTTCTCCGACGATGCCCTCATCGTCACCGGCAAGGTCGTCAAGCGTCAGCACACCGACATGAAGCCCATCGCCAAGGTCGAATACACCACCCAGGGCAAGCAGCAGTACCTCAATGGTCTCCGTCGTGTCTTCCGCAACAACGCCTACATCAACGTCAAGTTCGACGACATCCAGATCGTCCGTCATGGCGCCAAGCCCAACTACTATGGCGTCACTCTCAAGCAGGGCTGGTTCACCAAGAACTACAGCGACGAAGGCATTGTCTTCATCGTCTGGGACTTCACCGACGAGTTCAGCCCCAAGATTATGGTGCGTACCTGGCAGCCCACCGAGATTGACGACAGCGACGTCTTCACCCTCAGCAACTTCAAACTTAATTAATACAACCACGTTACCATGAAAAGATTTGCTCTATGCCTCTTCCTGGCTCTCAGTCTCGGCCTCTCGGCCCAGGAGTTGAAAGTCACTGACTTCCGCGCCGACCTCACCATGACCGACGCCGCCAAGTTCCCCAAGAAGGATGCCAACGGCGTCAACTGCGGCCTCATCCGTCTCGGTCTTGTCCTGCCCGATGCGCAGTTCGAAGGCGACATCATCTCGTCCGAGTACAAGGACGGCGAGTGGTGGATTTACATGATGAAGGATGCCAACTGGATCACCATCAAGTCCAAGAGGTATCTCCCCCTGCGCCACGAGTTTGAGCCTATCCGCAGCAACGTCACCTATGTGATGCTTGTCGACAAACCCCAGATTGCCTATGACGGCCCCACGGGTACCATCAAAATCGAATGCAACATCAAGGACGCCGACGTCTACGTCGACGGCGAGAAGATTTCCGCCGTGACCCCCTGCGAGTACAAAGGCCCCGAAGGCACCCACGAGGTGCTCATCCGCTCCAAGGGCTACAACGACGAGCGCCAGACCGTCAATGTGCTCCTCAACAAGAAGGTCCCCTGCTCCATGACCCTCCGCCCCGCCGGCACCTTCCAGCTCGACGGCATCAGCTACGAGATGGTCAAGGTGGCTGGTGGCTCCTTCATGATGGGCTCCAAGGCCAAGCCCGAGGACAAAAACTACCCGCTCAACTTCGCCCAGCCCCAGCATGAGGTCATCCTCCGCAACTACGCCATCGGCAAGACCGAGGTCACCCAGGCCCTCTGGGAGAAGGTGATGGGTAGCAACCCCTCGCTCGTCCAAGGCCCCAACCTCCCCGTCAGCAATGTGTCCTATACCGACTGCCTCGAGTTCATCCGTCGTCTCAATCGCCTCACCGGCCAGCACTTCCGCCTTCCCACCGAGGCTGAGTGGGAGTTCGCTGCCCGCGCCCGTGGCACTCAGGATCCCGATGCCTTCTCGGGCGGTTCCAAGGCCACCCAGCTCGACGGCGTGAGCGCCGTGGGTTCCAAGCATACCAATCCCCTGGGCCTGTGCGACATGAGCGGCAACGTCGCCGAGTGGTGCTCCGACTGGGCCGGCACCTATCCCGCCGACCGTACCATCAGCCCGCAGGGCCCCGACGAGGGCACTCAGCGTGTGGTCCGCGGCGGCTATGCCGGCGGCAACAAGTGGGCCTGCTTCGCCTCCTCGCGCGGCCATCAGGACCCCGACACACCCTCCGCTTTCATCGGACTCCGCCTCGCCATGGACGACTGAAAACATGAAGTATGCGAAACGAAAGTAATCAATAATAATAATTAAACTTTAAAAATCATGAGAAAAATAGTTACTCTTGCTGTCGCCTTGTTGCTGGCTGCAACAGGTATGGCACAGACCAACAGCAATGCCAAGTTCAACCTTGTCGTGGGCAACTTCTCTGGCGACTATGCCGACCAGCAGCGCGTCAACGTTATCAGCGAACTCTGCAAATCCCATCGCGCCAATGTCATCGAGCAGGGTGTCTACAACGCCCTTCCCCAGAATGTGCGCAGCAAGATGCAAGTCTTTGCTGTCATCACGGGCCAATCCACCCTCACCACCGAGCAGAAGGAAAGCACCCGTACCGACAAGAACGGCAACAAGAAGACCGTCATTACCTACAACTCCAAAATGGCCACCACGCTCACCTTCACCGACCCCGCTTCGGGCAAAACCATCTGTGAGCCGGTGTTCGAGAGCACCAGCTACGATGAGGACCGCTCCAAATCCATCAACAACGCCATTGCCGTGGGCAGCACCAAGGGCAAGCAGATGTTCCTCGTTCAGCAGCTCCTCTCCCTCGAGGAGTTCCTGCAGGACAAGTATCCCCTGCATGGCAAAATCATCAACGTCGAGGAGGCCAAGAAGAACAAGGCTGAGGTCGTGACCGTCAACCTCGGCTCCCGCGACGCCATCTACCGCGGCCAGACCTTCGAGATCGTCGGCGAGAAGAAGAACTACGGCAAGCTCCGTGTCCGCGAAATCAACGACGATTCCCTCTCCACCCTCAGTGTCGAGAAGAGCGGCAAGGACATCATGAAAGCCATCGCCAACGGCGAGGAACTCCAGATCGTCAGCTACGTCCAGGTCATCAGCCTCAACGGTCTTGTGCGCGTTGAACAGGAAGCACCGCGTCTCACCGTCACCAGCATCGACGAAGTCAAGAAGCGCAACGTGGCCTTCGGCGGCATCACCGGCGGCGCCCCCGACAATTTTGTCAGCACCGTCAAGAGCAAACTCAAAGACAACCGCCGTGTCAACGGCTACGAGCTCGGCGCCAAGGATTGCCCCGCACTCGAGACCCTCGACGGCCTCGTCTACGGCTACTACACCGGCATGGAAAACACCAGCCGCCTTGTCAAGGCCGAGGAGAAACTCCTCGTGCTCAAGGACTACACTGAATACACCTGCCGCCTCGGCTGGTATCTCTTCATTGTCGACCCCAAGACCGGCAACATCGTCTCTGCCAGTAACGAAGGCTGCACCGCCATCAGCGACGAATCGGCCGAGGCGGCTACCAACAAAGCCATCCGGAACGCTGCCGATATCACCTCCGCCACCTATAGCACCTATCCGCTCATCGGCACCATCCTCACCATCGAAGACGGCGACACAAAGAAGGCCAAATCGGTCTCCATCGACCTCGGCTCCGACTTCCCCGTCAGAGAGGGTCTCCGCTTCGACGTCTACACCCAGGATGCCGCCGCCGGCTGGGAAAAAGTGGGCCGCATCGAGGTCGCCAACATCGTCGACGGCACCCACTCCTCCTGCACCGTCAAGAAGGGCGGCGAGGCCATCCGCAAGGCTGTCGAAGAGAACCTGCCTATCCGTATCACCACCTTCATCCTTAAAGAACTCCTCGAATTATGAACCGTCTGAAAATATTCATCCTTCTGGCCGCCATGGTGGCCGGTAGCGGCATACTTCGCGCCCAAAGCTCCGAAGTGGCCGTGCTCGAAAACGACGGCCGTTTCGCCCTCTTCAGCGTCCAGACCAGTGCCGCCGAGGAGGACGAAGTTTCCACCGTCGCCCTCCGCACCCTCTTCCGGACTCTCCTCGAAAACGGCGTCGAGGGCTTCTTGAACGGCACACCGCTCGAGCAAAACCCCAATTCCAGGTGGAAAGACAACTTCCTCAAAGTGAAAAACCCTCCCTACATGCTCTACGTCAAGGGCTACCAGACCGAGGGCGAACCCATCAAGAACAACGTCGGCGCCTACCAGGCCACTGTCCTCGTCCGCGTCAACGTCGAGTTCCTCATCCGCCAGCTCAAAAACTCCGGCGTGATGAAAAAATAGTACATCCCTCACCGGGAGACGAAAAACGGGCCTTTCCGGCCCGTTTTTTTTGTTTCCCCAACCCCCACCCGATACCTACCCGATACGCCCCCGATACGGCCGTTCTTATATTGTTCTTATATTGTTTACATATTGTTCTTATATTGTTCCTATATTGTGGATAT
>OCVV011120500.1_pt1 | contig 17452 bp, 14 predicted proteins | sample 1539721 | NCBI WGS metagenome assembly OCVV01 (sample SAMN02144230, study PRJEB22623) | gut metagenome | biome: sheep rumen | host: Ovis aries | place: New Zealand | reverse complement strand
ATGCCCTTGCAGATACGCAGAACAAAGTTCTGCTCCCTGCATATCGGGCAATTATACCATAACGCTTACGCTTATATGGTATAATGAATGTGTTCATTTATTATAATTTTTTTTGAAAGGAGTATTCTGATGAGAGCTGTAGTAACTGTAATCGGAAAAGACGCAGTCGGCATACTTGCAAAGGTAAGCACAGCCTGTGCTGAATATAATGCAAATGTAATCGAGGTGACACAGTCGGTAATTGAGGAGCTGTTCGCAATGATTATGCTCGTTGACGTGTCAAAGCTCAATACTGACTTCGCAGTAATGGCTGATTCCCTCAGCAAAAAGGGCGAAGAAGAATGGGGTCTGAAGGTGCTTGTTATGCACGAGGACATCTTCAACTGTATGCATCACATATAAGGAGCTTAGTTCAAAATGATAAATCAATATGACATACTTGAAACTATCAGAATGATACAGGACGAGTGTCTTGATATCAGAACGATAACGATGGGAATATCCCTGCTTGACTGCATCGACCCCGATATTGACAAGGCCTGCAAAAAGGTGTATGAAAAGATAACCTCAAAGGCAAAGAATCTTGTTTCGGTGGGCGAGCAGATTGAGAAGGAGCTTGGTATCCCGATCATCAATAAGAGAATTTCCGTAACCCCGATAGCAATTATCTCGGCAGCCTGCAAGTGCTCACCTGTGCCATTTGCAAAGGCAATGGACGAGGCTGCAAAGGCGGTTGGAGTAAACCTCATAGGCGGCTATACCGCACTGGTGCAGAAGGGCTTCTCCGAGGGCGACCTTGAGCTTATCGAGTCTATACCCGAGGCTCTTGCATCTACCGAGAGGGTATGCTCATCGGTCAATATAGGCTCAACCAAGACAGGCATAAACCTTGATGCCTGCAAGATAATGGGAAAAATAATCAAGCAGTGTGCCGAGGTAACAGTCGATCAGGCGTGCTTCGGTGCGGCAAAGCTTGTAGTTTTCTGCAACTCTGTCGAGGACAACCCCTTCATGGCAGGCGCTTATCACGGTGTCGGTGAGCCTGACTGCATGATAAATGTCGGTGTTTCAGGCCCGGGAGTTGTAAGGGCAGCACTGAAAAAATATCCTGATGCGGACATAACCAAGATTTCCGATGTTATAAAGACCATATCCTATAAGATCACAAGAGTGGGACAGCTTGTCGGACAGAAGGCTTCCGAGAGACTGGGAGTTCCGTTCGGAATTGTTGACCTGTCGCTTGCTCCGACACCTGCTGTGGGAGATTCCGTTGCTCATATCCTTGAGGAAATAGGCCTTGAGCGCTGCGGCACTCACGGAACTACAGCTTGTCTGGCGCTTCTTAACGATGCAGTCAAGAAGGGCGGAGTAATGGCTTGCTCACGCATAGGCGGACTGTCGGGAGCATTTATCCCTGTATCCGAGGACGCAGGCATGATAGATGCCGCCGAGGCAGGAACGCTCTGCCTTGATAAGCTTGAAGCAATGACGGCAGTATGCTCTGTAGGCCTTGACATGATCTGCGTACCTGGCGATACCGAGCCTGACACTATTGCAGCTATCATCGCCGATGAAGCAGCTATCGGCATGGTGAACACAAAAACCACAGCCGTCAGAATTATTCCTGCTATAGGCAAGCAGATAGGAGATGTCCTTGACTGGGGCGGTCTGTTCGGCAAAGGTCCTATAATGCCTCTGCACACGGAGAGCTCCTCAAAATTCATTAACAGGGGCGGTCAGATACCTGCACCGCTGCACTCGCTGAAAAACTGATGATCCCGTATAGAAAGGTGACACTATGATCTGCGATCTGCACACTCATTCTGCGTTTTCACCCGATGCTGAGGATAATGCTCAGGCAATGATAGAAGAAGCCCTCAGAAAAGGAATACAGTACTATGCCATATCAGACCACTGTGACTGTAATTTCTGGGAAATGCCGCCCTCAAAGGATATCAGAGATGCCGATATGTACGGCTCACGCTATTATGCCAGGGCAAGTATTTCAAGGCTTAATGATCTGAAGACTATATATAACGGCAGAATTGAGCTTGTCTGCGCAACAGAGCTTGCTCAGCCATTGCAGAATGAGGAAGCTGCCATGAAAATAGTGAATGACCCGAGGCTTGACTTTATTATAGGCTCGCACCACATGAATAAGGGAAAAGATGACTTCTATTGGCTGGAGTACAAAAATATGGACAGCAACGAGATACACGCTCTTCTTGACGATTATTTCAGAGAAGTCCTTGAAATGTGTGAATGGGGTCATTTCGATGTGCTCGGTCACCTGACCTATCCTTTGAGATATATCGTTGAGAGAAGTAATGTCCAGGTCGATATGAAACGCTACGATGAAATTATCAGGGAGATTTTTTGTACACTTATCAAAAATGACAAGGGCATAGAGATAAACACCTCGGGCCTGCGTCAGCCTATAGGAAAAACACTTCCCGAATTTGAATATGTAAAGCTCTATCATGATCTCGGCGGAGAAATACTGACCGTCGGAAGCGATGCACACTGCAAAGCTGACATCGGCGCAGGGATTGACGAGGGTATCCATATAGCCGAGGAAGCAGGCTTTGAGTTTCTCACCTGTTTCAGAAGGCATATACCCTATATGATAAGTATATGAATATGCCCCGAGGGCTTATGCTCTCGGGGTATTTAAGTCTTGAAAAACGCTGTGAGTTGTGCTATAATAAATGCATAGATTTGGAGTGATATAAATGAAAAGCACAAGACTTGTATTTGATGAGCTCAGAAACACCAGAGACCTTGGCGGAATGCTCGGTGCAGACGGGCGCAGAATAAAAAACGGTATGCTGATACGAAGCGGTCAGCTTCTTGAAGCTACAGCGGCAGATCAGCAAAGGCTTTCAGAGCTTATAAACGTGATAGTTGACTTCCGCACAAAGCAGGAAGCCGCTGAACAGCCCGACCCTGAAATCAAGGGAGTCAGGAGCATTCACAGCTCCGTTCTTGAATCACTGACAACGGGAATTTCATGGGAAATGAATAAAGATGAGGTAGACCTTGATGCCCTGTCCAAAGACCCTGATGCCGCATTATCCTACATGAAGGGCATTTATTCATCGTTCCCTGTGACTGCGTCGGCACTTAATGCCTACAGGACATTTCTTGATACTCTGCTTGAAAACAGCGAGAAAGCAGTTCTCTGGCACTGTACAGCAGGCAAGGACAGAGCAGGCTTTGCAGCTGTCATAATTGAGTATATCCTCGGTGTTTCGTGGGAGAACATCAAGGAGGACTATTTATACACTAATGAATGTATAGTCAAGGACGTTGAGTTTTTGAAAACCATTTTCATCAAGGATGAGAATTCTTCATCTGAGGCTGTTACATATATGTTCACAGCTCAGGAGGACTACCTTGACAGTGCGGTTACAACTATATATGAGAAATACGGAGGCTTTGACAGCTTCATAAGGGAAGCTCTCGGCATGACAGATGAAACAATTCAGAAGCTTCGTGACAAGTATCTCGAAGAGGTGTGATAATGACTGATATATCAAAGCAAAAAGACGAGCTCCTTGCACGCATAAAAGAGGCCTACGGCATAACGCCGGATTACCTCTGGGCAAGAGACCCGAACTCCTGTGCCCTCAGGCATACCGATACGGGTAAGTGGTTTGGTGTGATAATGAAGGTGAAGCTCGAAAAGATAATCATGGGAGCAAGCGGAGAAGCCTTCGTTCTCGATGTAAAATGTGACCCGCTTATGACAGGCTCTATACTCACGAACGAGGGTATGTATCCTGCCTACCACATGAACAAGAAAAACTGGATAACAATAGTGCTGAACGGCACAGTCGATACCGATGAGATACTTATGCTCATTGATATGAGCTATCAGATCACAAGACCGCACAAGAAGACAGCCTCGGTAAGGCGCATACCCTATTGGATAGTGCCCGTAAACAATGACTACTACGACATTGATGAGGCAATAAGAAAGCACCCCGAAACGCCTCTCCCGTGGCAGATGAGGTATCACTTTCAGCAGGGTGATGTGGTGTACCTGTATGTGACATCGCCCGTGTCGGCTATAAAGTATAAGTTCATGGCCGAGAAGGTCGAGGAGCTTGAGGGCAAGGGCAAAAACAGGATAGTGTACCTTAAATATGTGCGAGAGTATGACACCTCGGTGTTTACGTTCGGAACTCTTAAAGAGTACGGAGTCTACGCTGTAAGAGGGGCTCGAAGCATACCGATGGAGCTTGTAAAGGCTATAGAAGAATACGAAGCAGACGGAAACTAGGAGGATATTATGGAATTCAATGAAGTACTGAAGGGCAGAAGAAGCATAAGACAGTTCACCGATGAAAAGGTGAGCCACGAAACAATAGAGAAGATAGTCGAGGCGGCAAGGTTCTCTCCGACATGGAAGAACTCACAGACTGTTGGCTATGTGGTGGTCGAGGACAGGGCTATCCTTAATAAGATCGCAGATGAGGGCGTTATGGGACACCCAAACAACGCAAAGATCATCAGAGGGGCACAGCAGCTGGTGGTAGTGACCTCTCAGAAGAATATCTGCGGCTACAACCCTGACGGCACCTTCACAACCAACAAGGGCAACGAGTGGCAGATGTTCGATGCAGGGATAGCGGCTCATGCGTTCACTCTGGCAGCTTATGACAACGGTGTTTCAAGCGTTATCCTCGGTATCTTCTCCGATGAAAAGGTAGCTGAGATAATCGGCCTTGACGAAAGCAAAACAGTTTCGACCCTTATCCCGATAGGCTATGCCAACGGAGAGCCCAGACCCTTCAAGAGAAAGGAAGTCAGCGAGTATCTGAGCTTTATATAAGCAAATACAGGTGATGGTTATGTATACCTTATTCAGAAAAAGTATAAGAATATTAGTGCTGCTTACCGCTGTCTGCCTGTGCTTTACGTCATGCTATGAAAAGCTTCAAGCCTTGGTAAACAGGACATAAAACAAGCCTCCGAGCAAATCACTCGGAGGCTTAATTATTACCTATGGCAGAGCCCCAATTCAAAACATCGCCAAAGGCGATACCATACTTGTTCCCTATTCCATGTTAACTATTAAATGAAGCACATCAGCTGTTCATTCTTGTCATAATCCCAGCTATGATAAGCGCCGCCCTCACAGAAATCACGTTCCTCACAGTCACGGCATTTTTCATTCTTTGTCCAGAGGGGTGTGCGGTAGATCTCAAACCTGTCGTACCATACCTTTGTGAAGTCATCACGAAGGATATTTCCCTGTATCGTTTCGGGACGGCGCTCTATATCAAGACAGGCAGTTATATTGCCGTTCGCCATAATACTTGCGGTGTAAATCCCTGCGTTGCAGAGGAAGTACCAGTCCCTGACCTCACGCTCATATTCAAGACCCAGATAGTGCGAGCAGCCGTACATCACAGGCCAGCCCTGCTGACGCTTCTGCTTTATGTAGTCGAGGAGCTTTCTGTGCTCATCAAGCGTCAGAGCGTAGCCCTCAAGCTCCTTCGCTCTGCCTATGGGCTCAATGCCGATAACTCTCCACGAATCGACATCAAGCTCCCGTACTATCTCAAACAGCTCGATAAGCTCTGGCAGGCTCTTCTTTGTGACAACTGTAGTCACCTGCACATGCTCAAAGCCGCCCTTCATAAGCTCCTGTATGCCCTTAACGGCTCTTGCATAGCCATCGGGGGTGCGGCGAAAGGCATTGTGCGTTTCCTCCAAACCGTCAATACTGACGGAGATAGTTCCCATGCCCGTTTCCTGAAGCTTCCTCACCGTATCGGCATCTATCAGGGTGGCGTTGCTGGTCATTCCCCATTTGAAGCCCAGCTTATGAGCGTAAGCCATAATGTCAAAAAACTCACGTCTGAGAAGCGGCTCTCCGCCTGTGATGCAGAGCATGGGCTTCGGGTCAAAGTCACGGGCGATCTTGTCGAGAAACTCGTAGTATGTCTCGACAGGCATTTCCTCACTTTTCACATCACCGCAGCGGCTTCCGCAGTGCAGGCAGTTTTCATTGCACCTGAGTGTGAGCTCTAAAAACAGCCTTCTGAGCTTTGGCTTTCGTCTTAGCTCCTGCCTGTACTCATACAGCTTTGTAAGCTGCTCCCTTTTAAGCTTATCAGACCTTTCATTTACCATAGCCCTATTCCTCTTCGGTCTCAATTCCGAACATTTCCGGAGGACCGTAAACTGCGGCATTCATATTGTCATCGGGATCATATTCCTCAGTGACCTCGGGCTCTTCCGGCTCTGAATTGAACATCTCGGGAGGGCCGTATACGTCTGCATTCTGATTGTCGGAGGGGTCGTACTCTTCATTTTCGGTCTGCTTCGGCTGAGTTGTGGTGATAGTATTCTTCTCGGGCACGATAGCGGAGCTGTCCGGAGGCGGTCCGTAAACACAACCATTCAAATTTGCTGCCGCAGAGAATATAGTGCCTGCAAGCAGTCCCTTTTTAAGCTTTTTGAACATAAAGACTCTCCTTTCTGAATTACGTTTTACATATTATATCACAGTATCCTGCGAAAAGCAAGCTATTTCTCATAAAATGCCCTGACAGCCTTCTGCTCCTCGGGTGATAGCCTGCTTATGACCTTTTCACGGGCTTTGAGGATATTTTCAAGCCTTTCGGGAGCTTCCTCTCCGAGCCTTTTTTCAAAGCGCCTGTTCTGACGTTTGAGCCCTTCGGTAGAAAACCCGTTTCTCACAGTGCTGAGTATCAGCCTTATCTTCCTTGCGGCGATAGCTTCCTCAACCTTTTCCCTGTCCATACCAAGCTTTTTGGAAATCTCCGCAGAATGTCCGTAAAGGTGGTCGAGCATATTTTCACGGTCAGCAGGACCAAGGTCCTTCCACACGTTTACAGTTCTTGAAATATCACGGTCGATCTTCTCGGGAGATGCTTGCGTCGGAATATCAGAGATAGACATTTCTGTAAGCCTTTCGATCTCACGCTCGGCGTCCTCACCGAATGCCCATTCAAGCTCAGGTCTTACTTTTCTTCCCGAAGGCTCTCCTGCAAGTGTGTATTCACCGTATCCGAGCCCTGCATCGTCAAGGGCAGCGGCAATAGTCTGACGGCAGTGACCCTTTTCTATCATATCCGTCAGCCCGAACATTCTGAACCTGTCATTAAGCTCTGCAATATGGCAGGTAAAGTAAAGGTCAATACTCTGTTCCGAGAGCTTTTTTCTGAGCGTTTTTACCTCTTCTGCGGCTGTCATATCAATTGAGCATATAGCACCTGCATCGACTATCACAGCCTTTGTATCGGAAGTAATGCTCTCAGTTATCTCAGAGATAAACATCTTCACGTTAGCAAAATAAAGGTTGCTTGAAAACCTGTAAATCACTGCATTTTTCAGAGGCACAGCGTCACTGTTGCGCTCTAAGCTGTGAAAGCCCTCATGTCCCGGGATAACACCCAGAAACGAACGCTTAGGGTTAGTAGTCTTGGAGATCACCTCAGCAAACGAGAGGATAACTCCGATTATAACACCGTAAACAGTTCCCAGCACCAGCACTCCGAGGAAAGCTCCTATAAAGCTTAAAAGCTCCCTTTTATCTGTTTTGAAAAGGCGGTGAGCAAGGTCAAATTCAAGCGTTGATATAAGCGCCGAAATAACGATAGCTGTCAGTACAGGCACAGGCATAAGCTTAATAAAGCCCGTGAAAAATAGAAGTATCACTATCATAACAGCCGAAGCCGTATATGATACAAGCTTAGTTCTTCCGCCGAACTGCAAATTCATCGACGTTCTTGAAACACTTCCGTTTGCAGGTGTCGAGCCTGTAAAGCATGATGAAAAATTCGCAAGTGAGTAGGTCAGTATTTCACGTCTTGTGTCAAGCTTGTATCCGCCCTTTGATGCGGTGCTGTTTGAGGCTAAAAGCGTCTCCGTCATAATTACGAGAGCTACCGTCAGGCTTACTCTCAGTATCATTGAGACATCAATATCCGAAAAATCGGGGATAACAAGCTTCGGCAGACCCTTCTTTACAGTTCCGAGCATTCTTACACCCTTGTCCGAAAGTCCTGCATACTTTGACAGCATCACTCCGCCGACCATAACTATTATGGACATGGGAAGCTTCGGGATAAGCTTTCTTGAAACAATAAGCAGAGCAAGTGCTCCTGCACCCAGCACCACAGATGTAAGATTGGTCTCACCGACAGTTTTGGCTATGTGAGTGATAAGCTCAATAAGCTCGCCTGTTCCTGCGTCAGCGCCGTACAGCTTAGGCACCTGCATAAGAATGATAGTCGAGGAAATACCCGTTATAAATCCGCCCATAACAGGTGTCGAGACATAGTTTATAAGCCTGTCAGCTTTGAATATGTAAAAAATCAGCAGACAGAGCGCAGTGCAGAACGTTATAAGCGGAACAGTCCTTATTGCCTCATCAGAGCCGAGAGCAATTCCCGATTCAGTCAGGAAAGCCCCCACAAGAGCACAGGGTGCGGCATCAATTCCGAAGATAAACTGCGGAGAGCTTGATACCAGCGCAAAAATGAGAATAGGCAGCACAGACCCATACAGGCCGTAGACCGCAGGCATTCCTGCGATCTGCGAATAGCCCATAGAGATAGGTATTGACACAAGCGCTATGATAACGCCTGTAAAAATATCCCCGACGGCACGGCCTGCCGTCAGCTTTTGTGTTCCTGCCTTGAAGCCTGTCATTTTAGTGTTCGCTTTCTTACTTCATTATTTCTCTCATCTGCTCTATCAGCTCACCGAAGAGCTTCAGTGCGTCTTCAATAGGCTTTGTGGTGGCCATATCAACGCCTGCACCTCTGAGCAGCGAGATAGGGTCTTTCGAGCAGCCGCCCGACAAAAAGCCGATATAATCCTTTACAGCGCTTTCGCCCTCATTCAGTATACGCTGAGAAAGTGCTATTGCAGCACTGTAGCCTGTTGCATACTGATATACATAGAAGTCATAGTAGAAGTGCGGGATCCTTGCCCATTCAAGCTTGATCTCATCATCAAGTACGATACCGTCACCGAAGTAAAGCTTGTTGAGCTCTCCGTATATCTCGCTCATATTCTCTGCGGTAAGAGCCTCTCCGTTTGCGGTCATCTCATTGATTCTGAGCTCAAACTCCGCAAACATTGTCTGTCTGTAAAGGGTGGTTCTGAACTGCTCTAAGAAATAGTTTATAAGGTATGCCTTTTCTTTCTTATCATCAGTATTTTTCAGCAGATACTGCATAAGCAGTGCCTCATTGCAGGTAGATGCGACCTCGGCTACAAATATAGAATAGTCAGAATAGCACACAGGCTGAGTCTTGTTTGACAGATATGAATGTACCGAGTGTCCCATCTCGTGAATGAGCGTAAACATACAGTTGAGCGTGTCCTTGTGATTGAGAAGCACATAAGGGTGTACTCTTGCACCTGCCGAGTATGCACCGCTTGCCTTGCCCTCGTTCTCATAGACATCTATCCAGCGGTTCTCAAAGCCCTCACGGATAATTTTAAGATAATCCTCGCCCATAGGTGCAAGCGCTTTGAGAACAGTCTCCTTAGCCTCTTCAAAGGTGATCTTCATATCAACATCTGATACTACAGGCACATAAAGGTCATAGAAATGCAGCTCATCAACACCGAGAAGCTCCTTTCTGAGCTCCACATAGTCATACATATACTGCATATTCTTGTGAACGGCATCTATAAGATTGGTATACACCTCAGTCGGTATCTCGTTATTGTCAAGAGATGCCTGCAGGGCACTGTCATAATGCCTTGCCTTGGAGTAGAAGTTCACAGCCTTTGACTGCGCCCCCAGAGTAGCCGCAACAGTGTTCCTGAACTTGTCGTAGGTGTGGTACATAGCCTCAAAGGCGTTCTTTCTGAGCACCCTGTCCTGAGACTTCATAAGCGGAACATAGCTTCCGTCAGTTACCTGATGCTTAACACCGTCCTTGTCCTCTGCATCCGGGTAGCGAAGGTCGGCATCGGAAAACATGGAGAATATGTTCTCGGGAGTTCTTCCAAGCTCTCCCGACAGTGCAAGAATACGCTCCTCGCCCTCGGAGAGAATATGAGCCTTCTGCTTTCTTATTCTGTCAAAGCTGAGCCTGTAGAGCTCAAGCTCGGGCACCGCCTTGTAAAACCCCTCAAAGGTTTCGTCATCGACCGAAACAAGCTCGGGTGTCGCATAGCTTGATTCGGAATTGATCTCGGTATAAACGCTCATAAGCTGACCGAGAAGCTCCTGATAGTAAGGATTTGCAGTGTCCTCATCGGAGCGTCTCTGTGCATAGTTGGCAAGGCTGTCCGCAAGAACGCTCAGTTCATCATTGAGCCTTTCAAATTCAAGCAGAGCCTTTGGGTCGGTACTGATTCTGCCCTTGTATGATGCAAATTTCTCAGGGAAGGTCTTCAGCTTTTCAAGATCCTCATTCCATTTTTCATCGCTTTCATAAATATCCTCGAGCGCCCACTTGTATTCCTCGGGCACTTCGCTTCTCTTTGGGATTCTTTCGTCTGACATATTATCAACCTTTCTATTCGGACTTTGTCCGTACATATAACTATTATAACCGATTTTATCTCAAATGTAAAGCCTTGTCTTAATATTTGTTGACAAATTGTTAAATGATGGTTTGCCCCTTGAAATCAGTGCGCAATTGTAGTATAATAATTGTGTCAGAAATTTATTTACTGGAGGTTTTTAATATGTTAGTATCTGCTAAGGAAATGATGGTCAAGGCTCGTGAGGGCAAGTACGCTGTAGGCCAGTTCAACATCAACAATCTTGAGTGGACAAAGGCTATACTGCTTACTGCTGAGGAGCAGAAGTCACCTGTTATCCTCGGTGTTTCTGAGGGCGCAGGCAAGTATATGTGCGGCTTTGAGACTGTAGCTGCTATGGTTAAGGCTATGGACAAGTCTCTCGGCATCACAGTACCTGTAGCACTTCACCTTGATCACGGTACATATGAGGGCTGCTACAAGTGCATTAAGGCAGGCTTTTCGTCTATCATGTTTGACGGTTCTTCACTTCCTTTTGATGAGAACCTTGCAAAGACAACTGAGCTCGTACACGTTGCTGAGCAGCTTGGTCTTTCTATCGAGGCTGAGGTTGGCTCTATCGGCGGCGAGGAAGACGGCGTTGTTGGTATGGGTGAGTGCGCTGACCCTGCAGAGTGCAAGACTATCGCTGATCTTGGCGTAACAATGCTTGCAGCAGGTATCGGAAACATTCACGGTGTATATCCTGAGAACTGGCAGGGTCTTTCCTTTGAGACACTCGAGAAGATCACTGAGGCAGTAGGCGATATGCCTCTCGTACTGCACGGCGGTACAGGTATCCCTGACGATCAGGTTAAGAAGGCTATCAGCATGGGCGTTGCAAAGGTAAACGTAAATACTGAGTGCCAGCTCGTATTCAGAGATGCTACAAGAGCTTATGTTGAGGCAGGCAAGGATCAGCAGGGCAAGGGCTTTGACCCGAGAAAGCTCCTCGCACCCGGCTTTGAGGCTATCAAGGCAAAGGTTGCAGAGAAGATGGAGATGTTCGGCTCTGTAGGCAAGGCTTAAGCCGTTACAGTGTTTCCTGAAACCACTATAAAAACAGGGATAATATGAAGTATACTCCCTGTTCTCGGATCATGAAGACAGGGAGTTGTTTTATATGGATACAAAACGATTGGCAAAAACAGGAATAATGGCGGCTCTTTATGTGGCGGCTACGCTTGCCTGTGCGCCGCTTGCTTATGGACAGATACAGTTTCGCTTGTCGGAGATTTTAATGCTGTTCTGCTTTCTGAATAAGGATTATATAGTATCGGTTACATTTGGCTGTGTAATTGTGAATCTCTGGAGCCCTCTCGGACTGGTAGATGTGATTTTCGGCACAAGTGCAACGCTTATTGCAGGGCTGCTTATGTACCTTACCGGGAAAAAGCTCGGCATAGCGACTGTATCGCTGTTCCCTGTGCTTTCAAACGGCATTATAGTGGGTGCAGAGCTTACATACCTGTTTCAAGAAGCGCCGTTCTGGGTGAATGCGGGCTTTGTAGCTCTCGGAGAGTTCATCTGCGTTTCGGTGCTGGGTGTTATAATCATGAGACTTTTAATGAAAGACAAGCGCTTTATGAAAATCATAGGCGAAGAAGAGCATTCCGACAGATTGTTCTGAAGCAACTGGCCGAGGGGGAAACTCCTCGGCTCAGCTTGTTGCAAAAGTTCTTTTAAAAGGGGTCAGGGGCGACAGCCCCAGTGGGGCAAAGGGGGCGAAGCCCCCCTCTCCCAACAAGCCGAGGCTGTCTGGACGTAATGTCCAGACCTGACGAGGCATAGCTTCGCACTATCTTGCTCCGCGTTCAAGGCAAGAAAAGCTTTAAGCAAAATTACATCGCGTATTAGCCGTGCGGCGAGCACCGAAGCCGAGGAACACGCCGAGGGCTGATTCTGCACTATTTTTGAGTTTATCGACAGACTGAGCCGAAGGCAGTATGCCTTCGGCTTTGCTTGTGTGTGGGCTGTTAAACATATTTTTCATTGCAAGAGAAGTCTTGAACTGAACTGCGGAGCGTGCAGAAAAGCAGGATTTGACAATCTTCATGTTATGTGCTATAATCATAGTGGTTTATTATGTTAGTGACAAGGGGGAACTTAAATGGAGTGTCCGAAGTGTCATAAGGCGGTCAGCCAAAGCGATAAGACCTGCCCGAACTGCGGTACAAGACTGAAATCCGATGATGATATTTACGCTGCAAGGAGAAAGCATATCTCCGATAAGGGCAGCGTTATTGATGTTACACCTTCTAAGGGCGGATCGTCATTAAAGAAAGGCTCGGGTGCGGCTGTCAAAAAGGGAGCTTTCTCTCAGTTTTCGGAGGGCAAAGCAAAGATCATTGCCGCCGCTGGAGCAGCAGTACTTTTTGTGGTGCTTATAATAATTATAGTTATGACGATATCAGGCTCTAAGGGCGAGAAAAAGGCAACAAAGATTGCCGAGTATATAGGTGTGGCCCCCGAGGTAGCAGAGAGCAAGCTTGATACCGAATTCAAGAAGCAGTCTGCTTTCAATGTTCTCAATAATGCGGTTGACTTTGATTATATAATTGAGTCTGAGGACGATATGTCATCAGGCGGTATAACCTACCCTAAGTGGGCGGTCTTTATAAAGAAAAACAAGAACAATAAGATAAAGAGTGTAAGGTATGTCGATTTCAAAACTATTGAGGACGATATAGACGGCGAGAAAAGGGACAAGCTTGTAAATCTTGACAAGTACAATGCAGGTGTGGATATTGAGAACATTACCGATGTTCTCGGCGAGGATATCTATGCAAAAACATATACTAAGGACAGCGTAGTGTATACCTACCGCTACTGGTTCAAGAATGACAAGGGCGACCGTCAGCCTGTGATCCTCGATATTATCGCAGATACGGACGGGAAGTATGTAAGCTATGAATCCCGTTATGTATATCCCTCAAATCTTTGATGCTCTTGTTACAGAAAAGATACAAATTATTGCATAAAGTCTACAGTTTACGTCTTTTTCTTGACTTTTTGCAGTTTTGCTGATATGATATTCTAAGTTAATTATAAAAGGAGGTTCGGTATGGAGCCGGATGTTAATCTTTGCATGGGCTGTATGAATGAGCTTGGCCCTGACGGTGTCTGTCACCATTGCAGCTACAGTGATGACATACCTCATCTGCAGTCATATTTAGCACCGAGAACTCTGCTGGACAACAGATACATAGTCGGAAAAATGCTCTCCTATAACGGAGAGGGTGCATCGTATATTTGTTATGATACGGTCGCAAAATGCAAGTGTACCGCAAGAGAATATATGCCCGATACTCTCTGTGAGAGAAAGAAGGACTCAAAGGAGCTTGTTGTAAACCCCGATTGCCTTGCCAAGTACAAGACATTCATGCAGGAGTTTTCCGATATGTACAGGGCTCTGTCAAGAATGACAAATCTTGACCACATAGTTACAGCAAAGGATATTTTCTCAGAAAATAACACAACCTACGTTATTTTAGAGTATGTAGAGGGAGTTTCCCTGAAGAAGTTTCTGCAGACAAATAAGGGCTTTCTTTCGTGGGATCAGGTCAAGAAGCTTTTCGGACCTCTTTTCACAACCCTGTCTATAATCCATAATGCAGGAATTATCCACAGGGGCATATCTCCTGAGAACATTATAGTTACCACTGATTGCGAGCTCAAGCTCACGGGATTCAGTGTAAGCTCGGTCAGAACTGCCGAAACAGGTCTTGCACCTGAGTTTTATTCAGGCTATACTGCTCCAGAGCAGTATAATACTCTTGAATGGCAGGGCACGTGGACTGACGTTTATGCAGTAGCCGCAGTTATATACAGGATACTTACGGGCTGTATGCCTCTTGATGCCTATACCAGAATGAGAAATGATACTATGGCAGAGGCAATTCAGGTGAACCCGAGAATACCTGTGCATATCTCGAACGTTCTCGCAAGAGCTATGAGAGTTCGTGGAGAGGACAGAATACAGACTATTACTGAGTTTGTGTCAGAGCTTTTTGAGCCGAGACAGAACACAAGGATAGAGCACGCCAAGGGCTCGACCCAGACAATACCTATACAGCATACCCCGAAGCAGGTAAGACAAAAGCAGCAGGAGCCGCCTCAGAAGAAGGACGACGGCTCAAAGGCAGCGGCAATCATCGGCTGGGCAGTGCTCGGATTGGTGCTTATAGGCGCTATGTTCCTGCTTTATCAGCTGTTTTCAGGGCCTTCCGAGGAGGAGGATACAACCTCGAAGAAGATAATAGTCGCTGATACCGATTATTCCGAAGAGGAAGACGATTACGCAAGTGATAAAAACCGTGTTACTGCGGCAACCACAGCCTCTATAGATGAGTCGGGAGCTATAATGCCTAAGGTGGTAGGTCTTGAGTATGCTACCGTTCAGAAGCAGCTCGGCGACCAGTTTACTATCAGAGTAAAGTTCTATTATGATGAGAATGAGGTAGGCGGTATCATCAAGGAGCAGTCTATCGAGCCTGATACCTATTATAATCCTGACGAGAAGCCCGAGCTTGAGCTTCTTGTCTGCGGAGGCTCGCCTTATGTTGCAGTTCCTGAGTATGCGGGTATGACAAAGAAGGATTATCTGGAGCTCCTCGATTCGCTCAACATCAAGTATAAGGTAGTAGATGTCGATTCCTATACAGCTCAGGTCGGCTATATCGACAGCACGAGCGTAAAGGTCGGCAATACCGTAAACGTTGAAAAGGGCGATGTGCTCACAGTAAATGTTTCAAAGGCATTCGTAACTAAGAAGAAGACCGAAACTACTACGGAATCCGAAACGGAGACCAAGACCGAAACAAAGACTGAGACCAAAACCGAGACCAAAGCACCCGAGCCCGAAACTCCCGAGCCCGAAACTCCAGAGCCGACTGGAGATGATACTCCTGCTGAAAACGGCGGAGAGGGCGGAGAAGCAGTCTTCAACTGAGCGCGGTAAGCATTACCGAAAACGTTTAATAAAGTATTAAATATAATTCAAAGCCCTTGACATATCAGGGGCTTTGTGTTATGATATATGGGTATAAAAACGATTACGGACATTTTGTCCGACTGGAGGAAATATATTATGGCTAAGACAATTGGCGTTTTGACAAGCGGAGGCGACGCTCCCGGAATGAATGCTGCTGTCAGAGCAGTGTGCAGAGCAGGTCTTGAAAAGGGAATGAAGGTATACGGCATTCTCAGGGGTTATAATGGACTTCTGAAGGGTGATTATATCGACATGACAGCAAGAACTGTATCGGGTATCATTCAGAGAGGCGGTACCTGCCTTTATACAGCAAGATGCCCCGAGTTCAGGGATATTGAGGGCGTTAAGCTCGGCAAGCAGAAGTGCGATGAGCTGGGTCTTGACGGTATCGTAGTTATCGGCGGAGACGGCTCTTTCAGAGGTGCTGCTGACCTTTCGGCACAGGGCGTTCCCTGTATCGGTATTCCCGGAACGATTGACAACGATATTTCTTGTACTGAATATACAATAGGCTATGATACAGCTATGAATACCGCTATGGAGATGATCGACAAGCTGAAGGATACAGCACAGTCACATGACAGATGCTCTGTAGTTGAGGTTATGGGAAGAAATGCAGGATATATTGCTATCAACGTTGCAGCAGCAGTTGGCGCTGAGGCTTGCATTACTCCCGAAAAGCCTTATGACCTTGACCTTATCGCTAAGAATATGCAGAGAGCTATCAAGGCAGGCAAGCAGCACTTCGTAGTAGTTGTAGCTGAGGGTGTAGGCAAGACCGATTACATAACCAAGCAGCTTGCTGACCTTACAGGCATTGAGACAAGAGCAACAGTTCTCGGTCACGTTCAGAGAGGCGGCTCTCCTACAGTAAGAGACAGAGTTATTGCTACAAAGATGGGCTTCCACGCAGTTGAGCTCCTTGAGCAGGGTATTGGCAACAGAGTTGTCGGCATGAAGAACAGCGAGATCTACGATGTAGATATTCAGGAGGCACTCTCCATGAAGAAGCCTTTCGAGGACGAGCTCTACGATATCCTTACAAAGACTGCATTCTGATTATGAGATAATTAAACGCTGTACCGTATGGTGCAGCGTTTTTTGTGTACACAAGGTGAAATTTTGAGAAATTGCTTGCAATCGCTCGGGATTTATAGTATAATAGTAAAGGCAACACCGCACGACCCGCGGCTAGCGCCTCTGCACATCATCTGCCGTGTCAAGCTTGCTTGACGACCCGATTATCCGTCATATTACCCAAATTCTCCCTGACTTGCGTCAGCAAGCCTGCGTCGAATTCAGGCAATCTGACGAAAATCTGGACGGCGCATCTGATGCACATGGGTCGTGCGGTGTTGCCTAAAGTATTTTGAAATACTCGGAAGGAGTCTTATTATGACGACTGTTGGATTTATAGGCGCAGGCAATATGGGCTATGCGATAATGAAGGGCATTAAGGGCTCGGAGAAGAGCAGCGAGGTTTCGCTTTATGCTTTTGACACCTATCAGGAGGCCTGCGTAAGAGCAGAGCAGCTTGGCGCTAAGATAACAGCAGACGCAGCAGAGCTTGTTGGCTCGTGCAGCTATGTGTTCCTTGCTGTGAAGCCTCAGCAGCTTGATGATGTGCTCGAAGCTATAAAGCCTGAGGTTACAAAGAACACTGTCATCATTTCTATCTGTGCAGGAATTACAGATGAGTATATCGCCTCACAGACTGTTGAGGGCGCAAAGGTAGTGCTTGTAATGCCTAACACACCTCTTCTTCTCGGTGAGGGTGCAACTGCACTTTCAAGGTCTGACAGCGTTACTGATGAGGAGTTTAAGTTTGTGTGCGAGATATTCGGCTCGTGCGGTATCTATGCTGTTGTTCCGAAGGATAAAATGAAAGAGATAATCGCAATAAACGGTTCATCACCTGCGTTTATCTATCTG
>OCVV011245858.1_pt1 | contig 17463 bp, 14 predicted proteins | sample 1539721 | NCBI WGS metagenome assembly OCVV01 (sample SAMN02144230, study PRJEB22623) | gut metagenome | biome: sheep rumen | host: Ovis aries | place: New Zealand | reverse complement strand
TAGAATATAAAATAAATTTAATATAGTCGTTGTTGGCTTTCGAAGACTTTTAAGTTTTTAGTTTAGAACGAGCAGTATAAAATATATAAAAAATTGCGAAGTAATTTTACATTAGTCTTGGCTTTACAAGACTTTCAATTTTTGAGCTGAGATGAAATATTTGCCGACCGAAGTGTACAAAAAGAAAGCGGTAGCGGTTGGTACTCGAGGGAGGCAAATATAAAATCGTAAGCCAAAAAGTAAAGTTGCTTAGCTTAATATAAAGAGGAAGATATGAAAAAAGATTTTTATGAAGTGCTCGGTGTTCAAAAAGGAGCATCGGCCGACGAAATAAAAAAAGCATACAGACATTTGGCAATAAAATATCATCCGGACAGAAACCCGGGAAATAAAGAAGCCGAAGAAAAGTTTAAAGAGATAAACGAAGCTTACGACGTTTTGTCTAATCCGCAAAAGAAACAGCAATATGATGCATTCGGTCACGAAGGTATGAACGGTATGGGCGGAGCCGGTGCGGGCGGTTTCGGTAATATGGGAGATATGGGCGACATATTCGGCGACATATTCGGCGACATATTCGGCGGCGGCAGAGCGGGAAGATCGTCGGGCGGGGCTCAAAGACAATACAGAAAAGGTGCAGATTTAAGATACGATTTGGATATATCTATGCTTGATGCAATGACAGGTAAAGAAGTATCTTTGGATGTTACTAAAAGAGATACTTGTCAAACTTGCGGAGGAACAGGAGCAAAAGCGGGAACAACTCCGAAAACATGTCCTCAATGTAAAGGAAGGGGACAGGTTAGGGTTAGTCAAGGCTTTTTCTCTTTCACTCAAACATGTCCCAAATGTCATGGCGAGGGACAAATTATAGATAATCCTTGTCCTACTTGCAGAGGAACGGGAACAATAAGAACAAATAAAACAATAAAAGTAAGAATACCTCAAGGTGTTAACGACGGCAGTACATTAAGAGTTTCCGGCGCGGGAGATGCAGGTCCGAAAGGTGCTCAGCCGGGAGATTTGTATGTTGTTATACATTTGAAAAAACAGCCCGGTTTTGTAAGAGAAGGAGACGATTTACATACCGAAATAAGACTTACATTCGCACAAGCATCTTTGGGAATGGAATATGATGTGCCTGTCTTAGACGGAAAAGTTAAAGTTAAAATTGCCCCGGGAACACAACCCGGAACGATATTAAGAGTTAGAGATCAAGGTTTCCCTAAACTCGGCAGAAGAGGAATAAGGGGAGATTTATATGTTAAAGTTAATATAAATGTTCCGAAAAGTTTAAATTCGGAACAGAAAAAAGCATTGTTTGAATTTGCAAAAACCATGGGTGAAGTTCCGAAAGATGCCGTTCAGAAAAACGACAGTTTCTTTAAAAAGTTTTTCAGTTAATAGTATTTTGTTGTACAAAATGATAAAATAATTAAAAACTTATAAAGAGAAAATAATGAAAAAAATATTAAGTTTAACGGTTGCATTGATATTCTGTTTTGAAAGCTTTTCTTATGCAAGTTACAGCGGATATAAATCCTATATAAAGGGATTACTTGCATTAAAAAAAGGAAAATCGGATGTTGCTGTTTCCGAATATGAAAGAACTTTATCTTACGATACGGACGCTACAACCGTTTATAAAGATTTAGCACTTGTTTATTTGCAGCAGGGAGATGTTACAAAAGCATTGGAGAGTGCAAAAAAACTTCAAGAACTTGAAAACGATAATGTTAAAACACAAATGTTTTTAGGTTCTTTTTATCTTTCAATAAATGAAATGCTTTCGGCAAAACAATGTTGGGAAAGAGTTTTGGAACTTGAACCCGAAAACGAAATGGCAACCGTATATTTGGCCGCATATTACTATTCCGACAACAAACTAAAAGAATCAATTGATTATTGGACAAAATTTTTGGAACAACAACCTGAATCCGCAGAAGGATATTTTCAACTGGGTTTAACGCAGGAAAAACTCGGTATGCTCGATGAAGCTCTGCAATCATATAAAAAAGTTAATGAAATAAAATCCGAAGCACAGGAAGGTTATTTGGCAAGAGCCAGAATTTATGAAAACAAAAAAGAATATAAACTTGCAATACAGGAATATAAAGAATATGCAAAACTTTTTTCGGGAAATGTTGCAATATTAACATATCTCGGCAAATGTTATTTCGAAGAAAAAAAATATGACGAAGCCGAAGAAATAGTTTTAAAAGCAAAAGAAACCGCACCGAACAATGTTATTTTAAATTATTTATTGGGAATGATATATGAAAAACAAGATAAAATTGATGATGCGATAGATGTTTTTGAACATATAGTAAAATTGGAACCTACGGCGGCAAATTATACAAGGTTAGGTTATTATTATGCATTAAAACAGGATTATAAATCCGCGGAAAAATATCTTGACAATGCATTGGAAAAAGAACCGTTAAATTCCGAAATATTATATTTGGCAGGTTTAAATTATATAGATTCAAAAAAATATGAAAAAGCTAAAAAGGTTTTAGAAGAATCTTTATATTTAAAACCGGATTTTAACGAAGCTAAATTTTATTTGGCTCTTTCATACGATAAACTTAAAAATTTTAATAAAGCAGAACAGCTCTTAAAGGAAATAATAGCAGTTGAACCGGATAATGTTAAAGCTCTAAATTATTTGGCTTACAGTTATACGGAAAAGACGATACATTTGGACGAAGCCGAACAAATGCTTATAAAAGTCGTGAAGTTGCAACCGAATGTTCCGGCATACTTGGATTCGTTGGGTTGGTTATATTACAAAAAAAGAAATTATGAGTTGGCAGAAAAATATATTTTCGCTGCGGCAAACACACAACCCAAAGTTTTTGATAGAGATATCTACGAGCATTTGGGGGATATAAGTATAGAACTTAAAAAATTATCTCAATCGTGGTTAGCATATGCCGTTGCTTACGATTTGGGTTCAAAAACCGCAAAGAAAAAATTGAATTTGTTGGATAAAAAATTTGCACAGGAAAAAGATTTGCAACAAGAAAAATATAAAGTTGTTGCCGAAAGAGCAATATTGAATTTTCACAGAATCGCATCTTTAAAGTCCGGTTATAAAATTAACATAAAAATGAAGGGCGTATCAGTGTCTTCTTACATGTCCGTTCTGTTTGCAAGAAAATACGGAATGCTTTTTGAATTTCCTCCGAAGTTATCTTTTCAAGGCGGAAGTGTTTATATAAACGATAATATTGAGTTTCATCCGCAAGCAATGGAAGAAAATATTCCCGAAGATTTTACATCCATGTTTGACTTTGCAAAACTTATATTATCAAAAGATTTTATAACTTTATTGTTCTCTTCGGATATGAAACAAAAAGGGAAAGAAATTATTTATCAAAATAACGAATACACAATAAAGATAGATTCCGCTAGCGGAATGTTTAAGGAGTTTATAAAAACAAATTCATTTGACTTGAAATTTAATTCGTATAAGACTTTTAATAACATTTCAAAAATTCCGTCAAAGGCAACTTTTATAGCCGAAAAAAACGGTTTTAAGTGTGTATGCGATTTGACAAAATCGTCAAATGTATCACTTCCGGATTTACAAAAATTTATCGGGCAGACAAACGATGATAGTAAAAGCACCGGCCAAGATTAATTTATATTTGGAAATCATAAACAAAAGACCGGACGGATATCATAACATAGAATCCGTTATGCATACCGTTTCTTTGTTTGATATTTTGGAGTTTACAAAAATTAAAGATAACAAAATAGAACTTGTTTGCGATAATGCGGATTTGTTTGATACCAAAAAAAATCTTGTTTATAAAGCCGCCGAAAAAGTTAAAGAAAAATATAACATAAATAGCGGTGTAAAAATAAAGCTTACAAAAAATATTCCTATGGGTGCCGGTTTGGGCGGAGGTTCTTCCGATGCTGCTGCGACAATTCTTGCTTTAAATAAAATATGGGACATAAATGACGACATAAAAAATTTGGAACAATCAGGAGCCGAATTGGGTGCAGATGTTCCTTTTTTTATGACGGGCGGAACGGCAAAAATTTCGGGCATAGGCGATATTGTTGAAAAAATAAACACAAAATTATCGTTGGATTTTGTTTTGGTAAAACCAAATTTCGGAGTATCTACTCCGCATGCTTATTCCAAAGTAAAATTTCCATTGACAAATCCCCGTAAAATTAGTAAAATTATCAGAAGCCTTGAAAAAGGTGTGTTTGATTTTGAAAGTGCAAAGGATCTTTTTTTTAATAGGTTTGAAGATTTTATCTTTGAAGAGTATCAAGAAATAAAACAAATAAGGGAAGTTCTTGAAGATTTAGGGTGTGCGAGTTTGATGTCGGGTTCCGGAGCTACTGTTTTTGGTTTAGTTCATGATAAAGAAAATTTAGATTTTATCTTAAATGAATTAAAAAAATGTGGCTGGAATGTTTGGGTTGCGAGCTCATTCGAAGTCAGCAAATAGAGCTGAACGGAGGAGTTATGAAAATAACTGAGGTTAGAATTTTCCCAAAAGAAGAAGAAAAATTAAAAGCCTATGCGGCAATTACATTCGATAGTGTATTTGTTGTTCATAATTTAAGAATTGTTAAAGGTGAGAAAGGTTTGATGGTTTGTATGCCTTCAAGAAAAAAGAATGACGGAACTTTCAAAGATATAGCTCATCCTATAACAAATGAGTTTAGAAGTGAATTGGAAAAAGTTGTTTTGGACGCTTACGAAAAAAAGTTAGCTGAAGCACCGGCAACCGATACTCAGACAATATAATTTAATTCCGAGATAGTGTAATGGTAGCACAAGGGAATTTGGATCCCTTCGTCTAGGTTCGAATCCTGGTCTCGGAGTTTGGTATAAATTAAAAAGAAACATTTTTTATAAATTGTTTCTTTTTTTTATATGTATAAAAATATTGAGTTTTTAATAAAAAAAATATATAATTACTCAGTTAGTTGTTAATATATGCTTTTTGGGGTTTTTATGGCAGATTGTCTTTTTTGTAAAATTGTGGCTGGAGAAATACCTACTAACAAAGTTTATGAAGACGATAAAGTGTTGGCTTTCGGGGATATAAATCCTCAAGCTCCCGTGCATATTTTGATTATTCCGAAAAAGCATATTAAAAGTCTTGAAGATGTTTCTAATGAAGATGTTGAATTGTTAGGACATATACAGCTTGTTGCAAGTAAGTTGGCAAAAGAAAATAATTTGAATGACGGATACAGACTTGTAAATAATTGCGGAGTTGACGGCGGGCAGACGGTTGCTCATATTCATTATCATTTGCTTGGTGGCAGAACTTTCGGTTGGCCTCCGGGTTAGAATAGATTTAAGTCACAAAAAAAGGTGGTGTAAATTTAAATGGTTAGTGTTAAGGTAAGAGATGGCGAATCAATAGAAGAAGCTATCAGAAGATTTAAAAGAGAATGCGAAAGAAACGGAATAATGCAAGAGATTAAAAAGAGGGAATTTTATAAATCTCCTAGTGTTATAAAAAAAGAAAAACTTGCTGAAGCTAAAAGAAAAATTCGTCGCAAAATGATGAAAGACAACAATTGGTCAAGATAATCTAGTTGATAAATTTGTTGAAAAATTATTAAACAAAGGGGGATATTCGGAAGTATTGAGAATGTCCCCTTTGTTTGCATTTTTGTTAAAGGGAGGTTTATATGAAATTGAAACAAATGTACGATTTTTTCGTACAGGCAGGAATAGAAAATGACCCTCGTGGCAAAGATGAAGTTAATACAAGATTAAAAGAAATAAACGAAAAATATAATAAATTAGATAAACAGGCAAAAGAGGATTTCGATATTGATTTATTAACAAATCCTTATGCCGATTCAAGAATAATTTTCGGAACCGGAGACGAAGATATAAAAACCGTTATGGTTGGTATAGATATCGAAGCACCGGAACTTTTGATTGCAAACCAATTAAGACTTTCCGGTAAAAAAATAGATGTGGTTTTAGGTCATCATCCGAAAGGAAAAGCTTTTTCGACTTTTTATCAGGTTATAGGAATGCAGGCGGAAATAAATGAAGTCCAGGGTGTTCCTATAAATGTTTCCGAAAAACTTATAGGCTCAAGAGCGGATGAAGTGGAAAGAAGTGTTGCCGGAAGCAATCATCAAAGAGTTTATGATGCGGCAAAACTTTTAAATATTCCCATGATGACGGCACATACTGTTGCGGATAACCATGTTGTAAAATATTTGCAAAGCAGGTTGGATGCATTAAAACCGCGATATTTAAAAGATATAATGGATTTCTTAAAAGATATACCCGAATATAAATATGCAAAAACATTCGGTAACGGACCTACCATATTGTGCGGAAGTAAAAATTCCAAATGCGGTAAAATTTTTGTTGATATGACAGGCGGAACTGAAGGTCCTGTAGAAATGATAGAAAAGCTTGCCAATGCCGGTGTGGGAACGATTGTAGGTATGCATTTTAGCGAGAAACATTATAAAGAGATGGGAAAATATAAAATAAATGCCGTTGTTGCGGGACATATTTCTTCGGATAATCTCGGGATAAATTTAATGCTCGATGGGTTAGAAAAGAAATACGGACAACTGGAATTTATTGAATGTTCAGGATTTAGAAGATTTAGAAGATAATGTCTATACCGGATCAAGTAATAGAACAAATAAGAACGGCTTCCGACATTGTATCCGTAATCGGAGATTATGTTCCGGATTTAAAAAAAGCCGGAAGAAATTTTAAATGTTGTTGTCCTTTCCATACGGAAAAGACACCTTCGTTTATCATTAGCCCCGAAAAGGGAATTTTCAGATGTTTCGGTTGCGGCGTGGCCGGCGATGTTTTTAAGTTTGTAATGCTCATTGAAAATATTTCGTGGATAGAGAGTGTAAAAAAACTTGCCGAAAAAAACGGAATAGCCATAAAAGAAAATTTTAATGAAAAGTATTCCGTTTCGGAAAAAACAAAGATATTTGAACTTTTGGAAATGACGGCAAAATTTTATAACAGGTGCCTTTTGGAAACAAAAGCCGCTTCTTTTGCAAGAGAATACGTTAAACAAAGAGGTATGACCGACGATACAATTAAAAAGTTTATGATAGGTTATGCCCCGAAAGGAAAACTACTTGAATCCGCACGAAAAAAAGGCTATGCTTATGACATACTTTCAAAAGCCGGGCTTTTTACAAAAACGGATTTTGGAAGTATTTTTGAATATATGTCCGAAAGGCTTGTATTTCCGATATTGGATATACAAGGCAGGGTTGTTGCTTTCGGAGGCAGAACATTGGCAGACAGCAAAGCAAAATATTTGAATACACCTGAAACAATTGTGTATTCAAAGTCGTCTAATTTGTACGGACTTTATCAGACTTTGCCCGAATTAAGAAAAAACAAGTCGATAATTGTAGTTGAAGGATATATGGATGTTGTTCTTTCTCAACAATACGGAGTATCGGGAGCGGTTGCTCCGTTGGGAACTGCTTTTACGTCTCAACAGGCGAAATTGATAAACAGATATGCGGAAGAAGTTACATTGTTGTTCGATCCGGATGATGCCGGAAGAACGGCAACACAACGAGCTTTGGAAATTTGTGCGGAAAATAATATGTCCGTTAAAACGTCAAGTTTACCGGAGGGAGTTGATCCGGATGAATATTTATTGGAAAACGGCAGGGACGATTTTTATAACTTGTTAAATAAAAATTCAAAAAATGCAATAGAATTTGTCACCGAAAGAATTTTGTCGCAAATAAATATAAAAACAGCGCAAGATAAAGCAAAAGCCGTTTCAATGTTGTTGGATTTTGTTGACAAAAATAAAAATATAATTGTGCAAAGAGAATATATAAAATTTATTGCACAAAAATTAGATATTGAAGAAGATGTTGTTTGGCAGGAATTTAAGAGGAAGACCGTTTTTAAAACAGGTGTTAATGAAGAAAATTTTGTTGATAAAACAAAAAATAAATCGAAAACATCTTTAGAAGAAAAATTATTAAAATTTTTATTGGATATTAATAACAGACAATATATAAAAAAATTGGAAAAAAATTTTTTTAGAGATGGTAATTGTGTTACCATATACAATATGCTCTTAGAAAACGAAAATATTTCAATAGCACAAATCTTGTCTAAAATAAATGATAAAAAACAAGAACAGTGGTTTTCTAATATAGCAATTGTAAACGATCAGTTGAAAGACGGATACAGCCTTGACGGTAATGAAGAAAAATCCGTAGAACTATACGAAATATTTAATATTTTGTGTAGAGATATAGGATTGGAAAGGCTGGAAAAAGAAAGAAAAATTCTTGAAAAAGAAGTGTTGTTAATGACTGAAGGAAAAATTGCATCCGATAAGGATAAAATAAACAGATACCTTCGGTTAACAGCTCAAATTAAGGGTTCGGGGAAAAAGTAATGGCTAAGAAAGAAATGTTTAAAGATTTGGTATCAATCGGTAAAAAACAGGGATATCTTACTTATGATCAGATAAATGAAAAATTATCGGAAAAAGATGTAAGTGCGGATAAACTTGATAATTTTTATATAAGGCTTGCGGAATTGGGAATTAAAATAGCAGATAAAAGTTCTACTGTTTCCGTTTCGTCAAAAACATCATCGAAAAAAGAAAAAAATGCTCCTGAAACTGCCGATATTGTCGTTAAAAGCAACGAAGATGAAGAAATCAATCCCGTAAGAATGTATCTTACGGAAATGGCAAAAGTTCCTTTACTTGAAAGAAATGTTGAAGTTGAACTTGCCAAAAATGTAAAAGAAAACGAAAAAAAACTTACACATATAGTTTTGGAATCACCTTTAATAATTAAAGAAATAAAAAGTTGGGATACTTTAATAGAACAAGAAGAAATGACTCCGAAAGAGCTCATGCCGAGAGGACGAAAATCAACCACGCAGCTTAGAAATATGAGAATAAAAGTTAAACAGACCGTTCAAAGAATAGGTCAACTCGAAAAAAATATTGCAAAAGTTGATTTAAAAGCAAAACAAAAAGGTTTGTCTCAAAAAGAAAAAGCAAAACTTGATGCTAAAAGGCAAGCAATAAGAGCCGAAATAATTTCCTTGATAGTAGGTTTAAATCTTAACCAAGATAAAATAAAAAGACTTATAAATAAAATAAAAACTACGGCAAATAAACTTAATGAAATAAATTCCGAACTTGAAAGAATAGAAAGAAAATATAAGATGCCTGTTTCTAAATTGCAAAATTTATACAAACAATTTGTTTCGGGAAAAATAACAGCTGCGAATTTCAAAAAAATGTCCGGCGGGTTGGTTGCGGTCAATATAGCGGAAAATATTGAACATATTCAAAATTTAATTTCAAAACAAACTCATATTAAGGAAGGTATTTCCATAACTCCTAAAGAGTTGATAGAAACCGACAGAAAAATAAGAGATTTGGAAGAGTTAATTCACAGAGATAAAATGAAATTAATAGAAGCTAATTTCAGATTGGTTGTTTCTATCGCAAAAAAACATGTCGGAATAAGTAATTTGGAATTGTCCGATTTGATACAAGAAGGGAATTTGGGATTATCAAAGGCTGTTGAAAAATTTGAGTGGAAAAGAGGATTTAAATTTTCGACTTATGCCACATGGTGGATAAGACAGTCTATTAACAGAGCAATTGCCGATCAGGCAAGAACTATAAGAATTCCCGTTCATATGAAAGAATTGATTTCTAAATTAACGAAATTAAAGAAAAAATTTCAACAAGAACAGGGCAGAGAGCCGTTAATAGAAGAATACAGTAAATTCTTAAAAATGTCTACCGACAGAGTAAGAAAAATATTAAAGATGATGCAAGAGCCAGTTTCTCTTGCTACACCGGTAGGAGAGGAAGAAGATTCCAAGTTGGAAGATTTTATAGAAGATCAAAACAGTCCGAATCCCGTAACTAAAACTTATCAATACAGATTACAATTGGAGCTTGAAAAAGTGTTAAATACTTTAACTCCGAGAGAATCCGAAATTATAAGATTAAGATACGGTATAGGAATAGGTTATCCTTCCACACTTGAAGAAGTAGGTAAAAAGTTTGGCGTTACAAGAGAAAGGGTAAGACAAATCGAAGCAAAAGCCATAAGAAAATTAAGACATCCCAGCAAGTGTAAATCGTTAAAAGAATACTTAAGTTAATTTGTTTATTTCATAATTTTGGGAGATAGTTTAAACAACTATCTCCCTTTTTGTTTGCTGTCGAAACTTTTTTTTTGTATATATTGTCTAATATTTAATATGAAAATTGTTGATTATTTAGTCGTTTTTTAATAAAATTAATAGAATATTTATTAGTTTTTTAAGGGTTTATTATTATGAAAAAATTTTTTCTTGCAATATTGTTCATTTTTATAAGTGTTCCCGCTTTATTTGCGGATGATGATACTATTTTCAGAATAAAAGATGTTGTTTTTGACGGGTTGCAAAATGTAAAACCGAAAACGGTTCGTTCCGAGATTCAGTTGAAAAAAGGTAAAGTTTATGCGGCATCTGTCGCAAGGGATGATTTAAGAACGATTTTAGGCTTGGGCTATTTCGAAGATGCTTCTTTGTCCGTTGATAAAGAGAACAAAATAGTTAAGTTTAAATTGGATGAAAAACCGTATATAAAGAAAATCGTTTTTAAAGGAAATAAACAATTTTCCGTGGGAAAATTAAAAGGCGAAATTACTTTAAAAGAAAAAGATTTTTATAATTTCGTGGAATTGGAAGAGTCTAAAAGAAAAATACTTACACTATATAAAGATAAAGGATATGCCGATTGTCAAATGGAAGTATATCCCACTACAGACGAAGATACAAATACAATGACAATAACTTTTCTTATAACCGAAAATAATAAAGTTTTGGTAGGTGATTTGTATGTGGAAGGTGTAAGAAGTTTTAAAAATAAAAAAATTAAGAAGTTGGCAAAAACCAAGAAGAAAAAAGTATTTAAAGAAGAAACTTTAAAAAATGATATGGCATCGATAAAGAAGTTTTATTTAAATCGCGGTTTTATGGACTTTTCGATAGACGAACCGGAAATAGCATACGATGATGCAAGAACGAAAATGTTTATTACTTTAAGAGTTAATGAAGGTGCAAGATATAAGATGGGAGATATAGATTTTGAAGGTAACTATGTTATATCTTCCAAAGATTTGTCTAAACATTCCACAATAAAGAAAAACGAAATATTTAATCAGGAAAAAATATTAGAGCTATTAAATAAAGTTTACGATGATTATTCCAATAGAGGATATCTGCACTCTTACATTGCTCCCGACTTTTCAAAAAGTAACGATAATTTAATGCAGGAAGGACTTAGTTCCAAAAAAACGGAAAAAGAAGTTTTGATACAGGAAGATATAGACGGTATAGACTATCAATTGGATACTAAAATAAACCAAAAGTCGGTTGATAAAAAATTAAAAAAATTAAATAGAAAATTAGAGAGAACTAAATATAAAACGAGAAACAGAGAAAGCGAGGTTTTAAATCAAAACAGCAAAGAACAGGATATAAAGGATAAAATAGCCGATATTGATCAATCTTTGGAGTATATAGAATATAGTGATTTTACGGCAAAACAAAGAGAAAAATTAGAGAAGAAAAAAGCTAAATTGGAAAAGAAATTGTTGAAAGCTCATAAAGAATTGGAAAAGAGAGAAAGTAAAGTTTTGAAACAAAAAAATAAAGAGCAATTGATACAGAGTGATATCGATGAAGTTAATCAAAGAGCTGAAAGCGGTGCTGATTTTGTTCTTACCGCAAAGCAGGAAAAAAAGTTAGAAAAGAAAAAAGTTAAATTAGAAAAACAACTGGTAAAAGCCGAAAAAGAAAAAGAAAAGTTAATAGCAAAAGAAAAGAAAAAACTTGAGAAACAAGAAAAGAAATTGGAAAAGCAGAATAAAAAAGAGGAAAAGTTACAGGAACAATTAGATGCAATCAACGAACAAATAAAAGAAAAAAGAGAGCATCTTGATATAGAGGATAATCTTGTAATAGATATAAACGGTAATGAAGCCGGTAAGAATGATTTTGCCGATAAAAAATTAAAGAAACTTCAAAAGAAAAAAACTAAAATAGAAAATAAAATAGCTAAGTTTGAAAGAAAAAAAATAATAGAAAATGTTGTAAATGTGGATTTTAATATACAGGAAAATAATATAGTTTATGTTGGCGATATTTATGTGGATGGCTTAACAAATACGAAAGATAATACGATAAGAAGAGAAATTTTACTTATGCCGGGAGATGTTTTCTCTTCCGGTAAAGTAAGAAGAAGTATGGAGAAAATTTATAATTTAGGTTTTATCGACGGAGCAGAACCTAACATTGCTCCTACCGGTCAACCTGATATTATGAATTTGGCTTTTTCGATAACGGAAGGTAAACCGGGTATGATAACTGCCGGTGCGGGTTATTCTTCCGTTGATAAATTTGTCGGTTCTATTCAGTTGCAACATATGAATTTATTCGGCAGAGCACAAAAATTGAATTTGTTATGGGAATTCGGTGCAAGAAGACAAAATTACGAAATAGATTGGACCGAACCTTGGTTTTTGGGAAAAGCCATGAGTTTGGGGTTGTCTTTATATAACATAGAAAGATTGAGAGATTATCATAATACAAGCGATGCTTACAGAGAAGGAAGACTTGGAGGTTCCGTTTCTATAAGTCCGAGAGTTGACGACAAGATAGCTTTGTTATTCGGTTACACTTACGAACATGTAAGAATTTTCGATATAGATGATGATGAACTTAAAGAAGAAATTATGAATGATCCCGATTTGGCAAAAGACAGAACATCCAGTGTGAGAGCTCAAATTGTTTATGATACGAGAGATTATATTTATGATGCATCAAAAGGTGCAAGATATTCTTATGGTATAAGTGTTGCCGGCGGACCTTTGGGCGGAAATGTTAATTATGTTAGAAATTCGGTAAGAGGAACATGGTTCTTCCCTACATTCTGGAAATTTGTGCTTTCGGTTAATATTAATACCGGTTGGATAGAAAGTTACGGCTCTTCTTCCGATGTTCCTTTGTATGAAAAATATTATGTCGGCGGAGCCGATACGATAAGAGGTTATAAATACAGAACTGAAGTCGGACCTTATAACGGCGGTAAAGTAATGGCTGTGGCAAATGTTGAATATAAATTCCCTATAGTTCAAGAAAATAAAAGAACTATATTACAAGGAGCTTTCTTCTATGATATCGGCGGAACATGGAAGGATATAAATCATATCAAATTTGCCTTCGGAACAGATAATGATGAAACAAATTCTTACTATTTGAAGTCCGGTTTCGGATTTGGAATAAGATTCGCAACACCTGTATTCCCGTTAAGGCTTGATTGGGGATATGGATTAAACCATAAAAGAGGAGAAGATTTACAACAATTCTATTTCACAATAGGAAATGTCTTTTAATATAAGAGGGAAAAATGAAATTAATTTTAAAAGAAATAGCCGGTATTGTTAATGGAAAAATTGTAGGACAGGAAGATTGTGTTATTGTCGGTGTCGGTGCTATTCAAGATGCCATGGTAGGACATATATCTTTCTTGGGAAATAAGAAATATACACATTACTTAAAAGATACAAAGGCCAGTGCAATATTTGTCGGTGAAGATATAAATATTGAGGAATATAAAGGTAAAAATTTTATAATAGTAAAAGATCCGCAACTTGCTTTTTCAAAGGTATTGGTTTTAATAGATAAACAAAGATTAGATAAAATAAAGCCAGGTGTAAGTCCTAAAGCAACAATAGAACAAACAGTTATTTTGGGTAAAGATGTTACGATAGGTCATAATGTAGTTATTGAAGATAATACGATAGTCGGAGACAACACAAAAATTTTAGCAAATACATTTATAGGCAGCGATGTTGTTATAGGTAAGAATTGTTTGATTTATCCGAATGTTACAATAAGAGAAAGAACAATAATAGGTGACGATTGTATAATTCATCCCGGAGTTGTTATTGGCGGAGATGGATTCGGCTTTGCCGCAACAGGAGAAAAAATCCCGCAAATCGGTCATGTAGAGATAGGAAATAATGTTGAGATAGGTTCAAATACTACAATTGATAGAGCCGCTATAGGAAAAACATCCATAGGAAATAACACAAAGATAGATAATTTAGTTATGATAGCACATAATGTTCAAGTTGGTGAAAATACTATAATAGTTTCTCAAGTAGGTATTGCCGGTTCAACAAAAATTGGTAATAAAGTAACTCTCGGCGGACAGGTTGGTATTGTAGGACATATAACCGTAGGTGACAATGTAATGGTCGGTGCAAAAAGCGGTATAAACGGTAATTTGAAAGGAAACCAGGTTGTTGCCGGTCATCCTTTACAGCCGTACAGAAAACATTTGGAATCTCAGGTTTTAATAAAAAAATTACCCGAACTTTTTTCGCAAGTTAAAAAGATAATAAAAAAGTTAAATATAGAGGAATAATCATGGCAAAACAGACTACTATTGAAAAAGAATTTAGTATTGAAGGTATAGGTTTACATACCGGTAACAAAAGTAAGATGGTATTTAAACCTGCCGATAAAAATGCGGGAATACATTTTGTTAGAATTGATTTACCTAACAAACCGGATATAAAAGCAGATTGGAACAGTTTATCTACAGGTGTTGCTATAAGGGGAACAACCATTCAATCCGGAGATGTTCAAATTCATACAATAGAACATATATTATCTGCTTGTTTTGCAATAGGTGTAGATAATTTATTAATAGAAATAGATAATAATGAACCTCCCATTATGGATGGTAGTGCAAAAATAATTGCACAAAAAATTTTGGAATCCGGCATAAAAGAGTTAGATGCGGATAAAGACTTTTATACAATAAAAGAACCTATTACTTTTACATCCGGAAATACAAAAATCGTTGCTTATCCGAGTGATAAGTTGGAGATAGATTGTACTATAGGATATGATCATCCTTTTTTGTCTCATCAACAAGCAAAATTTGAAATAACAAAAGAATCTTATGTTAGCGATATCGCTCCCGCAAGAACATTTTGCTTTGATTATGAAATAGAAGCATTGCAATCAAACGGTCTTGCAAAGGGCGGGAGTTTGGATAATGCAATAGTTATAGGACCTAACGGTATATATAATAAAGAACCGTTAAGATTTGACAATGAATTTGTAAGACACAAAATATTGGATTTAATCGGAGATATTTCATTGGCAGGTAAACCGATAAAAGCAAGATTGATTGCCGAAAAGCCTGGACATAAAAGTAATGTAAGCTTTATAAAAGAGTTTGTTTCTAAAGCGGTTATAGACAAAGGAGAACCTAAAGTGGAAGTACCAAAAAAAGAAGAACAAGTTGTTTCTGATGAAAAGGTGACGGTTTTTAATAGCGCCGAAATACAAAGAATTATTCCTCACAGATTTCCTATTCTTATGATAGATAGAGTTAAGTTATACGGTGCCGGAGATAAAAAAGCGGTTGGATATAAATGTGTAAGCGGAAATGAGCCTTTCTTTCAAGGCCATTTTCCGGGTCAACCTATAATGCCGGGAGTTTTAATCGTCGAAGCAATGGCACAGACATCTTGCGTTATGTTTTTATCAAGACCTGCATTAAGAAATTGTTTGGCTTATTTTATGGGAATAGATAAAGTGAAATTTAGAAAAACTGTTATTCCGGGAGATGTGTTGGAATTAAAAGTTGAAGTTATAAGAGACAGCGGAAGAAAAGGTAAAGTAAGAGGTGAGGCTTTTGTTGACGGTAAATTGGCGGCAGAAGCCGAATTTATGTTTATTATAGTAGATAGGGAGAAATAATATGATACATAGTACAGCAATAATAGACAAATCTGCAGTAATAGGACAAAATGTAGATATAGGACCTTATGCGGTAATCGGAGAAAATGTTACAATCGGAGACGGAACAACTATCGGAGCACATGCTACGATAGAATGTGCAAGAATAGGTCAAAATTGCAAAATCTTTTCACATGCATCAATAGGTGCTCCTCCTCAAGATTTGAAATATGCAGGAGAAAAAACAATTGCCGTAATCGGTGATGGTACAACGGTAAGGGAATTCGCGACGATTAACAGAGGAACAAGTGCAAGCGGTCAGACAATTGTAGGTAAAAATTGTCTTATTATGACGTGTGCACATGTTGCTCATGATTGTATACTCGGAGATAATTGTATAATTGCAAATTGTTGTGCAATTGCGGGACATGTTGAAGTTGGAGACGGAGTTGTTATGGGCGGACTTACCGCAGTTCATCAATTCGTTAAAATCGGTAAAAATGTTGTTACCGGCGGTGGATCTATGGTAAGTATGGATATAATTCCTTATATGCAGGCACAAGGTGACAGAGCATCTTTATTCGGTTTGAATTTGGTTGGCCTTAAGAGAAAAAGAGTTCCTATTGCCGAAATAGAAAATATAAAACATGCTTACAAAATTTTGTTTGCTTCTCATTTAACACTGAATGATGCCGTAGCTAAAATAGAAGAAGAATTAGCATCCTCTCTTTATGTTAAGGATATAGTAGATTTTATAAAGAAATCTCAAAGAGGAATTTGCAGACCTAAATAATTATGAAAAATATAGGAATGATTGCAGGTAACGGAAGATTTCCTTTTCTTGTCGCTCAAGAAATAAAAAAACAGGGTGACAGAGTTGTTACTGTTGCTTTAAAAGAAGAAGCCGATAAAAATATTGAAAACTTTTGTGATGAAACAGTGTGGCTATCCGTCGGCAAAATTCAAAAAATTATAGATGCGTTTAAGAGCAGAAATATTGATACGGCTATAATGGTCGGTCAGGTTAAACATGCGAAAATTTATTCTGCAATCACAATGGATTTAAGAGCTCTTAAAATAATGACATCATTGGTAAATAAAAAAACCGATACGATTTTAGGTGCGGTTGTTAAAGAATTTGAAAAAGATGGTATCAAATTTTTGCCTTCGCACATTTATTTACAACATTTACTTGCACAAAAAGGTGTTGTTGTCGGAAAGAAATTAAATTCTGATGAAAATAAAGATGCCGAATTCGGTTTTAAAATGGCAAAGGCTATTGCGGGACTTGATATAGGACAAACAGTAGTTGTTAAAGATAAATCGGTTTTAGCTGTTGAATCGATAGAAGGAACGGATGAGTGTATAAAAAGAGCATATTCTTTAGGCGGAGAAAATGCTATAGTAGTGAAAGTTGCAAAACCGAATCAGGATTTTAGATTTGATGTCCCTGTTATAGGAACAAGGACTATAGATACTCTAAAAAATAATAAAATAAGGGCAATGATAATAGAAGCCGGTTCTACTTTAATATTGGATAAAGAAGAAGTAATATCAAAAGCAAAACAAACAGGTGTTACAATTATTGCAATGTAGTTTAAATTTTTTCAATAGTTTGGAATTAAAGGGATATATTATATAAATATAATATATCC
>OCVV012827360.1_pt1 | contig 17474 bp, 9 predicted proteins | sample 1539721 | NCBI WGS metagenome assembly OCVV01 (sample SAMN02144230, study PRJEB22623) | gut metagenome | biome: sheep rumen | host: Ovis aries | place: New Zealand | reverse complement strand
GAATTATCATTTAGAATTTTAAAAATAATTTTACGTTTTAATTTTAAACTTCATTTCGAGCCGCAGGCGACCATGTAAGTGAAAAGTGAAGAGTGAAAAGTGAACAATTTTTAATGATACAAAAAGATGAATTATATCAACAACAACAATAAGAAGGCTATTGCTGCCTTCATGATGACAGGGGCTTTGACTGTTGGATTTACAGCATGTAGCAAAGACGACCTCGTGAAAGAAAGCGAACCTTCAACGCTCAATAAGCCTATGTTGGGCGACGACATGACAAATAAGGAGTTCTTGAACAATTGGGAGAACTGCCACACAGTGAAAATCGCAGGCATTCAGGACGAAGTCAACTGCCCTTGGTATGGTGCCTCGGCACAGAACATCCCCGACATAGTCCGTTTCGATATCAAGAAGGAAAATGGATGGGAGATGGCTTTCTGCGAGCTCAACGACCCCAACGCAATGCGCACTCGCATATTCGGCCTCTATAAGGCATTCATTCCGAAAATCAAACTCATTGGACACAACGAACTCTCAGGATGGTACACACACCTAAAGTCGTATAATGACCTGTGCGAACGCCAACAGCCCGTTGCATCACTGGCAAACAACAGTTTCATCAAGGTCTATGACAAGCACAGCAACTTCTTCCTCACTAGGACCCTCAAGATGCTTGAGAAGGTTTGGTAGCTTAGGCATTGGCATTGGCTTTCCCATCCGGATGGTAGCAAAATTCAAAATCATTAGCTTTCCCATCCGGATGGCTCCCTCCCCCTCGGGGGAGCCGGAGGGGGGCTTTAGGGAAGCTGGAGAAGGGCTTTGGATTGTTAGAAGGGCTCCTGTAGATTCTCTAAACCTCTCCTTCGCTTCAACTAGTTGCCCGAAGGCTCGCCATCGACTTGGCGAGCATTCGGCGTTGCGATGCCGAGCCTTCGCTGTGTCTTCGCCGAGGGCTCGGCAATTTAGTTGAATCGAAGGAGCGCGCCAGTGCAATCGAAGGGGAGCATCAGTACAATCGAAGGAGCGCACCATCAAAAGTAAACTTCCTCCATAGCCTTAGCAGAGAGGAAGTTAGTCCATGAAAAACACTGTAAATGCGAAAAAGATGCTGAACCCTTAACCGTCAATCGTTTTTTTTTGTGTATCTTTGCGGCAATAAGATATTTAGCGATATGATTACAGGCGAAATAAAAAACCGAATTGACAGTATTTGGGACACCTTCTGGACAGGTGGCATTACCAATTCCCTCACCATCTTGGAGCAGATGACCTATCTGTTCTTCATGAAGATGCTCGACGATGCGCAACGCACGAAAGAGGCAAATGCAAATGCCTTTGGCGTGGCAGTGAAAGACCCTACCTTCAAACAAGGGCTGTGGCACAACCCCGAAACCGACAGGGACGTGGATTACAACGACCTGCGTTGGAGCGTGTTCAAGAACAAGGAACCCGAGACCATGTTCCGTACCGTCAGCAAGGATGCCTTCATCTTCATCAAGACGCTCAACGAGGGGAAGGAGTCGGCATACAGTCGTTTCATGGAGAATGCCACGTTCCTCATTCAAAGCCCACGCACGCTCACCAAGATTGTGGAGGGTATCGACCACCTCGACATGAACAACCGAGACACGATGGGCGACACCTACGAGTATATCCTTGGCAAGATGGCTGCATCGGGCAACAACGGTCAGTTCCGTACCCCAAGGCACATCATCCGCATGATGGTGGAAATCATGCAGCCTACCTTGAAGGACACCATCTGTGACCCAGCGATGGGAAGTGCTGGCTTCATCGTGGAGAGTGCAAAGTACATAAAGGAGCACTATCAGTCGGAATTGTTGAAGCGAGAGAATGCCGACCACTATAAGAACGGCATGTTCCACGGTTTCGACACCGACTTCACCATGCTTCGCATCGGTGCGATGAACCTCATGCTGCATGGTGCCGACAATCCCGACATACAGTATCGTGACAGTCTTTCGACGGACAACACCGATACAGACCGTTACACCCTCTGTTTGGCAAATCCTCCTTTCACGGGTAGCCTCGACTATGAGTCAGTAAGCAAGTCGTTGCTTGCTATCACCAAAACGAAGAAAACGGAACTGCTGTTTGTCAGCCTGTTCATTCGTATGTTGCAGATGGGTGGTCGCTGTGCAAGCATCGTTCCCGATGGCGTGCTGTTCGGCAATAGTACGGCACATAAAGCCTTGCGAAAAGAGTTGATCGACAACCAGCGACTGCAAGCCGTCATCTCCATGCCGTCGGGTGTGTTCCAACCTTATTCGGGTGTTTCCACCGCGGTGCTGGTTTTCACCAAGACCAATGCAGGAGGAACAGACAAGGTGTGGTTCTACGATATGAAAGCCGATGGCTACACCCTCGACCAAAAGCGGACGGAATGCCAGGAGAACGACATTCCCGACGTCATTGCGCGCTTCAAGAATCTGGAAGCAGAGGAAAGCAGGACACGCAAGGAGCAGTCGTTCCTCGTTCCTGTGGATGAAATTCGTAACAACGACTACGACCTCTCCATCAACAAATACAAGGAGGTGGAGCGCGTCAAAGTGGAATACGATGCCCCCGATGTTATCTTTAGCAGAATTGCTTCGCTCCAAGAAGAAATCAACCAAGCAATAGATGAATTTAAGGAGAAGTATCTATGAGAGAGGGATGGACATATAAGAAGTTAGGGGAAGTGGCTACATTAATAAATGGTTTTGCCTTTCAAAGTGCTATGTTTCAAAAAGCAGGGCTTCCTATTGTTCGTATTTCTAATATTCAAGATGATAAAATCACTTCTGATTTTGTTTATTTCAATAGAGGTGATTATAACATTGACTTTGAAAAATATGAAGTCCTTTATGGAGATATTTTAATTGCAATGTCAGGTGCCACAACAGGAAAAGTTGGAATTAACTATAACGATGAAGTTTTATACTTAAATCAACGTGTTGGAAAAATAGTTCCAAGAGAAAACATTATTCAACGATATTTGTTTTATTATTTGAAAACAAATGCAGCAAAAAGCCTTTCAATAGCGCAAGGGGTTGCGCAGCCTAATTTAAGTACACAACAAATAAACAGTTTTGTACTACCCGTTCCTCCTCTTTCTGAGCAGCAGCGTATCGTTTCAGAGCTTGACCTTCTTTCGAGTATCATCGAGAAGAAAAAGGCACAACTGAAAGAATATGACCAACTCGCCCAATCCATTTTCTATGATATGTTCGGAGACCCAGTAGAAAATCCAAAAGGATGGGAAGTGAAGAAGCTGGGAGAGGTGTGTGAAATAATTGCAGGAGGTGATAAACCTGCGAATATTTCAAATGTTAGAACAAAAGAATTTTGTTTCCCTGTTATTGCTAATGGCGATGGCGAAAAAGGTATCTTAGGTTATAGTAGAACAAGAAGAATTGTAAAAGACTCTGTTACGATAGGAGCAAGAGGTGCATCAATAGGTAATTGTAGAATTGTATATGGAGGATTTACTCCTGTTGTTCGTTTAATCACCCTTACGCCTAATATGTTTGTTAATTGTTCTTATTTATTCTATTTCGCAAACATAATGCCATATAATTCAAATGGAGCAGGACAAGCACAACTTACCGTTCCTAACGTAAGGAATATTTCCTTTCCTCTTCCCCCTCTCTCCCTTCAGCAATCCTTTGCTTCAAAGATAGAAGCCATAGAGCGTCAGAAGGCTCTTATTCAGCAATCCATCGCTGAGGTGCAAATGCTGTTTGATAGCCGTATGGATGATTGGTTTGCGTGATGCCAGCGGCAAAGCCGCAGTGTTCAGATAAAAATCAAGCCGATGTCGAAATCAAAAACGAAACAAAGATGACTGACGAGCAACGGAATGCGCAAAAGAAATACGCCGGAGAGAAAAAGGCTTCGATGAAACGCCGTGATTGCCATCACGACTATCGGGAGCGGCGTATGTATATGATTACGCTGGAAGTGGAAGGAAGGCGTCCGCTCTTCGGTCGCGTTGTGGGGAATGCTTATGCAGAACCGGGCAGTCGTGACGAACCGCGCATCGAACTGACGGAACTGGGGAAGGCGGTGCAGAGCGAGTGGATGAGCATTCATGGGTTTTATCCGCAGATAGAGGTGATGGCTGTGCAGATGATGCCCGACCACATGCATGGCATCCTCTTCGTGACGGATACGCTGCCTGTGCATCTTGGGCAGGTGATTTCAGGATTCAAGGCCGGGTGCCGAAAGGCACAAAGGGCTCTGATTGCTGCGGAGGAGGAGAGGGCAGCAGGGCAGGCGTCAGAGAGGGCAGCAGAGAGGGCAGCGGCAGAACCGCTGCTTACGGAGAAAGCAAGACAGGGGAAGGCGGCAGAGAGGGCAGCAGAGAGGGCAGCGGCGGAACCGCTGCTTACGGAGAAAGCAAGACAGGAGAAGGCGGCAGAGAGGGCAGCAGGGAGGGCAGCGGCAGAACCGCTGCTTACAGAGAAAGCAAGACAGGAGAAGACGGCAGAGAGGGCAGCAGGGAGGGCAGCGGCGGAACCGCTGCTTACGGAGAAAGCAAGACAGGGGAAGGCGGAACCGCTGCTTGCAGAGAAAGCAAAAGAGGGGAAGGAACAGGAGGGGAGGAAGCCGGTGGTTTCTCAGTATGCGACGGCTTTGCCGTTGCCAGAAGAAGCTGGGGCTAACTGCGCTCTCTTTGCAAAGGGCTACAACGACTTGATTCTTCGTTCCTTCGACGAACTGCCTGTATGGCAGAATTATCTCCACGACAATCCTCGCCGCTTGTTGCTGAAACGCGCTCGTCCTGAATGGCTGCGGCCTTTCTTTGGACTGCAAATAGGCTCTCACACATACAATGGCATAGGGAATCGCCTTCTGCTTACGGCGAGCAAGCGAAAGACAGTGCTTGTGTCAAGGCGATTGACCGATAGCATGATTGAGGAGGAAACCGCTCGTTATCTCGAACTGGCTAAGCAAGGCACCGTTCTTGTCTCTGCTGCGATTTCCCCAGGTGAAAAGCGCGTGATGCGAGCCGTCTTTGATGCTGGTTATCCCACCATCGTCATCATGCAGAATGGTTTCACACCCATGTCAAAACCTCATGGCAGGCAGTTTGATGCCTGTGCAAGTGGTGCTCTGCTGATGCTTTCGCCGTGGGAGCACCATAATGAGAAACAAAAGATTACAGCAGTGCAATGTCGTCAGATGAACCTGATGGCGTTGGAAATATGTGAAAACTAATGATGTATCACTCCTTATGAGAAACTTCGACTATCTACAAGACTTAGGTCTGACAGAATTGCATCAATTCTGTTCAGCAGCAGAGGAATTGCAAGTCAGCAATCCCGACCTCAGTGCCATCAGCGCAAGAAAGGCATTGGAGTATTTGGTAAGGTCGCTCTATGTGATGAAGAACATCGAGTTACCCGAAAGGGCATCGTTGTTCGAATTGGTAGATGGCGAAGTCTTCCGTAGTTTCATTGGTGATGAACGAGTGATGATGGCAGTTCACTATGTGCGCAAGGTGGGCAACCACGGTGCACATGGCGTTCCTGTCAGCAAGAGAGAGGCTTTCTTCTGCCTCCTTAATATATATAATGTGGTAGCGGCTATTCTGCTGAAACTCACCCTCGTCCAAGAGGTCAAGCCTTTTGACCAAAGCTTGCTCCCTAAGGTACCGAAGTCACCAAGTCTGACACCAGCCAAGGTGACGGTGACACCACAGTCAACCATCGTTCAGGCTGCGAGCAAGGAGGCTGTGGAAGACAAGACACCTGTCGTTGAGATGTCAACAAACATCTCCGAGGCAGAGACTCGCAAACTATATATCGACCTGATGCTGAAGGAAGCAGGGTGGGACGTGCTGGACGATGAAGGCGCCATACAACCTTCGAAAGCATGCATCGAAGTGGAGGTGCAGGGGATGCCGAACAATGAGGGTAAAGGCTTTTGTGACTATGTGCTCTTTGGCAGCAACGGTCTGCCCTTGGCAGTTGTCGAAGCCAAGAGAACAAGCGTTTCCCCCATCAAGGGCAAGCACCAAGCGGAACTGTATGCCGATTGCTTGGAAAAGCGGTATGGCACAAGACCTGTCATCTACTATACCAATGGTTTTGAGACCAACATCATTGATGGTTTGGGCTATCCTCCTCGCAGACTGTATGCCTTCCATACCGAAAGCGACTTGGAGTTGCTGATACAGAAAAGGCACCGAGGCAATATCAATGATTTCAGCGTGAAGGACAGTATCACCGACCGCCACTATCAGAAAATGGCTATCAAGTCCGTATGTGAGCATTTCAACGGCAAGCACCGCAGAGGTTTGTTGGTGATGGCAACAGGCACAGGAAAAACGCGTGTCGCTATCTCGTTGGTGGATGTGCTCACCCGCAACGGATGGGTGAAGAACGTGCTGTTCCTTGCTGATAGAATACCTTTGGTCAGTCAAGCACACAAGAACTTTGTGAAGTTGCTGCCTCACATGACCACTTCGATACTGAGTGAGGACAAGGACCCCGACACCACGGCACGTATCACCTTCTCCACCTATCAGACGATGATTAACTATATCGACACCGATGAAAAAGCGTTTTCCGTTGGACGTTTCGACCTGATTATCATCGATGAGGCTCACCGCAGTATCTTTGGCAAATACTCAGCCATCTTCAACTATTTCGACAGTCTGCTTGTGGGATTGACCGCCACACCAAGAGATGAGGTGGACCGCAGCACCTACGAAACGTTCCAAATGGAACAGGGCGTTCCGAACTATGCCTATGAATTGGAAGATGCTGTTGCGGAAGGCTACCTTGTCAACTACAAGGGCTTCAAGCGTGGTTCGCTGATACTGAAAGAGGGCATTAAGTATAATAACCTCAGTGCAGAGGAAAAGGAGCAACTCGAAAAGGTTTGGGAGTACGAGCAGACCAAAAAGACCATTGAGCCAGACCTCAGTGCAGATGAACCGATGCCAACAGTCAAGCATGGGTATGAATTGCAGGGAAGTGAATCCTTCTCGGGAATGGCGGCGGAGGATAAATCTTCTGCCTATGGAAAAGGCTATCACCGAGATATAGAGAACAGGGAGATATTCAGTTATATCTTCAACATAGGCACTATCGACCAAGTGCTGCAAGACTTGATGGAGAACGGCTTGAAGGTGCAGAGTGGTGAGAGAATCGGAAAGACCATTATCTTTGCCTACAATCACCGTCACGCTGAAATGATAGTGGAAAGGTTCAATGTGCTGTATCCTGAATATGGCGCTGAGTTCTGTGTGCTGATTGACAACTATGTGACCTACTCAAAGGACCTCATCGACAGGTTTGAGATACGTGACGGTAATCCTCAGATTGCTGTGTCGGTGGATATGCTCGACACGGGAATAGACGTGCCTGATGTGCTGAACCTCGTTTTCTTCAAGGCTGTAAAGAGCAAAATCAAGTATATGCAAATGATTGGACGAGGAACACGTCTGTCGAAGAATATATTTGGCGAAGGAAAGGACAAGGAGTTTTTCTACATCTTCGACTGGTGCAGGAACTTCGAGTATTTCGACCAGAACCCCGACGGTCAGAAAGCCGTCGTTGTGCAGTCTCTGACTGAGAAGATTTTCACACTCAGAACGAAGATTACCTTCCATCTGCAACATCAGAATTATCAAGAAGACGACTATGCGAAGGGACTTCACGATGAGTTGAAAACCTTGCTAATGGGACAGGTGTCGATGTTGTCAGACAGTCATATCAGTGTTCGCGAGAAATGGGAGGCTGTGAGTCATTTCAAGAATCAAGAGGCATGGGTGTATCTGTCAGAAGTGGATGTGACCTCTCTCAGCAATGACATTGCTCCACTCTTGCCCAAGAGCACCTTGGATGAGAACGCCAAGAAATTCGATTTGTTGGTTTTGCTGATAGAACTGTCGCTGCTCGATGGAGAAACAAACCCTAACAAGGCAGTTCACTCCGTCCAAATCATTGCAGAGAAATTACAAGGAAAAGCCACATTGCCGCAGGTACAGGCGAAGATGGGCACCATCAAAGAGGTGCTTTCGGATGTGGCTTGGCAGAATGTCTCATTGCGTTGGCTCGAAAAGGTGAGAAACGACCTTAGGGACTTGCTCAAATTCCTTGCGGGACAAGATAACCAATGGTTCAAAGTCGATATTGAGGACAGTATCTCAGACGAAGGAACAGTGGAGGGTATCACTCCACGTGTGTCGTACAAGCAAAGCGTATTGGAATTTCTCTCGAACAACAGAAACTTCCCTGTTCTGAAAAAGATATACGACATGGAGCAACTAACAGGGGCAGACATTGTGGAACTGGAACGGATATTATGGAAAGAACTTGGTAGCAAAGAGGATTATGACCGATATACGAAGGGAATGGCGTGTGGCAGTAATGTGGCGGTCTTCATACGCTCAATGGTAGGCGTTGACAGAAAGAACGCGGTGAGACGATTCTCCGAATTTATATCAGGACATGAGTTGAACGCAGAGCAAGAGGATTTCCTGATGACGATTATTGCCTATGTCTGTGAGAACGGTGACATTACAAAGGATATAGTGGTGAACGAAGCACCATTTGACGAGAGGCTGTCTGTCTTCGCTGCCTATATGATACCGCTTGCGAAATACATTGACACCATCCATGCGGTGGTTTCTCCACAGACGGCATGAGGATTGGCTTCGGCAGAACCGAAGCATACGGAAAAACGAAGCTTACTGAGAAAGAGAAACCACGGACGGCTTCGGCAGAACCGAAGCCTACGGAAAAACGAAAAAACGCCCTAAATATCTAAGATAATTATGAGAATTAAAAACATTATGATGACGATTGTCATTTCTTCAGCGTTGACTTCCGCTGTAAGTAGTTGCCAAAAGGCACAACGCGAAAACCCTTTGTTACAAGAAAGCTCGCTGCCCTACGGAGCACCTGATTTCAGTAAGATTCAAACCTCTGACTACCTGCCTGCCTTCGAGCAAGCCATTCAGAAGAGCCGCGACGAGATTGCCAAAATCGTTGACTGTCCCGATTCTGCGACCTTCGAGAACACCATAGTTGCTTACGAGGAGAGCGGACGCCTGCTCGACCGCGTGAGCCGTGTGTTCTTTGCACTGACCGAAGCTGACAAGACTCCCGAACTGGGCGAGATTGAGAAGAAGGTGCTGCCGATGCTGACGGAGTTGGAAAACGAAATCTCTTTCAACATGCCGCTCTTCGAACGCATCCGACAGGTGTATGACCGAGAGCATGACTCGCTTCAGGGCGAGGACCAGAAACTCCTGGAGGAGACTTACAAGGAGTTTGTGCGCAAGGGTGCTTTGTTGCCCGACGATAAGAAAGAGCGCATGAAGGCTATCAACCTGCGCATCACCGACCTGCAACAGCAGTGGGGCGACTTGCTGCCCGAGGCTACCAACAAAGCCGTGGTGTGGGTGGATAGCAAGGAGAAGCTCGCGGGACTGAGTGCTGCCGACATGGAGCAGTGCAAGAAGGATGCCGAGAGTCTTGGCAGTAAGGCTCCTTACGCCATCGTCATCGTCAATACCACGCAGCAGCCTTTGCTCACCAGTCTCGAGAACCGCGACTTGCGCCGACAGGTGTATGAGGCTTCCATCCACCGTACCGACGGCACTCGTGAGTTCAACACCTACGCCATCGTGAGCGAGATTGCCAAGTTGCGTGCAGAGCAGGCAGAACTCATGGGTTATCCTAACTATGCAGCCTATTCGTTGGAGAAGACGATGGCAAAGACCCCTGAAAATGTCTATGCTTTTCTGAAAAGTCTCATTGCACAATATAAGCCGAAGGCGGATGCGGAGACTCAGGCAATCGAGAATTTCGCTCGTCAGACGGAAGGTCAGGACTTTGAGCTGGAGCCTTACGACCGTTTCTACTATTCTGCAAAGATGAAGAACCAGTTGCTCAATATCAGCGACGACGAGGTGAAGTCGTACTTCAACATCGACAGTGTCCTCATCAATGGTGTGTTCTATGCAGCCAACCGCGCTTACGGACTCAGTTTCAAGGAGCGCACCGACATCCCTACTTATCATCCTGACATGAAGGTGTTCGAGGTGTTCGACAAGGACGGCAAGCAGAAGGCGCTCTTCTATACCGACTATTATCGTCGCCCAACGAAGCGCGGCGGTGCGTGGATGGATGGCTTTGCCAAGCAGAGTCACCGCTACAACCAAATGCCTATCATCTTCAACGTGTGCAACAATGCAAAAGCACCCGAAGGTAAACCTTCTTTGCTCACTTGGGATGAGGTGACGACGCTCTTCCATGAGTTCGGCCATGCCCTCCACGGCATTCTCTCCGACTGCTATTACAACAGTCTGAGTGGTACTTCCGTGGCTCGCGATTTCGTCGAGATGCCTTCGCAGTTCAACGAGTCGTTTGCTTCCATTCCTGAGGTCTTCGACCACTACGCTCTGCATTGTGAGACGGGTGAGCCTATGCCTGCCGAACTGAAAGAGCGCATGCTGAAGAGCATCAACTTCCAGACCGCCTATGCACTGGGCGAGAACTTGGCTGCCACATGCCTCGACATGGCTTGGCACATGCTGCCTTCCGACAAGGTCCCTACAGCTGAGCAGGCTGCCGACTTCGAGACGGAGGCGCTTCAGCAGGTGGGCTTGCTCAACAAGCAGATTCCTCCTCGCTACCGCACCAGCTATTTCAATCACGTTTGGGGCGGAGGTTATGCAGCAGGCTATTACAGCTACCTCTGGACCGAGGTGCTGGCTGTCAATATCGCTGATGTCTTTGCTAAGCGTGGCGCTCTCGACCCTGCCACGGGCAGTGATTTCTGTCAGAAGGTGCTGAGTCGTGGCAACACGGGCGACCTCATGCAGATGTTCACCGACTTCACGGGTATGGCTCAACCTGATGCCTCTGGACTCCTGAAAGCACGTGGACTTGGCGATTAAGGAAGACTCGGAAATAACTACTTGAAAACCACAGATTGAACGGATGGACGCAGATTCTCATCTGAATCCGATAAAACCGTTCAATCTGTGGTTTTTAATTTTATACTATGAAAGCAGGTTTTGTTTAGAAGGAGATTATTTAGGTGGTTATTGAAGGGAAGAAACCCCTAATACGAGATTGAAAAGGGAAACTACATCGGAAATGTTAACGGACTGGTTAGAACTGAGGTCACCAAATTTGTCAATATACAACGGGGAGTCGATGCCGAGGACGTAGTTTACAAGGACAACTACATCGGAGATATCTACTACGCCATCGAAATTCACATCGCCTTTCTGTCGGTTGATAGAAAGGAAATCTATTTCGTTGAACCTATACTCCTTTGCCTCTTGATTCGCTGCATTCAGAGTGATACTTTCGTCGGAAAACGTGATGTGCACAGCCGACTCCAAAGGGGTGACGATAGCTTGTGGGTTATACACCGTGTAGGTGTAAAGCACGGGTAGATCGTCAGGATGGTTTGTAGCCTTTAAGTTTAGTATTCCTGCGAAGAAAAAGAGGCAGAGAATGAGCTTACAGTTAAATAGTTTCATACGGCTGTGTTAGAATCGTTAATTTGTTGGCTGCAAAGATAAAGAAAAAAGTGAGAATGAGAAAATAAAGGAAATAGATATTAAGGGTGGGTTTAGAAATGATGGATGGTGGATGGCTTCGGCGGAACCGAAGCTTACGGAGAAAGAAGAATGGCCGCTACGCTCTGCATACGAGAGGGAAGCAGCCATTCTTTATTTGAGAGGGAAGCGGTCGTTCTTCATTTAACCACCTTCCTTACCTTCACACTTCCATCCTCATAGATGTTGCGGAGAATGAATGGGTGATGTGTTTGCGGTGCTTCTTGCAGGCGCAAACCTGTGAGCGTGTAATACTCTTGGCGGAGAAGGCGAGAAGAGCCCGTTACTGGTAACTCATCAATGGACAGTTCTATTTCTTTTGCAGCTTTGCGGAAAGCGGAACGAACGGCATACCATGCTGGTTTGCGGTTCACGTTGCTATCGTAAAGCAGTGGTGCGCCTGGCTGACGCCACGATGCATTGTCCGTGATGCCCCAAACCATAAGTATTGGGCAGTTGTCGTTCATCAGCATCGCCTTGCAAATATTCTTGTAGTCCTTGGCTTGTTGTGCAAAAGCCTCGTCGGTCTTGGCTGAGCTGATGGCTATATCAAGTTCGGTGATGCTGCAACTGAGTCCGATGTCCTGATAACGACGGATATTCTCACTGAGTTGCTTGGCATCCACCTGACCTACATCGAAATGGCACTGAAGTCCCACACCATCGATAGGAATCCCGCTGTTTTTGAGTCGCTTGGCAAGGTTGAAGAGGGCTTCTGACTTGGCATTACCCTTAAATTCCACACCGTAGTCATTGAGGATGAGGCGTGCATTCGGGTCAGCACGATGTGCATAGACAAAGGCTGAGTCGATGAAATCCTCACCAATCACTTTCATCCACACCGATTCCTTGCGCAAGTCGTAAGCATTCGGATTGTTGCGGATGGTGGTTTGATTATCATCCAAACATTCGTTCACTACGTCCCATTCTAAGATTTTACCCTTGAAATGCGACACCACGGTGGTGATATGCTTTTCGAGTATTTGTAGGAGTTGGGCGCGTGTCCAGTTCTTGTCATTTTTCTTACCGTCGCTCGAAACCCAAGGAGCCACTTGGGAATGCCAAGCAAGCGTGTGTCCGCGCATGGCGAGTTTGTGACGCTGAGCGAAACTCAGTAATTGGTCAGGCTTGCCGAAATTGAACGAAACTTGCGATGGTTGGATGGATTCGAACTTCATGCAGTTCTCTGCCACAACAACTTGGAAGTCGTTTGCTACGGCTTGGAGTGTGCTTTGGTTGTCGTTTGTCATGTCGATGTTCCAAGCAGGCACGGCAATGCCGATGTGCTTGCCACACAGATTGGCGTAGTAAGCCAAGGAGTGGTGGTCGGTGGATTCGTCTATGCCTTCTTCATCGTCATCATCACCGAATGGGTCAACAGGGTCAGGTTTGTCAGGGTCGTCGTCGCCAGGTTGAGGTGTGTCGAGCGAAACCACTTTTACAGCTAGCACGTAGCGTCCTCTTTCGTCCGTGCCTTCCTCGGTCTCCCACGTGTAGCGTTCAGGCATTTTCAGACGGAAAGACCATTCGCGCCCATCCGTGCTGCTTTTCTTGGCTGCGGTGAGAAGGACGAAACGGTCGTACAGGTTCACATCGCAGTCCTCGGTGAGTTGGAGGACGAGTGTTGGCTGTTCGTCGCTGGTGGAGAAGTCCTCGCCAATAGGATTGAGGATAAGGACGTTGTTTACATAGACGGAGTCGTGCAGCTGGGTCGATTGAATCTGCATTTCGAGCTTGGCTGTTGGACGAAGAACCAAGGAAACAGGTGTGGATGCAGCGAAATTCTTCAACAGAAGCGTGCCGATGCCATCATCGCCTGGCTGAAGCGTACCATAGAGGTTCACCGAACCAGCCACGTTGCCCGTTCCTCCGAAGATACCTTCCGAGAACACCTGTGCCACCATGTCGGCACTGTTGTGCATGGCTCCTGTGCCTCCCGACAGGCGTGAGCGCTCTGCTGTGGCAGCATCGTTATTGACCAATACGCGTCCAGCTTTCACGCGGATGGCACCCGTAATGCGGTTTTCGTTACCCGTGATGCGATAAGTGCCTGTTCCTTCCTTGATGATTCCCACGGCTTGCGCTGTGTGAGGAGCCCCATTGTTGTCAACAGGAGCAATGCGTCCTGCCAAAGTGGCATCGGTGTTCAACGCTCCCACCATGAAATAGGATTGGTGCGTGTTTGCCTTGTAGTAACCTAAGAGACGACTACCTTTCTCCAGTTGTAATTCACCGATGCGGAAACCACGAGTACCCGACTCGGCAGCGAGTGTGGCACCATCGTGGATAAACAATCGCTTGTCGGCAAAGAGAGGATTGGTCTTCTCTGGGTCAGCTTCGTCGGCGCCAAACACCTTTCCTTTGTGTGGCAAAACGAGACCATAGAAGCCTGCATTGCTTACTACCTTATTATAAGGATAGATGTGTGTCTCTCCCGAGAAGAGCGACCAGTCAGGCCATCCACTGTTTTTGTCGGCAGATATGAAAGTGCGTTCTCCTCCGCCGTAGATGTTCAGTGTGCCTTCACCCGCAAAAGGAGCGGTGATGTAGGTGTAGCGAGCAGTGCGCATGTCGAGCGAAGTCCCAGCAGGAATATACGTTGGTGTACTATAGGTGTAGTAGTCGCTCGATGTGTTTGCCCGAGCAAAATCCACCAATCCACTTTCCACGGTGGTGAAATCATCGTAGAGTCCCACCAACTGAATGTCGTCGAGGTAGTAATCCACATTGTCGGAGTTGATACCGATGTGGAGTAGGGTGGAATTGTTGCTTGCAGCAGGAGCCGTCAACTGATATTCACGTTGCAACCATGTGCCTTTATCGCCCTGATGTGGCCAACCGTCATCCTCGTACAGTGCCTCCGACCCCAAGAAGATAGCCATGTGCTTATAGTCGCCCTCGTCAGCATTGGCACGCTGCATGCGGAAACGAATTTTGGTGTATTCTTTCCCGATGTTAGCCGCTTTGATATCCTGAGGAAGTGCAAACTCTGCGTAAGTATTCCACTCCTTCACCACAAGGTGCAGCACTTTGTTCTTGGCATTGGCTGGGTCGGCAACGATAGTACCTTTCACGGACGAAGTGCCACCGTAAAAATTCCAAAGATTCACTTGCTCGCCTATGGCATAGTTTTCAAAATCACATACCACTCGTGGGGATGCGAACACGGTTTGTACGGCGAGTATGGCACAAACGAATAAACTAATTCTTCTTTTCATCGTGAGTTAAATGCGCTTAGTTTTTGTGGATCATTTGGAGTGCTTTCCAAATTCATTGGCAAAGATACGCATTATTCATGGAACAGAAAATTTTTCTTTCCCCAAAATTTTCTAACGATTTCTTTGCATTCTCTTTTGTTATACATTTTTTTTCATCGCGAACTTTTCGTCACGAACTCTTCGTCACGAAAAGTTCGCGATAAATAATTACTTGATAGGCTTCGGATGTGCTGATGCTCCCCTTTGCTTTTGCTGATGTTCTCTTTCGATTGAACTGAGTCAATCCTTTGATTTTACTGAAACGGCGAGCCCTCAACGTTAACACGGCGAGCCCTCGTTATCGCAACGCCGAGCGCTCGCCGTTTCGATAACGAGCCCTCGGCAACTAGTTGAATTCAAAGGAACGGTTCAGTCAAGCCCCAAATGCGGTTCTGAAAATCCCCAAAAGCGGTTCTAAAAATCCCCAAATGCGGTTCAGTTAATCCCCACGTGCGTTTCTGAAAAAACTATAAGCGCTGCAGACAAACATTTCACTTTTGGGCATAAAAAAAGGCTCGACGCTTCGAGCCAATCTTGTTAACCTTAAATCTAATACTATGAAAAACACGATGCAAAGGTAGCGCTTTTTTTCATACTTCCTAAATTTTAAGTGACTTTTTTGCACTTAATCCGTCATTTCTTGATGCGTGTCAACAAATGGGACGTAATAAGCAGTTTTTTGATATTATTTTTGTATCTTTGCAGTCAAATTGTTTTTTCGCTAAGGATTTAGGATTGAAAAGGACTTTGATTATTTACGACCAACATAGACAAATCGTTGAGAATCAGAAAGACAAGGTTGCTACCATAGGCTTTTTTGATGGTGTGCATCGTGGGCATTGCTGTCTCATTCATCAGGTGATTGAGGAAGCGAAAAAACGTGGACTGAAGTCGGTGTTGCTCACTTTCCCCGAGCATCCTGCCAAGGTGCTGCGCCCCGACGTGGAGATGAAATTACTCACTATTCAAGAGGAAAAGGAGGAACTTCTTGCCACATCGGGTGCGGACTTCGTGGCTTTCTTACCTTTTACCCGTGAACTCGCACAACTTTCCGCACATGACTTCATGCAACAGGTGCTGAAAGAGCAACTGCAAGTGAAGGTGCTGGTCATTGGATATGACCATCGTTTCGGACATAACCGCGATGAAGGGTTCGAGGATTATGTGCGCTATGGCAAGGAATTGGGCATAGAAGTGGTGCAAGCTAAGGAATTGGATTGCGGCAAGCACGTCAGTTCATCTACCATTCGTAAGGCTTTGGCGCAAGGGGATGTGGCTGTAGCTCAGGACTATTTGGGCTATCCTTATTTCTTGGAGGGCGAAGTGGTGGAAGCGTTCCATATCGGTCGGAAGATTGGTTTCCCCACAGCAAACATCCATGTCAGCCATGATAAATTGATTCCTCAGAACGGAGTCTATGCCGTGTCAGTCCGATTGGAAGACGGCACCGAAGCTTACGGAATGCTCAACATTGGCAGTCGCCCCACATTGGACAATGGTTCGCACGTGAGCATCGAAGTCCATATCTTCCATTTCCACGAAAACATCTACGGCAAGCACCTTCGCATCTCTTTCCTCAAATATATTAGGAAAGAACAGAAATTCGACAGTTTGGAAGAACTCCAAGCACAATTGGAGCGTGACAAGGAAGAATGTGAGAAATTAAGAATGAAGAATGTAGAATGAAGAATGAAGAATAGTCGCTTCGCTCCGAATGAAGAATTCATTTTAGGTTTTTCTAATTTTCATTCTACATTCTTAATTCTTCATTCTTCATTTCATCACATCGTAGGTTCGTTCCTCACGAGCATGGATGATGTTTTCCTATTCTGTGACAAATCATAAGAAATCGGATGATGGATGAGTGGGTTTTCAGGGATTTTCTATAACTTTGCGTGCAAAACTAATTGTATAGAAAGACTATGAGAATCAGATTTAAACATGGTTTGACGGATCTCTCCAACTCTCTTGTGAGGGGAGAGAAGGCATTGGCTTTGGCATTTGCATTGGCCGGAATGCTGGTGGCAAACGCTCAAGGACAAACCGACAAGGGTGGAGCGCAGCATGAGATTGTGCCTGATTGGGAGAATCCGCAGATGATTGGCAAGAACAAATTGCCGTATCACTCAACGCTGCAATTGCCTTCGCGAGAGGGAGAGTGCAAGGAGATACGTTCTCTCGATGGGCGATGGCGTTTCCATTGGGCAAAAGACCCACAGTCGCGCCCTGCCGATTTCTATCGTTCCGACTACGACGTGAGTGGTTGGGATTTCATCACCGTGCCTGGAAACTGGCAGATGCAGGGCTATGGAAAGCCTATTTATACCAATATTCCTTTTCCTTTCAAGAGTGACCAACCACGTGTGACCAGTGAGCCACCTCGTGATTGGTATGCTTACGACCATCGCAATCCTGTGGGTTCGTATGTCACTGATTTTACTGTCTCCGAAGATGAACTCAAACAGAATATCATCCTTCATTTTGGAGGCGTGAAGTCGGCAATGTATGTGTGGGTAAATGGAAAAGAGGTGGGTTATAGTCAGAACCCAATGTCCCCTGCCGAGTTCGATGTGACTCGTTATCTCCATGCAGGAAGCAACCGCTTGGCAGTGGAGGTGTATCGT
>OCVV012845464.1_pt1 | contig 17477 bp, 13 predicted proteins | sample 1539721 | NCBI WGS metagenome assembly OCVV01 (sample SAMN02144230, study PRJEB22623) | gut metagenome | biome: sheep rumen | host: Ovis aries | place: New Zealand | reverse complement strand
TTTTTCTCATCAACTCTTTGGAATTTATTAAAAATTCTTTTTAAGTCTTCTTCTTTAATACCAATACCAGTATCTTTAACACTTACTGTTATCTTACATTTATCTCCTTCACTTATACCACTAACAGTATAATGAACACTTCCTTCATTAGTATATTTAATGGCATTAGTAAGAATATTAATAATAATTTTATATACTATTGATTTATCACCATATAAAGTATGAGGAATATTTTGATCAATATCAGTAACAAATTCTAATGGTTTGTCTCCTAATCTTGCATTAGCAAGTTTAACTGTTTCATCAAGTAAATCAAAGAAGTTATAGTTATCATTAACAACTTCCATCTTACCTGATTCAACTTTACTAATATCAAGTATTCCATTTACTGTTTCAAGAAGTGTAGTTGATGCAGTAACAACATCGCGAGCATTTTCCTTAGCATCCTCTAAGTTATCACAGTCAATTATAAAATTACTAAAACCAATAATAGCATTAAGAGGTGTTCTTATTTCATGTGACATACTACTTAAGAAGTCACTCTTAGCTTTACTATTATCTTCGGCTTGTTTTTTAGCTTTATCAAGTATCTTGATTGTATCAACATCTGGGTTTTCAATGGTATGATACATTAGTATTGTAACAAGTGTTAAGACACTTGAAGTAATTACTAATTGAGGAAAGATCTTCTGTAAGAAAACCCCTACTATACCAAACAATACAAATAAGAACACTGGATAGATTTTTTTATTTATTTCTTTAATAAGTTCTATTGATACCTTCTTATGCATAACAATTACATTTACTGCCCACGTAAGAGCACATAATATAAACATACTATATGCAACTATTATCGCTTCCCCTTTAGATATATAAAGAACAGGTCCTTCCCAATAATATTCAAGTGGAAACATAAATATAGTAATACTTTGAATAATCATTAATAATATTATAAATATTGCTCTAGTTTTTTTTCTGGACTTATTCCAAATTGTTAACCAAACATATTCAGTTAATATATCTACCCAAATAATTAATCCTGCAAGATAACCTTTACAAGTTAAATCTAATAATAATTGATTATTACTATAAACTAAGGCAAATATAGATGATATATCAATTATTAAAATAAGAAGATTTACAATAATTAAATAAGTATAAATCTCTGTATCTTTATTCCTAATTTTTTTCTTTGTAAAAAACAATAATGAAATCATTGTTAAATATATAAAACTAAGAACTTGAAAAGAAATATTAGGTAATATCATATAATCATCTCTTTCTACACAATTAGATAATTTTATTTCTTATCTAATATTTCGTGAATAACTTTATCAAGTCTTTCTCTGACTATAGGTTTAGAAATATATTCAGCAAAACCTTCACCTAAATATCTTTCTTGAGCTCCATCAACTGCATCAGCAGTTAAAGCTACTACAACTGGAACACTAAATCCCTCAATTCTTTGTAATTCATGGAATGTTTCAACACCACTCATATTAGGCATCATTATATCCATGAATATAATGTCATAGTGATTTCCAGCTTTAACTTTATCAATACATTCTTGTCCTGAATAAGCTTCATCAGTTTGGAATTTATATCTACTTAAGAATTTTAAAGCAACTTTTAAATTTAATTTATTATCATCAACTACAAGTATTCTTCTATTTGAATAATCTGTAAATGTTTCATTTCCACCTTCACTTGCTTGTGCATTATTAACAGGAGTTAAAGGAGCAATAGCAACTGAAGATATCTCAGTTGATGTTACACTTGGTGTAACAGGAGTATCTTCTTTTGCTTTTTCTTTAATAACTGTTTTTACTGTTTCTTTTTCAGCTAATACAACATCTTTTGATGAAGGACTTGAAAGAATTGCATCTTTAACACCTTGATCAATAACAGCGATTGGTTTACTAGAAGTAAGTGCTTCAGCACCTAATCCTTTAGCTTTAGCATTCTCTAATAAGTATTTTTTAAGAATTATATCAAGTTCATTTCTTTCAATTGGTTTAGCTAAATAATCATCAAAACCAAGTAATAAATATTTTTCTCTCATACCTGATACAGCATTAGCAGTTAAGGCAACAACAGGAGTATTAAATCCTTCTGTTTTCTTTAATCTAACAAGTGTTTCACTACCAAGCATCTTAGGCATTACATCATCCAAGAAGATAAGATCAAACTTATTACCTGCAGTTATTAAATCTAAACATTCAAAACCACTTTTTACTGTTTTAATATGACAATTATATTTTAAGAATAATCTTTCTGCTAATTTTAGATTTAAATTATTATCATCAACTACTAATACTTTCTTATTACTAAAGTCAATTCCAACTGGACTATCAGTAATAGTAGTCTTAGGAGCAACATGAGTTAAACTTAACTTTTGATCTAAAGCAACAGTAAAGTTTGAACCTTCCCCATATATAGATGATACAACAATATTACCGCCCATCATCTCAACTAATTGCTTAGTAATAGCAAGTCCTAATCCTGTACCTTCTATAGTACCATTATTCTTTTCATCAAATCTTTGAAATCTAGTAAATAGCTTATCAATATTTTCTTTCTTAATACCAATACCAGAGTCTTTAACAGTTATTATTAATCTACAATGATTATCAGTTTTAGTACATTGTACTGAATAATCAATATAACCTTCATTAGTATATTTAATAGCATTTGTAAGTAAGTTAATAAGAACCTTTTGAATATTACCTTTATCACCATATAATGAATCTGGTAAATCAGGAGCAAAATGAACTCTGAAGTCTAGAGGTTTGTCCCCTAGTCTAGCCTTAGCCATTTTAACAGTATTATCGAGTAATTCCATTAAGTTATAATTATCTTCTACTATTTCTAATTTACCTGCTTCTACTTTACTAATATCTAGTATTCCATTTACTGTCTCAAGTAATATTTGAGAGGCATTAATAACATCTTTAGCTTGATTGTGAGCTTCATTAATATCATCAGTTTCTAAAATAAACTCACTAAAACCAATAATAGCATTAAGTGGTGTTCTTATTTCATGTGACATAGAACTTAAGAATTCACTTTTAGCTCTATTTGCTTTGTCCGCAGCACTAGCAGCTTTCTTTTCTAATTCAGCAATTCTTAAATCAGGATTTTCAATTGTATGAAACATCAAGAATACAACAAGGAAATCTACAGCAGTTGAAATTGTCATATCTGGATAATTTCTTTGTAAAAGGCTAAGTAATCCTTTAATAAAAGACATAAATAAAATTGGGAAAATCTTTTTTATTCTTAAGTTTTTTCTGTTAACAACCATAGATACAAGTAACGCGCCAAAACAAAAAACTGAATAAATATAAATAGCTTTAACTGCAGTTCCTGTAGCATAACCAGGGAAGCATTCATATGGTAAAAAGCAATTAAAAACTATAAATCCAAATGAAAAAAATACAACAAGATATTTTAATATACTGTATTTTTTAGAATTAAACTCTGTTTTGTAAATATCAAAAACATAACATAATAACAGAGTATTAAAAATTACTATATAACTAAAATAAAGTCTTAAAACTATTCTACAAAATATTGAACTAGGTTCATAAATACTTAAATAAATAGATTCCATTTCAAAAGAAATACCAATACAATTGGCAAATCCAAGAATCGAATAAATAAGCGTTTCTCCATCATACTTTTGAGTTTTTAGTCTAAAAATAATAATTAAAATAATTGAAAAAACAAGGCAGCTACCTAACATAAAAATATAATTCATAACATCACTCTTTATTCTAATATCTATATATTAGTATAGCATTGATACTTTACAAAATCCATAAAAAAAGATTTATTAATTTAATAAATCTTTTTTTCTATTTTCTAAATAGTACAAGTTTTTTTCCTGACTCTTTTTCTAACTTTTTATCTGAAATTAAAGGTATTAAAATATCCTTATTATCTTCAGATTTTAATAAAGCAATATTTCTTTTTCCACTATGTGAAATTGGGAAACCTTCCTCATTAGAATGAATTCTAAAATATATTTTACTCAATATTTCTTCAGGAATATTTTTAGAAAGTCTACTTGAGCAAGAATTAATTATATAATCAATACTTTTTTTAGAATCAGGTTGCTTTTCAATATGACATACATAAGAAGAGTCTAAATTTTTGATAACTGTACAAGACATAATATTTTTAGTATCAGAAGAAATAGTTTCAGCAATCTTATATGTTGGAAATAACTCACCATTACTTAAGTAAGTATAATCCTTTTCTCTTCCTTTTAATTTAACACTCTTGAAAATAGGATCAGCTTTGTAACCTATAGCACCAACTTTAATCCATCTAGTTCCATCCGCATCATAAAAATAAGCGTTCTCATTTAATTCCTCTTCAATATATCCAGCCATTTCAGCAGCAGATCTTGTAACTAGAAAACCAGGCTCATTATAACCACATTCTTCACCATCTTCATTTACAAATTTATATTCTGCTATAGTCATTGGTATCAAACCTAATGAATATTTTTTACCAAATATAGCTAAAACTTTTTCTTGTAAAGAATGATATAAAGTAGTAAAAATTCCTCCACTTTCACAAGAACCACCTCCAAAAGAAGTAGTAACTGGTGATAATGGAAAAGGAAGTTTTGCTGTTCCAAATGAATGTTTTCTTGAAATCTTGTTTAAATATTTTTCTTCACCAATAGAACATTCTTCACCAACGATATCAAACATAATTAAATCTCTAAGTTTAACATTTTTATTCATAGGCTCATCAAGTTTTTTAGCCATATACATACCAGCTCCAAGTGGAGTTTGAAAATAATTAGTTTTGTTTATTTTTAAAGAATATAAATGAAAATCTAATTCATTAAATGGTTCACATGCATAAGTACAATTACAATATAAAGTATCAGCCACATTGTTTAAGTTAGTAAATGAATAAACCGGAACATTATATTGGGCAACTAAATCTTTCATTTCTGGGAAATTAGAAACATCAGCTTGTTTAAATCTTGAAGATGTAATTATTGCTCTATTATTATGTTTTACCCCTTTTGGATGTCCTTTTCCTGTTGTACCACTTGTGTATGAATATGTAGCAATATCATTTAGTGTTGCTTCTTCTAAAACATCTCCTTCATATGAAACACCATGTGCAAGAAATTCTTTTTGAGAACATAACACCTTAGAAGAATTCTTTTTATAGTCTTCAATATGAGAAGAAAAATCATGTTGTAATCCATCAATCTCTGAAAATGGATTATAAGAATTACCATTTTTATCTTTTAGTAATGAATCACTTAAAGAAACCAAAACACAACTTTTAATATTTGACTTTTCAACAACATCTTTAATATGAGCATATTTATCTTCAGACATAAACATTATATCAGAATGAGCTTCATTAATAATCTTAAGTAAAAACTCATCATCAAACCAATCACCAATAATATGAAGTTTTGCTCCAACTAAACTACTAGCAATAAAAAGATAAACATATTCTGGAATATTGTTAATACAAACAGGTATTTGATCACCTTTTTTTACTCCCATAGCCTTTAATGATTTACAATACTGAAAAACTTTTGACCACATTTCAGCATAAGAAATCTTATGACCACGATATAAAATAGCAGTCTTATCCATAGCATTAGATTCTTTATTATGTTCATACATAAATACACCCCATGATGTATTATGTTTTTTTTCTATTTCGTCTAAGGCTTTTTGTGATTTTAAAGGCAAACTTTTACCGTATTTATATTTATCTTCACATTCCACCATTAAATCTTTAATTCTTTTAACCTCTTTATCTAAATTAGATAGATTTAAAATAATTTCCGAATCTTCAGAATGGTTTTTATTTTTAAAATATAAATCACTTGATGTAGATTTTTTATTATTAGATTTCAAATCATTAACAAGACTAGCTTGTAAAAAACCATTATTAATTGAACTTTCCATATTATAATTCCCCCTCTTTAATATAAATAAATTACAATATTTTACTTCAATATCTTTCCTTGAATTGCGATTATCATATCACTTAAGCAATTAATTGTCAAAAATGCAAAGCTCTCACAGATGGCGTTTTCACCTAGGCTTGTAGGTATATTATTTTTGTAAAATTACTAAAACACATAAAAAATAGGTCAAATGACCTACTTTTTATATTCTTTTTTCAATAATCCATAATCTAGGAAGTCTTTATATTCATTAGTATTTTTAATATAAGCTGCTTCTCTTCTTACTCCTTCAAGAGTAAACCCTAGTCTTTCTAAAAGTACTTTAGATCTATTATTATCACTGATGACATCAGCATATATTTTATTTAAGCCTAACTCATCAAACCCTATACTTAGTAGTTTTCTACAAGCTTCACTTGCATAACCTTTACCTGTATAATCACTATCGAAGATATAAGATATTGATGCATTGTTATTATCTTCATCAATTGATAAACCAGTAAAACCTATTGGTGTACCATCTTTCAAATAAACTGTTAAAGATCCAGCATGACCATCTTTAAACTTACTATTCTTCTTTTCTAAAAAAGCAATTCTTTCTTCTCTAGTCTTATTCTTAATACCACCTAAATACCTTTGAGTATCTTCTTGTTTATCCATCTTAAGTATCAACTCTATATCATCAATAGATGTAGGTTTAATAATAAGTCTTTCAGTTTCAAAAGGTAATAAACTAATCATTTTCTCATTTAACATAAATACTCCTTATAAACAATAAAAACACCTAATTACTTAGATGCTTTTGCTGCTTTTTTAGCTGCTTCTTTTTTCTTCTTTGCGTCAGCCATTTTTTTGTTTATGAATTTTACTTTTACTCCACGATCAAATCCAAACATAGATTTAACTCCATCTGGTAAATTCTTTTTATAAGTTCTCATTTGTTTTTTCACTCCTTTGCGTCAAGACACATTATAACAAATTGTATTCTCTTTTACAAGTTATTTTTATTCTTCTTCATCTAGTAAATACTTAGAAGAATCATATACCTGAACTCTATATTGATAAACATCATTGTTATTTAAATAAAAAGCATCATATATAAGTATTTGACTAGCAGTAATAAAGAAAGCAATTATAATAGAAGTCATTAAAAATATTACAAATGTATCATTATTAGAGAATACTTCATAACCAGAGAGTTTGTTTAATTTAGATAATATTAAATACATAATGACATAAGCAATTAATAGGGATGTAAATGCAAAATAACCACATATTCTATAAAACTTATATCTAGTACTAAATATATTACCAAATCTAATCTTAGGTACATCTACTAGATCTTTATCAACAATTATAAAATCTATTTTACTAACATATTTAGAATTAAGATTATTTATATCAAAACTAGATATCTTATTTGTTTTCTCATTATAGAAAACAAACTTATCAGATAAAAAGTCATAATGAGCAGATATAAAATATGAAAGAAAAAGAAAAAACACTAATAATAAAACACAGCAAATATTCTTTAATGCTTTCATATGTTCACATCCTTTATATTTATTATAACTATTAATAAATTAAATTAAAATAAAAAAGCAAAAATATTTTTGCTTTTATTATTATAATTCTTCAATAGTCCAAGCAGACTTAATATGAATAATTGTTTTTAATTTTTTACTTTCAAGATAAACATGACCAATTACATATTCTATTGATTTATAATCATCTACATTATCAGTGAATACTGATAAATTACCTTTAAGTACTTTTGTATCTTCATTTACTTCATCAATATTTAATGCAACTTCACTTACCTCAACTCCAAATATTTCTGCTAAGTCTCCATAAGCATTTCTTGCATCAATTATTTCATTCATCTTTTCTTCAGTAACACCTGTGAATGCTTTTAATTCTTTTTTAACTTGATAAACTATTTCTAAATCACTCTTAGTTAATTCTTCATCGTTTTTAAACTTTTTATAAATTGGAGCAAAGCTAATTAAGTTATTAACTTTTTCCATATATTCTCTATTATCTTTAAAATTCATTAACTTTTGTTTTAAGTCATTTAAATATTCATCCTCGACATTTGCATTTTCTCCAAATCCAAATACACCAGTTACTTTAATACCATTTACATAGATCATTAATTTAACTTGCTTGTCTACAAGGAAGAATAATACATCATTCTTATCAAGTACATTATAGAATTCCTCACGTGTTAAATTCCATACATTATTATCTTTAACAACATTAAGTAAGTCTATTGGGTTACTCCCCTTATTAAATCTAATCCATTCTTTCATATTCTTTTCTTACTCCTTTCTTTATAATTTTGATTTATATAATTAAATGCTTCATTAGTCTTAAAGTTAAACTCTCTAGTCATAATATTATAATCATATCTAATAGTACGTTTTAAATTATCAGGAAGTTCAATAATAACTTGAGTTAACTCATTGTTTTCATCTTTTATAGTACGAGTAGTTTGAAGTCTTTCAAATACATCCTGATCTAATCTAATAATATTATTCTCTTTTTCAAATTCTTCTACTTTTTCAGAAGATATTACATATAAAGTAAGTGATTCTTCATTATCAAGTTCAAGATAGCTATTAGCTACTGTATTTCTCTTTATATTGTGTCTATTACCTGCAAATAAAAAAGTATTCTTTTCCATATTACCACCCTCTAGTAACATTATAGTATATTTATTTTATTTTTGAAAAGAAAAAAGAATAGATTAACAAATCTATTCTTTTAATTTTTCTTGTATATTTTTAAGAAGCTTTCAGCACACTTTAAACCATCCATAGCTGCAGTAGTAATACCTCCTGCATATCCTGCTCCTTCTCCACCTACAAATATACCATCTATATTACTAATAAGTGCTTCATTTCTTTCCATTTTAATTGGAGAACTTGTTCTAGATTCTATAGCTAACATTAAAGTATCAGGATCACTATAACCTTTTATCTTAGTATTAAAATAAGGCATTGCTTCTTTAATAGAGTTACTTATAAATGAAGGAAGTACTTGATTTAAATTAGCAAAAGTAAACTTTCCCTTTGTTATAGCATTTATTCTACCTATTCTTGTACTTACTTCATTATTAACAAAGTCTTCATACCTTTGAAGAGGAATTAATCCTTTACCATGAATAAATGCAACTTTCTCTAGTTTTCTTTGAAACTCTAAACCACCAAATAAATTTTCTCCAAAGTCACGTTTATCTACAGTTACAACAACTGCTGAATTAGATGCACCTGAGTCTCTTTTATTATTACTCATTCCATTTATAGCAAGTCTTCCTTTTTCACTTGAAGCATTTACTACATATCCACCTGGACACATACAGAATGAATATACTCCTCTTCCATCTTTAGTAGTATATGTAAGTTTATAACTTGCAGGTTCTAAATATTTATAAGCATCTCCATACATAGCTTTAGATATATCTTCTTCATTATGTATTACTCTTACACCAACAGCAAATGGTTTTGGCATCATTTTTATACCAACACACTCAAGCATTTTAAATGTATCTCTTGCTGAGTGTCCTATATGTAAAAATAATACATCAGTAGGTATTATCTCTTTATTATTTACTTCAATAGAAGTTATTTTATTATCACTAACATTTATATTAGTAAGCAAAGTATTAAATCTAAACTCTGCACCAATGTCTATCATAGCAAGACGCATATTCTTAACAACTTTTCTTAAAACGTCAGTTCCTATATGAGGATGTGAATCATATAATATATCCTCATTAGCCCCAAATTTAACAAAAGTTTCTAAAATAAACTTTTTTCTAAACTCTTTATCATTTACTAAAGTATTAAGTTTACCATCTGAAAATGTTCCTGCTCCACCTTCACCAAATTGAACATTTGAGTTTTCATTTAATTCGTTATTTTTCCAGAACTCTTCAATAGTTTTAACACGTTTTTCTACCTCTTCACCACGATCAATTACAATTGGATTAAATCCATTTAAGGAAAGAAGATAGGCAGTAAATAAACCAGCTGGACCCATTCCAACAACAATTGGTCTATTTCCAAGTTTAGTATTACCACATACTTCATAAGTGTATTCTTCATGAGGTGTAAGAGTTATATCTTCACTTTTTCTTTTAACTTGGTTTATATCTACATCTACATCAACAGTATAAATATATTTAATATCATTCTTATGTCTAGCATCTATACTTTTTTTAACTATTTTATAATTAAAAGTATTAGTAGTAAGTAACTTAGCTATTCTTTTTTCTAAATTATTTGTTGTTATATCAACTTTTATATTACGTATACGTATCACGATTTACTCCTAATATTCTCTCCGGCAAGTATACCTGAAATCCAAGCAAAACCTAAATTATATCCACCACATATGCCATCTACATCTAATGCTTCTCCTACAACATATAGACCTGGGTATCTGCTAATTTCAAAAGTATTTGTATCTACTTCTAATAAAGATATACCTCCACTTGTAACTTCAGCTGTTTCAAAGTCATCTGTACTTGTTATTACAAGTTTAAACTTACATAAGTTACGAGCTAAGTTTACTTTTTCTTCGTAACTCAAATCTTGATATATCTTAGTTTCTTTAATACTAGACTCAACTAATATAGCTTTAACTAGCTTTTCATTTAATATACGACTTAAGAAACTAGATACTGTAATAGCATCAGTTAGTTTTGCTTTATTATCCAAGTAACTAATACATTCATCAAAGTTAATAAATGGTAAAAAGTTAATAAATACTACTACACTTCTATTTCTAGAAAGTCCAATTACAGCATCTCTTGAAATATTAAATACACATATACCTGATATACCATCTTTAGTAAGTTGCACTTCCCCGGCTTCTTTTTTTACCAATTTATTATCTACAAATAAAGATACTTCTGCATCACTTCTAACTCCAGCCCACGCATCTGTTTTTAACTTAGAATGCATCTTAACAAGACTTGGAAAAAGAGGTACAAAATTAAGAGATAAATTATTTGCAAAAATCTCTCCATCTCCAGTTGAACCAGTTCTTGGGAAACTCTTACCTCCGCAGGCAATTACTAAATAATCACATTCAATTGATCTATTAATAATATATTTGTTATCTTTATAACTAATCTCTCTTACATCATAGTTATAACGCACTTCTACTCCACGTCTTGTTGCTTCTTCTAAAAGAGCATTACGAATAGTAGAAGCTTTATTAGAAAATGGATACATATATCCATTTTTTACTTTTGTTTCAATGCATAATTCTTTAAAAAATTTATGCACTAACATTATATTTTTTTCTGTAAAAATAGATGGAAGAATATCATCATTATTAGAGTAATAATAACTACTATCAATATTTTCATTAAAATAATTACATCTACCATTTCCTGTTAAAAGTAACTTTTTACCCACTTCACTATTACGTTCAAGTATTATTACATCATTGTTATCACTCGATGCATTAATAGCAGCTGTTAGTCCAGCTGGACCTCCTCCAATAATAACTATTTTCTTCATTTATTCTTCACCACCTAAAAACTCATTACAAACTCTTTTAATATTATCTATGTCTCCACCTTTATTAACTAGGTATGTCTTCCATCCCATTTCTCTTGGAACTTTTAAATTAATTTCATTATCATCTAAGAATAAAATATCTGCATCCCCGATTTTTTCTTTTGCGTAAAGGAAAATTTCTTTACCAGGTTTAGCAATTCCAAGATCACATGATAAGAATACATATTTAAAACTATCATAATTAAGATGTTTATTTTGTCTTTTTTTATCAATTAATTGAACATTAGAAAGTATTCCTACTTCACATCTATCCTTTAAAGATTGAGCAAACTCCGACACATCAGAATAATAAGGATTATTAACCATAATAGATATATACATTTCTTTATACTTTTCTACTATCTCATCGGTTACTTCAATATCTCCTGAGAAAACTTTCAAAAATTCCTTTAATGTTTTATTATAATCTTCTTCATTAGTTAAAGTATCAAACAAAGAAGTACCAGGATTAACATGAAATTTTTCATATATTAACTCTTCATCTACATTTGTAAATCCAAGAGAATACATAATATCTCTTATAGTTGAGTATTCCATATAAGATGTCTCTACTACTCCGCCCCAATCAAATAGAATAACTTTTCTCATTAAAAATGATGTCCTCCTCCTGAATGTGAAATTCCACTTCCACCAATGTGTCCTCCACCACCACTTCCAGAAGAAGAACTTATAACATGTGAAGTAACACGTTTATTAATCATAATGTCATTTATAACATTAATTCCATTAACATGCAAATAATTATTTGCACTACTAGCTATTTTAGCTTGTTTACATCTACTTATATTTATAGAAGTAAATATAACTGTTGAAATAATTGATAATACTAAAGTAATAGCTAAATAACTATAATACTTAGCTTTATCTCTTGAAGAAACATAGTTAATACCAAGTTGTTCTTCTAATGAAATATCAAACTCTTCACTTAAAAGAAAAACAGTATCATATATTCCTCCATAATAGTCTCCACCTTTAAAATATTTATAAGAGTAATCAAGTATTCCATTTATTTTACTATCAGTAAATATTTCTTTACCTCTTCCAGTACCACTTATCCAAATAAATCTATTACTCATATCTACTACTATAACAAGACCATCATAAGTATCCCCTATACCAAAGTCATTATAGTCATAGAAGTCATCAGCAAAACGCATTGTATAATAGTCTTGATTAGTATAGTAATTAGGAAGAATACTATAAGGGTTTTCATTAATTGTAACAAGTGCTAAATCCATACGATATATATCAATAAAATTATTAAATAATTCTGCTAATTTTTTATCTTCTTCATCAGTTAAAAGATCAGCAAAGTCATATATTTTTTCATCTGCATTTACAGATGGTGTTCTTTTAATCTCATCAATTATTTGATAATCAATTTGTATATTTTTATTAACTCTTAAGTCTTCATCTGTTCTTGGATATGTATAACCTGAGGCATAAACACTAAAAGGAAGAATTAAACATATAAAAAACAATAATACTTTTTTCATATTAAATTCCACCTCCTATTAAGAATGAAACTAAGAATACTATCACTGCAACAACTATAAAGAATAATAAAGAAAATCCAATTGCTCTACCCCATGAAATAGGAATATTACCAACTACTTTACCAGTGTCTCCATTCATTGCAAAAGTATAAAATTTACCATCAAACTCAATATTAACCATCCAAACAGGTAACATTACAAAGTTATAATTCTTAATACTATAATGAGAGTTATTAGCAACCACTGTAGCACTTCCATGTCTTACTCTTTTTCTAAATTCATCTTCAGTAGTATTATTTACTCTTGTAACCGCTCTTTTAAGTGCTTCTTCTGCTTCTACATCATACTTCTCTGCTAAATAACCAGATAAATAAGCATGATTATAATCAACCATATGATCATAGTTAAATGGTTCAATTGAATCCATTAAACCATCATCAAATTTAGTACTTCCATCAACTGGTAATTTACTATATAAAACATTACCACCTACTACGGTATTAAATGTTTTCGTTTCAGTATATGCAATATTACCTGAAGACCAATGACGTATTTCATTAGAAACATAAGTAATATTACCATTAACATCTATATCATATAACCAAAAAGGAACATAAACTGCTGATACATCAGCAATACGTGCTCTATTATGAAAGTTCTTAGGGGCAAATAATTTACCTTTAGATAGTTCTAAAAAACCTTCAACAGCATCTTCCTTTTTCTTACTAAAAGGTATAACTTTAGTTGGATAAACTCCACTTTCAAGTTTTTCTTTTAATATAGCAGTGTTATTACAATAAGGACACTTAGTTGCTACAGTCTCAGGAGTAGTCATGATAGATGCACCACAATTACCACAATGGTAAGAGTCCATCTCTCCTTCTTTTATTTTTTCTAGTTTTATATCTTTAAAGTCCTCAATAACAGGGCCACTTGTTTTATTATTTTCATCCTTAGCCGCATTATTATTTTTCTTTAAGTCATCTAATTCAAAAGTAGAACCACATGAATCACATTTAAATTTATTAAGGTCTGAATTCCATTTAACTACTGATCCACAATTAGGACACTTTGAATCTAAAACTCTGTTATCTGCCATATTATCACTCCTTAATTAATTATACAAAAAAATCAATATAAAAAGAATAGTTAAAACTATTCTTTAAATATTTCATTTAATTCTTTATTAACATTATTTTTAATAAGAGGTTTAAATATATAACCATCAAAACCTTCAGATAAATATTTTTCTCTAGCATGGTTCATTACTTCACTAGTTAAAGCAATAACTTTAATATTATCTCCATAGTTCTTAACCTTTCTTAAGACATACTTAGGATCATTACTATCTAAATAAGGTTCATAAAAAACAATATCAAACTTTTCTTTTTCAAGTAAATCAAACATCATATCTGATTTTAAGCAGGTAACTAGGCTTATATTATATTTTTCTAAGAATCTCTTAGACGCATTTAAATTAAACTTGTTGTTATCACATATAATAGCTCTTTTACCTAAAAGATTAACTGTTGAGTTAGGATTATCAGATACTTCACATGAATTTCCTACACCTTGAGTAACTGTAAATGTAAATGTAGAACCACTTCCATATACACTTTCAACCTTTAAGTCTCCACCTAATTGATTAATTAAATTACGTGTAATAACTAACCCTAATCCCGTTCCTTTAATAGATGAATTCTTATCTAAATCCATCCTATCAAACTTAGTAAATAATCTTGAAGTATCTTCAATACCAATACCAGTATCTTTAACTTCAAAAGTTAAAGTACATTTATTATCAACTGTATTTGCTCTAACAGTAAATGTAACACTTCCACTTTCAGTATATTTAAAAGCATTTGATAATAAATTATTTATTATTTGTTTTATTTTAACTACATCACCATATAAATAAAAAGGTACATTTTTATCTATATCAATAATAAAATTAATTGGTTTATTATTAATATAAGAAGAACTCATTTTAGTTGTCAAAAGCATTTCTTTTTCAAACTCATATAGAACTTCATTTAGTTTTATAGAACTATCTTCAATTAAGTTTATATCAAGTATATTCTTAGTAACATCCATAAGTAAGTAACTTGCTTCAAGAATATTATTCATGTTTTCTTTTAATTCTTTATTAGAACTATTATCAATAATATCATTACTAAGTACTACAACAGGTTGTAATGCAGTTCTCATCTCTTTAGATATATTAGATAAGAATTCCATCTTTTTATTATTTATTTCATCAGTATTCTCTTTTATATCTTTTAAAAGATTAACTTTTCTAGCATCAGGACTTTGTACAATAAAGAACATTATAATTGTTCCATATGAAATAATCGAGAAAAGGAATGTAACACCTGGATAAATAAATCTTGCAAGTATTACAAGACCAAATGCAAGTGCTAGTATTGACCAAGAAATATATGCATATCTCTTACTCTTATTTTTACATAAAGCAATGTAGAAAAGTGCAATAACTATTTCAACATAACAAACAATACTACAGAATGTTGGTCCTGCACCATCTACATATATTTCATATCCAATAAAAGATTCATTAATATGATATTCGTTAGGTAACGCCGAAATAACTATTGCTTCTATTAGAAGTATTACTACAAACATAACACCATAATATACTTCTTTATTCTTAGTTTTTTTTCTATCTCTTAATATATACAATATATAAGTAACCATCATAAGTACATATGATACAACACATAACATATAAAGATTATTAATAACATCACATAATAATCTATATGAATCTCTATAATATATTAATATAGTATCTACAAATTCTAAAACTAATCCAGTTATACTTATAAAAAGAATTGCAATATAGAAAGCATTATCATATGTATTTAGTTTCTTTTTACCTAAATAAACAAATACAATAATAAGTAAAAATATAAATGAGAATAACTCAGTAACTAATGTAACAGACATTATTGCGCCTCCTCATCACTAACTTTTACAAGTTTACTAACCAAATCGTTTTTCTTAAATGGTTTAACAATATATTCATTAAATCCTTCATCATAATATTTTTTAGAAGAATTTACTCCATCATCAGCCGTAACAGCTATAACACGTGATTTAAAATCACTCTTTTCTTTTAATTTACTTAAAGTTTCTTCACCATTCATATTAGGCATATTAATATCTAAGAAAATATAGTCATACTTATAGTTTTCACATAAGTCTATTGCTTCTATTCCACTCTTACATGATGTAACATCAAAACCTAATGCTTCTAATTGTTTAGTAGCAACTTTAATATTAATTTCAGCATCATCAACTACTAAAGCATTCTTTCCATCAAAACGAACTTCATCAATATTATATTGTTCTTGATTAGCCACCTGAGGAAGAGTAAAGAATATAGAATTATGTATTCCATTTTCATAAGAAAAATCTATCTTACCATTTAACTTCTTAGTTAATATATAAGCAAGATTAATACCAAAGTCAGCATTATTAACACTATCATATATTTCTACTAAACTATCATCTAAGTGAGAATAAATATTTCCACACTCAGCACATACATTATTAATCTCTACAGTTAAACTTGAACAATTATTCTTAAATACCCAACCAAGTTTTAAGGATATAGTTCCCTTTTCAATATATCTATTTGAGAAATCTAATGCATTATTAATAATTGTATATACCAGTTCTTTTTCTCCATATAGTAAATCAGGTACATCATCTTCTATTTCAAGAAAGAAATTAATATCATTCTTACGATTACGAATCTTTGTTAAAACTGGTAAATCATTAACATCATTTCTAATGTTATACACACTTCTTGAAAATACAAAGTTCTTATGTTCAAGCTTACTCATCAAAAGTAAATTATTAATTGTTTCTAATAAGAAGTTTGAGCAATAAAGCATATCTTCTAAATCATTCTTATCACTTCCACTTAAATGATCCATTTCCATGGTATTTTTAATTATATAAATAATTGAGTTAAGTGGTGTTTTTAATTCATGAGATGTAGAAGATAAGAAGTCAGACTTAAATCTACTTGCTTTCTTTAAATCAATAATAGAACCTTCCAACACATTTTGAAGTCTTTCATCTGGTTTTTCATATTTAAAATATATTAAAGAAATCATTAATACTATAGCCATTTCAAGGAATGAATAACTCCAAAATAAACTTAAGATTGAAGCCCCTATGAACATAAAAGGAATTAATATAACAGTTCCAAAGTCTTTAAATGATACATTTAGTTTTTTTCTATATATTAAATAATAAATAAAATTAAAAATATGGAATCCAATACAAACAGCATAAACTGTATAAGATGCTATACCATAGAAGTTAAAAGCATACATACCATCCCATTCAAACTTAGTTGGAAATGTAAGTGCTCCAATTAAACCAAATAGACAAGCAAAA
>OCVV011077195.1_pt1 | contig 17479 bp, 16 predicted proteins | sample 1539721 | NCBI WGS metagenome assembly OCVV01 (sample SAMN02144230, study PRJEB22623) | gut metagenome | biome: sheep rumen | host: Ovis aries | place: New Zealand | reverse complement strand
TGATTCAGGAACGTAAGTTAGGCACAGATGAAGTAATTGAATTTGAGGTGAGTGGTGATAACATCCAGTGCATCCACATGTTGCCTGGCTATACTCACAACATCATCAACCTAAGTGACACAGAAAACCTCGTCACGGTAATGTATTGTAACGAGATATTTAACCCCAACAAACCGGACACCTATTTTGAACCAGTGAAATAAAAATGATTAAAATTTAAACAAGATAACGCAATGAGCTTATTTAAGGACAGAGTCCTCCTCATTACAGGAGGAACAGGATCATTCGGTAACGCAGTACTTAACCGGTTCTTGAAGACCGACATCGGTGAAATCCGCATCTTCTCGCGCGACGAGAAGAAGCAGGATGATATGCGCCACGACTTTCAGGCACGTATGCCTGAGGTAGCCAACAAGATCAAGTTCTATATTGGTGACGTGCGCAACAAGAGTACACTGAAATACGCCATGAAGGGTGTAGATTATGTGTTCCATGCTGCAGCCCTGAAACAGGTGCCCAGCTGCGAGTTCTTCCCTATGGAGGCTGTCAAGACCAATGTCATTGGTACGGACAATACACTGGATGCCGCTATTGATGCTGGCGTTAAGTGCGTCATCTGCCTCTCCACCGATAAGGCCGCTTATCCTATCAACGCGATGGGTATCACCAAGGCTATTGAAGAGAAGATTGCTGTTGCCAAGAGCCGTTTGAGTGGTGACACCAAGATCTGCTGCACGCGTTATGGTAACGTTATGTGTAGCCGTGGTTCTGTTATTCCTCTCTGGATTGACCAGATTCGTAAGGGTAATCCTATCACACTGACCGAGCCTAAGATGACTCGATTCATCATGTCTCTTGAAGAGGCAGTTGACCTCGTGCTCTTTGCCTTTGAACACGGCAAGAATGGTGACATCTTGGTGCAGAAAGCACCTGCTTGCACTATCCAGACACAGGCAGAGGCTGTGTGTGAGTTGTTTGGTGGCAAGAAAGAAGAGATCAAGGTGATTGGCATTCGCCACGGAGAGAAGATGTATGAGACGCTGCTTACCAAGGAAGAGGCAGCCAAGGCTATTGATATGGGTAACTTCTATGCCGTGCCAGCAGACAATCGTGATTTGAATTACGATAAGTACTTCAAGGAGGGTGACACCAAACGTGTATTGATTGAGGAATTCAACTCCAACAATACGAGAATCCTGAATCTGGAAGAAACCAAAGAGAAGATTGCCAGCCTCCAGTACATTCAGAATGAGCTCAACGGAATCCAAAATCTTGTATAACCTTAATCATGAAAGGAATAGTATTAGCCGGTGGCTCCGGTACCAGACTTTACCCTATTACCAAGGGTGTGAGCAAACAGTTGCTCCCAATTTATGATAAACCAATGGTTTATTACCCTATCAGTGCACTGATGCTGGCGGGAATTAGAGAAATTCTCATTATCTCTACACCATACGACCTCCCAGGTTTCAAACGCCTGCTTGGAGATGGATCTGATTACGGTGTGCACTTTGAGTACGCAGAGCAACCTAGCCCTGACGGTCTCGCACAAGCTTTCATTATTGGTGAGAAGTTCATTGGTAATGATAGTGCCTGCTTAGTGCTGGGTGACAATATCTTCTATGGTAGTGGCTTTACAGGTCTTCTCCGTAAGGCGGTTGAGGATGCTGAAAAGAACGCAAAGGCAACCGTTTTCGGATATTGGGTTTCTGACCCGGAACGCTATGGCGTTGCTGAATTCGATAAAGATGGTAACTGTCTCTCTATTGAAGAGAAACCTAAGGAGACAAAGAGTAATTATGCAGTTGTTGGTCTCTACTTCTATCCTAACAAGGTTGTAGATGTTGCTAAGCATATCAAGCCCTCAGCCCGTGGTGAGTTGGAGATTACAACGGTCAATCAGGAGTTCTTGAAAGACGGAGAATTGAAGGTACAAGTCTTTGGCCGTGGCTTTGCATGGTTGGATACTGGAACCCATGATTCTTTGGCAGAAGCTTCGACATTCGTAGAAGTGATTGAAAAACGCCAAGGTTTAAAGGTCGCATGTTTGGAAGGCATAGCTTATCGCAATGGCTGGATTTCAGAGGAAAAAATGCGGGAGTTGGCCAAACCCATGCTGAAGAACCAGTATGGCCAGTACCTGCTGAAGGTTATTGACGAAATGAAGGAAGAAGTTAATTCGAGGACATTAGCTCAAGATTAATGATTAACGTTATAAAAACGGATATAGAAGGCGTACTCATCATTGAACCCAAGGTGTTTGGGGATGCCAGGGGCTATTTCTTTGAGAGTTTTTCTCAGAGAGACTTTGACGAGAAGGTCGTTCCTATCCTTGGACACAAGGTAAGCTTTGTTCAGGATAATGAGAGCATGAGTAGCTATGGCGTTATGCGTGGGCTCCATTTCCAGTGTCCTCCTTTTACTCAAAGCAAGCTTGTTCGTTGTGTGAAAGGTGCGGTATTGGATGTAGCTGTGGATATTCGTAAGGGTAGCCCCACATACGGCCAGCATATAGCTGTTGAACTGACCGAAGATAACCACCGCCAGTTCTTCGTACCTCGTGGATTTGCTCACGGCTTTGCTGTACTTTCAGAGACGGCTGTATTCCAGTATAAGTGCGACGAGTTCTATCATCCTGAAGCTGATGGTGGAATCTCTATTGTCGATGATAGCCTTGGAATTGACTGGCGTATTTCTATGGATAAAGCTATCCTTTCTGAAAAGGACACCAAGCATGCATGCTTGAAGGAATTTATTACACCGTTTGATATCAACATTGATTTATATTAAAATTATACATATGAGTTCTACATCAAGGTTAGCCTACCCGGATATATGTAAATTAGTGGCAATGTTTGCCATTACTTGTGGTCATTGTGCTCAATGCATATCTGGTCAAAATTGGACTCATTTTCTTGGCGGATCAGGGCTAGTTCACGCTTTTTCAATGCCAATGTTCTTCTTGATTAGTGGCTGGTTTATTAACCCGGAAAAGTTAAGGAAATCAAAGCTTTGGGATTATATTGTGTCAAAGTTTAAACGATTAATTATTCCAGCTTATGTATGGTCTGCCATTTTTTGTGTAGCTACTCTTTATATACCCAGCATTTACCATATTGTTTTTTTTAATTGGTATCTGAAGGCCTTATTTGTTTGCCTGTGTATTTTGATTATATCAGTAAAACTTATAAAAAATGATATACTTTGTGCTTTTCTTTCTATAGGAGCAGTCCTCTTATACCCGTTAACGGACATAAACAATGTGAATTTTATGTTTCCTTTCATATGGGGGGGGTACTTTTTGCGGAAGCGGATTGAGCGAGATAAAACGTATAATATTGTTACCATAATTGTTCTCTTAATTATAGGAGTTCTAATGATGTTTGATTGGACTCCAGAAAAAACTGTCTATGTTAGTCCTTTTAAAATATTGTCGGTCAACTTTGAAATGATATATATTTATTTGTATCGTTTTATTATTGGTTTCTCTCTTTCTACAGTTCTAATATATGCCATTATGAGGAATGCTAATTCTCCTTTGCTATTACCTTTGGCAAAATATGGTTCTTGTACGTTGGTTATGTATTTGTTCTCGTTCGTCTTTAACGGAGTGTTAACCAAGATCCTTGATATAATAAACTTACATACAAATCAAAATATAGTATTAGATATACTCTCTATACTAACAAGTATAATTATCATCATTCTTTCTGTTTTGATTTCAAAATTATGTAGGAAGAATAAATGGTCAAGACTATTGTTGTTGGGCGAAATATGATGAATTCATCACAACAGATTAAATATGGTGCTATTGTATCGTACCTGGCACTTTTTATTAATTTTGTTTCTGGCTTAGTATATACCCCATGGGTGATAAAATCCATAGGTCGTGAAGACTATGGATTATATACTCTTGCAATGTCTGTAATTACTCTATTTGTTTTTGACTTTGGTTTGTCGAATGCCGTTGCAAGATTTTTATCGATGTATTTGGCAGAAGGTAAACAGGATAAAGTAGATAACTGCATGGGCCTTGTTGCTAAATTGTATTTATATATAGATATCTTCTTTTTTGTTGTTCTAACAGCAGTATATTTCTTTATACCATCTATTTATCAGGAACTTACCCCTGAAGAGATCGAAAAATTTAAGGTTGTATATACAATTGCAGCGATATCGACCGTCATTTCATTCCCATTTCTTCCATTAAATGGTGTTCTTACATCTTATGAGAAATTTGTTCAGTTAAAAGTATGTGATGTTATTCAAAAAGTACTTGTAGTCGTCTCAATGACTATATGTTTGGTGATGGGATATGGATTATATGCATTGGTTTTGGTTAATGCAATATCCGGCATACTATGTATAGGGATGAAAATATGGTGTATTAATAAATATACTAATTTGAGTGTTAATATCAAACACGAGGACAAGGTCTTATTAAAAGAAATTGTTACCTTTTCCGGTTGGACAACTGTCTTGAGTATATGCCAACGCTTAATATTTACAATAGCCCCAACGATTTTAGGCCTCTATTCAGGTTCTGTTCCCATTGCAATCTTTGGCATTGCCATGTCGTTAGAGAGCTACGTTTTCTCATTCTCTACAGTATTCAGTGGAATGTTTCTCCCTAAAGTATCCAGAATTTTAACAACTGGAGACGGAGATTTAATGCCTATAATGATAAAAGTTGGACGTATACAGCTAATAATTGTTGGTGCAATTGTAATGGGATTTGTTTGTCTTGGTCGTCATTTTATCGACTTATGGGTAGGTGATGGTTTTAACGAAAGTTATATTTGTACAGTACTTATAATTATACCATCACTATTGCAGTTGCCGCAAGAAATAGGCATACAAGCAATAATAGCAGAGAATAAGGTGAAACAACAGGCTATTGTTTATTTAATAATGGCTGGTGTAAATATTGCGCTATCTTTTATACTCGCGAAATATTATGGACCAATTGGTATTAGTGTTTCTATCTGTATAGCTTATTTTATTAGGCTAATAGGATTAGATGTAATATTAAAAAAGGAACTTCATATAGATCTCGTATCTTTTTTTAAAGAGACCTTTAATAATATTGGTGCAGTTATTATTTTCGTCACCATCGTTTCTTTATTAATTAATCATTTTATTCCAGACCAAGGTGTTTCGTTTTTTATCATCAAGACATTGATTTTTGTATCATTATATATGGCTGGAATTTATATTGTGTCTAATTCATACGAGAGGGAGATACTGATAAAAAGTGTTAAGAAATTATTACTTAGAAAATAAATAGCAGTTTTAAAATAAACAATATGTATCCATTTAAAAACAATGTAGCAGTTTTGTTGCTTTTCTTTGCTAGGCCAGAACAGACAAAGCAGGTATTTGATTCAATTAAAGAAGCCAGGCCATCGAAATTGTTTTTGTATCAAGATGGACCAAGAGAAGGCAAAAATGATATAGAGGGTATTATGGCTTGTAGAAAAATTGTGGAAGATATTGATTGGGAATGTGAAGTCCACAAAAACTATATTGAGAAGAATCAAGGTTGCGACCCGTCAGGGTATTTATCTAGAAAGTGGATGTTTAGCTATGTTGACAAAGGAATTATTTTAGAAGATGATACCGTCCCCTGTCAGAGTTTCTACCCATTTTGCAAGGAATTACTCGATAAGTATGAGAATGATCAGCGAATAAATATGATTAGTGGAATGAATAATTTTGGCACTTATGAATGTGGTGGCGCGGATTATTTTTTCACATCTGGGGGGTCAATTTGGGGATGGGCTACATGGAAAAGAGTAGTCGATGAATGGGATCCAGATTATAATTATTTGTCAGATGAGTATGTAATGAATTCAATTAAATCAGTATATGGCAAGTCATACATTAACCAGTTGATAGCTACATGTAATTGGCATAAAGCCTCTGGAAAAGAATATTTTGAAACTATCGGAGGAATGAATCTATTTGTACAAGGTAGATATAACATAGTACCTTCTAAAAATATGATTTCAAACGTGGGAATTGCTGACATATCAACGCACTCAACTAATGATATACTTAAAATTCCTAGGGCCGTGAGAAAAGTTTTTTTTATGAAGACTTATGAGTATTCATTTCCTCTCAATCACCCCAAGTATGTAGTCAATGATATCAATTATATGAAAAAGATAAGATTACAACTAGAAGGTAATTGGTTCGTGCGCAACTTTAAAGTACGCCAGATAGAAAACTTATTGAATAAAACATTTCCTTTTTTTGCAAAATTATAATATAAGATGGAGGTTAAGACATCAAACGTTTTCTGGGAAATAAAGGCACTTGCTATTTTATCGGTCTTCTATGCTCATTTAGTCTGGGAGGGGGATTGGGAAACCGGTATTGCGATATATGAAAGCATAGGATGCCTTGGCGTGCCCTTATTTATGTTAATGGCCGGCTTTTTCGATGCAAAAAGTAGAACCCCTTTGAGGGAAAGGCTTATTAAACTATTTATTCCATTGTTTATTTGGGGGACATTAACTTTCATTCTTAAGTTTTATCTGGATCCGTTATATACTTTCTCTACTTTTCCTTCTGATTTCCCAAAATGGATATATGGCTGTGGGTCCTGGTATTACTTTATCCCTGTTTTGTTTTGGTGTTTGCTGTTGGTTAGATATATTAACTGTTGGGTTTTACTTATCGTTGGCATAGTGTCTATGATATTATCTTATATGGAAATAATACCATATAATGATTATTTTACACCATATACAAATCCTTTCAATTATATAGCATATTTTCTTATGGGTAGAGAATATAGGTTGCGTAAAGGCGACGATATAATAGTACCTCGCATCATTCTTATTCTTTCGGTCTTTGTTACTATTGGCTTTATATTCTTATTTAAAATACCGAAGTATTGGAATCCGTTCACTTTGTTATTCACCATAGCTATTTTCTTAATCTTTTGGTCCATTCTGTATAAGATACCTCAGAATAAGCTGATTGTGAAAATTGGAAAACTGAGCATGGTATTATATTTATGCCATCTACAAATTGCTCAGGCTTTGGCAACAAGAATATGTGCTTATTTAGGCGGTGGGGTTATCGCTAACGTTATTAAAGTCCCGGTAGTATTTTTCATAGTTGTCGCTCTCGTTTATTCTCTTGAGTTGGTTTTGACTAAAATGAAATTAGAGAAATTAAAGCTTTGGTTAGGATACAAGTAATAGCTTTAGTTATCATGTAATCTGTTATAAGAGCATAGTATCATCATGGGAGTATTAAGCTTAATAAAGTTGCCGTTTAAATATGCCAGGTATTTAAGGAGAAAAAGTATTTTTGGAGCGATAGGCTTCCATACTTCTATTGGGAAAGCGCTCAGAATTACTTGCCCTCAGAGCATTTACCTTGGAGATAATGTTAGTATTGCACCGTATGCTTGGCTAGCAGCCGAACCTCATAATACAGAAGGTTATGCGAGACTTGTAATTAAAGACGGTTGTACTATTGGTGACTTCTCTCATATTTATGCGACAAACGAAGTCATAATAGAAGAAAATGTATTAACGGCTAATTTTGTATATATCTCGGATACTAATCACGAGTACTCAGATATTAATCTACCAATACTCAAGCAACCAATTAGAAAATCAAAAGTAAGAATCGGTGAGGGCTCTTGGCTAGGAGAACATGTCTCTGTGTGTGGAGCAAGCATAGGTAAACATTGCATTATAGGTGCTAATAGTGTTGTCACAAAGGATATACCAGATTATTGTGTTGCTGTTGGATCACCTGCAAAAATTATTAAACGTTACAGCTTTGATGAAAATAAATGGAAGAAAATTGACTCTGAAAAGGATTATGCGACATATATGGGGGGGGTAGTTTCTACTATTAACTATTGGCAGCATAAAGTTTCATTTCGTAAGTGTCATAAATCGGATATAATTAAGAATCCAATTATATTGACTCCCCAACATATTGAATTGGGAGAAAATGTATATATAGGATTTCATGCGAGAATAGAAGGAGTCGAGAATTATAATGACAGGAAGTTTACACCTTTAATTATCATAGAAGACGGTGTTAGCATTCAACAAAATCTTCACATGACATGTGCTAATAAGATAGTAATTGGAGCAAATACGGCAATTGCCGCTAATGTTACAATAACGGATATTCATCATTCATATACAGATATAAATACACCAATAGAAAAACAGGATATCATTGTTAAAGAAGTGGTGATTGGTGAGGATTGTAAGATTTATAACAATGTGGTGATTTTGCCAGGAGTTCATATTGGTAAGCATGTTACAGTAGGCGCTAATTCTATTGTCACTTCTGATCTGCCAGACTATAGTGTGGCAGTCGGTATGCCTGCTAAGATTATTAAAAAATATGATTTTGAAAATAAAGATTGGATAAAAGTATAATGAAAGTACTTGTAACAGGAGCCAATGGTTATATTGGCCGTCATGTGGTGAGTGCGCTTCTGGACAGAGGTGCTAACGTGATAGCGTGTGATATTGTGACGAATGATATTGATGAACGTGCAGATCGAAAGGCACTGAACCTTTTTGAATTGCCCGAAGGAAATGTGTATGAACAGTTAGGTTCACCGGATGTTTGTCTCCATATGGCTTGGCGTAATGGTTTTGTACATAACGCCCCCACTCAGATTGGAGATCTTTCAGCCCATTATAAGTTCTTGACCGCTATGATTGATGGCGGTCTGAAGCAATTGGCTGTAATGGGAACCATGCATGAAGTAGGCTATTGGGAAGGTGCCATTGATGAGGACACGCCTTGTAATCCTATTTCCATGTATGGTATAGCGAAAGACGCATTGCGCAGGGCAATGATACTCTACTGTAAGCAAAAAGAATGTATCCTTCAGTGGCTTCGTTGCTATTATATTTTGGGTGACGACAAGAAGAATAACTCCATTTTTTGCAAACTTCTATTAGCAGCAGAGGAAGGTAAGAAAACCTTTCCGTTCACGACAGGTAAGAATAAGTATGATTTTATTACTGTAGATGAGTTGGCAAAACAGCTTTCTGCTGCCGTTATGCAGAAGAAGGTGGTTGGTATCATCAACTGCTGCACAGGAAATCCTATGAGTTTAGCGGAAAGGGTTGAGCAGTTTATTAAGGAACATAACCTAGATATCAATTTGGAGTATGGAGCTTTCCCTGATAGACCATACGATTCTCCTTGTGAATATGGAGATTCTTCAAAGATTAATAAGATAATGAATTACAAATGAAAAGAGCTCTCATTACCGGAGGAGCCGGTTTTATTGGTTCTCATATAGCCCTTAAGTTGATAGAGAAGGGATACTTGGTCACAGTTCTCGACAATCTGCTGGAACAAATACATGGTGCAGATCCTGATAGGACATCACCTCTCTATTGCAGCATTAAAGATAAGGTACGTTTCATCAAAGGAGATGTTTGCGACAAAGCATTATTGGAGCAAGCTCTTGACGGTGTGGATTACGTGATTCACCTTGCAGCAGAAACGGGTACAGGCCAGTCCATGTATGAGATCAAACGTTACATAGATGTCAATATAGGTGGAACAGCTTTGCTGTTGGATATTCTTACCAATACGAAGAACCATGTAAAACGTGTGGTGGTGGCAGAATCCCGTGCAATCTATGGTGAAGGCAAGTACTATTGTGAAAAGTGTGGTGATGTATATCCTACAGAGCGTAAAGATGAAGATATGGCCCAAGGTGACTTTGAGTGCCATTGCCCTAAATGCGGAAGGAAGGTAAAATTGGTAGCTACAACAGAAGATAGTGCTATTCATCCTTCTTCTGTTTATGGAATAGGTAAGCAGGTACAGGGCCAGTTGGTACACCTCATATGTAAGAACATTGGGATTGAGTCCGTTTCTTTCCGTTATCAGAATGTATATGGCCCAGGTCAGTCCTTGACGAATCCTTATACAGGCATATTGAGCATTTTTTCCAATCGCATCAAGGGCCATAAGGGTATTAACATCTTTGAAGATGGGAAAGAAACACGTGACTTTGTATATATAGATGATGTGGTGGATGCAACTATAGCCGGAATGGAAGTGCCGGAGGCTAATGGTCACGTCTTCAATGTTGGTACTGGTGTAGCAACCGATGTGCTTACAGTGGCTCAAACACTATGTAAGCACTATGGAATAGATGTGCCGTTGGCCGTTTCTGGCAATTACCGCCTGGGTGATATACGTCATAACTATGCAGATATAACCTTGGCAAAACAGATTCTTGGATTCATACCTAAGTGGACATTTGATGAAGGCATCAAGCAGTTCACAGACTGGGTGAACCGACAGGAGTTACAAACAGATAACTACGAGGCCTCATTGGAGGAGATGAAGCAGAAAGGTCTCTTTAAGTAACTATATTATGGGTAATAATAAAAGAGTACTTCTACTCGCCCCTCCATACATGGATATATATAAGGATATTATATCATGTATGGAAGATATGGGATTTGATGTTGTTTGGGTTGAAGATGGTCAGGTAAAGAGAAATCCATATAATAAAACTGCTCCTAGCATTAAGTCAAAAACAGTAGATGAATATAACAAAGAGGTTAATAATATCTGGCTTAAATTCTTTTCTGAGAATGAAAATTGCGCTTCTTTTGATTATTTTCTTGCTATTGATGGCCTGATGGTTAGTGATTCCTTTTTTGAGGAGCTTGGGAAGAGAAATCCTGGGATTACCACACGCCTTTTCTTATATGATAGAGTAGAAGGGAATTACGAACTAGATGTATTCTTTAAGAATTACGATAAAATCTTTACATTCGACAGGGGAGACTCGGAAAAATATTCAATAAACCATTTGCCAATTTATTGGGTGCCTTCTAACGACACTGAAGATTGTTTGTTTGATGTATTTGGGCTGGGGTCTTATGATGGGGGGGAAAGATATGAAATTTTCTCAAATATAAAAGAACTATCCATAAAAGAAAAACTAAGAGATAATATCCATTTGTGGTATCCTCATAATAAAAACAAAGCTGCATATCTTTGTGAATATATAATTAAAAGTGCATTAGGGAGAAAAATGCCTTCTCCCAAACAACTAAATAATGGTATATTTACAGAAGTCTCTTTGTCACCTGCTGAATTCAGAAAACAGATTCAACAATCAAAGGTGGTGCTGGACACCCATTTACCATACCAGGATGGGCTAACTGCCCGTTTTATGTGGGCTTTAGGCTCAGAAAAGAAAATTATTACAACTAATAAGGCTGCAACATTATATCCGTTCTATACTCCTAAACAGATATTCATTCTTCAAAACAATTATGACGCAGTGGCTGATTTCATAAAAACACCTTTCACTATGTCAGATGATAATAGGCGAGTAATATCCCAGTATCGTATAGATAATTGGATTAAAGAAATTCTAAGTGCATAGCTCTATTTTATTTGAGTATTAACCTTATAAGTAATTAATTCAATGCTGGAATCAAATTTTCGAGAAATCACATACTCATTTCAGTTGATAATGACATACGAGTGGCTATTTTAAAGGACTCGTTGAAGATATTACCAATCTAAAATGATTTTTATAATTTTTCCTCGAAAAGACAAGGTCTTGATTGTTATTAATTTATAAAGGGACATTTGTTATAGTGAGTTTTACTGTTTCTCTATAGGTGTATTATATTCCTCACAAAAGCATCATTACAATACAATGTCGTTATAATTTGTCATCTCTTTTGAATAAATGAAAGTCATACAGATAAATAGTTTATATAATACTGGTAGTACGGGAAAAATAGTTTACGACTGTCATCAGTATTATTTAAATCACGGAATAAACTCTATTGTTATTTATGGTCGCGGAAAAACGACACTCGATCATAATGTGCTTAGAGTATGTTCCGAATTATATTCAAAAGCCAATAACCTATGGTCACGATTGACAGGATTAATGTATGGTGGCTTATTTCTATCCACAAACAGAACAATTCAGTTTATTAAGAAAGAGAAACCTGATGTGGTCCATTTACAGTGCATAAATGGATATTTTGTCAATATCTATAGGTTGGTAGATTTTCTTAAAAGGGAAAAGATAAAAACCATCCTTACGCTACATGCTGAATTTATGTTCACTGCAAATTGCGGCCATTCTTTTGAGTGTGATAAGTGGAGATTTGGTTGTGGTCATTGTCAAAATTACAAGAATATTACAAAATCATTCTTTGTCGATAATACAGCAAAATCATGGCGAAAGATGAAGGAGGCCTTTGATGGTTTTAATGACAATATTATTGTTGCCTCCGTCTCCCCTTGGTTGGAAGAAAGAGCAAAAGTTTCTCCTATTCTTTCATCTTTTAGACACGTTACAGTATTAAATGGTATTGATACTGAAGTATTCCACTATTCTGGTTCGTCTCTCAAGGATATAATTGGAGTAGGACCAAAACAAAAAATTGCGTTTTTTGTTACTCCTGAATTTTCATTGTCACCGAATCATATTAAAGGAGGCTGTTTCTTCTTTGAACTGGCCAGGATGCATCCTGAAATTAAGTTTCTAGTTGCAGGACCCTATTCACGAGACATATCGATTCCCGAGAATGTGATTATGTTGGGTATGGTAAAAGATCAAAAGCGCCTAGCCTTATATTATTCTACTGCGGATATAACACTAATATTAAGTCGACGCGAAACATTCTCCATGATTTGTGCTGAGAGTTTATGCTGTGGTACACCGGTTGCTGGTTTTAAAGCTGGTGCACCGGAACTAATCTCGTTAGAAGAGTACAGTGCTTGGGTTGATTATGGCAATCTTGATGGTTTGTCGAGACAGATGCAAGGAATATTAGATAGCAATTTTGATAAAAAAAAGATTAGCGAGCAAGCTGTTAGCAAATATGACCGTAAGGTGATGGCATCTCAGTATATAGATTTATATAAGAGTTTATTGGTATGACTCCCTTCATTATCCTATATATTTATTTGATAGTAGTAACCTTGGTTTTTAGTAAGGAAAAAGAACCAAGAAGGAAGGCAAGGAAGCAATGCATTTTTTACTTCCTGGGGATGTTGTTTTTACTAGGGTTCCACAGTCCGACTCTAGGTGTAGATGTAGATGGATTCTATGTGCCATTCTTTGGAAGTTGTCTAAACGATGATTTCACCTTTTCTGTTATTGGAGGGGGGACAGAACCTTTGTTCCATGCCTATACAAGAATGATTAGAACGTTAACAGATGATGTTCAAGTATATCTATTTATAACGGCAATAATTATTCTTTTCCCGGTAGTTTATTTCTTCTATAAAGATGCCAAGAACCCCTATCTTCCTATATTATTTTTTGTATCCTTCACATTATTCCACTTCGCTTTTAGTGGGTTGAGGCAAGCAATGGCCGTTTCATTCGTTTGCATGGCGTACTATTTTATGATGAAAGATAAATGGATACCTTTTATTCTTTTCGTGTTAATCGCATTTACATTTCATACTAGTGCTATTATTGCATTAATAGCCTATCCTTTAAGAAAGATTCATCTTCCAGATTTTCTTTGGTTAGGAATATTCGTTGTTTTCGGTTTAGCTATAGCTGCAATGCCCTCAATAATGCTTGTGTTTGTTGATCTTATTTTTTCTGATTTAGGAAAATATCAAAGTGAACTTAATGAGAGTGGTGGAAGTATAAACCTAGCCTTCTTATATTTGGCATTTGCCTTATTTCAATACTATCTCGCAAAGAAGAATAAAGAGAATAGTATGATTCAATTTACCTTGTTGTTGTTTGTAATACAATTGACGGGACTACGCTCGAATTTTGCTGCTCGTATTGGCTACTATTTTTTGCCATTGATGTTTTTATATGTTTCTAATAGTATAGAAAGCCTAAAAAATAAGAGAAATAGGAATTTCTTAGTAGTTTCTTTAACTGTATTTTTGATTTTCTTCTTTATATATTCAAACGGGTCTGGTTATTTGGATGTTATTCCATTTAAGTTTTATTGGGAATAATCGTAATGGTTGATTTTTATGAAAGTATTAGCAATAAGTAGTAATTGCTTTTCCAAAACAAACTCTAATGGCCGCATCTTTGGTTGTTTGTTTAGGCAGATTGGGAAAAAAAATGTCGCGGAATTCTATGTTACTGATGGTAATAATGACAACAGCATATGCTCGAATTATTACCAGTTCAGTGACAAAGATGCAATGAATTCATTATTATTAAGAAAAAGGAATGAAAAAGATGTGGTAAGACAAAAAAATGATGATTCTGAAAAAGTCTCATCATTGAGAAGTAGGTTCGGACGTTCTGCTTTTATGATGATTTGTCGAGAGATTCTGTGGTCATTATGCAATTGGTGGAGCGACGAGTTGAGGGAATGGTTGGACAACTTTAGGCCGGATGTCGTTATATTGCAATGTGGGGATGTGCCTTTTTTTTACAAGATTGCAACGAAAATTTCAAAAAAGAAAAATATTCCCCTAATCCTGTTCAATACTGAGATTTCTTATTTTATTGAAAATAAAGGAGATAATTGTGCTGCATTTCGTTTGTATAGGTGCTTGTTGCGTAAAGCTATGAAACGAGCACTGAAAATCGCGTCATTATCAATATACAATTCACAATGGTTAAAAGATAAATTTGATTCTGAGTTTAACAAACCTAGTTTGGTGTTGTACCAATCTTCAGATCTTACTTTACAGTTTCCCAACAATAAAGATTCTGTTAGTGTAGTATATACTGGAAATTTATCCTGGGGAAGATGTTATCCGCTTGCAGATATAGCAAAAGCATTATTAAAAATTAATAAAGAGTACCATCTTGATGTGTATGGAGTTGTAGAAGACCAAGAAACACAGAATGTTTTGAATAATACAGCAGGACTTACTTATCATGGTGTAGTACCCTATAAAGAAGTTATGGAGATTATCTCAAATGCAAGTGTGTTGGTAATTACAGAAAATTCTGATGAGAAATATTCAAAACTTACAAATTTTGGATTCTCGGGGAAAATAACAGATTGTTTATTTTCTGGCATACCAATTTTGGCATATGGGCCTTTAAGCAATGTTGGGTTAAAATATCTAAGGGATAATAATGCAGCCCAATATGTGGCTTCAAAAGATCAGCTGGAGGATGCGCTAAGAGGGCTCCTATTTGATACTAATCTGAGAAAAACGTTAGTCTCAAATGCTCAAAAAATTGCAGCAGAAAACCATGATGCAAAAAAAAATTCAATTAGATTTAAAGAGATAATAGAAGGAGTTATATCGTAATGTTACGTTTAATGTATATAACCAACAAGCCCGCAGTCGCTGAGATTGCAGAGGCTTCTGGTGTTGATTGGATATTCCTTGATATGGAATTCATTGGCAAGGATGCCAGACAGGGTGGATTGGATACCGTTCAGAACCATCATACTGTGAATGATATAGAGAATATAAAAGCGGCCGTGAAAAAGGCAAAGGTGCTGGTGAGGGTTAATCCCATTCATGATGCACTATCTAATTACCCTTCTTCAAAGGATGAAATAGATGCTTCCATCAAAGCTGGTGCTGATATACTGATGCTGCCTTTCTTCAAAACAGTAGAAGAGGTAAAGCAGTTCATCAGCTATGTGGATGGGCGTGCCAAGACGCTTCTATTAATTGAAACCGTAGAAGCTGCCAACCTTGTGGATGAAATCCTTGAAGTTCCGGGCGTTGATATGATTCATCTTGGACTGAATGATATGCACCTGGAGTTGGGGATGAAGTTTATGTTTGAACTGCTTGCCAATGGTACAGTGGAGAAGCTTGGAAACAAGAGCAAGGCTAAAGGCATTCCATTCGGATTTGGTGGTATAGCCACATTGGATGGTGGCGCTCTACCTGGTTCAATGGTGCTAAAGGAACATGTGCGACTTGGTTCCAGTATGGTAATAGTAAGCCGTAGTTTCTGCAATACGGAAATTGTAACAGACCTGAATGAGGTGAAACGCATCTTTGATACAGGCATTTCTGGCTTGCGTGCTTTGGAGAAGGAAGCCGCTCATGCGGATGCCACTTATTTGGAAGAGAATAGAAAAGCCGTGGTTGCAGCGGTCAATAAGATAGCTGGTACGAATTATAGTGTTTAAGAATTATGGATAAACAGATTATCAAAAAACTTCAGGCTGAATATGGTGAGGCCTTTTATTTGTTGGATAGCGCACAATTCCGCAAGAATTTTGCTGAATTGAAAACAGCCTTCAATGACATTTATCCCAATTGGAATATTGCCTACTCATATAAAACAAATTACACCCCCAAACTCTGTAAGATTGTCAACGAAATTGGCGGTTATGCAGAGGTGGTGAGTGAGATGGAGCTGGAGATTGCCAAGAGGGTAGGCTGCAAGATGGATCGTGTTATCTGGAACGGCCCTATCAAAAATGTTCCCATCATGGAGCAGTTCCTGTTGGATGGTGGTACCATCAACATTGATAGCATTGAGGAACTGGAACAGGTGAAGAATATTCACAATCGCCATGCAGACAAATTGATCCATGTGGGTATCCGTTGCAACTATGATGTGAATGACGGGGTGGTTTCCCGTTTTGGCTTTGACATTGATGGGACAGAATTTATGGAGGCAGTGAAGTTTGCCACTACCACCAAGAATGTGAAGTTCATCAATTTCCAGTGCCATTTTGCCAAACGCCAGATTGCCTACTGGCCGGCACGTGCCAAAGGTATGGTGGATTTGATTGACCGTTTGGGAATCATTCCTGAGCGTATTGACATTGGTGGTGGCCTGTTTGGTAAGATGGCAGACTCATTACGCGCTCAGTTCTCCTGTGAGATTCCAGACTATGAAGCATACGCCAAGGCTGCTGCACAGGTGTTTGCAGACTACTTTGCAGACAAGGATGTGAAGCCTGAACTGCTGATTGAACCAGGAAGTGCTGTGGTAGGTGACTGCATGAAGTTCATAGGAACCGTAAAGACCATCAAGAACGTACGTGGAAAGTGGATTGCAACGGTTTTGGGTAGCCAGAAGAATATCAGCATGACCGGCATTAATCCTCCTATGGAGGTGATTGCTATGGGTGGTGAGCAGAAAGATTACAATGATCTTGATTTTGTGGGTTTCACCTGCATTGAGGGAGATGTGCTTTATCATAACTATACTGGCAAGTTGGCTCATCAGGATGTGATTGTTATCAGCAATTGCGGTAGCTATTCGTTGGTGATGAAACCGCCATTCATCCTACCTAATTTCCCAGTGCTAGACATTAGCGAGGGTAAAACTGAGGTTATTAAGCGAGCTGAGACCTTTGATGATCTCTTCCATACATTTAACTTCTAAACATGTATAAACTGAATCTGTTTATTAAGCGATGCTTTGACATCGTAAGTTGCCTAATAGCGGTTGTCATACTGACACCCGTTTGGATCATTGTGGCAATAGCCATCAAGTTGGATTCCAAAGGGCCGGTGTTCTTTAAACAGGGACGCAGAACAAAGGATGGAAGGGTAT
>OCVV012838988.1_pt1 | contig 17489 bp, 17 predicted proteins | sample 1539721 | NCBI WGS metagenome assembly OCVV01 (sample SAMN02144230, study PRJEB22623) | gut metagenome | biome: sheep rumen | host: Ovis aries | place: New Zealand | reverse complement strand
GTCGAGAAGATCCAGATGCCAAGGAACAGCAGCAGTTCTTTTTTCCCGACCTTCTCGGCCCAGGGGGAGAGGAGCGGCATGATCAGATAGACGCCCAGCAGCATGTATACGAACCAAAGATGACCGGCCGAATAGTTGAAGTTGAGCGAGAGATCCTTCAGGTTCTGCAGCGGATCTCCCCAGGCAAAGGCGTAGACCAGCGACCAGATAATGAAGGGAATCAGGATGCGGACCAGCCTTCTGCGGAAGAATTCCCCGGTGGAGTAATGAATGGGGAATTGCAGATAGCTGGACGCCACCACGAACAGCGGGACGCAGGCCCGGGTGAACGTATTCAGGAGCGTGACCCAGAATGCATCCGCCTTGGTCATGACCAGGGTTCCGCCGTCGCCGAAATAAAACACCTCGCAGCAGTGGGTCATCATGACAAACAGACAGGCAATGATCCGAAGCCAGTCAATCCAGATCTCTCTTTCTTTATTCATGGTATACGCGATTATAACTGAGTTACAAATGTAGTTATTTTTGTCAGAAATGAGACGGCTTTTCCATGCACTGGGAGCAGTAAATTTGCATATTGCGGGAATTCGGCGTAAATTTGTGTATGACTGATTTTGCAGCGATTGACTTTGAAACGGCAAATGAGCAGCCCTCAAGCGTATGCAGCGTGGGGGTGGTGATTGTGCGCGGCGGAGAGGTGGTGGATACGTTCTACAGCCTTATCCACCCGGAACCGGAGTACTACCAGTGGTTCTGCCAGCGGGTTCACGGACTGACGGCCGCAGATACGGAAGATGCGCCGTTGTTTCCGGAGGTATGGGCCAGGATTGCCCCCTTGGTCGAGGGCCTGCCGATGGTAGCGCACAATGCCCGTTTTGACGAAGGCTGCCTGAAGGCCGTACACAGGGTGTACCGGATGGATTATCCGGATTATGTGTTCTACGATACCCTGGCTGCATCCCGGAAGTACTATGGGCGCCGGCTTCCCAATCACCAGCTGCAGACGGTCGCGGCGGCCTGCGGATTTGACCTCACGCGGCATCATCACGCGCTCTCCGATGCGGAGGCGTGCGCGGCAATCGCGGTGAAACTGCTGTGAGGGATCAGTACGTGAAGGCCAGCTCGTCCAGGCCGACATTCGAGTAACCGAACGTCGCAACCAGGGCGAGGTTGTCGGCCATGAACCAGTCGGCATGGCCCGGAGATGGGCTGCCGAAAGCAGGAGCACGGTCGATGCGATCAGCCGGAGTACGAATATCAGATCGAGTGCAGCCTTTCCACGACGGTGGCTTTGTAAACTTCGCCGATGGGGAGGGTCGTGCCGTCTTTGAGGGTGAGGGCCGTCTTGTTTCCCTTCAGAATGAATCCGGTGTTGACGATAAAGGACTTGTGGATGCGCATGAAACGGTCCTGCGGGAGTTCGTCGACGAGTTTTTTCAGGCTGTACAGCACGATGGCGGGGGTGGGGTCGTCCTGCTGATACACTTTGACATAGGCGCCGAAGCCCTCGATGTACAGGATGCCGGACACGGGGATGCGCAGGCGTTCATGATTGGCCTGGAAAGTGATGAACGCCTCTTTGGGGGCTGCTGTCTGCCGGCCGATCTCCTCCTGCAGCCGGTGGATGTGGTCCTGGCTCCGGAGAAACTCGATGAGGAACCTGACGCCCAGGTTGGCCGCGATGAGCAGCAGGCCGATGAGCCAGCGCAGGAACTCGGGATTGGCGGGACGCGGGCCCTCCGGGTGTTCCGGTCCGAAAGGGCCGTCTCCTTCCGGCGGCCGCATGCCGGTTGCCCAGCAGTAATAGCCGAAGGCGGCCAACAGACCGGCGACAAGGACCAGGTAGAGCATCCGCTTTTTCTGCAGGACATCCAGTAGAACCCAGTTGTGGACGGCGAAAAGGAGGAGGTAGGGGAGGATGCGCTGCCATCCTTCCGGGTTGAAAAGCAGGACCCCGAGGATGACGGCGCCCCATGCCGCGGCATAGGCCCATAACTCATATTTTGCGTACTTGTCCATAAACTGTTGCCTGCAAAGATAAGAAAAGATGCTTTTCCGGCAGCCGTTTTGTTCGAAAAAAATCCCCGTTCGTTCAAAAACAGGCTTCCGGAGGATTTCGGGCAACGGAAATCTCCCATTTTTGTAATAGAGACGTTCTAGAAAAACCTATGCCTTATGAAAAAGTTATTGTATGTATTCTTACCTTTGGCCTTGTGCATCTGGGGTTGCAGCGCCGACCAGATCACCCCTACCGACGAGGCCATCGGCGGCGGGTCCTCCTCCACGGACGATTCGGACGAGGACACGACGCCCAGCGTGACGGGCATCTCCTGGAGTTCCAGTACCTGGACCGTAGTCCTGGGAAATGACGCGTCTAACACCTATCCTACCTTGAACAACCCCGGCGACCAGACCATTACCTATTCTTCCAGCAGCAAGGATGTGGCGACGGTCGACGCCGACGGCACCGTGACCCTGGTGGCCGAAGGAACCACCCTCATCACCGCGACCTCCGCCGCGAAGGGAGACTATGCGGCGGCATCGGCCTCCTATACGCTCCGGGTATCCGGAAGTACCGATACGGGAGCCGGGACCTTTACTTACGTATCGTCCGGAGACACGTCCTCCGCTGACGACATCGCCAATACCACCTTCAACCGGCAGATTGTCATCACTTACACGACCGGCTCCAGCGCTTCCGTGACGGGCGACTATTACGGTTACGTATCCGTGAGCGGGAACGAAGTGACGGTGAACAACATCGGCGATGAGTTCGTGACCTATGTCCTTACGGGAACCGCCAGCAACGGCTTTTTCAAACTCTACAGCGAGAAAAAGCAGGCCATCCACCTGAAAGGCCTCAGCCTTACGAATCCCTCCGGGGCCGCCATCAACAACCAGAGCGGCAAGCGTACCTTCCTGTATATAGAGGGTACCAACACCCTGTCCGACGGTTCATCGGCCGCCTATTCTGCCACCGGCGAGGAGGATATGAAGGCCGTCCTGTTCTCGGAAGGCCAGCTGGTGCTGAGCGGCAGCGGATCGCTTACCGTCAACGCCAACAACAAGCAGGGAAAGTCCGGCATCGTCTCTGACGACTATGTCCGCCTGATGGGCAGCCCGACCGTGAAAGTGACCGCCGGCAGCAGCGCCGGGCACGGTGTCCGCGGAAAAGAGTATGTCCGGATTTCTGACGGAACGCTTTCCGTGAGCACGGCGGCCGCAAAGAAGAAAGGCATCGGCTCGGACGACTATGTGCTCGTGGAAGGCGGCAACACCACCGTCACCGTCAGCGGCGGCACCGCCTACGACGACGATGACGCGGAGTACAAGGGATCGGCCGGCATCAAGGCCGACAATTACTTCGGCATGACCGGCGGCACGCTCACCATCACCAATACCGGCGCCGGCGGAAAAGGCATCCGCGCCGGAAGCTACGACTACGATGCGACCACCCATGCCGTCGCCGACAGCTATATCAGCGGCGGCACCCTGAAGATCACCACCAGCGGCAGCGAGTCCAACGGGGAGTCCTCGAAGGGAATCAAGATTGGCTGGGTGACCAAAAACGGCAGCGGCGACCATGCCCAGGTCACCGGGTATGCCGGAAACCTCCTGGTCAGCGGCGGCTCCACCGTCGTGAATGTCTCCCGGAGCGAAGGCCTTGAGGTAAAGGGGAACCTGACCGTTACCGGCGGGTCGCTCTACGTCACCTCCTCCGGCGACGATGCCATCAACTCCCAGGCCGAAATGAACATCTCCGGCGGCTATGTCTATGCCTTCTCGTCGGCCAATGACGCCATGGACGCCAATCACGACCTGAAGCTGTCCGGCGGCTATGTGTTCGCCGTGACGACGGCCGGCGGACCCGAGGTGGCCGTCGATGCCAATACGGAAAGCGGTTATAAACTCTATATCAACAGCGGCGCCACCGTGGTGGCGTACGGCGGCCTGGAGAACGGATATTCTGCCTCACAGACAGTTTACAGCATGAGCGGGACGGCCGGTTCCTGGAACGCGCTCTATGACGGAAGTGCATTCATCGCCGCTTTCAAGGCCCCGTCCGGAGCATCCAGTTTTGCGGTCAGCGCCCCGTCCCTGTCATCAGGCTACAAAGGCGTCAGCGTGGGCGGAACCACGTATTGTAACGGCGTGTGGGCCACATCCGGCATTTCCGGCGGGACGTCCGTATCCCTGTCGGCTTACAGAGGCGGGACCGGTCCTGGCGGCGGCGGGAGGCCAGGCGGTGGAAGACCTTAAAATGGAATGCTTATGAAAAAGACAATCATTGCCCTGATTACCCTTCTTCTGGCGCCCGTCCTTTCCGGATGGGCCCAGGACGGGAAGGGGGAGGCACAGCCTTTCAACAAGAAGAACCTTGTGGTCAAAGAGTGGAACACCAGCGGGAAATCCACGTCCCGGACCCTGGATCACGTAACCGTCTATTCTTCGGAAGGAAAGAAGATAGAAGAGACCGAGTATGACAGCGCCGGCCACCAGAAATGGCGCAAGCGCTTCGAGTGGGGAGAAAACGGGAAAGTGAGTCGCGAATTGGTATACGACGAGCACAACCGCCTGGTGAACTATAAGAAATTCGAATACAACGAATTCGGCAAAAAGAAAATCCAGTACACCTACAATCCGAAAGGGAAACTGGTGGGAACCAAAGTCTACGAATACGTAACGCAGGATGCCTGAACTGCTGCATATCCTATCGGCTCTTGCGCCCATTACCCTCGGGGAGATGGACGGGGTCAAGCTGATGAACCGTGTGGACACCAAGTACCTCACCCGGACAGACGTGCTGGAGAAGGTGCTGGAAGACGCCCGGGCGGCAGGCTACCGTGTATTGGAGGCCGACGGCATCCGCCTGAGCCCCTACAACAGCATCTATTATGACACGCCTTCCCTGAAGATGTTCCTGGACCACCACAACCGCCGCCTGGTCCGCCAGAAAGTCCGGACCCGCATGTATGTGGCCTCCGGGGAGTGTTTCTTGGAGATCAAACGGAAAAACAACCACGGTCGCACGAAGAAAAAACGCACGCGGATCCCTTCGCAGCTGCTGGCCGGTTTTTCCGCAGATCAGGCGGCAGTGCAGTACCTGGAAAAACATTCGGCCTTTTCCGCGGAAGATCTGTCCCCGGTGCTTTCCACCGCCTTCAGTCGCATAACGCTGGTGAACCCGGCCGGAACTGAACGCATCACCGTAGATACCGACCTGGTCTTTACGAACTTCCGGACGGGAAAGAAGGCTTCCCTTCAGGATGCCGTCATCATCGAACTCAAGCAGGACGGCCATGCCGCCTCGCAGATGAAGGGAATCCTGCTGAAAAACCGGGTCAAGCCGGTCCGCGTGAGCAAATACTGCATCGCGGAAACGCTGACCGACCCGTCGGTGAAGCACAACCGCTTCAAGAAAAAAGTGCGGATCCTGGAAAAGACAATTGACAAAAAAATACAAGTGATATGATTTCGACACAAGATTTCGGCGACTATAACCTGGCCGATGAAAACCTCCTGGACGGTGTCCAGACCATCACGGATGCCATGATGACCACCTCCCAGTCCCTGACTGAACTGGCCATCCGTTTTCTCCTGAACCTGCTGGTCTCATGGATTCTGGTCCAGTTCTTCTATTATCGGAAGAGCCGGCGCCGCGACTATTATTTTACCTTCATGGTCTTTTCGTCGGCCATGCTCCTGCTCCTGTATGTGATGGGGAGCGTGGAAGTGGGCGTAGGACTCACCCTGGGCCTGTTTGCCATCTTCGGCATCATCCGCTACCGTACGGAGACCGTGCCCATCCGGGAGATGACTTATCTGTTCGTGATTATCGCCCTGTCGGCCGTGAATGGCCTGGCTCCGGTGTACAAGCTGATGGAGGCGTCGTCGGTCCATCCGCACTATGCGCTCTCGGGCGGAGCGGTGGCCATCCTGGCGCTATCGAACGCACTGGTCCTTGCCCTGATCTGGGTGCTGGAGAGTGAGAGGCTCCTGAAGCATACGTCGGCCAAACTGGTCCTGTACGACCGGATCGACCTCATCGTCCCCGAAAAGCGGGCGGAGCTGGTGGAGGACCTCGAAAAGCGCATCGGCGTCAAGGTCGAGAACCTGGAAGTCGGCCATGTGGACTTTCTGCGGGATGCCGCCTTCATCAAGGTGTTCTACACGCTGGAAAAGGGCCAGAGCGGCTCCATTGACACCCTTACCAAAACCAAAGACTTTATAGAACAATAAGCGATGAAAACAATCCGATACTGCCTTGCCGCCCTGCTTGTGGCCCTTCCGGCGGCCGTTTTTGCCCAGGGCACGACCAATGAACTGGAGACGGACTCCGGCGCCCGCCTGAGCGTGGGCGTGGAGAAGAAGCTCATGAAAGGCCTTCATCTGGAGGCCGGGGGAGAGGTCCGTCTGAGCGACAATTTCTCCACTTTGGGCCGCTACCAGGCCGAACTGGGAATCTCCTACAAGGTGAGCCCGCTGCTGAAAGTGGGCGCCGGCTACATTTTCATCCAGAAGAAGAATTCCGAAAACGTCTGGAAACCCCGCCACCGGTTCTACGCCGACGCCATGCTGTCGCTGCGCTCCGGGTACTGGCGCTTCTCCCTGAAAGAAAGGCTCCAGCTCACTCACCGCACCGTGGGGAACGCTTTTCAGAACACGCCCAACAGCCTGGCCCTGAAAAGCCGTCTGAAGGTGTCCTACAAAGGTTTTGCGGACGTTACGCCCTATGCTTACCTGGAGCTCAGGAATGTCTTCAACGACCCCGCCTGCTCCGCAACCTGGAGTACCGTTTCCCAGAGCTATTCCGACTACTCCTTCCTGGGTTACAAGGATGCCTATCTGAACCGTTTCCGCGGTTCGCTGGGCGCCGAGTGGAAACTGACCCGCCAGCACGCCCTTGACATATACCTTCTGGCCGATTACTGCTATGACAAGGAAATCGACACCAACGCCGAAGGGACTAAACTCAAATCCATCACCTACACGCCGGCCTTCAATGTGAGCCTGGGCATCGGATACAAGTTCTGTTTTTAGTTTTTCTTTTTTCTGATTAACTTTGCGGATGAAATCCCGCAAACTATGAAGGAAGACGCTTCTTATTTCCAGGACCTGTGGCATCGCCTGGCGGAAAAACTGAAAGAGTCCCTGCTGTCCGTACTCCCGGTCAGCGCGCTCGTGCTTATCCTGTCGGCCACTCCATGGGTCACCATCTCCTCCCGTGAGCTGGGTGTCTTCCTGCTGGCGGCAGGGATGCTGGTAGTCGGCATTGGCCTGTTCAGTCTGGGTGCAGACCTGGCCATGACCCCTATGGGCCAGTACATCGGCGAGGGACTTACCCGGTCAAAAAAGCTGGGCCTGCTGCTGTCGGTGGCTTTTGTGATGGGACTTCTGATCACTGTGGCGGAACCGGACCTGTCGGTGCTGGCCAGCCAGGTGAGCGCCGTCATGAACGGAACGGTCCTGATCTTTACCGTCGGCCTGGGAGTGGGGATCATGCTTCTGGTGGGCGTCGCGAAGATTATCTTCCATGCGGACCTCACCAACATCCTCATCTACTGTTACATGGTGCTGTTCTGCCTGGCCGCCCTCCTGATGGACAACGACGATTCCTGGCCCCTGCTGGCCATGTGCTTCGACTCCGGTGGCGTCACGACCGGCCCCATCACGGTGCCTTTTATCATGGCCCTCGGCGTGGGCATTGCCCTGACGGTAGGCGGACGGAATGCCAGTGAAAACAGTTTCGGCCTCATTGCCCTGTGCTCGGTGGGCCCGGTGGCGGCCGTCCTCATCCTGTCCATGCTCTCCAGCGGTACCCTGGACTACCACGTCCCGGACTATTCCATGGACGCCATCCTCGCGGAGGGTATTGACAGTGTCCTGGGCACTACGATGGTGGACGTGGCCAAGTCCCTGGTGCTGATCGTCGTCTTTTTCTTTGGCCTGCAGTTCGCCGTCCTGAAACTTCCCAAGACCAAGATCATCCAGATCATCTTCGGCATCGTGTATGCCTTTGTCGGCCTCGTGATTTTTCTGGCCGCCGTGGAGATGGCCTTCATGCCGATGGGGTACAAGATCGGCCAGGAACTGTCCCAGACGCATCCGCTGCTCATTATCGGCTTCGCTTTCATCATCGGCATGGTGGTGGTGCTGGCGGAACCGGCGGTCCATGTCCTGAACCAGCAGGTTCACGAGGTTACGGGCGGGGAAGTGAGCCGCACCCAGATGATGGCGGCCCTTTCGATCGGCGTGGGCGTTTCGATCGGCCTTTCGGTCATCCGTGTCTATTACGGCTTCTCGCTGCTATATTACCTGATTCCCGGGTATGCGCTGTCGCTGGGCCTTTCCTTCGTGGTGCCCCGGCTGTATACCGCCATTGCGTTCGACTCCGGCGGCGTAGCCAGCGGTCCGCTCACCTCCAGCTTTATCCTGCCCATGGTGATCGGCGCCTGCGTGGCCATGCAGGGGGAAAGCAATGTCATGGAGCTGGCTTTCGGCGTGGTGGCCATGGTGGCCATGACTCCGCTGATTACCATCCAGTGCCTGGGCTTCAAGTCCGTAGTGGCCGTGCGCCGGCGCCGCAACAAGGCATTCCGCCGCATCCTGGCCGCAGAAGAAGATCCCATCATTTATTTCGAATAATATGTCCCAAGACAAAAACATAGCACCCATGAAGCTGGAAGTGGTGGTGGCCATCGTCCATTCGGAAAAGACGGCCTATTACTCCAGTCTCATCCAGGCCCGCCAGGTGAATTTCCAATTCCAGATGCCGGTCAAGGGAACCACCCATACCATCCTGAATTACCTGGGTCTTCCGGACCGTCCCAAGAACCTTGTCTCAGGCGTTGTCCGGGCCGACGAGGCGGAAGAACTCATGGATGTCCTGAAAGAGAATTTTCAAAAAGGCAAGGACTACAAGGGCGTGGCCTTCACCATTCCCTTCAGCAGCATGATCGGCGTGCTGCCCTATGGTTTTTTAAGTAACGAAAAAAGAGTGATGGAGGAAGCATAACATGGCGCAAGAGAACAAACACGAACTCATCGTTTGCATTGTCAATTCCGGTTATTCGGAGAATGTGATGGCGGCGGCCCGTTCGGCGGGCGCCCGGGGCGGCAGCATCCTCAGGGGCCGCGGTTCCGCCAACCCCGAGGCCGAGGAATTCTTCAACATCGCCATCCAGCCCGACAAGGAGGTGGTGCTGGTCCTGGTGCCGGCCGATATCAAGGACGAGGTGATGAAAGCCATCTACAAGAACGCCGGCTTGTCTACCGAAGGAGTGGGCATCGTGTTCTCGCTTCCCGTCAGCAGAACAGTCCTGTAGGGAAGAGAAAGACAAGAAAAACGGCAACCCGCTCTGCAGGCTGCCGTTTTTTGTACCTTTTGTCCGAAGATGTTTATTTCTTGCGGCTCTTGTATCTCTGATAGAACATATCCACACGACCGGCGGTGTCCACCAGCTTCACCTTGCCCGTATAGAAGGGGTGGGAAGTGTTGGAAATTTCCAGCTTCACCAGGGGGTATTCTACGCCTTCCACCTCAAGGGTTTCTTTGGAAGGGGCGCAGCTACGGGTGACGAAGACAGTGTCATTGGACATATCCTTGAAAGCTACAAGACGGTAGGTTTCGGGATGAATTCCTTTCTTCATTTTACGTAAAATCTAAAATTGTTAACAATTTGGGACCGCAAAGATAGTGAATTCCTTTCAGACTTCCAAATTATTTCATCCGATAGGGCTGATCTTCGTACAGGAGATAGCGTTTGGCCTTTCGGATCCATTTCTGTTCTTCCACTTTTACGTGCTCCTGCACGACGTCAAAGCCGATTTCTTCCTTCAGGTAGGCTTCCAGGACCGGGTCGGAGAGTTTGGTCCAGAAGGCGGGCTGGAACTCGAAGGCGGAGTAGTGCTCGCGGAACCAGCGCATCAGGTGCAGGGTGTGCAGCAGGCTGTGATAGGGCTCTCCGGGCACCAGCATGATCTGGAATCCGAAGCAGCGTTCCCCCTGGTACCGGCCGGCAGCCGGGGTGAAGGAGCAGGGGCGGAGGAGCGCTCCGTGGGCCTGCGGCAGGTCTTCCGGGTGCAGCGGCTTCACAAACGGCGCGCCGATGTACTCGTACGGCCGGGCGGTGCCGATACCGGGCGTGATGGTGGTGTTGTTCCAGAGTCCGCCGCCGCTGTACAGGTACGAACTGAACAGGCCGGGGATGTCGGACGCCGGCGCGATGGTCCAGGGCATCAGCTGCCGGACGGCGTCCGTGGCCATGGCCGATATGACGTGGATGGGAAATCTGGCGCCGATCTCCGCCGCATACAGGTTCACCAGCTCTCCCAGCGTAAGGCCGTGCCGATGGGCGACTTTCGGGACGTACATCTCGCCCGCGACGGCGGGTATGGTGCCTTCCACCACGCGGCCGGACGGGTTGATGTGGTCTACGATATACAGGGAAGGCGCTTCATCGCCCAGGAGCTTGAGCATCTCCATGAGCTGTATCACATCCTTGGTGTAGTTGAACCAGCGCACGCCCACGTCCTGGATCTCCACCACGACGGCGTTCAGCTCGCGGAGCTGGTCGGCCTCGAAGACGATGTGGTTGGTGCCGGGGGTGAGCTCGGCGTCCCTGGGGGTGAAGACCGTCTGGAGATTCCCGCGGGCGGAGAACAGTTCCCACATCCACCGGCCTTTGGCCGTGTCCCAGCAGCTCTGGGTGCAGAAACAACCCACCTTGCCGTAGAGCAGGGCCTTGTCCAGCTGGTCCTCCAGCGGTGTGGTCCGGAACGAGAACATCAGCCGATGATCTTTTTGGCGACAGCAATGACCTCATTGCCAAGGGCTTCCGCAGCTTCGGGGGTGGAGGCTTCGGAATAGATGCGGATGATGGGCTCCGTGTTGGATTTGCGCAGGTGCACCCAGGTCTTGGAGGCTTCGAAGTCAATCTTGACGCCGTCGATGTCGTTGATGTGCTCGGAGGCGTAGATTTTCTTGAGCTCGGACAGGATCTTCTCGATGAGGGCCGGGTCGCTGAGCTGGAGCTTGTTCTTGGCGATATAGTACTGCGGGTAGGTCTTCTTGAGTTCGCTCACTTTCATGCCTTTGTGGGCCAGGTTAGACAGGAACAGGGCCACGCCCACCATGGCGTCACGGCCGGCGTGGAGGGCCGGATAGATGACGCCTCCGTTTCCTTCTCCGCCGATGAGGGCGTCCACCTCGTGCATCTTGGTGGTCACGTTCACTTCGCCCACGGCGGCGGCGTAATACTTGCCGCCATGCTTCTCCGTCACATCGCGGAGGGCGCGGGTGGAGGAGAGGTTGGAGACGGTGGCGATGGGCTTGCCTTCCTTTTGGGCCAGTTCACAGAGGTAGTCGGCCACGGAGACCAGGGTATATTCTTCCACGAAGGGCTCGCCGTTTTCGCTGATGAAGGCGAGCCGGTCCACATCCGGGTCCACGGAGACGCCCAGGTCGGCTTTCTCTTTCTTCACGGTTTCGCACAGGTCCGTGAGGTTGGCGGGCAGCGGTTCAGGATTGTGGGCAAAGTCGCCGGTGGGGTTGCAGTTCAGGCCGATGCACTTGACGCCGAGGCGTTTCAGCAGACGGGGCATGATGATTCCGCCCACGGAGTTGATGGCGTCCACCACTACTGTGAAATGAGCGGCCTTGACGGCTTCCACATCCACGGCCGGGAGGGCCAGGACGGCATCCAGGTGCTTGTCGGTGAAATCTTCTTCCTCAATGGTGCCCAGGGCGTCCACTTCCGCGAAACGGAAGGCTTCGTCGGCCGCTACGTCCAGGACGGCCTGACCTTCTGCGGCGGTGAGGAATTCTCCCTTGTCGTTGAGGAGCTTGAGGGCGTTCCACTGGCGCGGGTTGTGGCTGGCGGTGAGGATGATGCCACCGTCGGCCTGGGCGAACAGGACGGCCATTTCCGTGGTGGGCGTGGAGGCAAAGCCGCATTTGACGACATCGATGCCGCAGCCCACGAGGGTCCCGACGACCAGCTGTTCCACCATGTCGCCGGACAGGCGGGCGTCCTTGCCCACGACAATCTTGTAACGGGAGCCGTTGGGCGCGGGTTTCCGCTGGGGCAGGGTGGCGGCGTATGCGGCCGTGAATTTGACAATGTCTACAGGGGTGAGGGCCTCTCCGGGGGTGCCGCCGATGGTGCCGCGGATGCCGGAAATGGATTTGATGAGTGTCATATAAAGTTAGTTTTATTTCATTTAGTCTTGCAAAGTTATTAATTTTGCGCCCCAATTACAAATGAAACCATGAACGGATTCTGGACCATTCTTATGCTCGTGTTTTCGAACGTATTCATGACGTTCGCCTGGTACGGCCACCTGAAACTGCAGGAGATGAAAATCTCCACCGGCTGGCCGCTCATCCTCATCATCCTCTTCTCCTGGGGCATCGCTTTTTTTGAGTACTGCCTCACGGTGCCGGCCAACCGGATTGGCTTCCAGGGAAACGGCGGACCGTTCAACCTGATGCAGCTGAAGGTGATCCAGGAAGTGATTTCCCTGACCATCTTTACCGTTATCGTCACCTTCCTGTTCAAGGGACAGCCCTTCCAGTGGAATCATCTGGCAGCCTTTTTCTGCCTGGTGATGGCTGTTTTCTTCGTATTTTTGAAATAAAAAATTTGGAGATTCGGATTTTTATCGTACCTTTGCAGTCCTATCCGCTGGGTTCGTATAACGGTTAGTACTCGAGATTCTCAATCTCGCAATAGGAGTTCGATTCTCCTACCCAGTACCAAAAACGCCAGTCTGCTGTCACAGGCTGGCGTTTTTTTCGTATATATGTCCTTAGAAAACCAGTTGGGCCCCCACGCCGTTGGGGGTGGAGCCAAGCTGGACCTGCGGGACCGGACGCTTTCCGTTGTAGGTATGGACGACGCTGTTGAGTTTGTGGCAGTTCACCACGATCAGCGGAATGCCGGCAGCGAGGGCTGCTGTCCCCACCAGCGCGGCGACCGTGCCGCCGGTAATATAGGGTTTCCCCGCGTCGGCCCCTTTCTGCGCCGCCTGCTGGGACGACTCCTGGCCTCCGATGGAGCCCACGACTGCACCTGCGGTTGCCCCGAAGGCGGAAGTGAGAAGGCCCACGAGGGCGACGCTCATGCCGCCGACGGCGACGACGCCACCGCCTATGGTGAGGCCGATACCCGTATTCCGCCAGGCTTTTGCCTTGTCCCATGTCCGGGTATAGTCGGTGCCGTCAATGTCGGACAGAAGGGTCGCCTGCTCTTGGGGAGTGAGCTTCACCCCGTCCAGTTTCAGGTGCGTGCCGGAACGTTTGAGAACGCCGGAGGTGGCGTACTGGGCCTGTGCAGTGAAACAGAGCGCTGCAAAGGCGACAAGGAGAATCCATCTTTTCATCTTGGCTTGCAATTTATTCGTTGCAAACATACGAAAAAAATCAGAAATAATTTGTAAGTTTGTGTGGTTAACCACAATTCCCGCCCCGATGAGACGCGCCCTGACTTTTGTCCTGCTCTTTCTGTCCCTTTTTCTCCTGGAGGCCAGGAAGAAAACTCCCGTGAAAGTATCCTGCATCGGAGACAGCATCACCTATGGCATGAAGCTGGAAAACCGTGAGCGGGAAGCCTATCCCTCCAAACTCCAGCTGATGCTCGGGGACGGGTATGTGGTCGGGAATTTCGGGAAGTCCGGGGCGACGCTCCTGAGGCGCGGCCACCGTCCTTATATGGACCAGGAAGAATTCCGTCGGGCCATGGACTTCGCCGGCGACATCGTAGTCATCCACCTGGGCATCAACGACACCGACCCCCGCGACTGGCCCCTCTATTCGGCCGATTTCGTGGACGACTACCTGGCCCTTATCGACAGTCTCCGCTCCCGCAATCCCAAGGCCGAGTTCTATGTGGCCAGGATGACCCCCATCGGCCATACGCATCCGCGCTTTCTGAGCGGGACCAAGCAGTATCACGGGGAAATCCAGGAAGCCATAAAAGAGGTCGTGGAGCGCTCCGGTGCCCGGTATATCGATTTCTACGAGCCCCTGTACCACTATCCCTGGATGCTCCCGGATGCCGTCCATCCCACTGCCGCAGGGGCTGAATTCCTGGCCCTGGAGGTGTACGGTGCCATCACCGGCGACTGGGGCGGCCTGCAGCTCCCCCAGTGGTACAGTGACAACATGGTTCTCCCGCGCGACAAGGTGTTCACAATCAGCGGAAAGGCCGACGCCGGAGAAAAAGTGACCGTTAAGCTTTCCGGGAAAACCTATACGGCCGTGGCCGGTCCGGACGGCGGATGGGCGGTCCAGGCCGGGCCGTTCCCTGCAGCGCTCTCCGCTTCGCTGTCGGTACGGGCCGGAAAGAAAAAGCTGAACTTCAAAAACGTCGCTTTCGGCGATATCTGGCTCCTCAGCGGCCAGTCCAACATGGAGTTCAGCCTGCAACAGTGCTCCACGGCGGCCGATTCCCTCTCCGCCGCCGATCCTGGCCTCCGCCTGTATGACATGAAGTGCCGCTTTCGCACGGACGACCTTGCCTGGAAGCCGTGGGAAGTAGTGGACGTGCAGTACCTGGATTATTTCCGCCCTGTGCAGTGGATGCAGGCCAGTCCCGCGACGGCGGCGCAGTTCAGCGCCATCGGCTATTATTTCGGGAAAGCCCTCAGGGACAGCCTCCAGGTGCCCGTGGGCCTGATCTGCAATGCCGTAGGCGGCTCCACCGCGGAGTCCTGGGTGGACCGGGAGCTCCTGGAAACCCGCTTCCCGGAAATCCTGTACGACTGGCTGGACAATCCGGAAATCATGGAATGGGCCCGCACCCGTGCGAAAAAGAACCTCTCGGAAGGGGAGGGCACGCGCCATCCGTATGAACCCTGCTACCTGTTCGAGTCGGCCCTGCTGCCGCTGAAAGACTGCCCTGTGACGGGCATCCTGTGGTACCAGGGCGAATCCAATGCCGACAACATCCCCGCCCATGAGCGGCTGTTCCCGCTGGTGGTGGATTCTTTCCGCGGCCTGTTCGGCCCGGTTCCCTTTTACTATGCGCAGCTGTCGGAAATGAACCGACCCGCCTGGCCTGCCTTCCGCGCTTCCCAGGAAAGGCTGCTCCGGAGCCGTTCCAAACTGGGGATGGTGGTGACCAAAGACCTCGGGGAGTGGACGGAAGTCCATTACCGGAACAAGAAACCGGCGGGGGAGCGCTTTGCCGCCCTGGCCCTGAATGACTGTTACGGGAAAGAAGACTTTCCGTCGCACTTCGAGGATGCCACCCTCCGGCTGGACTATGTCTTCTGCGGAGACGCCCGCCGTCAGGACATTTACCTGCGGCAGCTTTTCCGCACCGGGGCCTGGGCCGGGAGGCGTTCCCATCTGCAGGAGCCCCTGCTGAAGGGCAACGGACAGGTCCGCGTCCTGGACCCGGAGAGCGGGGCCTGCCTGTATGCGAACAGTTTCTCCTCCCTCTTCCAGGAATGGACCGTGACCGAGGAAGCTACCCGTGTGCAGAAAGCTTTCGAAAACAGCCTCCAGGTACCCTTCCCGAAACATCCCGTCAACATTGAAATCACCCTGACGGACACCCACGGAAAAGTGTCGGCCCGCATCTGCCATCCCGTGGACCCGGCTGATATCCTCATTCGACCGCTGGAGGACAACGGCTATCCCGTAGAAACGGTCCATGGTGGCGGCAACCTGGCGGAAACCATTGATATCGTGGTGGTTTCGGAAGGTTACACGGAAGCGGAAAAGGCTAAATTCTTTGCCGATGCCCACCGCGCGGCCGGCGCCCTTTTCTCCCATGAGCCTTTCAAGAGCCGCGCCGCTCAGTTCTCGATGCGGGCGGTGTTCGTTCCGTCAGCCAGGAGCGGCGTGAGTGTCCCGCACGGGAAGGACTGGAAGAGGACGGCTTTCTCCAGTCATTTCGACACCTTCTATTCGGCCCGTTACCTGACGACGGGCGCCGTCTGGGAGGTGTGGAACAGCATCGGCACCGTTCCTTCCGAGCATGTGATCGTCCTGGCGAATACGTCCGTCTACGGCGGCGGGGGCATTTACAACAGCATCACCATCATGAACAGCGGTCACCGTACTTTCGTACCGGTGCTAGTGCACGAGTTCGGACATGCCTTCGCCGGCCTTGGAGACGAGTATTACTACGATGACCAGTTCGACACCCAGTATCCCTCCGACACCGAGCCTTGGGAACCCAATCTCACCACCCTCAGGAACTTCAGCGCCAAATGGGGCGACCTGATCGACCTGGGTCAGGCCGGCCTGTACGAAGGCGGCGGCTACCAGTCCAAGGGCGTATACCGGCCGGCACCGGACTGCCGCATGAAGACCAACGAGTGTGACCGCTTCTGCCCCGTATGCGAGCGCGCCATCCTGCAAATGATTGATTATTATACCAAATAACGCACTTATGGAAAAGATTATCGGCCTTATCGACGCTCCGTTCACTCCGATGAAACCCAACGGGGACATTAACCTGGAGCCCATTCCGGCCTATGCCGCCATGCTGGCGAAAAACGGCCTCAAGGGCGTGTTTATCAACGGTTCCTCCGGTGAGGGGTACATGCTTACCACCCAGGAGCGCAAAGCCCTGGCGGAGGCTTGGGTGAAAGCGGTGCCCGCCGGCTTCAAGGTGATCGTGCACGTGGGAAGCTGCTGCCTCCGTGAAAGCGAGGAACTGGCCCGCCACGCTGCGGGGCTGGGCGTATGGGGCATCGGCGCCATGGCTCCGCCGTTCCCGAAGATCGGCCGTATCGAGGAGCTGGTAAAGTACTGCGAGACCATTGCCGCCGCTGCGCCGGAGCTCCCGTTCTATTTCTACCACATCCCGGCCTTCAACGGGTGCTTCCTGCCCATGCTGGATTTCCTGAAGGCCGTCGACGGCCGCATTCCCAACTTCGCCGGAATCAAGTACACGTTCGAAAGCCTGTACGAGTATAATCAGTGCCGCCTGTACAAGGACGGCAAGTTCGATATGCTGCACGGTCAGGACGAGACCTACCTCCCGTCCCTGGCCCAGGGCGGCGCCCAAGGCGGAATCTGCGGCACCACCAACTACAACGGCCGCGTGCAGGTGGCCATCGGCAAGGCCTGGGCGGAAGGAGACCTGGAAAAGGCCCGCGAGCTGCAGGATTTCTCCCAGGCGGTGATCAATGTCATCTGCAACTTCCGCGGCAACATCGTGGGCGGCAAGCGCATCATGAAACTCATCGGCCTGGATCTGGGGCCCAACCGCGTCCCTTGGCGCAACCTGACCGGCGAGGAAGAACTGCAGCTGAAGGCCCAGCTGGACCAGATCGGCTTCTTCTCGCGTTGCAATGTCCTTTAAACCAAGCATAATTGCGCTCGCCGCCCTGGTGGCGGCTGCCTGTTCAGAACCTATGAAGCAGCTGCAAGTTACGCTTCTGCCGTCCATTCCGGATGCGGCTTATGCAAAGGGTGTATCGGCCCCTTTCTGCGGCTTTGCCGGAGAAACGCTTGTTATGGCCGGCGGGGC
>OCVV011322494.1_pt1 | contig 17490 bp, 8 predicted proteins | sample 1539721 | NCBI WGS metagenome assembly OCVV01 (sample SAMN02144230, study PRJEB22623) | gut metagenome | biome: sheep rumen | host: Ovis aries | place: New Zealand | reverse complement strand
GCAAAAATTGTTGCTATTGCCCGCCGCAAGGAACTGATTGATTCTGTTGCTAAAGAAATTGCTGATACCTACAAGGTTGAAGCTATTGGCATTCAGTGCGACATCACAGATACAAATCGTGTAAACGAAGTTGTAGATGAGATTCTTGCAAAGTTTGGCCGCATCGATATTCTTATCAACAATGCGGGAACTGGTGCTGTTGCTCCTGCTGAGGATATTACAGATGATCAGTTCTACAACGAAATCAATATCGATATGTTCGGTTCTTTCCGCATGGCCCGCGCTATTGCAAAGAAGGCTATGATTCCTGCAAAGTACGGCCGCATCATCAACATTGCTTCTATGTATGGTCTGGTTGGAAACAAGGTTGCTCCATGTTCACCATATCACGCAGCAAAGGGCGGAGTTGTAAATATGACTCGCGGTCTTGCAAGTGAATGGGGAAAATATGGCATTAACGTAAATGCAATCTGCCCTGGTTATTTCTACAGCCCACTTACAAAGGAAACTCTGGATTCAGATTTCTTCCAGCAGAATGCTCAGACTATGATTCCTCTCAGCCGCTATGGTAATGAGGGTGAGCTCGATACTGCAGCTCTCTTCCTTTCAAGTCCTGCTTCAAGCTATGTAACTGGTGTAATCCTTCCAGTTGATGGTGGTTATACTGCGATGTAGGCTAAAGGAGGGGAAAGCCTTCCCCTGCGCCCGCAGTTCCTTGCGGGCTACCCTTTCTAACGGGGGTTGCACCCCCTGCCTAAAATCGATGAGCCTAAAAATTGCATTGCAATTTTTAGGCTCATCGAAATAATGGCTCGAAACAACTGGTTGTTTCGTAACGCCCCTGCCTAATTATTTTCCGTCTTAGGCAATTTCCTGAAAAACCAGATCATATACGGTATTGCAGTAAAGGTACTGAACAAATCTGCAACAGCCTGACTTATTTCCACTCCAAACAATCCGAACAAACGCGGCAAAATTAAAATTGCCGGAATAAAATAAACGCCCTGTCTGTTCATAGAAAGGAAGGTTGCAGCCTTTATGTGGCGGGTAGACTGCATGAGCATGTTAGTTCCAACTATCAATGCGTGGAGCGGTAAGAAGGCTGCCTGCCATCTTAAGGCAACACTACCAACGGCAATTACTTCCGGATCATTTCTGAAAGCCGCAATAATCTGTGGCGCAAAAATAACGGCGGTGGCGGCAAAAAACGACATAACAGCAGCGCCACTGCATACCAAGAAGATGTAAGCTTTCTTAACACGATCGTATCTCTTTGCACCGTAATTATATCCGCTTACCGGACTAAAGCCCTGGCCAATTCCAATCATCATGCTGGCAATGAACATTATGATTTTTCCTACAATAGACATTGCCGCAATTGCAGAAACTCCAAAGAGGGCGGCGTTGCGGTTGAGCATAATGGAAGCGATGCTTGCAAGTCCCTGGCGTGCAAGAGATGGAAGCCCGGTTGTGGTGACCTTGCCAAGCACGTGTAAGTCTTTAGAAACATTTTTTATGCTGATGTGGCAGATGGATTTTCGTCTCAGGTAAAATGAAAAGAGCAGCCAGAAGCTGGTAAACTGAGTGAGCAAAGTACAGAGGGCAGCTCCCTTAATTCCAAGACCAAAGCCTTTTAGTATCAGGCTGCCACCAAAAATGGGCAGTTCACTGAAAATAAAAAAGGGATCCAGAATCATATTCAGAATGCCACCGGTGGTCAGAGCAATCATACTAAAGAAAGCCTTGCCTTCGGCGCGTAAATCGTTATTCAAAACAAAAGAGGCACACATAAAAGGCGCGCCCCAGAAAATGAAGTTGGCATAGTCTCTTGCAAAAGGCAGTACCGCATCATCAGCTCCAACAAAGCCAAGAAGTGTAGGAGCAAAAAGATTTCCAAAAATGGTAATCAGAAGTCCTACGGTCAGGGCTGCAAAAAATGCGGTTGAACTAATTATAGAGGCTTCTTCATTACGTTTCTGTCCGAGTCTTATAGACACAAGACTTCCCGAACCCATTCCCAGCGTAAAGCCGCAGGCCTGGATAATGGACATAATAGGAAAAACAATTCCAACCGCCGCGCTCGCTTCTGTTCCCAGCTGCGAAACAAAAAAAGTGTCCGCCATATTATAGAGCGAGGTCACCAGCATAGAAATAATTGTGGGAATTGCAAGCTTAGTTATAAGCTTAGACACCGGAGTGTTTACCATCTTGTTGTACTGTTCGTCTGCGTTCTTTTCCATATTTTTATTTTAATTCGAATGCAGGGCTTGTTCAATGTATTTTGGCGGTCCCGCCTGCGGTCGGCAAGGGGCTCCCAGCGCTCCGCATTTTACGGAAACATACAATAAACATCCATTAAATTTCTATTTACTAACATTAGTTAATGGTTTAATATAATTAAGTAAAACGTTTTACTAAAAAATTATAGCCTTTATGGCTTTTTTGAAGGGGTTTATAAATATGAAATCACACAAGCTTGTTCTTTCTGATAAAACAGCACATGAAATTTCTCCGGACATGGTTGGTCTCTTTTTTGAAGATATCAACTTTGCAGCAGATGGTGGTTTGTATGCTGAAATGATAGAAAACCGTTCTTTTGAGGCTGTAAAAAGCAAGGGTGAAAGTCATAATTACGTTTTGCGAGAAGATAATCTATATGTCTGGAGTGCATGTCCGGCTAACGGTGAAAGCGGGGCGGGGGATGTTGAGAAGTCGGGAAATGAAGATGCTCTTGAAATCTCCTGCAATGAGCCGGTAAGTCAGAATAATCCTCATTATCTGCGTTTTACTGCCCGAAAGGATGGTGACGGTTTTAAGAACAAGGCCTACGATGGAATCTCCCTTAAAAAAGGTCTTAAATACAAAATCTCTTTTTATGTCCGCGAAGTCAAATATCCTGAAGGAAAAATTACAGTCAGCATAAAAAAAGAAGGCAAGCTTTACGGTCAGACAGAAATCAATTTTAATAATTCAAAAAACCGCCCTGCAGAATGGATGGATACAATCCGCGTTACCTGCGACACTCTCGACTGGCAGCATTACGAAGGCCAGCTTACCGCGCTCGACAACATAAGTGGTGCAGACTTTATCATCTCTCTTACTCGCGCAGGCTGCCTTGAGTTCGACCTTATTTCCATGATTCCAGAAGATGCAGTTGCAGGCATTTTCCGCAAAGATTTATTCCAGGCCCTCGCCAACATTGGCCCTGGCTTCTTACGCTTTCCTGGCGGCTGTATCGTAGAAGGCACAAGCATTATGCGCCGCTACCAGTGGAAAAATACAGTAGGCCCTCTCAAGGACAGAAAAATAAATACAAACCTCTGGGCTCTCCAGGGTGGAAACGTAACTTCCGCCTGGGAAACTCCAGACTGCCATTATATGCAGAGCTATGGAATTGGTTTTTACGAGTACTTCCTGCTTTGCGAGCTTTTATCATCTGAAAAACGCCGCTGTAAGCCGCTGCCTGTTTTGAACATTGGTGTTGCCTGCCAGTTCCGTTCGTATGAAACAGTTCCTGTTGATACAGAAGAGTTCCAGAAGTATGTTCAGGATGCACTTGATTTAATTGAATTTGCAAACGGGCCTGTAACAAGTAAATGGGGTGGCCTGCGTGCAGCAATGGGTCATCCTGAAAGTTTTAATCTAGAAATGATTGCCATTGGAAACGAGCAATGGGAAAGCGGTTGTGTAGACTTGGCTCCTCGTTATATCGCTTTTGAAAAAGCAATTCACCAGCAGTATCCTGAAATTAAATGTCTTGGAACTGCGGGTCCATTTGTTGGAAACGATTTCCATAAGAATGCCTGGGATTTCTACCGTATCACCGGTAAGAAAAACAAGGCTTTCTCTTACGCTGTAGATGAGCACTATTATGTTGCTCCAGAGTGGCTTTATGATAATGTTGCTTTTTATGATGATTACCCTCGTGATCTTTTTGTTTTTGCGGGTGAGTATGCCGCCCACGATGAAAATCTTTCAAACTCAATTGATGGAGCTGTTGCCGAGGCTGCAATGATGACTGGTATGGAACGAAATGGAGATGTGGTCAGACTTGCTTCTTATGCGCCGCTTTTCAATAGAATTGGTCATTCCCAGTGGACACCGGATATGATCTGGTTTGATGCTGATAAGGTTGTTCTCACTCCAAGCTACTATGTTCAGAAAATGTTTGCAGACTACGCAGGATGCGAGGCTCTTGAACTTGCTGGTCAGGAAAAGGCATTGCGCGAAAGCAAGCTTTATCTTTCTGTTGTAAAAGATTCTTCTGGTGCAAAAATCCTTAAGATTGCAAATGGCTCGGAAGAAGAACAAAGCATTACTCTTACAAATGAAGATGGTTCAGCACTGGCCGGAAATGCAGAAATTGCCCGGCTTGCAGCGGCAAGTGGAAAAGCTAAAGTGGTTGTGGCTACAGATGCAATTGGAACTACAGGCGGCACAAAGGGCGTGTCTCCAGACTTTATGTCCAATCTTGAAGTTTGCGAGAAGCGTGGACCAGAAGCAGTCAGCTTTACAGTTTCAAAAGAAAACATCAATGGCGAAATCACAATTCCGGCAAAAAGCTTTGTGGTTGTAAAACTCTAGAGAATAGATGGTTTATCTGCTATCTTGAAATTTCAAGGGCTTTTCACTATTGTCTTTAGTATGCTTAAAGCAAAATCTTCTTATGACCGCGATTTAACTCGCGGTCCTCTTTTTAAAGGAATTCTTTTTTACAGCATACCTCTGATTTTTTCTAACTTACTTCAGGTGCTCTTTAATATTGCAGACATTGCGGTGGTTGGTCGTTTTGCGGGCTCTCTTGCATTGGGTTCAGTAGGCTCAACATCTCAGTTGCTTTTTTTGTTTACCGGACTTTTGATGGGGCTTGGTGGCGGCGTAAACGTCATAGTTGCTTTTTACATTGGTTCTAAATCTAAAAAGGATCTGGATCAGGCACTTCATTCTTCTTTTATAGTTTCCATGATTGTGGGTGTGGTGCTGCTCGTTGGAGGCTATCTTCTTGCCCGCCCGGTATTGGCACTTATCAAAACCAAGCCCGAGCTCCTGGATGATGCTGTAGTTTATTTTAAAATTTATATGCTGGGAATGCCGGGCGTTGCTCTCTATAATTATGGAAACGCAGTTCTCAGCGCAGCTGGCGACACAAAGCGTCCTCTTTACTACCTTTCGTTAGCTGGCGTTATTAACATCATCTTAAATCTTTTCTTTGTAATTGTCTGCCATCTTTCTTGTGCAGGGGTTGCCATTGCCTCTGTAATTTCTCAGTACGTTTCTGCCATCCTTGTAATGATTCCACTAATTCGTGGCCGCGACCTTGGTGACATAAAATTTTCTTTTCGCCGCCTTCAGCTTCATCGGGAAAAAACTATCCGCATACTAAAGATTGGAATTCCAGCTGGCATGCAAAACGCAATCTTTGCCATTGCTAATACATTCATTCAGGTTGGCGTAAATTCATTTGATGCTACAATGGTTGCAGGAACCGCTGCCGGCTCAAATCTGGATAATATAATTTACAGCGCAATGAATGCTTTTTACATAGCCTGTGCCACCTTCATCGGGCAGAACTACGGAGCTGGCAAAAAGGATCGCATACTCCACAGTATGTTGATTTCAAACCTCTACGCATTTTTGCTGGGAGCGGGACTCAGCACCACTATGTACATTTTCGGCCCACAGTGCCTTTCCCTTTTTACCAGTGACCCTGCTGTAATAGAAGCCGGAATGCTGCGTTTTTCAATTATGTGGTTCTCATATCCCGTAGCAACTTTTATGGACAACACCATTGCAGCAAATCGTGGGCTCGGTAAAACCTCAGTTCCAACTATCATCGTTTTGCTAGGTTCCTGCCTCTTCCGCATTATCTGGGTCTACACAATTTTTGCCTGGTTTGGCACAATCCAATCTTTATTTTTACTCTATATTTTCTCCTGGGCAATCACCGCTCTTGCCGAAATCATTTATTTTATTCGAGAATATAGAAAGATTTAGTTTTGGCGTGATTAGGGCGTTCCCCTTCGGGTCGCTATGTCCGCAATTCGCTACGCTCACCGTCTTCAGTCAGTCGCCGGCCGGCTCCTTCCCTGCGGTCGGCTGCTTCGCAGTTGCTCCCAGCGCTAACGCAATCTCATTTTCCGACTAATTGCCCAAATATTGGATGTTAGTAGGAAAGAAATTTCACTGTATGCAAAATATTCCAACTAAAGGTGTGTTTCTGGCAATTTAGTAGGATGCAATTGCAAGTCTGCAATTAACTAGTTCCTACTAAATCAGAAAAATACTCAATTTAGTCGGAAGAAAAACTACTTTTTTGTCCAAATTTCATTAAAAATGATGTAAAAAATAGAGAAAAAGCCAAAATACTCCTACTAAATACGTTATTTTTATCATTTAGTTGGGAAATAGTTCAAATTGTTGTTTTTTGTTTCCGACTAAATGAAGTTTTATTTCAATTTAGTCGGAAAATAACGTGAAAAGCGGCAAACATTGGCCTGTAAATCATCATTTAGGAAGAAAAATTACCTACTTGACATCTCATTCTAATTCATTTACCGTTTTAAATATGTCATTTGATAGAAAAACAAGAATTTTCATAGTTCTCTGTTCATTACTCTCATTCTTCTTAATTACACAAGTTACCGCCCAGACATCGCATCCATCCTTCGAGCCTTTGTTTTCCACAGATGAGGTACTTAACAAAAACACTGGCAGTATGCCATACACTTCCTATACCGCAGACCAGGTTTTTGAAATGGGGCTTTTATTTTCGGAATGTCAGCGGGGCAGCCAGGTCTGGAATAGCAGCTGGCAGAAATTCGAGGCTATAAAAAACGAAGCGACGTCAGACGAAATTATGACTCTCAGTCAGGAAGAACGCGGCCGGGCAATTCTAAAATTACTTTACCGTGACTATCTCAAGACTTACAGTCTGAATCAGACTAAGCTCGACCTGGCTTTGGAAAGTGGCTTATATAATTGTGTCTCATCTGCTGTTCTCTACATGGCCGCTGCAAAGGCTGCTGGTCTGGATGTACGCGGGCAGAGAACAAGCGAACACGCCTTTTGTTCTATTTATGTTCCCGTTTCAAATACTTCAAATTCAAAATCAGTGCAGCTTAAAAAGATAGATGTGGAAACAACAAATCCTTATGGCTTTAATCCCGGAAGTAAGGAAGAAATTGAACATACAGATCAGATAAAAAAATATTATGTGGTTCCCAAAAAATATTATTCAAATCGCAGCGAAGTAAGCGACGGAATATTTACCGGTCTCATAGCAGGGAATCTGACTTCGGAATATATAAAGACTGGAGACTACAATAAAGCTTTGCCACTTGGTGCTACCCGTTGGAATACAATAAAAGCAGAACCTGTAAAGTCAACAGCTTCAGTTCGCTATGAATTTGACATCCTCGCAGCAAACTACGTAAACCTCCTCCCAGACTCCGCGGCTGCTTACTCTTCCACACTAGACTGGTTTTCATCATTTATCGACCGCTGGGGCAGTACCGATTTTCTTCAAAAAAATCTGGATACCTCTTTTATAAATCTGTTAGTCTTATGTAACAGAGAAGGAAATTATCAGCTTGCCTCCACTGCTTATGAAAAATACAAAGGGAAAATCACAACCTCGCAGCTTACAAAGGCAGACGAGATAATCACTGATATAATAATCCTGACAACGACCGACGGACTCAGTTTTGAAAATAAGATAGCTGAAACTAACAAACTTATTACTTCAGAAGACTTGTCTTCACCAGCCAGGCAGAATCGTGCTCAACTCCATCTGGAAAGTTTTTGGCTGGAATATCTTAACGAAAATATGAATTCACGAGCTTATGAGTTAGGTTATACTAACGCAACACAGGCTTTAAATCAGCTGCCTAAAAGCACTAAAATCAAGGCAATGCAAAATGCCTTTTACAATAACTCAATTGCAATGATTCATAACAACTTTGCCCGACTTGCCAACTCAGGTAACTTTGAGGAAGCCCAAGCTGTGCTAGAAAGTGGACTCGAAAAATTTCCAAATGACAGAACTCTCAAAAAAGACCTGGCAGATTTGCTCAAAGTGCGGAAGCAGCTACTTCAATCGCAATAAACCGAAATAAATAGTAACATACCGAAAAATCTAAGACTTTACGGCTGGAAAAAAGGGTGAGACCATTAATATGATTTAATCCTTTATGTTTTTTCGGAGGGGACATAGATTAAATTAAAAAATCCCTTTAGAAAAAACGGAGGTTTTTTCATGAAAAAAGTAAGAACTGCCATATGTGCAGGTATTACAGCCTTGGCCTTAAGTTTCAGCGGGTGCTCTAACTTAATCTACGAAGATTCTGGTATAAATCCAACTTTTACATCACGAAGCGTTTCAGTTAGTGGGGAGCTTTCTGTTGATTCATCAATTGTAACTCCATTTGGACTTGTTGCAGACCTAAGTCAGGATAATCTTATTCGCCTTACCTGGGGCTGTCCATCTGTTATGCCAGATAAATGGTATATCTATCTTGATGGAAATAAAGTTGACGAAACATCAATCTTGAAGCAGGTTGAAGTAGAATCATATTCAGGAAATCATGTAATTGCGGTTGCTGCCGTAAAGAACGGAAGACGTTCAGAAGCAGAAGGGATTGAAGTAAATGTAAAAGGCATTCCTGCTCCAATTGAAAATGGCTCGGGTCTTGTATCAGGTGCAACATATAAAATTCTTGCAAAGTGTTCAGGAAAAGCACTGGACAATGATAATTGGGAAACAACCCCAGGTGCAAATGTTCATCAGTGGGGCTATGGCGACAATCAGGCAAATCAGCAGTGGATTTTACGCCAGAATTCTGATGGCAGCTGGAAAATCATAAATCTCTATTCAAAGCTTGCTCTCGATGCTGCTAACTGGGGTACAACTGACGGAACAAATGTTTTGCAGTGGACAGACCTTAACAACAGAAATCAGGACTGGTTTATCACAAAAGAAGGTTCTTACTACAAAATCATAAATGCTTATTCGGGACTTGCTCTTGATGTTAGTGCTGCCTCACAAGAGGATGGTGCTAATGTTCAGACTTGGACCTGGAATGGCACAGACGCTCAGCTATGGGAGCTTACAAACCTTTCTGGCTCAGATGGCCTAGAGCCTGGTGAGCCAAATCCGGGAGAGCCGGAAAATCCTGGTACCCCTGGAAACCCTGTTAATCCAGATGACAGAGGAATTCCAATCGATACAAATGATATTCTTGTTCGACGCAATAACGGAATGAAGGTAACCTATCAGTTCCAGAATCATACACGCGGAGCTTTTGCTGATAATCAGATTTACATTTACATCATCTGTATGAATCAAAATAATGTATGGTGCTATGCCCGCCCGGATGGAGCTCTTATTCCTATCGGCTCTTCATCATCTGATTCATGGCAGTACACTCTTGCTGATGTAAAGAACTCTGGTTTCCAGATTCCGCTTTCACACTCAGGACGTATTTACTACTCTTACGGTAAGCCTCTTGTAATGTGGGGAAATGGTAATGGAGTTGTTCTTCCTTCTTTGAGCAATCCTGCAGATCCAAACTATGAAACATATTTTGACTGGCTTGAGTACACAGTTGCAGAACACGGCTTCTGGGTAAATACAACTCAGGTAGACCAGCTTGGTTTCCCTGTCCTTATGAACGTTTATGATAATGACGGACGTGTTCAGCAGACTGGTATTTCTGTAAAGCGTGAAAAAATCTGGGAAGCATTCCGTGCTGAGATGCCAAACGAATTCAAAACTCTCGTAAGCGACTATAGAATCTTTGCGCCATGTAAGGGTGCTTTTGATAACAGAACTGGCGGAGCTTACGGAAATTACTTTGATGCTTACGTGACAGAAACATGGAACACAATTGCTTCTAAGAGTCAGACTGTAACTCATCCACAAGGTAAGTTTATACTAACAGGTGATGGCAATAATCTTTACTTCCGCTGTATCGAAAAGTATGGTGAAATTGCAACTGTCGGTCAGACTTATGTAATCCATGGTAAGCCAACTACAAGCGAAGTATTCGAAGGTTACGGAGTTCTCGCTTCTGGTAATCCGATGGAACTTGCCCTTGAAGCATGGATTTGTGCGGCTCTTAATCGTCATGTTGCACACATGGAACCTGATGCTTACTGGAACAATGCTTCTGCATATTACAATGCTGGTCCATGCAACTACTTCTCAAAGTTCTGGCATGATCACAGTGAACGCGGCGGCCTTGCATACGGCTTCTGCTACGACGATGTAAACGACCAGAGTGCAACTACCTTTACTACAAATGCACGAGGTGTAGTAGTTCGTCTCGGATTCTAAAAAATTAGAAATAGATTATTTTGACCGCTTGAGATTATGATTCTCAGGCGGTCTTTTTTTTTATATCAGAAAAGATTTCTTGAAATGCCATAAAATTGATATTATCTTATTAGTAGGATAAAAGACAGGAGGCAATATGAGAATAGCTTTTTTTGATACCCATTCTTACGATAAGGCTTCGTTTACAAAAGCGAATGAAGCTTTTGGTTATGAAATTGATTTTCGCGATTATAAACTAACTGAAAATACAGCCCTTACTGCTCACGATTATGATGCGGTTTGTGTATTTGTAAATGATGTGGTAAATGCCGAAGTTATCAGTATTCTTACTGAGTGCGGAGTAAAGCTGATAGCTTTGCGCTGTGCAGGTTTTAATAATGTTGATTTAGAAGCAGCTAAGGTGGCTGGTATAAAAGTTGTGAGGGTTCCTGCCTATTCACCATATGCAGTTGCTGAACATGGAGCTGCTCTTTTACTGTCACTTACCCGACATATTCCTCAGGCATATCTTCGTACAAAGACTGCAAACTTTAATATTGAAGGACTTACCGGCCGCGACCTTCACGGTCTTACAGCAGGAATCCTGGGAACGGGAAAAATCGGCCAGATTATGGCTGGAATCCTCAAAGGCTTTGGAATGAAAATCATTGCTTACGATCCATATCCGAATGAAAAGTGGGCAGTCGAGACTGGGGCGACTTATGTCAGTAAAGAAGAAATCTTCCGCCAGAGTGATGTTTTGAGCCTGCATTGTCCGCTCACCGAAGAGACAAAACATATCGTAAATCACGACACAATGAAAATGATGAAGCACGATGCCGTGATTATAAATACCGGCCGCGGCGCTTTGATAGATTCAAAGGCCCTGGTTCACGCTCTCAAGCACGGTCACATCGGCGGCATCGGCATGGATGTCTACGAAGAAGAAAGCAAATATTTCTTCAGCGACTGGTCCACAGATATCATGACAGATGATGTCCTGGCCCGCCTTTTGACCTTCCCGAATGTAATAATAACTGGACACCAGGCTTTCCTTACTACTAATGCGCTGAAGAACCTCGCGGATACAACGCTGGAAAATATCCGTGCCTTTGCGGCTGGGGAAGAACTTGTGAATGAGGTAAGGTAAAAGACGGTTGCTACAAGCAGGGGAGAGTGAAAGCCTCATTAGCAGTTATCAATGATATTTGATGTCTTTTACGGATTAAAATGGGGTATAAAGTGAAAATAATCCGTAAAAACTAATAAATCATTACCAAAACTTCCTATAAAAATATGAATTTACCAGTTTTTGTAGGTAATTATTATTGTAAATTCATAGGAAAAAGAATTGTTTGAATACATTTTACGGATCAAACTGCATAAATCCATCAAATAAATCCGTAAATGAGATTATTCTTCAAAATAAAATATCAGTTCTGTATTTCTGACAAAATTATAATACCAGATTTTGACAATTCCAGTATTCCCGTTTAGAATAAGTTAATAATTCTGCATCTGGCCTCAACTACAAAACTTAGCAGGAGTCAGATATGAAACTTGAAATTAAATTCAAAAACGGTCAAACAGAAATAAAAGAAGTCTCAAAACTTGAATTGCAGAATAAAAATCCCTGTACCAACTGTCGCAAAGATGGTGGTTGCTACGACCACGGTTGTTTCATGCCTGAAGACTGGGGCGACTTCCTTATTTCTATAGAACATGGCCACGAAATCCGCATTCAAGATATTGAAACAATACGAGTGGTGCAGATGTAGATTCACGGATGCAGTATGCATGGAGTGACTTGTTCAGATGCTGGCCTTATGAATCCTTATTTCACTCTGTTTTGTTGTTCCCTGAGTTAGCATTTTTCCTAATTACAAGTTATGACATCCGTTTTATTGAAAATTCATAACATTGTGTTATACTTATATAATATGGGAAAAAAGGGGTGTATTTCATTTAATAGTTGTCATTGGAAAAATCCGTCATCTCTAATTCCTTTTCACTAAATATATGGGAGTTTTTATGAAAGTAATAATAAATTTTTTATCGTTTCTTGCATGTCTTACAATTTTAATCTCTTGTCAGCCGGCAAGTATGGGATCTGAAGAGTCTGAGTCGGTTGGGGATGAAACAATTTATGCAGATTACCATGGAACTGTTAATTATTACTCAGATTCCAAAGGGATACACATTAGTATTCCTCTAGAAGAACATAAAATCAATAAAATCGATCTATATGAAATTCAAGGCACAAAAGAAATACAGATGGCAACTGTTACACCTGTAAGTCAATTGTATAACTATGGAATTGATGGAACACCTTGTGGCGAAAAAATGTGGGCTATAAATGGAGAAAACAAAACTGAGGTAAGAGCTTATTATCGTACAAATTATCTTGAAGGAACAATAAATCTTGATTTGTGTTTTGTTGAATCAGGAAAGAATTACAATTTTTTGCTATATCTTTATGAACCAAAATATATAAGTGGTGGTGGAGAATCATATTTCAGTGTTTCTTTTGACCGAACCCCTAAGGCAAGATACTCTTATAAATTTTCGCAGATAGCAAATGATGAAAGTCAGTATTCAGATTTTATCAAAGCGGAATATGATTCTGGAAAAGACAAATTTACTGTTAAACCAGTTGATATAAAAACTCTCGGTCTGCCATTTGAAATAGAAGAGTATTCTGATATAACTATGATGGCAACTGCTTTATATAAAGATACCCTTAATACATCCCGAACACAGTTGCCAGTCCCTCTTACAATAAATCCTGATACAACAACAGAGACAAGCCTCTCTGTAATTGCAGAAAAAATTGATGATATTGATTTTGATACAGATTATACGCTTGCTTTAATTTCGGGAAGTCTGGAGTTTACAGAGCATCTTGAAAAAACGATAACTGATTCTTCTACAGATGATGAAAAACGTGAATATTACACAGCGTTGTATTCGCAGAAAACTTATACTTACAACTGTCCATATATCACTTGTTCTGGGGTTCCTGCGACTGTAAACTTTCCAGACAAGCGAATGAATATTTCTCTTACTCCAGAAGCAGATGATAATCTGGTTTCTTTTACTATGCTTACAGATGCTACCATGATTAGCATTTATAGACAATCTGCTGAAGAAAAAGAACCCTTCCTTGCTGGTACAATGAAAGGTAGTTTTATCAGTAGCAGTAGTTATTCATTTCCGGATTATTATGCTGAATCAGGAAAAGACTATACCTATTTTGTAACATGGGATGGAGAACGAAAATCCAAGTCATCTACTGTAACAACAATTTCCAATATGAAGTATAAACCTAATGCACCAGAAATGTCTTATAAATTTTTAAGCGATTCTAAAATGGGTGTATTCACTGTTGTTACAAATCCTTTTACAGATAAACTGCCTGCTGGTTATAGCGGAAGTATCGATTTTGTTTATGGAAAACAGGAGACATATTATTTTACGAAAGTTTTTGATTTTACGGTGATGGATTCTGATACAGCTGTTTATATATCAAGTGAACAACTACAAAGATGTAGAGGTGTTATGTCTGTAATGCCTCCAGAGACAGAGAAAAAAGAATCTTCCAATATATATTATAATTTTAAAAACTCTTATTTTGTAACGATTAAAAGACAAAGTAATAATATTTCTTATACCCATTATTATATTCTTACAGATTTAGGTACTATGCCAAAAGTTACTGCTCCAAAGTCAGAAGCAGAGCAAAGAGAAGAAGACCTCAATAAGGAAATAACAAAAGATGATATTGAGCTTGGACCTGGGCTGGAATTTTATACTCTTAAGACAGAAGAAAAAGGGGATTACGCAGAACTCAAAAGTGTAACTCAAAGAAGCGATGGCACGGTTGAAATCAAATTGTATCTTCCGAAATGGACTAATTATGCGCGTATAAAACGTGAATATTTAATAAGAAGTAATGAAGAAATTTATAATAAGCATGAATGGACATCTTGTTTTCATGAAGATGATGGATATGAATATTTAGGTTTTCATGATGCAGATTTTTATATTGATGTGTTTAATCATACTGGTGAAATAACAATAATTGATCTGGATATAATTCCGGGAAAAGTATATCAATATTATGTTGAAACTGATTCAGCACCAAAAATTATTTGGAATAATGAAAGAATAGATGACTTTACTTTATTAAATTGCAATAAGGCTTTCGAAAAAACTTCTCCTTATTATCTAACAATGGTTCCGGTTGTGAAATCTGATTCAGAGATAGAAGGAGATTTAGTTTGGAGTAAACTTCCTGCTGGTTATTCATTCCTTGATAGCAAGAAAATAACTCAACAGGAAGTAACAAAATTGAATTATGCTATACATAAGAACGGTTGGCAAATAGAGGTAAAAGAAAAGAATTTTTATATAAAGCATTTAGTTGGTTGTGAAAATGGTCTTGGTATATGGTGTACTCCCCAAGAACTAAGTCCGTCTGTTTTGTATTCCTGTACAGAAGTAACCGGAGCAGATAAATATTACAAAGACGAATATGGAAATCAAACTGAAAAACAATATGATGAAAATTCCTTTGAATTAAAATATACAATTCTAAAAGCTATAGAAGCTCATATTGATGAACAGCAAGAAAAGCCATATTTACAATTAAATACCAACTGGCAAGATGGTAATGAGTATAAACATAATTTACTTTCTGGAAATTATGTTGTAACAAAGGTTTCAATGTCTTTTATTTGTGAATATGGTATCTGGTCTTATAATGATATAAATCTTGATCAGTTGACAAACAAAACATTCTCCGTAGAAAAATAAAAGTAAGTATGAGAAAATGACATATTAAATAAATAAGACCGCCCGAGATTTCGGACGGTCTTCGTTTTTTATAAGATTGTCGGGTCAAGCCCGACAATGACACTTTATTGTACCCGACAATGACATATTATTGTCATTCCCGCGCTTGACGCGGGAATCTATTAGCAAACTTCGCAGTTATCAGCCTTGCTTGTTGTAACAGGCTTTCCGGCTGCTGTAGCCTTGTGGCCTGCGATTGTAAAGCACTTTCCGCTTACACGATATTCGATTTTGCAGAAGTGGTCGATGTCGATTTTAGCTGGCTTTTCGCCGGTGTATTCGGCACCTTCAATCTGGATGATGGTTCCTGGTGCTGCCCATGGAGCAGTGAGGAGTTCAACCTTTTCTTTGCCGTCTTCTGTGTAGTCGCAGGCAAGGAGCATTCCGCGGCTTTCTACGCCCTTCATCTTACGTGGAGCGAGGTTAGCAGCGATGATTACGTGCTGACCGAGAAGCTCTTCTTCTGTAAGGTATGGACGAAGACCGCTCTGAATAATGCGTTCTGTGCCACTACCGTCATCCAAAGTTTCTATATAAAGCTTGTCGCCCTGTGGGTTTGTTTCAACCTTTGTGATTTTTGCAACGCGGAGCTCGATGTGCTCGTTGAAGTATTTTACAGGGTTTGTTTCTGCTTCTGATTTCTGCTGATTACCAGCGGCGTTCTGTGAGCCGGCGCCTTCAGCACCCTTTGCATTCTTTGCCTTTTCGGCATCAGTTTTTGTATCAGCTGTAGCCATAAGAGTTTCCAGGTCGAGTTCTCCTGCTACACAAGGAACTGTAATTCCCCAGTTCTCGAGAACCTGAGGGTGAACTTCACCAAATACACCGGCTGGCTGTCCATCAACAATCAGCTGAGCCTGGCGGCCAGGAATGAAGCGTGGATCTTCGCTTTCAACAACCTTGTACTCGTGGTCGAGGAAGTAAACAAGTGAAGAAACCTCGCTGGCCAAAGTATTGAAGTTAGCGTTAGCACTTGCAGTTAAGAAGCCCAGGTGCTGGCGAGTAATAGTTCCGGTGTTTTCATCTTCCTTAAGATATGCAACCTTACCGATTTCAAAAATCTTGTGAGGGTACATAGCGTTTGCAGAACCTGCTTCGGCGCGGCAAAGGCTAGACAAAATCTCAGGACGGATAAACTGATAGTTTTCGCTCATTGGGTTAGCAATTTCAATAACCTTAGAACCGTCAATCAGCATATTGTCGATGTAGTCTTTCTTAGAACCAACATAGTTGAAAATCATTTCCTGATAGCCAAGACCAACCATCAAAGTCTTTGCCTTGCGGCTGAATTCAGTTAGTGGCAAGAGGCGGCCAACAGTGAAGTCCTGTGGAGTGCGTGGCTCAAATGCGGCAACGTTACAGCCAATCATAACATCTTCAATAATATCAACTTCGTGGAGGAAGTCGTTGCGGTAAGGAGCAGGACTCAAAGTGATTTCCTCACCCTTAACCTCAACTGTACTTCCCATGCGTGTAAGAGCATCAACAACCTTGTTCATATCAAAATCAGAACCGAGAAGCTTGTTTACAGCGGCAAGAGTTGTCTTAGTTGTAGGCTGGAAATAGTAAGGAACCATGATATCCTTTCCAAGGCCTGTATCATAAGGATGCTTTACAAGAATAGGCTTGATTTCATAACCCTGATCAGCAAAATCACATGCAACGATGTTAGCAGACAAAATCAGGTTTTCAATATTATCACCAGTGAGCTCAACCATCAGGTCCTTATCACCAACCTGAACAGCGCCGAGGGTAGCTGAGTTGATAATCGGTGCCATAGAAAGCACTTCGTTTTTAGCATCGCTCAAAAGAGGGAACTTTTTCATATCAGCGAGAATCCAGCCGAAATCTTTTCCCTTTGGATGGTCAGTAAGAATCTGGCGGCAGGTCATTGGAGCGTCACACTGCAAAGGCACAAAGCTAGTCTTGTCCGGGTCAACAGCGTGATAGCGAACCGGGAACTTAATCTGGTCAACGCGGTAAAGGCCCATAGAAATAGACTTACGCTTGCGGCCAAAGTTCCATGCCAGCTTTTCCTGAGTCTGGATGATGTCCTTAAGCATAGGGTCATCAATTGCCTTACCGGTAATCATAAATGCAACCATGTAAGGGCGGATATCTTTAAGCTCAGGGTCAACCTCAACAATGCGGTCACCGTAGTCGTTGTTGCCGTGGTTAGACATCAGCTTCATATAATCAACAGTCTTTCCACCCTCGTGCAGCTTAATCTGGCGTGCAACACCGTTAGTAGACCAGAGGTCAGGGCGGTTAGTATCATTCAATTCAATTTTTACAACGCGTTCGTTTTCAGGCAGGCTCATATC
>OCVV012869247.1_pt1 | contig 17494 bp, 38 predicted proteins | sample 1539721 | NCBI WGS metagenome assembly OCVV01 (sample SAMN02144230, study PRJEB22623) | gut metagenome | biome: sheep rumen | host: Ovis aries | place: New Zealand | reverse complement strand
TAAGTGAAAGTGCTAAGCGTCTGTTCTGTCCTATATCATGTCTAGCCAAAGGTCAGGATATAGTATCCATAAATTAAGATACTTAGTAAATAATTCTTGATTACTATCTAAAAAATCTTTAGTGAGGATGACGCCTTTTTCAATTGGGATGCCGTCGCGCATTAGGGTCTCCTATTGAAATTCACTCATCCTACTCCCCTCCCTATAGCTCGGCGGCAAGAATTTGCTCAATATTGTTAATATCACTATAATGAATAGTTAATAATTTAATATTATTATCTTGACAATATTTTATTTTAGCTTGGTCATATTTTTGTTGTTGCTAAAATCGTTTTTCACCGCCAAAAAAGTCAATTGGCTAATAATGCTATATGCCATTAAATTCTATGGCTATATTATACTATTCTAAATAGAAGTCAAAATGTAATCGTGTATTTGGAATAGCTTTCTAATAACTATAGTCTATTTTATTTTTTTCTAAAAATAATAGAATTTTTCTTTCTCCTAGACTCGCTGTTTTATCGCAGAGAGGGCAAGCTTTACTCTAAATTATTGCCTTAAAACTGGAAGTACGAATAAATCCGCATTTATGCTAAACAGTCATCAAGTGAGATTTAGGGATAGCATCTAAAATAACCATTTCATTTTTTCCAAACTATTTATCTAACTAGTCTTGGTAAATTTGTTTGTCTATAATTTTTTTATTGATGCCGCAATTAGGACAATCACATTTGAGCCAAGTTGCCGGAGTTCTTTTAAAAATTAAACCACAGGTATTACATTGAAGAGTAAAAAAATCTGTTACTTTATCACCATACGCTATAATAGTAAGATTATGGTCTTGGCAGGCTTGCTACATACATTTAACACTTTCTGTATTACATAGCTTACAAAAATATTTTCTTTTTGACCCATAAAGCGTAGTACCTCGTTTATATGAATAGGTATGCCCGCATTTATTACAGCGAATTACCACTGGAGAATTAGCTTTAGAAAATTCTATTACTGTTAAATTATCTTCTGGAAATTGTGATTGTAGTTTTTTTTCAAAATGCTCTAAAGTTGTCTAATACATTTTAATCATCATCTCCATTGTAATTCAATTCTTTCTCTAGACTGTCCTCGCCTTCATATTCAATGTCGGCGGTTTCGTCAAACTCAACCTTTTCATTTTCAATTTCTTCAAGGCGTTCAGTCATATTATACTTCGCGCGCTTATCTTCAACTTGTTCTGCGAAGTTGCCTTCATTGCGGACCAGCCGCTACAAATAATTTTGAATATTTTCCATCATAAAGTCAATGGAATCTTGCGGCTCAGTATGCCAATTTGGATGCCATCCTTTCTTGCCAAAATAAACCATAAGTTCCCCAACAGATTCAAAGTCTGCCGCGGACTTCGCATTGGATGCCTCAAAGTGGTAGGTTTTAACAATGTCGTCAGCTTGCTTCATCATCTTAGAAACATCAATGCCTTCGCGCAGACCCTACTTAATATGCCACTAAAGCTCACAAAAGTCGCGCGCCTTTTCCTAAAGAATTGGAGTGGAAACATTTTGCGTTGCTACAATTTTATTGTAAAAGTCCTCAAGCCAAAGAAGTTCATCGGCTTTATAGGTTGGGCCCCATACCTTCTTCAGGTGCTTCATTTTCGCTTCTGAAATCGCCTTAATCTCATCATCAATGGTGCCTTCTTTTCGCGCCAATTCCCATCGCGCGTTTTCTTCTTGCCAAGTCAATGCCGCATAGTGGTCATCATACAGGAGATTGAAGTACGCGGTAAAGGTATGGTCTTTGTATTGTGCGTAAAGTTGCGTCCATTTGTTAAGGTCCAGCGGCAAGTCTAACCAGCGCATTACGCGGTCAACTTCGCCAAGATTATCTTGCGGGGTAGTTGCCTCAAGGCATGAAGTACAGATGTAGGAGCGGTGGCCGGGAAAGAAGCGCGATGGTGTGTATTGGTAGGCTTCTAGCGGCTTATCTACCTTACACCTATAGCATCGCTTGGTCTTTTTTTCTTCCGTCATACTCATTCTATTCCCCCCTCTTTATGCGGCGCTTGCGCTCGCAATCTCGGCAATAGGACTAAAAACCATCCTTGCGGCCGGCGTTTTTTGTATAGAATAGGGCATGGCGCGGTAAGGCTTGGCCGCAACCCTTACATATTTTTAGTTCGGATTTCGGAGTCTCACATAGGACACGATGTTTTGCGGCGGTTCGCGCAATTTCTTTTGGGATATCGTTGGCGATAAGGGTGCTAAGATAGTAGGCGTTGTAGGTAAAGCCAAATTCTTCCTATAGCTCTTGGCATATTTGTTCGCGCGGCATTTGGTCCATTACTTTATAAACAATGGCGCGGCGAATTGGGGACAATGGGGTCATTTCCACATAGCGCTCAAGGTCCCAAATAAGGGTGCGCCCATATGTATTTAATTTGTCCTTAAGCTATTCGCGCAGCGGCAAATAATTATTCATAAGGGCGTAAATATGTTTGTAGTTTTCCCAGTCAAAATTATGGCGGCATACAATCCAGCGCACTTCTAGATGCGGGGGTTCGCCGCGTGTTTCATAGTCCTCAAGGCGCGTTGAAATTGTATGGGTGTAGGAGTGGGTAACGCGATATTCCCATTCCTCATAGGGTATCCAGTAGGCGGATTCTCCGTCCCACTCATAGAATTGAGGCTTGGGGTGGTCTAGCGCCTAAAAGCGCAATTGTGGCTTATATACATCCTTTAAGTAGTATTGCGTCCTCTTCATATCTACCAAATTATGTTTGAGGCGGTAGAGGCGATAGTCATCCTCAAACATAAGAAAGCCTTCCTCTGGCGGCAACTTGCCTGATAACATCTGAACCCACTTGTCTAGATGGTCTAGGCGCTCCCAAAGTTCTACCATACCGGGGATGTCGGCGTCTCCGATATCAATTAGTTCGCCAGTTTTTTTATCGTACTTGGGGCGCTATATGGTAGGAACGGATTTCTTGTAAATGTCGCGCTTGTAGGCACTACGGAATTCTTGTTCGTCGGTAGCGGGGTTTTCAAGTATTTCATCTAGCGAAAGAACATAATCGTCGGAGGTTTTAAATGTGTTGTAGCGCTTGGAGTTATTATATACTTCTCCGCGCTTTAAAGAGGACAGTCCGTTTTCGTCCTTGCCGTATAATATGTAGGTGGCCATTTGTTCTAAATCTTGCGGCGAAGGGTCGTTGGGTAGGGTATCTAGAATACCTTTTACCAATTCCAAACGGTCGGTGTCTCTTTCTATGTTATAATCTAATGAATATGCTTTTTTCATTTGATTGCAACACCTCCTTTATTTTAATTGTATCATATCGGGTAATGGGTTGTCAAGTATTTGAGTTTAATAAAATGGGTTTATTTTTAAAAAAGTTGGTGGAATTTGGGGAGGGCATGCCCCGAGTTATCCACAGGTTTATCCACAGCCTGAAAATATCCCCCGGGTTGTGGATAAAGTTATCCACAGGGTTATCCACAGGGCTGTGGATAAAGTTATCCACAGGTTTTTCCACAGAATTATCCACAGGCTTGTGGATAACTTTATCCACAACTTTATTCACAGTTAGTTATGACTAACTAACCGCCCGAGTTAGTGATAACTAACACAATTTTATGCCGGGATAATGGTTATATATTTATCAATAAAAAGTGATAAAATTATCCGCACTTTAGCGCGGTGAAGTGTTAAAAGGCAGCGTCTTAAATGGTTATATTTGTATCATTGTTATTATTTGTCTGATATAGGAAAAAACGCATAAAAATTTTCTTCAAAAAAAATCAAAAAAGTGCTTGACATCTAAAACAGAAAGAGTATAATGTAGACATACCGAGACGGGCAGCCGGCGATGATATGAGCAGGCCGATGCGGTGAAGATAAGACTATAACTATTATAAGGGGGACACAATCATGAAGCGTTCTGAGTATCTTGAAAAACTCGCCAACTATGAAAAAGAGCTTGCCCGGCAGGATAGCAAGCACAGCACAGGAAGCACGGGAAAGCTGATGGATGTAATCGTCCGTGACTATATCCTTGTTCGCGGCATCACTCGGGCGAATGATGTCCGTTGTCGCAAGCTCGGTAGCAATGATGTAAGCCGGAAGGGAATTGGCGCAATCGAGATTAAGACAGGTTCGGGCGCGGTTGCCTATGGTGAAGGCTTTACAGCTGACGATTGTACAGCTGAAAATGTCTTGCCCGGTGTAGCGCTTGTGTGTTGGGCGCCGTTCTCTAAGTTCTTGAGCAAGGACAATTTCCAGTCAATGATGTGGGTGTTCACTCGTGAACAGTTCATTGAAACGCTGGAAGTCATTGGAAAGAAGGGGCTGAAAAGTTCCTTGAAAGTCAGCAAGGGCGGCGCTCAGCTGAACATCCAGACCATCACGCCTAGGATGGAAGACAGGTTGTGGGAAGTGCTGGAAAACATGCCGACACTGGAAGAATACTTCCAGAAGTAAGACAAACCGGGAAGGGGCGCAAGCCCCTTCCCAACGAAAAGGAAAGGGGAAAAGAACAATGAAGTATTATATTCACAATTGCGAGAACACACACACGATGGAAGTTAGCGCGGAACTTGTAAAGCGCATTATTGAAAGCCCTGCTTGGTTCGTGAATCAGTGCGGACGGGACTATGATGCGGAAAGCCCCAACGGAAAGCTGTTCTGTATCATGGTCAGAGAAAAAGCTGTAAGCTTTGGAACCAATGGTTTCGACTGGACAGAATACACAACATGGATGTAATGGGAAGGGCGCAAGCCCTTCCCTATGATAAAGAAAGGAGCTAAAGCAAATGTTTGAATACACTTATGAAATGACCATGAAAAAGTTCGTCGTATGGAAGCATGACGGGCTGAAAGCAAGCGCGGTATTGATTACAGAGACACAGGCGCGAGCTGAACGAGCCTGTACACTGTATGAAAAGTATGGAGCGGGACAGCTCCGCTATCCGACAAAATAAGAGAAGGGCGCAAGCCCTTCTTTTATATATGTTATAATTATATACATATATTTTTATAAACATAATAAAGTATTTTATTTATTATAATAATTATAAAAATATATATACTGTAAATATTAGATGTGCTACATCTAATAATTTGCCTTGACATACTAAAGAAAAAGCGTATAATATAGGTGTTCTTGTTGAACACAACTAACAGAAAGAAGGAAATAATAATGATGAAATTGTATGCAATGGTAAAGAAGAATATTTATATTATTGTCAATAAGATGATCGCAGTATGGAATATGCAGGAAGCGGGAGAAGTGTATATAAATACACTTGAAATTGTATAATAATAATTATACTGCCATATCTAAATGGCAGTATAATTTTTTAGATGTAAGACATCTAATAATCTATATTGACTTTTCGCTTTAAGTATGCTATTATATCTATGTTCCAAGGAACAAGAAAACGAAAGAAGGTTATAATAATGACAAAAGTATCACGTTCTGCTGCTGTCTCTGCGCTGCTCCGCGGCGAAGAAGTCTGGACTGGTGTATGCCTTGAGGATGCTTTTAGCGTCAAGCTGCTGCGAGCTGGCTTTAGCCGTAGGCGAGCTGCTAAACGCCTTACGCGCCTTACTTATGAAGGCAAGCTGCTGCCGCGACATACACATATTAGTTATTGGCTTGCATGATAGACGGGGAAAATTCCCCTTCTCTTTTTTTAGATGTAATACATCTAATTTTCTCTCTTGCTTTTTCTGCCATAGTGTAGTATACTATACACATCAAAGGAACGGAGGTTCAAACCATGATTAACATTCGGACTATGCGGAAACTGGGCAACAACGATGGGCTTACACTGAAGAACGGACGTATTGTGTCATATAAGAGCGGCTACCAGGTAGCCGACTATGGCATGGAAGCTGCTACACCGGAAGCTGCTATGCAAGCTGTAAAGCTGTACGAGGGAAGCTGCGGCATCTGGTATAGTGAAGGTATTTATTATATTGACCATAGTTTCCGTGTTAGCACAAAGAAAGAAGCGCTTCGTATTGGGCGCGAATATAAACAGATTAGTATTCTCAAATGGTCTACGATGGAATTGGTGTATTGCTAAGCAATACACCGGTTTCCCTTCTTATAGTTTTAGATGTAAAACATCTAAAAAGAGGCATTGTAATATTTTTAAAAAATGTTATAATATATTTGTCCAAAGGACAGAAAGGAAGTAATCATTATGAAAAAAGTTATTCTTATTGCTCTACTGCTAATCACTGTTCTAATGATGACAGGTTGCTCTCTTGGGAATCGTCAAATTGGTCTTGACTTTAAGCAAAGCTTTGACGAAGCAATCATTATCTTGCATAACGGTGAAATGATTGAAGGTAAAATTGACAATTGGCGCGACTTTGATGAATCAGATGTCGTGCAGGTTACCATTGAAGGTATAACATATTTAACACATTATTCTAATGTAATTCTGATGCGATATGATAATCAACATTAAATATTAATATATAAAGGTTGACAATTTCAACCTTTATATTTTTATTTCAATTTCATTTTCATTTTTAGATGTAAAACATCTAAAAATGAAACTTGCATTTTTCCCTAAAAGTAGTATAATACACTTGTCCGAAGGGACAAGAAAGGAAGGAATTACAAAATGAAAAACTATTACTGGATGCACAAAGAAAACGGATACATCATTCTCGAAACCGAACTCTATACCGATGCCGAAGAAAATGGTTATGATGATATCACTGACCCTTGTTCCGTAGAATACGGCAATTTCAATCTCTATTACACTAAGACGAATTTGACGGCGGAATAATCCGCCGTCCCGAAAGGGGATATATTATGATTATCTTTGAAGAAATGATGTTTAGCGAAAATAGTATAACTTTCGCCAAAGTGGTTGATAATTTCAATTCAAAAAAGGAATATTATAATTCTACTTTAGTAATTTATTTAGTTCCAGGAACCTATATCCATAATCGCATTGATATCGATTATTCTTCGCATAAAACCGCAATTTCAAAATTAAACGAACTTAAAGATACAATCAATTTGCGTCAGCGGCTTTTCCCACAACCAAAAACAACGGGCACATAACCCGTTGTATTTCATTTTAATTTTAGATGTATTACATCTAAAAATAAAAGTTGACACAAATCCCAAAATGGTGTATTATATAGTTGTTCCAAGGGAACACAAAAAGAAAGGAAGTAAAAAACAATGAAGAAGCGCTATCGTATTGTAAGCATCGAATGGAACATCATTATTGAAGATGGGTTCAAAACCATCAGTGCCGCGGCGGCATGGGTAGAGGACAACGCACACTTTGGCGGAATTTGGTCCGGCGGTTGGGACATCGTTGAGTATTATGAATAATTCCATAGGTCCCGAAACGGGACCTATTATTTCGTTTTAATTTTAGATGTAATACATCTAAAAACTACTGTTGACATTTTTCCCGAATGGCAGTATACTATAGATGTTCCAAAGGGAACGAAATAAAAGAAAGAAGGATTGAAACATGAATTACACTGTATCGCTTAACAATGGTCACAAGTATGCAAGCACCTACGTTCGGACATTTGAGGACGGTACTGTTCAACTGGTAAGCTACACCACTACCGTTATTGAGATTGACCCGGAAGGCTGGATGATCGTCAATGGACTGTACAGCATGACAACCATCAAACACATCGGTTGGTTCATGCGCGAGCGCGGCATGACTTACCAGTTGGCAAAAAAGATTTATAATGATAATGTCAAGTATAATATTTATACTGGTGAAATTGAATGATAAAAGGGGAATTTTCCCCTTTTATATTTTTTAGATGTAATACATCTAAAAATAACATTTGACTTTTTTTCAAATTGGAGTATAATATAGTTGTTCCTAAGAGGGACACGAAAGGAGAAACGGCAATGAAGTATAATACTTATATGAGTGTAATGATTACCTATTTCGAAGACAAGCCTTCTATCTCTTGCGCTACTATCTACGTATGCGTAGAGGACTGCAAGCTGGAACTTGCTAACACTGTGTCCGTAAAGGAAGCTGAAGAAGAACTCGCCAAGCTGGAAGAAAGGCTGGGGCGGAAAGCACAGCGCACTATTAATCCTATTAATAATAGAATTTCATATGTAGAACTCCATGGATATTTGGATTAATAAATAAAGGGAGAAATCCCTTTATTTCATTATAATTTTAGATGTTATACATCTAAAAAATATTACTTGACTTTTTTCCTAAAATGAATATAATACTAATTGTAAAGAGGACGGACAACCTCCCAAACCAGAAAGGACTAAAATATGGAACTCAATGCGACTGTTTACTTTGACGAGGACGAGAAGGAATACACTTACTGCGATATGCTTAAGCTCCTGATGCGACAGCTGAAAAAGCATACTGGGTTGGATTTGACCAAGATGGATGAAGAGCAGGCTGGAACTATTCTGCGCAAGCTGGTATCCGATTTTGCAAGCATGGTAAATGATGATTGGCTTGAAGCAGCTTTTGATGAAATCATGTAAAATAAGCGCCTTGGCGCTTATTTCATTATAGTTTTTAGATGTAAAACATCTAAAAATTACTCTTTACAATTTTCCCATTTTATGATATACTTACAACATCAAAAGGAGGTATGAACCATGACAACAATGACTTATCACTGTGAAGTACAGAGAGCGAACCGAGTACAGCATATCATCAATGATATTGGCTTGGGGCAGGTTGTGCGCGAAAAGTATCAGAACGGCGTGTATCTGTGTATCACCGACACTGGTATTACGCTGGTAAAAACAGAGGACAAGCTGAAAGTTATTACAATGTATGTAACTACCTTCCGTGAGCTGGTAGCTGTATACAATGGAACAAAGAAAATTCCGCCCTATCTGCGCAAGCGCGTTGACCGCAATCAGTCATTGTTTACTGAGAACGGAAAAACAATTTGGAAGTAAAACTCCACGGGATAATATCCCGTGTATAATTTTTAGATGTATTACATCTAAAATAAATGTTTGACAAAAATTAAAATCTGAGTATAATATAACCATCACCTCACGAAAGGAAGTAAGATTATGAAACCCGAAAAGAAACTGAGTGAAATCGTTAACCCCGTGTCCGCTGTTGTGTCTTTTGATACCGACGACCTCTCCATTGAAGAGCTTGACCAGATTATTACTGGTCTGCGTAAGATTCGTGCGCGCAAGCATCGTGCGCAGGAGCTGAATAACCAGTTCAACGAGCTGCTGGCGGAAGCACGCGAGCTGCATCTGGGCGTTTATGGGCTGGAAAACTACGACGGTACGCTGATGGAAATCATGGTTCAGTAAGCAAGCTGGGTTTCCCAGCTTCTTCCATTTTAGATGTAGTACATCTAAAATACTCTCTTGCTTTTTCTATCAAAGTATGATATCATTATCACAGTTCCAAGAGGAACAGAGGAGGGACTAAAATGAGAGATAGTAAGGCCGGAACTTATAACGGTGAACTCACCTATTGCCCCGTGAACGGTTGGGATTGCCCCTACTGCGACAAGAATTGCGTATGCCATGTTGATGACCCTTGCGAGGACTGTGAGGACTGGCTTAGTGTATGGACAAGCTGGGAAGAATGGGAACAAGCTGATGCGCCCAGTGATGAGAAAGAAGATTTCTCAGAAGAAGAAATTGAATGGGCTAAGGGACACTTTGGATATGAAGAACCGGAATACGATATTGAAATGGGATTTGACCCGTATGCAGGCTGCTATACTGATGACTGTTAAAGTTGGCATATGCGCCAACTTTATATTTTTTTAGATGTTATACATCTAAATAAATATTTGACTTTTACTTAAATTATGTTATAATTATCTTGTCAATAAGGAAAGGAGCAATTGAGTATGAGTAAAGTTGTATATGTTCTGTCCTATCAGGGTGAACCCTACCATGTTTATACCTCTATTGAACCCATTCGTCAGCAGTGCCATAAGTATATGAACGACCATTATTATTCTGAAGAACGAGACTTTCTCTACTGGACAGAAGACCGCGAATATGCGGAAGATGAACGGGAACAGGCATGGGAAGATTACATTGAATGGATTCTTGACTATGGCGAATGGGGCGAATACAGTTGGATTGAAGCGCCACTTGATTGATAAGAAGGAGCGGTTGAAAATGAAAAAGACCAAGAAAACCAAAACTTGGGTGGAAGTATTCCAGAGCGAGCGTAAAACTTGGGGCAATGTAAATCCCGCGACTAAAGTTATTCCAGACAAGCGTTTTAAGAAACCGAAGTATAAGGGAAAGGATTGGGAATAATGACGCAAGAACAGCGTAAAGAAAAAGCAGAACTCCACAAAGCTTTAATAGAATTACTCGCCGATGCTCCCGATGATTTTAGTTTTTATAAAAGACTAATTTGGGCAAATCAAATTATTGCCAACGAATTATCAAAATTTGAATTGGAGGATTGAAAGATGATTACTCGTAGCTATTATGTTCCTCGCAACCAGATTGGACGGTATATTATGAATACCGTTGTCGATCGCGTTGGATGTAGCGTTGAAGATTTCAAGCCTAGTATCTCTTCTGATACCATCCGTTTCACTATTACTTGTAGAGACAAGGATATTCCTACTGTTGAGCAGATTTTGAAGATTTATGATATTTTGGAACGATAAGTCGGATAGCATCCGACTTATTTTATTTTAATTTTTAGATGTAAAACATCTAAAAACTAATACTTGACTTTATCCCGAATCAGAGTATAATACTAACTGTAAAGAGGAAGGACACCTCACAAACCAGAAAGGTAAAATTATGACTAAAACCGAACTTGAGAATGCTCTGCGTGAACAGTATCTTACTATCCTGTCTAATGCCCTGTCCAATGCTTGCGATGCTGATGCTCTCGCTGTAAGCTCCAACGAGCTGGCCGTTCCCTGCGTGGACGCTGAGGGCAATGAGCGCTTTGTGGTCTTTAAGGTTTCTATCCCTCGTGGCACTCGCAACGGCAACGGCTATGACCCGTATGATGCGTATGCCGCAGCTGAAGCATACGCACTGGAAGTAGAGGAGAAGAAGGAAAAGAAGGCCGCCGCCGAAAAGAAGAAGCAGGAGAAGATTGAGCGCGATAAGCAGAAGCGCGCCGAAAAGGAAAAGGAAAAGGAAAAGGAAACCGCGTAAGCGGTTTCATTTCTTCTTAATTCTTAGATGTATAACATCTAAAATATATACTTGCACAATTCCTAAAACTATGATATGATATCGGTGTTGAAAGGAGAAGGATACTCCATAAAACCAGAAAGGAATTAAAATGGAAAACACGACAATTAAGAACAATGGAATTGGTTTCTTCGGACTGCTCACTATTGCTTTCATCGTGCTTAAACTTTGCGGCGTTATCAATTGGAGTTGGATTTGGGTTCTCGCGCCGTTGTGGATTACATGGAGCGTTGTTCTGCTGATTGCTCTTATTGTGGCAATTATCAAGATTCTTGTAGATAGGTAAAGATGCGGCCTTGCCGCATTTGATTATGATTTTTAGATGTTAAACATCTAAATTTTATTACTTGACCTTTTCCCAAAATTATGCTATTATATACTCGTTCCAAGGGAACAGAAAGAGAGAGAAAGAAAATGAGAATGATTTGGTTTGATATGGATGGAACAATCGCCGACCTGTATTCGGTAGAGAATTGGCTTCCCCGTCTGCGTGCTTTTGACCCCACGCCCTACGAAGAAGCGGCCGTTATGCTGAACATGAGTCTGCTTGCTCGGTATCTGAATAAGCTCCAAAGTCATGGCTACGGCATCGGTATCATCAGCTGGACTTCTAAGGATGGAAACGCTGAATACAATGAAGCAGTAGCAAGCGCAAAAATGGACTGGCTTCATCAGCATCTGGCTTCAGTTTCATTTGATATCATGGAAATTGTAGACTATGGCACGCCAAAGCAAAGTTTCCTGAAAACAGAAAATGACATTCTGTTTGATGATAATGAAGAAATCAGAAACGACTGGACTGGCGAAGCATATGAACCTTCTGACATTCTGTCAGTTCTGGCGGAATTACTCCATGCGGAGTAATTCCATTTTTATTTCTTAGATGTATAACATCTAAATATTCTTCTTGTATTTTTCCCAGAACATGCTATAATACACTTGTTCCTCGGAACACAATGAAGTGGAAGGATACCACAAATCAAACCAGAAAGGTACTTATATGAATGTAATGATTATGGACACGGAAACTACTGGTCTGGACAAGCCCTTTTGCTATGATATCGGATACTGCGTGTATGACACCTGTCAGCACATGACGGTTGAGCGCAAGCACTTTGTCATTGAGCAGATTTGGCACAACCTTCCGCTGTTTGAATCAGCATACTATGCCCAGAAGCGTCCTCAGTATGTTCAGCTTATGCGCCAGCACAAGGCCACGATGGACAAGTGGGGCTATGTAATGCGTGAGATTCACCGTGATATTCAGAAGTATGGTATCACTGATGCGTATGCCTACAACTCCAATTTTGATGACAAAGTTATCTCCTTTAATTGCGACTGGTTCAAGTGTATTAATCCTTTTGATACTATCGCTATCCATGATATTTGGGGCTATGCTTCGCAATACATTACAAATACTCCACAATATCAGCACTATTGCGAGATTAATAATTACTTTACTGATACAGGCAACTACAAAGGAAGCGCAGAAGTTGTTTATAGGTATATTGCCGAAGATGATACTTTTGAAGAAGCGCATATGGGTCTGTATGATGTAGACATTGAAACCGCTATTCTGATTTATTGTATTGATACTCTCGGCGCAAAGTGGAATACTGATTATGAAGTAAAGCGCATTTTGGAACGGGTCGCGCCCAAGCCCTTCACGATTAAGTTTGATAAAGAAGTTGTGTTTAAGGGCACGTATCTGAAAAAGATTACTCGCAAAGATGTTATCAACTTCACTGGAGTTGAAGAAGAATAAAAGGGGATATATCCCCTTTTTTTCTTTTATTTAATTTTAGATGTAAAACATCTAAAAGTAAAAGAATGCGGATTTACTCCGCATTGAAGAACTGCCGTTCAAACTGTTTTGCGAGTGAACGATTGTTCGCATCTTGTAGCCACCCAATAGCCCACTCGGTTGCGCCATATTCAGACGGAATTTTCATATACTCTTCTTGTGTCTCTACTGCGCTTCGCATCATCATGTCAAGCATTTCTGCTTCTTCATTTCCCCAGAACTCTTCGCTTGTTTTCAAATGCCCAACTTCATGTAATAGCACCAAAGTGATATTGGCAAAGCCTTTTGCGCCAGAATATCTACTTGTAAAATTTCTACGAAAAATCTTAGTGGTTTCATCTTGTAATTCACAAATCAAATTATCTTTTGGCACTCCGATAGTCGGCTTTTTATAGTGCTTTCTTCCCGAAAATGTCGCCATAGCACAGTATTCAACATCATCTGTCAATCCGACTTTCTCACATGCCACTTCTGAAACGAACCGCCTAATCACTGTCAACCGCTTCATATTTATCACCTCATGCGTATTATATCACTTTCCAAGAAAAAAGCAATAGAATTTTTAGATGTTAAACATCTAATTTAATAATTGACTTTTTTCAAAATTATGTTATAATATATTTGTCAAAAGGAAGGAGATGGCGGTATGAACATAGCAGATGCCCTTGCCGGAATTCTGATGCTTTGGGGACTTATCTGGGGAGTATTTATTCCTGCGTTTCTTCTCCTTGTGATAGTTGGCTTTATGCTTCTTATATTTTCTTACATGTTCCTTAACGATTAATGAAAGGATGAAAGTAAATGAATAAAACTCAGCTTGAAGCTCTTCTGCGCTCTGAATATCTCAATTCTATTCAGGAACTTCTGTCCAAGCAGTATGACACTGATGTACTTCCCGTAAGTGCTAATGAACTTGCTATTCCTTGCGTAGACGCAGAAGGAAACGAGAAATGGATCGTTATTAAAGTTTCTACTCCTCGCGGTACTCGTAATGGCGAAGGTGGATATATTCCTTATGATGGATATGCCAACGCAGAACTGTATAAGGAAGAATTTGAAGAAAAGATGGCAAAGAAAAAGAAAGAAAAATAATTTCGGGATTTAATCCCGAAATATTATTTAGATGTTTAACATCTAAATAATTGCTTTGACTTCTTTTTCATCTTATGCTATAATTCATCATGTCGAAAGGAGATGTGAGAGATGACGGTATTTACAGTAAAAGAATTCATTATTGAACCTTATGAGCATTGGGGCGACGGAGTTTATTCTTCTCTCGCCGAAGCACAGAAAGCAATTCTTGAGCGTGTAGCAGAGGATTACACCGAAGAGGAAATGAAAAAGTTTGAATTTACTTTTGATGGCTATGAATACGAGACATTAGGTAATGATTATATAGCACCTTGCGTTTATTACATTGAAGAAGTAGAATTGAACCGCCCCATTGATTAATGAAAGGAAGTATAAAAATGAGAATTGGAAAAGTTATTATTGATACCGACATCATGACCACACAGGAACTTCGTGATATCATCGCCGAACTTCGCGCTATTTGCGCCCGCAAAGCAAAGAAGGAAGAACTCCAGAACCGCATGGCGGCCTTGCTTACCGAAGCAAAAGAAGAAAAGTTTGATTTTGTAGATAAGAACTACGGTCAGATTTGGGAAAATGATGACTTCATGGTTGTTGATATGAGATAATGGGATTTATTCCCATTACCTTTCTATTTTAGATGTTATACATCTAATAATAAAAGGTTGCTCTTACGAGCAACAGGCGTAGTCAAAGATAACAGGATGATGATTTTTCCAACCATAATTCTGATTATGGCAATCATAAATATGTTCATTAACCCAATCATATTCTGCGCCTTCAAGAAACCAACCCACATCTTCATCATACTTACCAATCCCATAAATACGGGGCATAATACAGAATGAATGTCCCATATACTCAACCATTGTAGGCTTAGCAAGCAGATGCGCGAAGCCGTCCCTTTCGGCAATAGCATACATACGGACTTCATCATTACAAGTGCCAAACTCACGGGCATCACGATAAGTTCCAAAATCGTACTTCACAACATAGTCAGAAGTGATAAAGCATACACGAGTAAGACCATGAGCAAAACGCACATTACGATGATGGGTAAAATTAAACCAAGCAACAGCTTCCTCAAACTGTTCTTCATTAATACAATTCACAATATAATCAAAAATCTGATGGATGAACTTTTCAGCACGGATTTCATAGCTATTTCTCATAATTGGCACCTTCCTTTCAACACCGATAGTATATACCATTTCAAAAGAAATGTCAACTTATATTTTAGATGTTAAACATCTAAAAGTTAATGCTTGACATTTTCCTAAAATGAATTATAATATCATTGAAAGTTGAAGGAAAACAACCCAAACCAGAAAGGAAAAAATTATGGCTCAGATTTCTAAGACTGTTGTTGATTCTACTCTGCGTCTGAATGCGTTCCAGTTCGTTTTCTCCAATTGGTTTGATGCTGATGATTCCAACGCAGCAGCAGACAAGGTTTCTCGTTTTGACAAGGTCAATGACCGTCAGTTTGGTATCATTATGACCGACTTGAATGGCCACAAGCGTTATGTTCGCATTGGGGCTATCGTTGCCGAAGAGCGTGAGGACATGACTGCCGAAGAACTCATGCAGAGTGAAATCAATGCCTATCAGGCAAAGCAGGATGCCAAGGCAGAAAAGGCCAAGGCCAAGGCAGAAAAGATTGCCAAGGATAAGGCAAGACGCGCCAAGGAAAAGGAAGAGGCAGAGAATCAGCCTCTTCCCAATGAAGTCTCGGAGTAAGAAAGGATATAAATATGAAAAAAATATTGATTTATACAAAAGATGAACTTGATCAGTTTACAAATGTTTATAATTTTCTTAACCATATTAGCAGAGCCATTGATGACGAATGCGAATTAACAGATGAACGTGAGCATTTGATTGATGAAGCAATTCTCGCTGTTCAAAAAGTTGAAAACATGCTTGATGACTAAGATATAGTGAAGGAAAACACTTCAAACCAGAAAGGACTTTATTATGACTATTAGTATGAACACCGCAGACCACATGATGAGTATTGTTGCTTTTTCCGCAATCCAGAGCGCAGTTGAACTCGGAGAAGAAATTGACCTTGATGCTATTGAAGAATTCGCCCGTGATATGTTCACGCGCTATTGTGAAGTTGAAGGCATTACCGAAGTGGAAGATGAATAAAGAATGGGGCTTTGCCCCATTTTTCTATTTTAGATGTTTTACATCTAATAATGCCGCTTGACAGCAACCATAACCGATGGTATAATCTACCCATAAAGTGAAGGCAACACTTAAAAACCAGAAAGGAATTGATTAGATATGGCCCGTAGAGAAAATCGTTATGCTACCCTTGACTGTGAGTCCGCTACCCTCCCGTTCGCCGATGAAGTCGCCAACCATGACCCGGAAAAGAAAAAGAAGATTGCTATCGCCCGTCCGCTCATCTATGATATTGGATGGACTATCACAAATCGCAAGGGTGAACTCCTGGATAAGAAACAGTTTCTTATCGCCGAAACTTTCTCTGTCCCTGCCGTATTCAATACCGCATATTATGCGGAAAAGCGCCCAATCTATTTGAAGATGCTTGAAGAAAAGAAGACCGTTATCAAGCCTTGGCGCGAAGTTGTTGAAATTATGATGGAAGATTTCCGCACGGTTGATGCGGTCGGAGCATACAATAGTATGTTCGACTTTAAGAAAGCAATTCCCTTCACTGACCTCTATATCAATAAACTGTATAGCCCTGATTATTTTGAATGGGAACAGTCTCAGCGTTATCTGTGTGCTAAAATCGCAAATGAACGCTATCAGAAAGACCCCGATAAAGATTTTGAAGCAGATATCTTCCGTTTCCATGGTGAAGTCTTCCCTCTGTTTGACCTTTGGGGACTTGCCGCAAAGCATCTTCTGAACAATGCTACCTACAAGAAGCAGTGCCTTCAGAATGATATGCTCACCGCAAGCGGAACATTCTTCAAGACAAGCGCAGAAGCGTCTTATCGTTATCTGACCGACAAGTATGATTTTGATGAAGCACACACTGCTCTTGATGATGCTATCATTGAAACATACATTCTTAGCAAGATTGCTAAAAAGGCGGCAATCTCTAATGGAATTATCTTCTTCCCCTTCCGTGAACTCGGCACGACAGATGAGTTCGTTCTGAGAAAGAAGCGTCCCGATGCGAATGAAATTGTAATTGTTATTGCCGCAATGCAGAACTATCTTCAGAATAAAGAGCCTTCTAAGTATACAACACGACTTGAAAATACCATCGCCGAACTTGCTCAGTATCTCGCTTGACGAGATACTTTTTTATTCTAAAATATTTTTAGATGTTATACATCTAATAATAAGTAGTTGACAAAAATCCTAAATTAGCATATAATACAATTGTTCCGAGGGACGGAAGGCGATGGAACACAGTGGCA
>OCVV012868234.1_pt1 | contig 17495 bp, 21 predicted proteins | sample 1539721 | NCBI WGS metagenome assembly OCVV01 (sample SAMN02144230, study PRJEB22623) | gut metagenome | biome: sheep rumen | host: Ovis aries | place: New Zealand | reverse complement strand
CACAAGAATGTTCCGCACGGACGAAGGGCAGCAGCCGGACGTGTAAATCGTCTTCCCGCTGCCGCCCTTCCAGTTGTACGACACATTCCGATAATTTGTTTGTAAATCGACATTGTACATGATTACTTACCTTTCCCTTGCAGCGCGTCAATCGCGGCGGCGAGCCGTTCTGGAATCGGCACGCCCATCAGCCCCGCGTTTTCCGTAATGCTGATCGCCTCATTGCAGATGTATGCGATGATGACAGCGTCACGCACAACTGATGTGCCTAGCGCGATATCTAATCTGTGCGCAATCAGTACGATGCACAGCGTCATGCCCTTGCGGCACAAGCCCTTCCATCCCGCGCGGCTTTCCAGTCCGCCGGATTCCGTTTTTTCGCTGGCGTGAAACACCGCCGCAACGATCAATCCGCTGATGTAGTCAACTGCCATGAACGCAAGCAGTGTAACAATGCCGCTATTCCATCCGCCGAACGCCTGCGCGATCAGACTGCCCGCGCATCCAAGCATCGTGCACAGCAGGACTTTCATGTTTGATATTTCCATGCGGTTCCTCCTCGGTTTATGCCAGAAGCTCGGGCAAATTGGCTTCGATCCAGCGGAAAATCGCATCTCCGCCCCGAATGGTCGGGTGAATTTTGTCGCTCTGATATTTTGCCGCGTCCTGCGTGATGCCGTCGCCGGTGGACAGCGCTGCCGCCCCGTCAATCACGCGATAGCCAAGCCCGCGAATCCACGGATTGACCGCATTGATGAATGCGAGATTATCATGATCCAACCGGCGCGGGATGGTGCACAACACGGGAATAATATTCTCTCGCTCTACCATTTCGATCAGTCCTAACAGTTTCTCGCGGAACGTCGCTGCTGTTGTTCCAGAAGCAACAGAATCATTCATGCCAACTTGCAAAATGCAATATTGCGGATATACAACGCACAACTCTGTCAACAGCCGCTTTCTCACATTGTCCAGCGTTGCACCGCCTCTGCCGGACAAGAACACATCTCCGTTTGTTGCCGCATATAGCCTTTGTGCATATCCGCACAGTGGATTGCGTCCGGCGTGCTCGACATAACTGTCTCCAACCGCGTAAATTTTTGCACGCGTGTTTCCGGTTGCGTACATTGAGAACCGTTTCAGACGCACGGTGCCAACCGCCGCCTCGAAGCGTCCGCAACCCCAGCAACGCATATAGGTATTTACGATTTCCTGCGATTCCGGAATGTTGACATTTTTTTCAACTGTCACAATTTCGTCCGGACAATCAGCATTAAACAACTTAACAATTACATGATAAACTGTGTCCTTTTCGACTGAAATACAGTAGTTTCCGGAACTTAAATCAAAAGTAAACGATGCGCTGCCAATCGACGCGCCAAGGTCGCCGTCCCAGTTCCATTTCCGCACATTTAGCGTTTTGGCATCTGTGTCGATTACGCAAACAAGCTGCGAATCTGTTGTCGTGTCTCCGATCGGCGTTGTGTTTGAAAAGTAACCGAAGTGGATAACAGAGCCTGTCTCAGCCGCGAAAATTGCGCTGATCTTGCTTTTATCCATTGTGCTATATTTGTACGGCTGTATGGACTTGCGCGCCAGGACATAAGCGCCGTTTTCCAGTGCGCCGTTGTCAGTGTATTCCGACTGGGAGAACGAATCCAGCTTGGAGAAGTCGATGTCATACACGCATTTAGACATGTTTCGGACGATGTTGTTTTCCGCGATTCGGTGCGGCACAATCTCGTAACCCTTCGCGTAATTCACGTACTGCACAGTAGACAGAATGTAGCTGTTCTTCATTGACTTGCGCGTAGACCAGCGGCAGTACACCGCGCCGGGCGGGACTGTAATTACGTCATACGCGCCGGCTTTGTCGACAGCCTTCTGCATCGTTTCGTTGTTTTTCGTGACGCCGGAAATGTAATTTTGATTCACGTCGAAGAACGCTGCTTGATAATATGCGTTTGTCGCATATAGCTGTTTGCTAGATGCGATGTCAATAAAATCTGTGTACGTCATCGCAGGATTTTCAATCAGCCGGCCGCTTGAATAGCTGACATAATATCCATCCTGTAACTGCTCTGTCTGGAAAAGGTTCGTGCTGCTGGCGTTCCCCCGGGCAATCCGCCCGGTGATGGCTGCAATCTGGGCGCGAACCGCCCCGCCCGCCGACTCGTACACCGTTCCGTCCTCTCCGGTGCGGAGGTCCGCGACCTCGGTTTTCAGCTCGCCCGGTGCGGCTTCAGCAGTTTTTTTCACTGCGGATACGATTGCCGCGCGCACTTCTTTCGCGTATACCGCAGACGATATTGCCTGAATTTCTGCTGATAAATCAATCATAATATTTCACACTCCTCCGCGTTGCTGCCACGCTGATAGTCCCGCGTCTGCCACCAAGTGTGTACTTGTTCGCAGCGGGATCGCTGATGTGTATTTCTTCATCCGTGCAATCGAACCAGCCTTGTACATGATCGCGGCTGGCATCAATGTAAATTTTGCGCCCGTACCGCAACGGCTCAACCGCCTTGCTGTTCGTATATGTTAAATCCGCCGCGGCAATTTCGATTGATTCGGCAGGCGTGGCAAACATACTGTTTACATCAGCCTGCGCGTACTTTTTCAAGTTTGCCGCGACTGTAACATCTTCCCACGTTTTTGTAGCCCAAATTCGCCCGTATTTCTTTACCGCTTCCGCGCATTCAACGTATGTGTGTCCGTCGTTCACGCTTGAAATGTCAAGCGGTTTTTCGCTGCCTTCCAGCGTCGCGCCGAGCGGGATCAGCACTGTGTAGAAGTCTTCCGATGCCGTTTCTGCCGCGCACGATAACAGATTCACACCCGCGCGGATAGTTTGCCCCGTCAGTTCTGGCAGTTCTGGCGTATATGTGATGCCGCGCGTGATTGTTTCGCTAACAATATTGCCGTCTTGATCCGCAACCCGCTTTACGTTGTATGCAACATCAAGATAGCCGCCGAGCCGGTCAACCAGCTTTTTCTGAATGTTTTCAAGCGTAGTCGGCAGATCATTATCCACGCGGTACACATTGTCAGTGCTGTTCGTAACCGTGCAATTTACAAAGTCGAATTGCCTCATCGGATCATCCACACGCGCATTGTGCCAGTTTATTTTATCTTGCAGGTAGGCGGCCGGCGTTGTATTGTGATACGTTTTCCGCCACTGCACTGAATCCTGAAGATATGCTAACGCGCCTTCACACGTTACCGATTTCATATCATCTTCTTCGATTATCGAAATCGGTCGGCATTCAAACACCAGTTCCGCGTCGCTCCACACGCGCAGATAGCATTGTAATCTGTATACATAGTTGTACAGCGGGTGCGCGGCAGATATATCAAAAGTCAAGCTGCCCGCGCGGTTGATCCCGCGCGAAAGCACAGGGTTTATCAACTGATTATTCGTATGCGGATAGTGCAGTATGCCCGTTCGCGTTCCTCGCAAATCTAGCAATTCGATTTTGTATACATTCCACACGTTTGCCGCTGTGATTTCGATGCTAATACAGAACACCTCCTCTATAATGCAGCTGCACTGTGCACTTTTTGCATTCGATCTTTACATAGTGCGTCCCCGTTGCGAATGTGCATTCCGGCACAACCACGTACGGATCATATACCGCTGCCGCTTCATCGTCGTCCGGGTCAACTGTCGGCGGGCCGATATTCACGCGGTCTTCCCATGTTGCGCCGTCATCTGAATGCGATATCCAGATATTCCCCAAGCTGAACGGCCACATATCCGATCCATCATCTATGATTTCCACCGCAAGCGATACCGGCTTGTCCCGCCCCGCGATTTCAAAAATCTGTGATCCGTTAATTTCCGTTTCTGGATATTCGCGGAAAACGCCGTCATACAAATTTACCGGGTCCCATTCCTGCTGCTGACTGCCGTCGTCCAATTCGTATTTATACGGGTCAGCGGTCCACGTGATTTTGATGCTCCCCACGCGGCTGATAGTCAGAGATGTTTCAACACTCGCAGCCCGGGCTAAGTAGTAATAGCCCGGGTCACGATCAAATACCAATTTGCACAGCCTGCCATTCACCAGCCGCGCAATTTCGCTTTGCTTTGTCGGCCATGCGGCTTTGGGAAACTTGCCGCCAATCGTTGTGATAATTTCGCCACGACCGTATGTGATGTAGCCGCCGTATTCCGTCGTGTCAAATACTTCTGAACTGCCGGGGATTTCCACCTGCCTGATATGCGGCGCTGGCGATTTGATGATGCTATCAACAAGCGTGTTGAATCCCAGCTCGCGGATGTGCGTTCCGTTAATCTTATAATTTCCGATCATTGTTTACACACCCCTTACCTTTAGCGCGCCCAAGCGCGCAAGCTGTGCGTCCATCTCCGGTGCGATAGCCCGCGCGATAACACGCCCTGCACCGTCAACCAGCTGAAGCGTTACATCTCGATCATTCAGCCGATCAAACAGCCCGTTCAGCGTCGCCGTTACAATGCCGGCAACATCAACCGACCCCGCAGACGCATCGTTGTACGATGAAAGATTTCGCATTGTGCGCATCATGCGCCGTTCCATTTCTTCCCACAACGTTGAAAGCGGAAGTACCGCCTCCGCGCCTGCTTCGCCGCCTGCAAGCAATGTGTTCCCAGCTGCGCCAAATATAGTCGGCTGCGTCAGCACGCCGCCGTTCTTATACCAGCTGATGCCAAAGTGCGGCACCGATGGCGGATTGATCGAGAAGGAACCACTTACCGAGAAGTGCGGCAGTTTCAGCCGCGGCAGCGACCATGAAAAGTGAAAGAACGATTTCATCTTATCAATCGCCCTTTTCACTGCATCCTTTGCGTTGTTGATCGGCGTGGTGATAGCCGTTTTGATGCTGTTCCAAACGGTTGAAGCCGTTGACTTGATGCTGTTGAAAACATTGCTAACGGTGCTTCGTACACTGTTGAACGCGGTTGTTACCTTTGCTTTTACGCCGTCAACCACCGTCGATATCGCGGTTTTGATGCCGTTCCAGATCGTTGAAGCCGCTGTTTTAATCGCAGTAAACGTTGTTGTAACTACAACTTTAATCGCGTTTACCGTTGTGGCTATTTTCGTTCGCAGCGATTCCCAACCGGCGCTTAGCCAGTTGAAGAACACCGATGCCATACCCTGAATCGCGCCTAGCACCGCAGACAGCGTGCCGGAAATTCCAGCCCAGATTCCGACGAACACTTCCTGAACACCTTGCCAAGCCTGCGACCAATCGCCAGAGAACACGCCGACGAAAACATCAAGCAAGCCAGTCAGCACGCCCAGCACAGTTTGCAGCGTCGCCGCGACAATATCGAACGCGGCGGTGAAAACCGGTGCAAGCACTTCGCAGAAGCCGTTCCAAATCGTTCCCAGCGCGTTTGTGATATCCGAAAAGCTGATACCCAGTTCTGATAGTCGATCACTTATGCCCGTTACGAATTCGGAAACCGCAGTTTGGATTTCATTCCACGTTGAAATAATTGCGTCGCGGAAACCGTCGTTGGTTTTCCACAAGTGCGTGAACGCCGCAGCAAGAACCGCGATTACGGCCGCGACTGCCAGCACCGGCGCAGACAATCCGCTGATTGCCGCGCCGAGTTTCGCCGCGACCGGCGCCAGTTTCGGCAGCGCCTGAACAACCACGCCGCCCTTTTCGATCAGCGTGCCAACCACAAACATCAGCGGACCGATTGCCGCGGCGATTGCGCCGGCCGTTGCGGCAGCGGCCTTCGCCGCCGGGGACAATTTGTTGAAGCCATCCGCGAGATTTTGCAGAACGCCGACCGCAGATTTCGCGGCGGGTAACAATGCTTCGCCAAGCGCAATTCCGGCTTCCTGCAACTGTGATTTCAGTGTGGTCAACTGCCCCTTCAATCCGCTGTTCAGCGTCTTCGCCATCGCAGCCGCCGCGCCGTCACTTTTGCTGATATATCCGCTTAATTCATCGAATCGTGCACCGCTGTTCGCAAGCAGGGCATTCGCAGATTTCAGATCAACTTTATTGAACAGCGTGTCTAAAACTTTCGTTTGTTCGCCCTGTGTCATACCTGCGAGCGTGCCGTTCAGATCATTAAAGATTTCGTTAAGCGGCCGCATCTTACCTTCCGCGTCGTAAACCTGCAATCCTAACGCCTGCATTTGTTTTGCCGCTTTGTCGGTCGGCGCGGACAGGGACAGAATGATATTTCGCAGTGCCGTGCCGCCTTCTGCGCCCTTGATGCCGTTGTCAGCAAGGATGCCCAGCGCGGTATTCAGTTCGGTTGTGCCGCCCGCAAGGTTTTTCGCCGTGCCGCCGACAGTCAGAATTGCTTCGCCCAGCTGCGCAACAGAAGTATTTGATTTCTGCGCGGTGACGGCCATTTTATCAACAAATTCGCCCGCCTGACTGGATTCCATTCCAAGCGCGGACATTGCGTCCGTAACCATGTCGGATGCCGCAGCAAGGTCCATATTGCCCGCCGCCGCAAGGTTCAGCACCGTCGGCAATGTGCTGATTGCTTTATCTGAATCATATCCGGCCAGTGCAAGGTAATTCAGCGCGTCCGCAGCATCTGTGGCGCTGAACTGTGTTTCTGCGCCCATTTTTCGCGCGGCGTCGGACAACTTCTGATATTCTTGCTGTGTTTTGCTGCCGTTCTTGCCGATTTCGTCCGCGGTCATGCCCATTGTCGCCGCAACTTGCAGCATTCCACTTTCAAAATCCGTCGCGGTTTTCGCCGCAGCCGCCCCGACGCCCAGGATCGGCGCGGTGACGTATGTCGATAAAGTCCTTCCGGCGTCCTTCACCTTGCCGCCGACCGCCTGCATTTTTGTGCCGATTTCTTCACACTTCGCGCCCAGCAAAGCCCACTTGCTTGTATTTTTTTCAAGTTCAGCATTCAGCGTGTGCAGATTCGCTTCTGCATTGTGCAACTGCGTCGCGGTGCGATTCAGTTGTGCCGCCTGCCGGTTGTACGCGTTCCGCGCCTTGTCAGCCTGCTCGGAATTTTCACCGTATTCCTTCGAAGCATCGTCAACGGCTTTCCCCAGCTGTTCCAGTTCCGCGCGCTGTTTGCTGTACTGTTTGCGCAGCAGATCAACCTGTTTCCCTGCCGCCGTCACCTGCCGCTTTAGCACTTCCGTGCGCTTCGTTAGTTTGCTTTCCGCCGTATCCGCCGCGGTGAACGATGCCTGCACGTTTTTCATTTCCGCGTTTAAAGCCCGCGTCTGCGCAGTAATTGCGGAAAGTGCGCTTTTGAATTGTGCTTCGCCCTCGATGCCGATCCGGGGGCCGATATCATATGCCATGCGTTCACCCCATTTCCGCGGGTATCATTGCGTCGAACGCATCCGCGTCATCTTCGTAAATCACTTCTTCTTTCGCGCCCCGCGCAATCTGCCAGCACGCGATTAAATCGAACAATTCGCCGACCGGTGTGCAAAGAAGGAGGCGGCGCTCCATCCCGAGCTGACCGCCCCAATACAGAAACCATGCGCGGGTTAACCGGCTCCCTCCGGCATGGTTTCTGCGTTTTTTTCTTCTGCCACTGCAACGGTCGGTTTCTGCCCGTTCTCCATCGCTTCCTGCAATTTGTTTACAAGATTCGTCAGTTCGGCGGGGTCATACGGAAGCAGTACCATCAGCTCTTCCGCCGACCACGGCTTGTCCGTTTTTTCGCCCATCAGGTCGCGGTATCTTTTACCCTGTACGGCCATTTCCGCAATTATCTGCGCAAGGCTCTGGAAACCTTCGGTTTCATTCTCGCCGCTTTGCAGCTTTGCCCCGAGCGTTTCCATTGCTTTAGCCAAACTGCCGAAACGTTCCGCAAGCCCGCACGCGGCGGATACGGAAAAGTTCAAATACAGTGTGCGCCCGCCGATTTCATATTCTTCAAGTCGCCGCATCACGAACCGCTGCCTTCCGTGATGTTCAGAATCTGCTTGATGTACGCTTTCGCCTGCGCGAGGGATGTCAGTGTAGCCTCGCGTTTCCACGGGCTGTTCTCCGCTTCGCTACGCAGGATCGTCGCCGACAGTTCAGGCGTTTTCCATTCGATGCTCTCGCCCTTAGTCTCCGCGGATTCTTCTGGCACTGAGAACTGAATACGCAGCAGCACTACTGCGCGATAGCTTACCACACCGTTCTTCTTTCTCGGAATGATAACGCCAAAGCCCATGTACGGCGGATTCATGTTTTCATCGTAAACCAGTTCGGAAACTTCCGTTTCGCCAACAGTGATCGTGCTGGGTGTGATACCCAGAATCGCCGCCGATGCTTTCTGTTCCAGATCGTCCGTGGAAATCGTCAGCGTGCCGCCGCCGAATGAATTATCAGATTCCGCAATGCCATCATCCGCATACAAATTGTTTGCGTCGCTGTTTTCCATAGACGCGGAAAAACTAACCGCCTTGCCCAGCAGTCCGCCATTGCTGTATGTAACTGCACCGCTGGTTTCATCATAATTGTAAATCGCGTAGTAGGGATGCCGTAAGCCAATACTTGCCATTGCTTTTTTCCTCCTGCTTTCATTTCTTCATGATTTTTGCGCATTCTTCATCAATGCGCTTTCGCATTGCTTCTAGTGCCGCTTGCCGTGTGCGTAGCACCGCCGGACGCACGAACGGCTGTTTGCTTCTGAACGATGTGCCGCTTTCAATCGCACGTGCCATCATCACGTTTGGAAGTCCGCGCGGAAATTTTTTTGTAGGATGACTGCCGTAGCCGTCCCATCCGATATGCACATTCCATCCCCAGCCGTCGTTTTCCATGCTGGTGATACCCATAGACGCCAGCAGATCGTTCTTCACGTATCCCGGAACGCCGTTTTTGTTCCGCGGGTCAACGCGAATGCTATTGATTCCGCTTTTCACTGCGTCGGCGGTGACTTTCGCGCCGTCATACAGCGCCTTTTTTGCAACTTCCGTCGCGTTTGTTTCAAGCCGAGACAATCTGACAAGATAGTCGTCGCCTTTTTTCATCATTACCGTTGCCATCAGCTGAACACCTCGTATACCCACTCATAGTGAATCAAGCCGGTGTCGTCTTCCATCTGAACAGAGTTCAAATAAAACGATATTTCCGCCGTATCCAGCGCCGCGGGGATTGCCATAATCAGCGCATCCTTGCCCGATTTTGTGTACAGGTCAATCGTGCCCTGCTCTTTCTTTTCCGTGCGGCTATTATCCGCCCACAGCGCGCTGTCTGAATCCGACGCCCAGACAATATACGGCGGTTTTGCATCTTTCGCGGCTGTCAGGTGATACACCCGTCCGTGCAGTGCCGTCAGCGCATCAACCATCAGCTTCAATGTCATAGTTTTCCTCCAGCCGTTCCAGCGCAAGGTCGGTAACGGCAAGCGCGTCAGCATCATATGTCTGCTGAATCTGCCCCACGCGGTACTGCTGCCCGTCCTGCAATACGCAGATGTCGCCGGGTTCCACATTGCCATCGCGCCACACGCGGACAAGCATATCAACAGACGCATTCGCCTTTTGCGCCGCGTAGAATCGTGTAACGCCAACCGTCCGGCTTTCGTACCAATGCCGCGATTTTTCGACTAACGCGCTGCGCGGCATTTCGCCGTTTCCCGCGACATTTTCAATGCCGTAGATAATCAGCTTTCCAGAATCAAGCATTTTCGTCGCCGCCGCCTTTCTGCTGAAACAGGATATTGTTCAAAGCCCACCGCAACATTCGCGGCATCGGCGCAGTATCTAGCGTGCGCTTTCTGTACAGCCACGCCGCATATTGCGCAACCGCGACGACGTGGGAAGGATCGTTATCATCGATAGCGATTCCCTCCCGCGCAATGTTCGCCCGTGCTGCTTGAATCAGCGTTTGCAAATATTCATCCGCTTCATCGTGCAACAGTTGTAAATCCTGTTTCAAAATAATCAGCGTCAGCGCATCAGCCGCCGCCGGCATTTATCAGCCCTCGCCGCCGGACGCGGTGTTCGCGGTGTCTGCGGTGAAGGTTACCGCAGATGCGGACGGCTTCGCGCCGCCGATACCGATTGCAACGAACGCCTCCGCGATGATCGGTGCGCCGTCGTAACGCGCGGTTGCCTTAAACACCGTCTGGTCTTCAACGAAGCGCGCGTGTTCGGACTGTGCCAGATTCATGCCGGCACGTTCAGCCAGCAGGTAGCAGTCACCATATCCGCCGATAATTACATCGTCCGGAACGAACGACAGTTCGATGATGTCGCCGCCGATGACCGGCATGACATTGTTAATGCCAGTGACGATTGCGCCAGCCGCATTGATCGACATTGCCGCAACAACCAGCTTGTTGTGCGTTTTTTCGTTCATTACGAAGAACTTACCGCCGGTTGCAGAATACTTGTTCTTTGCCGCGCCGAATGCGGTAACGATTTCCTTGAACAGCGCAAGATCAGTTTTGCCGGCAATCGCAACAAGGTTCGTCGCAGAAAGATTCTCCCACGGACGCGCGGTCGCCGGTGCGCCGCTCGGTGCGGCGGTCTGTGCCAGTCGGGTAACAATGCCGGTCGGCATCTTCACGCCGGTGCCGTACAGAATCGCCTTGTCCAGAGCGGCGCCGATGCCGCGCGCAAGTGCATCAATTACAGTCGCGGCAAGGTTGATGTCTGCGTCTTCCAGAATTGCGTTGCAAACCGGGATGTACGCGGCGACCTTGTAACCGTCTACCTCTGCACCGTAGAAGGTCAGCGCAACTTCGTTCAGGTTCGCGCACATCTCAGTCCAAATTGCTTCCGGGATATCGCCCATGATGGTTTCGCGCGCAGTGCCGTTCACATGCACAAGATTTACGTGCCCGATCAGCTTGCTGTAATTAGCAACATTCTCACGGATCAGTCCCAGAACGATTTCCGGGATCAGCAGCTCCGCGCCGGTGATGGTGCGCTTCTGTGCGCCCAGCTCGCGGGTGCGTGCAAGGAAGTCCTTAACGTCCTCGCGTGCGAAAAACGCGGTGCGCTCCTCCATGTTCATGCCGAAAAATTTGCGTGTGTTCATAATTTCATGCTCCTCTGCTCTGTGCTCGGTTTCCTCCTGCTGCGGCGGTGTTACGCTGCGCTGCTGCTCCTCTGCCGCTTCAAGTTCGCGCTCAATGCTCGCAATCTCATCCTGCAACTCGCCCTTTGCCGCTTCGTGGTTTTTCTTGTCCTCTGTGAAATCTTCAACAGATTCCTCAACGGTTGTCTGCTCCTCCGCCGTCTGCGCTTCCTCGATTGCCGCCTCCAGTTCAGCTTCGCGGCGATCAAACTCCGCGTCTTTTTCGATCAGCGCCGCGAGATTCGCGCGGCTGTTTTCCAGCCGCTTTCGCAGCATCAATACTTTCAATGCCATAATTTTCAGCCCTCCAGCTTTTTCTTCATTGTTTCGCGCCACGCCTCTGCGCGCCGCTTCTGAATGTTTTCGTAGTCGCGTTTTCGCGCGGACACGGCGGTTTCTGCGTATGCGGGGAAAGTAACTACCGATACTTCGTACAGTTTCACCTTGCGAATTGTCCAATGTACCGATCCGTCATCGCGCACCTCGGTTTCTTCATCTAAGATGTCAAACCCGAAACTGCACTGGTCAACGTCGCCGCGCTTCACGCGATTGTACAGATTCATTGCGTCAACGTCATCGCGGTTTACCTTCACCTTTCCCCACAGCCCATGTGCATCTTCCCGCAGTTCCAGCGTTCCCGCTTTGTTGCGCCCCAGCACCAGCCGCGTTTCGTGATCGATCAGCGCGCGAACATCGTTGCCCAGCTGATCCGTGAACGCGCCCTGCGCAATGCTTTCCGTCGCGCCCGGCCACATTTCATAAACATCGCCGAACACCGCGAAATAGCCTTCAATGTACAGATCGCCGGATTCCTCGCGCGTTTGAAAACCTGCGTTCGCAACTCTGATCTGCATTCCTGTTCTATCCATTGCTCTCACCTCCCTGCGGGTTTAATTTTTTCTGGTCGCCGATCATTCCGGCGGGAATGTAGTTTTCCAAAATTACCCGTTCGTCCAAGCCGTCAAGCGGCGGGAAGCCGATCAAATCGCGCACTTCATTGCCCGTCATGATGCCGCGGACGTACATGTTCTGTCCGATTTCGGAAAGTTCGTTCAGATCATACGCATACAGTGAACGGCTGTTAAATCGGAAATACCGCGTCGGGCTTAACAGCAACTTCTTTGTAAGTTCCTGCTGAATGCCTGTCGCGATCGGAAGAATCGTTGTGGAAATGAAATTATTCCATTCATCGCGGTTGAATTCTCCCGCGCCGACGACGAATGCCGGAACGCCTAGGATCGATGCAACCGCGCGTTTGTTCAGCGTCACGGTATCTGCAATCGCAAGGTCGTTAAGACTTAACGGCTTGATTTGCTCAATGTCAAACTGCTCCGCCGGGATCATCCACGGCTCGCCCGCTTCTGCCGTTTCGATATATTGCTTCAACAGCTTCTTGCGCCCTTCACTGCTTGCAAATTCGTCTGTCATCGCGTCGACTTTGACGATCAGCGAAGGCTTCCATTCAGACGACATAAAGCCTTTTTCGGTTTTCGCCGCCTGCTGAAGATTTTCTGCCACGTCTTTCAACTCTGCGCGGTATCCGATGCCGCACCATGGTCTGTCCGCATCGGGGTTGGCGATAAAGTGCAAAAGCTCGTCCGGGTCGCACGGCTTGCCGTCAATCAAAATCCGATAACCCGTCCGGTCAGCGCGTTCCGAAAAACTAACGCGTGCGGGGATGATCGGCGTCAGGCTGTCCAGCAGCCCGTCTTTCGTCTGCGGCTGCACAACCGCATTGCCGTCACCTTCCAGCAGCATCGTCCGCACAATCCAGTGCATCCAAGTCCGCCGTGTCATGGTCGGGCATGGGTCAATGTCAATTTTCCGGCTTAATCCGTCGCGTACGCGGACATCCCCGTTTTCGCCGTTTTCCATCTGATGAATTGTCATCGTGCTAATTAAATCGGCGATCCTATTCACGCCCGACACGATTGCAGGATTTTTCGCGAGGGCTGTGTAGCCCGAACAGAAAAAACCTGCGTTTGCATCATCTTTCAGAAACGCAACCATGGAAGCCGCTGTCGGCTGCGCGCGGGTTTTACACTTTGATTTTTTCTTCTTCTTGCTCACGTGATTTTTCCTCCTGCTCACTCAAGCCATTGCCGCGCGGCTTTTGAACGTTCGCTGTCAATCAGCATTTGCTTTACGGCAATTACATCAGCGTCAAACAAGTCAATGCGCTGCTTTTCAGATACTTTCTGATATTTCACAAAATCATCAGAATCCTCGATTGCTTTCACGTTGCCGATGCAATACTCAAACGCGCGGTTATGTGCATAATAAAAACGCCCCTGCGTGATCTGCTTCTCGATCTCGCGGAACGCTTCTGTCTTTTCAACATATCTCTGTGTCTGATCTCGCACTTTGAAGCCCGCTGACTTCATGCGCGTCACAAATTCGCGGCTGTATCGCCGGTCATAGCCGCACCATTTCATTTTGAAGCCGCAGTCGCGCATCTGCTGAAACCATCGCACAACGTCATTGTATTCGATAACTTCCGAATTGCACAGCGTCAGCCAGCCCTGTTCTTCCCACCAGAAAAACGGTATGTTGTCTTCGTCGGCTTTCAGCTGTGCCTGCGCAACGGGTATAAAGCCGTGCGTAATTGCGATATCAACATCCTTGTATCTGCCGTGCAAAGAAACGCCGGATAAGTCGTGAACCTTTGAAAGGTCCGCGCCGCCGTACCATGTGATAGGCAGTGCCGCCAGTTCTTCCAGCGTCCACGAATAATTCTCATCCGCGGCCTGAACTTGAAAGATGTTAAAGTATGTCTCCATTGCATTCGTGTAAATGTTCAGGGACTTATTCAGAAATTCAGAACGCGCAACCGGATTGTTCTGCGCCTGAATCGCTTCTTCCATGATGTCCGACGGCCGGATGGTTACGCCGTAATTCGGATTTGCCTTTTCATGCTCAATCGCGTTTGTATAATCATCCGGGTTATCAGCCATGCAAATGAAAATGAAATACTGTTCGTCTTTTTTCGTGCCGGCAAGAATTTCTTTGCAGTATTGCAATTGCTGATAGCAGAACGTGTTCATTGATGCACCCGCCGTTGTGATGCCGATCAGCAGCTTGTTTACATACGCTTTCATTGCTTGCTTGTAAACGTAGTATTCATTCGCATTTTTGTACGCGTGAATTTCGTCCAGGATGATAATATTCGCGTTCAAGCCGTCAGCGCGTTTTGCGTCAGATGCCAGCGCCTGAATGCGAATTGCTCCGTTTTTCTCACCGCGGCCGTTTTTGAAAGTCCGGCTGATTGAATGTTCTGCATTGTTGTTCAGGATTTTGAAATTGCCGTCCTCGCCCATATATTCGATGTTTTCGCGAATGTTATCGAATGCTTCCAGCGCGCGATCCAGCTTCGTTGCAACGATGTACAGCACCGCGTAATACTGCCGTTCCAGCAGTGCCAGCGCCCACGCAAGCGCAGACGCAAAGAAAGTTTTTGAATTCTTTCTCGGCAAAAAAATAAACGCCTCTTTGTATCGGCGTTCGTCGGTCCCGCGCAAATAAAATCCCGCGAGATTATAAATTATAAACTTTTGCCACAGTTCCAGCTTGAACGGCTTCCCGCGCGCCGGCCCTTTCACGTGCACAAACGTGCTTTCGATTATCTTGATGCAGAACTCCGCCGGGCGCGGTTTCAGTTCATAATCCTTGTTTCCCAGATCATTCAGAAATCTTTTGCAAGCCAGCACGCGGTCGGTGTTTGCTATGATTTTGCCGTCAACAATATCCTGCGCGTATTGCAGAACTTCTTTATAGTGCGCCCCCTTAACCGCCACGGCTCAGCGCCTCCAATGCCGCGTCAAGTTTCGATTGCGCAGGCGCGGCCTTTACCTTTGCGCCCTCCAGCGCTTTCGGGTTCAAACACAACCTATCGCTATACGCAAGAATATCTTTCCGCAGATTTTCAAGCGTGGCGATGACCGGCGATTTCTTCATTCCGCCTTTTTCGGACTTCGTCTGAAGCCGATAGCCATTGTGCTCGAATCTTTCCGTTATGATTTCATACTGTTCGCGCAATTCAGAATAGATGCCGATGATCGGATCAAATTCCGACTTATACGTTCCCAGTTCCTGCATTGCATCTTTCGTTTCTTCGAAAATCAAATCTTTCAACTGCTTTGTTGCCACGCTCTTCACCCCCGTTTCGTGCGGAATTTTTTTGTGTTATTCGCGCAGTTGGAAACATAGACCCCCGCCAGTAGCGATTCCGCAACTTTTTCGCCCTTAAAGTGGGGGGGATATGCCAAAAATGCCCGTTTTTCAAACTTTATTTTTCGCGGTTTGAAAATGCCTTGTTTTCGCCGTTTTTATGCGTTTTAACGTTAAAAAAGTTCAGTGCCGTGCGCCGCCCTTCTCCGGGTGCAGTTTGTTGTGACAATCTGCGCACACAGATATCAGATTGCTGCTAGTGTATCGAAGTTCTGGATAATCTTCTAGTTCTTTGATGTGATGCACGATGGTTGCAGGCTTGCGTCTGCCGTACCGCTTGCACACTACGCACTGGTATCCGTCCCGGCTAAGCACAGCCTTGCGCACCCGCTTCCATTTCTGTTTGCGATAAAAATCGTTGGTCATCGTCGCGCCTCCGCCGTTCAGATACGACAAAACCCGTAGCACAAAGCCACGGGTTCCGCCGTCAAGACAAAAAGAAAGGAGATGTTTTGGTGTAAGCAATCCAAATGCATGGGCAGATGCAGGACTTGCACCTGCGCGGCGACTGCCGCCTGCTAAGTCTGCCCGTGTCTGCCGCCCGGACGACACCGGACGGCAAAGAGAGTTTGGAGGTGATTAGGTAGGGACTTTCCATGCACTAACTGCAATATCATAGTACCACAGTTAGCGCCAAAAATCTTCCGGTTTTTTTCCGGACTTTTTCTATGTTTCCGTTACACCGTACAGCGCAATGGTGAAGTGTCGGAGCGCGGCCGCGCGACGCGCATACACTTGCGTTTGTTCGAGATGCAATTCCTCCATCAGCCTTTCTGCGCAACCTTTCTGGCGGTGGATGAAGAAGCGATCAAGTACCAGCCGTTCTTCGTCGTTCAGTACGGCTAACGCGCGTTCGACGTTTCGAACCCATTCCACCGCACAATCGTGTGCGGTCTGCAATTCAGCCCGTAGCGCAATGTTGTGCAGCATCGCGTCTTCGCGGTGATTCCCTCCGCCGCGCACAGGTGTGGCATCTGTGACCGCAGACCGAACGCCTGTGCTTTCCTTTTCTAGCATTTCAATCTGTTCCGCAGTGGATATAACCGCATTCTTCCGCGCGCTGTAATCGCGCAGCTTGTGCTCCGCCTCCTTGAGACAGTTCAAGAGCATCACCTTCTTTGTTTATTTTTCGAATAATCCGCGCGGTCTCCGTCATCGGGCAGCACTTGAGCTGCCAGTCGAACTTATGTAGTACGGTGCATATCCCATAATTGTACATGGGGCACATCTTAAAGCATTTCATTATGATCTTGCCCCACGAATGTACAAATCGCAAACGTGCTGCAATTTCATTCCGCTGACTTCCTCGGCGCGAAGCCGCAGCTTTTCGCTCGCCAGGTCTTCGTCGAACTGTTCCCTTCCCTTTGCGTCGATGAACGTGTTCTCGCGGCGAATGCGATTCCATTCGTCGATCTGCCGTTCGATTGCTTTTAGCGCGCGCTGGATGCGATCAGGGCCAAACTGAAATTCTTCGTTCAGTGCGCACACCATAAGCCACTGAAATCTTTGCAGGTGCGCATTTACCGCAATTTCAATCGTTTTGTCGCGCGTCAGCAAGAACTTCACGCTTTCTGTTTGCTTTGTTCGGTTCATCGGTTTGTTTTTTCTTTTCGAGCCGCGCTTCTGTGCCCTGTTCATTTTTCTGTGCCATCCCCTTCCTGCGCTTCATCTTCAGCGGTGCATCCGAACGCTTCACGCAACACCCGGCCCATCTTCATAATAATCGCCGACAGACCTTTTTCGAGCCTTGCCCACGCGCTTGTCGCCCGTTCCGCTTCCCTCCTTGCCCTTGCTGCCTGCTGTTCCTTCACTGCTATGTACAGCTTCAGCGCGCGGGCTAGATCGTCTGCCGCTTCCACCTGCGTTACATCGCGGTCCGTTGCATACTTATCAACGTGCTCTCGGATTGCTTGCCATTCTGATACGTTCATTTTCGCACGCCCCCTTCCAACGCGATCAGAAATGCAACGTTGCACGCGATATGCCACAGATGCGGCAGTTTACTTTCTTCGTCCTTGCCGTCCGGATCATCTAAGTACTTCAGCCAATGCCGATAGGTCGCGTCACGGTAGCGCTCCGGCGATACCTTCTTCCAGTTATCCGCGTCTTTGTACTTTGCCGTTCCGAACTCGCGGACGGCTGTCACCGCGCGGATCAAGGCGGTTGGCACTAACGTCGGGCGCGGCTTGCCGTCGTCAGCTTTTGCCGTGTCGGGCGCCGCAGTCGGCGCACACGTTTTCTTCACT
>OCVV011247793.1_pt1 | contig 17506 bp, 17 predicted proteins | sample 1539721 | NCBI WGS metagenome assembly OCVV01 (sample SAMN02144230, study PRJEB22623) | gut metagenome | biome: sheep rumen | host: Ovis aries | place: New Zealand | reverse complement strand
TGGTGGTCTTCTTTTGGTACCTAATTTTCAATCTGTATAAAATTTTCAAAGAACTTATAATTTAGCCTTGACTTTTTATTTGCAGGCTGATTATCAAAAGGTGTACGTTTTGATAGTTACTCTTTACAAGGTAAACTCTACCATGAAAAATCTGCGTTTTCAATAAACAGGGAGCTGATTGGCTCATGTTTTTGAGCAGAAATATAAAGTGCATCAGGGGTTAAAGCCAATAATCAAAATGTACTCTTTTTGATAGCATTTATTATTTGAAGCTTCCGGTGATCAGTTCTCCTCAACGTTATATTATCAATATTGCTTTCTGGATTGGTGGGTTGTCAGTCCACTGTGCTTATCCCATCGACATCATCCGAAGCTCCCGCAATCGCCGGTAAAACGTTGTTTCAGACATGTCGCATTTTTTGAAAAAGATCCGGCAATGAAATCCGCTTCTTCTCCCAGTCTTGTACTAATTTCGGGAAGTCTTCTGGCACTGGTTTCTCCGGTCTACCAAATCGCACACCGCGTGCTTTAGCCGCAGCGATTCCCTGTTCCTGCCGTTCGCAGATCTTCTCTCGTTCGCTTTTGGGCCACAAACGACAGTATCTGCAGAACCAGATCTGCAATAAACGTCCCCATGAGATCCTTTCCTTGTCTAGTGTCCAGAAGCGGCATATCAATTACAACGATATCGATACCTTTTTCCTTAGTCAGGATCCTCCACTGATTCTGAATTTCCTCATAGTTTCTTCCAAGCCGATCAATACTGAGGATATAGAGAAGATCACCTTCCTTGAGTTTTCGGACCAGACGCTTATAGCTCGGCCGGACAAAGTTCTTGCCCGACTACTTATCCATAAAGATATTGGCCTTCGGAACGCCCACTAGTTTCATTTCAATCATCTGTCAGTCCTCTTTCTGGTTAGCACTGGAAACACGTACATAACCGTATATCTTTGTCATTCTCGTTACCTCCTATCTTTTTTGACCATAAAAAAGCCGCTGGCCTTGTCTGGTCAACGGCTATGTACGTGTTTATGCGGTTTATTTGGAGTAGTATTTATGTTCCCTGCTGTTGGACTTATTCTGCAGCAACATTGTCAGTAGTTGCTGATCGTCTTGGTGAATCTCCTGCATATAAAGAGACGCTGGCCTTCTCGAATAATAGCGCATTGTTTGCTATAAACCGGCGCGTTTCGACAAATGTCCTCCGGTATATAGATTTCTGAGAAGCCTTACTTTACTGCCGCATCTGTTCCTTCGTTTCCCTCCGGCGGCTGTATGCTGATCGTAACTGTTCCGGTGGCTTTTTCGGTTACTTCAGCTTTGAGCATATAATCTCCTTCCTCGATTCCACAGGTATTTATCTGTGAACCTGATGCCTCCACCGTCAGCTGAGCTTCATTGCCGATCTCAGGCAGTTTTTCTATATCATCATTCCCTTCGGTGTTAATAAAATCCAGTTTAATTGAGCCTTTTGTCATCTCTGACGTTATTATGATCTGCTCTCCTTCATCCACTTCCAGTGTCCCTGTCATAAAAAAATCTCCTTTAGAAGCTTTTTCTGCTTTGACAGTCATTGACTTTTCAGAATTATCGGTACAGGCAAACTCTGTTTTTCCGCATGCAGACATACTCAGCATACTCACAGCAAGGATCGCTGCAGCTGCAATTTTTCTATTCATTTTCATACGCATTACACCACTATAACTCATTTTTGAAAATTCTGAAGCCGGGACCGGGATCTGACTCTCTTCCGAAAGTCATATCTTTCACTAATTGGCAGGAGTATTTTCTAAACACTTGTATACATAGCAGACCCGGTCAGGCAGTATCCTATATAAATATTATAAATCATCGTCATAATAATTCAATTATTTTACTTTTCCGAAAGGTTTTACATAATTATTCTTTATGTAAGTGATCAATGTACTGGAGTTTCTGACTGCACCTTTGGCTAATAGCATTGTAAACCATTTAGTCTTTGTTTGTTGACAATCCACCGGCATAATGCTACACTACTCCCTGTCAGCCATAAAATTGCAGGATCTATCTTGACAGTTTCCATGGCAAAAAAACAAACCCGGCAGAAACCGGAGAAAGGAAACGGCACTGTTGTAATCTGCTCCTTTTAAGAAATAATAACCAAAATTTCCAAGCAATTAACCGGATCACAACGGTACCCGAATATATTTATGAGTACAGATACTGCATCTATCAAATCATCAAACGCTTCAAAGACCCGTAACATGGCATATATTGCCGTCTTTGCGGTCCTGATGGCGATCTGTTCATGGATCTCCATACCGATGACTGTTCCATTCACGCTTCAGACCTTCGGCGTCTTTCTTGCCTGCATCGTTCTGGGAGGAAAAAGAGGTACACTTTCAGTTATAGTTTATATTCTTCTGGGAGCGATCGGCGTTCCTGTCTTTGCAGGCTTCACCGGTGGAATTGGAATTCTCTTCGGAAACACCGGCGGTTATATCATTGGCTTTATTTTTTCAGCGCTGATCATGTGGCTTTTTGAAAAGCTTTTTAACGGACAGCTTTGGGCTTTGATCGTTTCCATGATACTTGGTCTTCTCGCATGCTATGCGATCGGAAGTGTATGGTTCATGTTTGTATACGCGAAAGCTGCCGGCCCTGTAGGTATTGGAACTGTCCTTGGCTGGTGCGTTTTCCCGTTTATCATCCCTGACGTTGTAAAGATCGTCCTTGCTCTTGTAGTCGGCAAACGTCTGAACGCCGCCCTTTCAAAAGCAGGATTACTGTAATCGAAAAAGACTGTATCATGACAGATAAAAACACTTTTTTCCTGAGAGCGCATCACGGTATGTGTTTCCATTATTACAGAGGAATAGGCTACAGCTCTGATTTCACGGAAAACATGAGCTCTGTTCTGAAATATCTTCTGGAAAACGATCCGGTTGTAACCATTGTAGAACATGGGGATCATGTGTGTGCCAAATGTCCTAATTATAATGATGGCAGCTGCACCAATACCGTAGAGGTTCCTCATTATGACAGATCGGCTCTGGAATTTACCGGCCTGGAACCAAACACAGAAATGAGATTCCTCGAATACGCACGTATTGTCAGAGAAAAAATCCTCTCACAGGGTCTCAGAGAAAAAATCTGCGGCGGCTGCCGCTGGACAAAGCTGTGTACTGTTCCTGGTAAACTCGAGCGGTCTCAGGCTAAAAACGGCTGTTCATAAGGGTCTATTTCATGGGAAATGATCCTGATTTCCAATAAAATAAAAAAAGCGGAAAAGCTGACCGGCCCGGCGCCGAAGAAGTTTTTCCGCTTTTTTTATTGTTGATTGTTTATTGATTTTTTATTTCCCGAAGAATATGATCCAGCGCATCTCCTATGCACGGAAAATTATAGTCTGCTTTTTCCGGGTATTGCAGCGACACTCCGAGAGATGTACCCGCATATTCAAACATGGGATAATCATTTACGCCGTCTCCCACGCAGACCGTCTCCTCTGCCGGTATCTCCAGCATTTCTCCCAGGATCTTCATTCCTGAATACTTGCTCATTCCCCGTGGAACAAAATCATAGCTGTCAACATGACGATAGATATCTATATCTATGATCTGATCCTTGTTTTCTTCCAGCATTTTCCGGATCATTTCGAACTGCTCTTCGTTTTTCGGAAAGGGCGTCAGACCGACCAGATTCGGCTGATACCACATATCCGGCAGCATCTCCTTCAGCTTATACCTCAGAAATTCTATCGTTCTTTCCGCCTCTTTGGAATAAGACTGGACGATAAATTTTTCCGGCGGCAGCTCTATGCCTTTTTGTATCACGGAACCATTCTCTCCCACGATCGCCGGATCCTTCAGACCGGTCTGACGGAGAAATCCGCACAGATAGTATGCCGGCTTCCCCGAACACAATGCTATGGTTACGCCTCTGTCTTCTATCTCCTTAAGTTTCGCCAGATCACTGCCCTTAACAGCCTTTCCCAGCTCAGCAAGCGTCCCGTCCAGATCAAATACCGCTAATCTGATCATAATTCCAGCTCTCTTGCATGCCATTCTTTTTTCAGTATTGTTTCTATCTCATCGGCCGCGTTCTCCTCGTCCGGTCCTTCCGCTGCCAGAAGGATCTCATCTCCCGCCGCGGAGCTCAGTGAGAGAACGCTCAGGAAATTTGAAGCGTCGATCGTTTTTCCTTTTCCACTCAGAGTTACTTTGCTTTTGGCCTTGCCTGCACTGGCTGCTATTTTTTCAGCCACCGTCATATGGATCCCATATGGATCCTCTATACAAAGTTTCCTCCTGATCATCGTTTCTCCTCCCGTCCGTTTTTATGTCTGTTATCATACCCCAGCAGGGGGCCAAAATCAAGCCTTCCCCGGATGGCCGTTCTCCCGGCAGTTTCACAATTGTTTAATCATAAATATATGCTATAGTATAAAGAGATCAAAGTCCGCAAGCGGACTTCAATTCATATCAATGTCCGCGAGCGGACTTCAATTAAATTTAAGAATTAAGAAGGATATAGATCATGAACATATGGGTTACAAGGCACGGACAGACCCGTCTTAACAGAAGCCGGCTGATGCAGGGTCTGACCGATGAACCGTTGAACGAAACCGGCATCCGCCAGGCCAGAGACGCCCGGGCACAGATAGGAGACATACATTTTGACGCCGTATTCGCCAGTCCTCTCGACCGGGCGATCACCACCGCAGGCATTATCGGCGGCGTACCGAAAGAGGAGGTCATCGTTGATCCCCGTATCATAGAAGTGGATTTTGGAAAATATGAATGCCGAAAGTATACCCGCCTCGGTATCCCGATGACGCTTTACTGGGCTCTTCCTGAAGTTTTTCCGACCCCAAAAACTGTGGAAACGGTATCCTCCATGGTAAAGCGAAGTTCTGAGTTTCTCCGCGAAATCGAGGGGAAAGACTATGAAAACGTGCTGATCACCTGCCATGGCGGGATCATACGCGCGCTTTGCGGTTATCTCGAGGATCGTCCGAACGGGATCAAGTGGCGCCCCAAGCCAAAGAATTGTGAGATCCGTGTGTACGGATCCGACAGCGGGAAGCACACCTTTCTCCGTTCTTATGTTCCCGAGGTAAAATAACGATGATCATATAAGCAGGCATGGTCAGGTCTGCAGGCGGTGAACTCCCCGACTGAGTTAAAGCCTCCGGCGGATCGCAGCCGCGCTCAGTGGAAGGAGCTTCTCCCCGAGCGCGGCGCGGCAAGATCGCCAGAGGCGTTCTTGAATATCATGAAAAGTGTTTTTCTTTTACGATCTCCACCGGCATATCCATTCCGGTCCACAATTTAAATGATGCAGCCCCCTGATAAAGCAGCATATACATGCCGTTTCCGGTCTTGCACCCTGCTTCCTTTGCCATGCGCAGGAGCTTTGTCTCCTTTGGATTATAGATCACATCAAAGACAAACAAACCCTCATGGAACATCGACGGATCGGTGATGATGCTTGCATCAGTATCCGGAGCCATTCCCACGTTTGTTCCGTTGACCAGGATCGCGCTCTTTCCGATGGATTCCCGAAGTACTTCCTGATCGGAGAAATCGTGGAGAGATACCCTGCACTCTGTCTGCTCATTCAGCTTTCTTACGATTTCCTCCGCTCTGGGATAAAACTGGTCTCTGACATTAAACACATTGATCTCTTCCACGCCGTCGAGGGCAGCCTGCACCAGGATCGCAGTCGCCGCGCCGCCGGCGCCCATCAGTGTCATTTTCTTTCCGATGATATCTACTCCATTATCAGCTACGGCCCGCATAAAACCGATGCCGTCCGTCGTATATGCCGTCAGGACACCGTCGTCATTGACGATCGTATTGCATGCGCCCGTGATCTCGGAAGCCGGCGAAACCTTATCCGCCAGTTTGCACATGATGCTTTTTCCCGGCATGGTAATATTCCATCCTCTGCACCGAAGCGCCTTAAGGCCTTCCACTACCTTAGGCATCTCCTCCTCTGTCGCGTCAAACGCCAGATAAGCATAATCCAGTCCCAGCTGCTCGCATGCCTCATTATGCATGGCCGGGGAAATACTATGCTCGATCGGGTGTCCCAGTACTGCCAGAAAACCTGTATGTCCTGTAATCTTTCTCTCCATCTCAAATATCTCCTTTTACTTTTCACTCTTTTGATCTCTGAATGATCTCTTCGCAGATTTCAACCGCCGTTTTTCCATCAGTGTTGATAATGATATCGGCCGCAGCCTCGTATGCTCCGCTGCGTTTCTGCATCAGATCGGCTATGAATTCCACATTTTTGTTATTTTCCAGAAGAGGCCTGTCATGGCTGTCTTTTACACGGTTCAGGATCGTCTCCGGAGAGGCTGTCAGCAGAATGATCTTTCCGCTTTTTTTCATCTCCCGGATATTTACCTCTCTCATCGGCACGCCGCCGCCGCAGGAAATGATAACATTTTTATGTGACTGGCTTTCGATCAGAAGCTTTGTCTCTTCGTTTCTGAAATACTCTTCTCCCCGCAGGGCAAAGATCTCAGATATTGTCATTCCGTTTCTCTCGGCTATGATCTGATCCATCTCGATGACATTCATCGCGAATACATCATGAAGTGTAGATGAGATCGTAGACTTTCCTGCGCCCATGAATCCGATCAGGAAGATGTTTCCGTCGAAAATATTCATAGACTGGATCTTTTTACTTCTGTAACGTATATAATCATACACCTTCAAAATCGATTTCGCATAGTTATCGTCTCCGATTTTTTCTTTTGCAAGTCTCATTTTCCGCTCATCTTCATCCAGATGAACGACCGGCTCGCCATGCTCCTGCTTATAATTTGTAATATCTTCGACGATCTGGTATCTCATTTTAAGAGCGTCCAGAATCAGTTCATCACACATCTGCAAATGATCACGAAGTCTCTTTAATTCCTGCATGTTTTAACCTCTTTCTTAAAAATATCCGGGAAATTTCCTCTTCTTTTGTTTAAAGCATTAAAGTATTTTTGAAATAATATGCGTGTATATTATCATCTTTAGATATATATTTCAACATAAAAATTTCGTTCATTTGATTGTTTTCCGGATATTTTATTTCTCTCATGCAGTCTTTCCATATGCAGCTATATTTCTTTGCGCGGCATACGCATCCCCTGAAGATTAGCTTCAAATGGAATTGCATAATTCTCTGTGAAACCAACAAATGAACAGAGTCCGCGAGCGGACTTTGTACGCCGCCGCACAGCAGCGAAGCTGCCTTCCTCCCTGCAGCATGAGCATTCCCCGGAGGGTTGACTTCACAGGAATTTGAATAGCTTCTTGCTAAATCAACAAAAAAGAAAGGCCGCACGGCTTACGCCGCGCGGCCGGGTTTGATCATTCGTGATCAAAGCGCTCTTTCATATCAGATTCCGAGCTGTTCTTTCATGTATGCAACATCTGTATCTTTTCCTGTATAAAGCTTGATGGCGATCAGAGCCTGGAAAAGCATCATGCTCATACCGTTCATTACCTTTTTGCATCCTGCTTCTTTAGCCATCTTCATCATGACTGTCTCACGCGGAGCATATACCGTATCTGTTACGATCAGATCTTTATGGAAGAAAGATGTGTCAGGAATATTGGAAAGATCCTCAAGCGGATGCATTCCAACGCCTGTAGCGTCACAGAAAATATCTGCTGCGTGCATTTTTTCTTTCAGAAGATCCAGGTCTGCCAGGTCGTTCATAGTTGCCTTGCAGTTCGTGTTTTTATTAATAATATCTACGATCTCTTCTCCTCTCGGATAGAATTTATCTTTAATATTAAAGATCTCCAGCTCTGCGATTCCGTCAAGGGCGCCGCGTACAGCGATGGCTGTGGCAGCTCCGCCGGTTCCGATCAGAACCATCTTCATTCCTTTGAAGTCGATTCCTTCCTCTTTGATTCCCTGCCAGTAGCCCATACCGTCCGTGTTATAGCCTTTCAGATATCCTGTAACCTGACCATTCTCATCACGGGTATTTACTACAGTGTTGATAGCGCCGCAGAGTTTTGCCGCCTCATCAACTTCCTCAAGATATTTATGGACTACTGTCTTATTCGGCATTGAGATGTTTGAACCAAGCATCTTCAGAGCACGGATACTGTTAACGGCAGCCTCAAGAGAATCGTTATCTACTTCAAAAGCAAGCTGGATAACATCGTCACCATTATGATCGTAAGCGAGGTTGTGTGTCGTAGGAGACTGTGTATGACGAATAGGATACGCCATCAATCCGACTAATTCTGTATGTCCTGATACGTTAGGCATAATATTTCCTTCTTTCTTTAATGTTTTTACAATAGACTACATTTTCTATGACAGACTGATCATCTGACCAGCAGATCATTTGATAGGATCAAGATCGAGGAATTCTTTGAACTCGAGCACGTTAAGGATAGCCCGTCCATCCATGGTGCCTTCCATGATACGGCGTGCGCGTACGGAATCGCCCACCTGGTAGATGAATGTTTCAGTATCCTTGAACTCATCCTGCAATGCCGGAAGAAGCGGGTTGTTCGCGCGCATTCCCAGACAGTTGAAGCCCAGATCAAATTTAAGATCTGTGATCTCGCCGTTCGGAAGTTTTACATTGAACGCGTCAGCTTTAACTTCCTGAAGAGCTGTATTCACATACTCTTTAACTCCATAAGTATCAAATGTCTCGCGCATTGAGCATTTCGTGATCGGGTCAGCCATCATACCGATCTGCGGCAGCATATCGACGATAGTACATTTAGCGCCTCTTGGAGCAAAGTACTCAATAACGTCCAGACCTACGGCTCCGCCGCCCATAACGACTACGTTCTTATCCTTACAGAAATCATCCGGATATTTTCCTGCGTTCAGGTTATTGATCATATCAAAGATCGTACTTACATTGCCTTCTTCGATATTTTCTCTCAGTCCCTTGATCGGCGGAACAAGCGGAACGGATCCTGTAGCGTTAACAACGATGTCCGGCTTGAACATCTTTATCTTTTCGATCGTAGCTTCCGTATTCAGGAAGAGATACAGATTGTTCAGTTTCTTTGCACGGTTTTCCAGATATTTCGGGAAATCCTTCATACGGGTCTTGCTCGGAATATCAGAGATAAATGCGGAAAGTCCGCCGATGTGGTCTTCTTTTTCAAATACAAAGACATTACAGCCGACCTCTGCTGCCGTACAGGCTGCTTCCATACCTGCCGTACCTGCTCCGATAACGACTACGTTACAGTTTTTGTTAACCTTCAGTTTCTTATAAATATCTCCCTCGGGAACAGCCGGATTTACTGTACAGCGGATCGGACGGTTAACTCCGATACGGTTTCCTGCACAGCCGACGTTACAGGAAATACATTTGCGAAGCAAGTCTTCCTCGCCTCTCTGAACCTTCTTTACCCAGTTAGGCTCTGCGATCAGGCCGCGTCCCATTCCGACGATATCCACATCGCCGCTCTCGAGGATCTTTTCTACGATCTTCGGATCACGGTAGTTTCCTGCATTCATAACAGGTTTTCCGAATTTCTCTTTTACGGCCCTTGCCATATATGAACGCCATCCGTCCGGAAGGAAGTTGGAATCGATCTGGTACTGAAGAGACGGATTCAAACCGCATGATACGTCGTACATATCAACAAATTCATCCAGATACTCAAGATACTCCAGTGTATCCTCCAGAGTATTTCCGCCCGGAACACGTTCTTCGGCAGAAATACGTACAATGATCGGGAACCATGGACCTACTGTCTTTCTGATGGCCTCGAGCACCATGCGCGGGAAGCGGAGACGATTCTCAACAGAACCGCCGAACTCATCATCTCTTTTATTGTAATATGGAGAAATGAACTGGCTCATCAGATAAGAATGGCCGCAATGAACCTCTACTGCATCGAAACCGATCGCCTGCACACGCTTTGCAGCATCTGCATATTTCTGAACGGTTGTCATAATCTCGGCTTTTGTCATCGGACGGGGCGTCTCACCGCCGGCCTTTGTAGGCACATCAGATGAAGAAACAGTCTGCATACCTGTTCTTGCTGAAGAAGCTGAAGCACCTGCGTGATTGATCTGAATAGCAACGGTAGCTCCGCTCTTATGAAGATTCTCTACCAGCTGATAATAACGCGGCATGAAGCTGTCATGATCGATACGGATCTGGCTCGTTCCGTTGGAACCAACCGGATACTCTACATTGGCATTTTCGAGAATGATAAGACCCACTCCGCCTTTCGCGCGCAGTGAATAATAATTCATATGGCGATTGCTCATCTCGCCGCTCGTCTCGCCGTAATTGGTTCCCATCGGAGTCATGGCGATACGATTGCGGATCGTAGTACGTTTGATCGTGATCGGCTCGAAAATCTTTGGATAATCTTTTTGCATGAAGTACCTCCTCGTTTACACAGCGGGGGTTTCTTCTGTTTGTGACGATATAACCTTATCGCATTTTGCATAAATTTTCAAGCATTCGATAACATTTTTTTATCATTTATGATGATGTTTTTATGGCCTTTATTTGTTTTTTTTGGCAATAATGAAGGTGTTCCGCGTTGTTTCACGAAACACCTTCACTCTCTTTCATATATTCAATAAAACGGTTGACCGCAGGGAGCCTGTATCTGTCATGCTCCCAGAACATAAATGTCTGATGGCTTAATTTCATATCTTTGATAGGATGTATGTTTATTTTGCTCTCATCAAGGGCGTCGATCCTCGGTATCAGGGCAACGCCGAAATTTTCACTGACAAAAGCCATTATAGAATGCTCATCCGGACATTCCATTATGATCTCAGGAATTATTTTCAGTTTATTGTACAGGTTTTTCGTATTTATGCCCATCCAGGATTCATTCTCATATCCTATGACAGGATTCTTCTCCAGAATTTTGATCGGAAGCGGTTCCCCGTTAATAAAGGAAGCTTCTTTGGATGTGATCAGAACGATCTCCTGATTCAGGACAGGATAGAATTCCAGATCGTTTTCACCTTCCACATATCCTCCGAATCCTATATCGATCTCACCTGACCTGATCCTTTTTATCAGCTCCGGCGTATGATTCTGCACAAAACTGAAATTTACGTTTACGTTTTCTTTTCTGTCCAGAAATTTCCGCACCTTATGAGGCATGTATCTGTCCGCCAGCGGAAAGACCATTCCCACATCTATCCTGCCGCCTCTTTGCGTGAGCTCCTTCATCTTTCTGGTCGCAATATCACACTCATTAAGGATTCTTTCCGTGTAGGCAAGGAACACCCGTCCTGCCTTAGTCAGACATACTCCTCTCCCTTTTTTTTCAAACAGAGATACGCCCATCTCCTTTTCGAGCGCCGCGATCGCCCTGCTGAGCGAAGGCTGTGATACGAAAAGATGCTCGGCAGCCCTGTGAAAATTTTCAAATTCAGCCACCGCCTTGAAATATACCAGTTGATTAAAGGTCATTGTCTCAATACCCTCTCATTTTTTTACAAAAAAAGCCGGTTAAATTGTCTGTTATTCCTAAACACCTGACAATGAGATGTGTTTTTCGTCACTCTTAACATATAATCAGCTTTATTATTGTATAATTCTTACATTAGTTTTATGAATATAATTCATTTTACCATGTTTAATGTGTTTTTTGTATCGTTTTCTGCGAAAATATGTATTAGAAAATAATCATTATCCTTTGTAAAATAGATATATACAGCTTAATATGTAAGTAGTTATATAACAAACGGGTGTTTTTTTGTTTGTGACAGAACAAAATACCAAACAGTAACTTATCAACTATCATAAAAGAAGGGAGTTCATAATGAACAAAAAGTATTTACCAACTGCCCTTATCCTCTACCTGAATTATTTCATTCATGGTGTTGGATGTTCCGTACTCGGACAGGCAGTTATCAAAGAGGCTCTGGCTGCAAGCTGGGGTGTAGAGGTTATGACCATTACTGCTATTTCCGCAGCTCTCGGTCTCGGACGGCTGATCGCACTTCCGTTTGCCGGACCGCTTTCCGATAAACTCGGAAGACGTATCTCTACAGCTATCGGAAGCGCATCCTACGCTATCTATCTTATCGGACTTGCTCTTGCGTTTAACGCAGGAACCAGCGGCGGATACACGATCGCTTACGTATGTGCGATTCTGGGCGGTATCGCCAACTCTTTCCTGGATACGGGAATTTATCCTGCAGTTGCAGAGATCATCAGCGCCGCACCTGGCGTGGCTACAATGGGAATCAAGTTCTTTATCGCTATTTCCCAGATGCTCCTTCCGTTCGTACTTGGCGTTACTGTCAGCACAACGGCAGCAGGACTTACATCCTATAACACTCTGTTCTACGGATGCGGTATCATTTATATCATCCTGATGGTGCTTATCCTCTTTGCTCCGCTTCCGGATTCTGACGCTTCCGCAGCAGGAAAGAAAGAGGGTCTGCTTCAGAGCCTGAAGCATACTCATTTCTCCATCGAGTCCATCGCAATGATCCTCATCGGCTTCACATGTACAGGTACGTTCCAGCTGTGGCTGAACTGCGCACAGAACTTCGCTAAAGACGTTGTCGGCTGGGCAGATCCGTCCATCATGCAGACATACTACTCCATGGGTACTCTGATCGCTCTGATCGTTACTGCTATTCTTACACGTAAGATCAAAGACGTTCGCTTTATCCTGGTGTATCCGATCATCTGTCTTGCAACACTGATCCTTGTACTGATCGGCAAGAGCCAGACTCTCTGCGTTATCGGCGCTTTCGCGATCGGATGGGCAGGAGCCGGCGGTCTTCTTCAGATCGCTACATCCGTATGTAACATGCTCTTCCCGAAGATCAAAGGTACGGTTACAGCGCTTGTAATGATCGCATCTTCACTTTGTAACTACACGATCCTGACAGCAGCATCAAAGATGTCTCCTTCAGGAGTTATGACAATGAACATCGTCCTGACAGCGATCGGCGTTCTGCTCGGCCTGTTCGTTAACCTTCGTTACACAAAGATGGTTGAACTGTCAAAAGAGGACTGATCCTTTAAGAATTGATAAACACTTTCACAGAGCCGCACTTTTGTGCGGCTTCGTGATATAACAGGAAAGGAATTCATATATGAACACAGTAAAAGTACGCGGCGTGGAAATCGGCGCAGGTATTCCAAAGATCATCGTTCCGATCGTTGGTGTGACTCATGAAGCTATTGTTGAAGAAGCAAAGACTTTTAATTCTATTCCGGTGGACGTTGTTGAATGGCGTGTGGACTGGTTTGAAAACGTATTTGAATTTGACAAGGTCGAAGCCGTTCTCAGGGATCTGAGAGATGCCCTCGGCGAGATTCCGATCCTTATGACATTCCGTACATCCAAAGAAGGCGGCGAGAAAGCGATCGAGCCTGAGGCTTATGCCGAGCTGAATATCAAAGCAGCCCGGACAGGTCTGGTAGATATGATCGACGTTGAGATCTTCACAGGCGATGATATCGTAAACAAGATCATCTCCGGCGCTCATGCGGCAGGCGTTAAAGTCGTTGCGTCAAATCATGATTTCTTCAAGACTCCTGAAAAGGATGATATCGTAGGACGCCTTCGCAAAATGCAGGATATGGACGCTGATATTCCGAAGATCGCCGTTATGCCTACATGTAAAAAAGATGTGCTTACACTTCTGGCTGCTACTGAAGAGATGTCTTCAGAATATGCTGACAGACCGATCATTACAATGTCAATGGCAGGCACCGGCGTTATCAGCCGTCTTGCAGGCGAGGTATTTGGTTCTTCCATGACATTCGGAGCCGCAAAGAAGGCTTCCGCACCCGGACAGATGGGCGTTAACGAGTTGAACACCGTTCTCTCCCTTCTCCATGATGCATTGTAAATTCAAGTCCGCGAGCGGACTTCACCTCCCCGGCCCTCAATCCTGAGGGGAACGAACCGGACTTTGCGCGCCGCCTCACAGCAGCCTTGCTGTTTTCCTTTGTGCGGCGTGTGCAACCTCCGGAGGTTTGTTTCACAGTAAATTAACGTAATTTGCCGTGAAATAAAAAAAGTCTTCGAAGAGGCAGTTCGATCTGAATTGCCTCTTTTTTTCTGAAAATTTATTCCTCTTTAATCTTTTAAACCGCTAAAAAAATCGGAGTTTATATGATATAATCGTTAGTAGAAATTCCAAAAGCAGCATAATATTCATTGTTTTTGCGTTTTCTGAAAAATAACAAGTTTACCGGAGAAATTTTTTCTCTAATATTTAACCGGAGGTTCTCTATGCAAAAAATAATGCATTGGCTTAACGAGAGTCTGGAGGAATTCATTCTGGTCATCCTGCTGATCGCAATGACGGTCATTATGGGGATTCAGGTTTTTTCCCGTTATATTCTCGGCATGTCATTATCCTGGTCTGAAGAGCTTACCCGCTATCTCTTTATATGGAGCAGCTTTATCAGTGTAAGCTTTTGCAGCAAAAAGTGTATTTCCATCAAGATCGAACAGTTCGTTGCTGTTTTTCCAAGGCGCGGCAAGGCTGTTTTTAAAGTGATCAATCATACCTTCGAACTGATCTTCTTTGTTTATATGATCCCGTTCGCTTATTCTTATATGATGTCCGCAGTGGCCAGCGGACAGCGCTCTCCGGCCTGCGGTATCCCCATGTATTATATACAGGCTGCGCCGCTTGTTTCTTTTATTCTGGTAGCGTTCAGGATCCTTCAGCGCTGGATCATCGAATTCCAGGTTGCCTGCGGTAAGGATGTATTTGATCCTGCCCATCCGGAAAGAAATACGCCCGAGTCCTTTATCGAAGCCAACTCGGAGGAGATCCATCCTCTCGAAGCCGGCATAGATAACAGGATCACGAATATCACGAAATCTAATGAGGAGGAGAACTAAATGCCGGTCGTTTTATTATTTATTATCTTTGTCATCGGACTGGTCATTGCGATACCCATCTCGATCACTCTGGGCATCTCGGCAGTCCTGCCTTCTATCTTTGATCCATCCTTTACCGTCGGCGCCAAATATCTGATCCGCGCCATGTTTGGCGGTCTTGATTCCTTCCCTCTTCTGGCTGTTCCGATGTTTGTTTTATCAGGAATCATAATGGCCAAGGGAGGTATCTCCAGAAAGCTTTTTGATATCTTTGCCTATTTCCTCGGAAACCTGACTGCCGGCATGCCATGTGCCGTCATTGTCACCTGTCTGTTTTACGGTGCGATATCCGGCTCGGCTCCCGCAACGGTAGCTGCAGTTGGAAGTATGACGATCCCGATCCTGACGGGTCTTGGATATGATCTGGTATTTACCACGTCCATCGTGGCAGTGGCGGGAGGTCTGGGCGTTATCATTCCGCCGAGCATTCCGTTCATCATGTATGGTATGGCGTCCGGCGCCTCAGTCAGTGATCTTTTCCTGGCAGGCATTATTCCGGGTCTTATGATCGGCGTCCTTCTGATGGTCTATGCGATCTATCACTGCAAACGTTACGGAGAGGACAAAGAAAAGATCCGCTCAGAAGTCAAAAAGCTTCATGACAAAGGTCTCTTTGGCGTTCTGAAGGAAAGCTTCTGGGCTCTCCTCAGCCCGGTGATCATTCTCGGCTGTATATATACCGGAGTTGCTTCTCCTACGGAGGCTGCCGTTATTTCTGTATTCTACGCCCTGATCATCAGTCTGTTTGTTTACAAAAGCATCCGCGTCAGAGATATCTGGGATATTCTGACAGAAGCCATAAAGACTTTTACTCCGATCCTGTTTATCCTTGCCGCGTCCACGGCGTTCTCAAGGGTTCTTACTCTGATGCAGGTTCCGCAGACAGTCAGCAGCTTCATTATTAATAACTTCCACAGTCAGGTAGCGATCCTTCTTGTCATCAATGCATTCCTTCTGATCGTGGGAATGGTCATGGATACGACGCCGGCGATCCTGATCCTGACGCCTATCCTGCTTCCGATCATAGAAGCGATCGGAATGGATCCGATTCAGTTCGGCGTTATCATGGTAGTAAATCTTGCCATCGGATTTGTAACGCCTCCTATAGGCGTAAACCTGTTTGTCGCCAGCTCGCTGACTGATGTACCGGTTGTGAAAATCGCGAAGAAAGCCTTGCCTATGATCGGTTTCTTCCTTGTGGCCCTCCTGCTGATCACATTTATTCCGTCGATCTCGCTCGCACTGTTATAAGGAGGACTTCTGATTATGAGAAAACATTTTTTCAATAAAAATAAATACGGCCGGATCGCTCTTCTGCTTTCCGGTATGATCACGGCAGGTGCTGTCATGAGCGGATGCGGAAGCTCCGGGGAATCCGGAGAACAGCGTTACGCCTGGCCTCTGGCTACAGCAAGCCCGGAGGATACCGTCACACAGATCTTCTCCGAAAAATTTGCCGAGGAGGTAAATGAACTCAGCGACGGACGTATGAAGATCCAGGTTTATGCGAACTCTACTCTCGGCGGCGACCGCGACCTGTTGGAAACATGTGCCGATGGAGATATACCTTTTGTCGTGCAGAACACGGCTCCGCAGGTACCGTTCATGCCCGACCTTGCGGTATTTGACCTTCCCTGTGTTTTTGATTCGCTGGATGACTGCCGCGAGACGATCGATGATCCTGATTTCTATTCGCTGATCAGCGACGTTTATGAAGACGGCGGATATCATCTGCTGGGCATGGCTGACCAGGGCTTCCGCGTCATGAGTACAAACAAAAAGATCAGCTCTTTTTCCGATTTCAAGGGACAGAAGATCAGGACCATGGAAAACAGCTATCATCTGGCTTTCTGGAAATCATTGAAGGCGAATCCTACGCCGATGAGCTTCAGCGAGGTATACATCGGTCTTCAGCAGCATACGATCGACGCTCAGGAGAACCCTTATGAGGTCATTGTTTCCAACCGGCTTTATGAGCAGCAGGATTATGTGGTGGAGACAAATCACCTTCCTCATCTGATCTCTCTCATCGTGAATGACAAATTCTTCAAAAACCTTCCGAAGGAAGATCAGGCCATCATGACCGAGGCTGCAAAGATTGCCACCGAATATGCGAGGGAGCAATCTGACGCCCGCATCGCCGACCGTGTGGCTACGATCGAGGAAAGCGGAACACAGATCGTTGAACTGGATGACGAGACCCGCGCAAAGATCCGTGAAAGCTCCTCAAACGTTTATGACTCCATAAAAAAGAATATTGACGGAAAAATCTACGACAGTTACATGAAAAATAATGAATAAACAAAGTCCGCGAACCATACTTCAACAGAACGGCCCCGCCTTTTTGGCGGGGCCGTTCTGTTGTCATAGGAAATTGACACAATTTCTTATGACGGCTTGCGGGTTTTGTTCCGATCATTTTCGATGAAACAAATGTTTTCTCTTCTTTGCGTCCGTGATTTTGTTTGCCTTTTTAAGAAGTCTGCTGACCATTTCCGGTCTGATGAATCCTTTACTCTGATTAATAAGCGAATCCAGATTTCCATCCATGATCATGCTCCGCATCATACGCGATTCCGGATCATCTCTGGACTTGGGGAACATATAAATATCGGATATAGCCGTCA
>OCVV011316075.1_pt1 | contig 17514 bp, 16 predicted proteins | sample 1539721 | NCBI WGS metagenome assembly OCVV01 (sample SAMN02144230, study PRJEB22623) | gut metagenome | biome: sheep rumen | host: Ovis aries | place: New Zealand | reverse complement strand
CACCGCCCCGTCAACGTGGCTCAGTTCTCGTGACGGTACCGGCTCAAATATCGGTGACGGGGTGGTCCACTTCTAAGTGAAGCAATACACTTCATGCCCGAGTTTGTGGGGCGCTTTGGCGCGGTGGTGTGCGTGCCGGCGCTGACGTGCGCAAACCTGCGGCAGATCGTGAAGGGCTCCGAGCGGAGCCTGGAGCGTCGCGTGAGCAACCTGCTGGGAGCCGGCCGCGCGTTCAGGATATCGGACGCGGCGGCGGACGCGATTGCCCGCGAGGCGCACGAGAGCGGCCTGGGCGCGCGCAGGATCGACCAGGTGGCAAACCACTTTGAGGCGGAGGCGACCGTGCGCCTGCACGCGGACGACTCCGTGAACGTGGCGACGCTGGACGTGGACGCGGACGGCGGCCTGTGCCTTGCGTTTGGCTTTGACGAGGACGTGGCGGGCGACGCGGACGGAGCGCCGGGTGCGGCCGGCGCCGCCGGCGAGGCAGGCGTGGGCGAGAAGGACGACCCCGCTGTCGCGGGCGTGACCGCAGACGCCGGCGCAAGCAGGTTCGAGCCGAACGAGCGGCTGATCGCGGCCGTGGACGGCGCGATGGCCGGTGCGCGCTGGGCGGACGCGGCCGCGACGGCGGAGGGGCGCGAGCTCTTGGCCAGGCGCCTGGCGCACTACCAGCGCTGGCGCGTGCGCGACGCAAGGTCCGTGGACGCGGCGGGGCTGCTGCTAGAGGCGGTGAGCGGCTACCTGGCCGTGAACCGCGACCCGGGCATGAGGCAGACGCTGGGCTACGTGTGCGCGCTGCTGCGCTTTGCGGACATTGGCATGCGCGACGGCTGGACGTACCTGGACACGCTGTTCTTTGGGCGCGTGGAGGTGTGCGGGCTGCGCGGCCTGGAGGAGCGTGCGAGCTTCGATCCCGCGTACTGCAGCTGCGACGCGGTGCGTGCGCTGAGCTGCTACAGGCGCTACCTGGCGTTTCCGGAAGCGGTGCGCAGGGAGGCCGTGCGCCTGGCGCAGGCGCGGGCCACGGACGCCGCCACGTCCGAGCGTGAGGCGGCGTGGCTGCGCGCGGACGTGAACGGCGTGGCGGACGCCGTGGACAAGGAGGCCCCCGCGGGCATGACGCTCATGTTCTAGCCCGTGGCTGTGCCGTTGACGTGGGGGATTGCCGCCAAGGGGGCGCGTTCTTCTCGCCCGTGCGTATGATATACAGAGATTGGATATCGCGGACGGGAGGCGTGCGGTGAACCTGAGGCAGCTGGAGTACTTCGTGGCCGTGGCGGAGGAGCGCAAGATCACCACCGCGGCGAAGCGTCTGAACATCACGCAACCGCCGCTGAGCTACGAGGTGTCCGCGCTCGAGAAGGAGCTGGGCGTCAAGCTGTTTGTGCGCAGGCCGCGCGGCGTGGACCTGACGGATGCGGGGCGCGTGCTGTACGCTCGCGCGACGACGATCCTGGGGCTGACGGAGTCCGCGGCGCGCGAGGTGGCGGACGTGGGCCTGGGGCGCGAGGGAACGCTTGCCATCGGGATCATCAGCTCTTCCGGCGGGCAGGTGCCGAACGACCGGATGCGGGCGCTGGCGGAGGACTACCCGCGCGTGAGCCTGGTGCTGAACGAGGGCAACACGTACGAGGTGCTGGAGATGCTGCGCCGGCGCGTGGTGGAGCTGGGTGTGGTGCGCACGCCGTTTGCGGAGGAGGGGCTGGAGTGCCGCTACGCCGACCCCGAGCCCATGGTGGCCGTGATCCCGCGCGGGATGTCGTGCGGTGCGCGTTCGGACGTTGTGGACCTGGAGGAGCTCTCCGCCGCGCCGCTGGTGATCTATCGCAGGTTCGAGAAGATCCTGGAGCGGCTGTTTGCGCAGGCAGGGCTGCCGGAGTTTGTGGCGTGCGTGAACGACGACGCGCGCACCACGTGCGCGTGGGCGTGCAAGGGGCTGGGCGTTGGCCTGGTGCCGGAGTCGTTTCTGGAGCTGATGAGCCTGGAAGGCGCCACGGTGAAGCGCGTGGACGAGGACTCGCTGGTGACGCGGATGGCCGTGGTGTGGCCAAAGGGAAGGGACCTGTCGCCTTTGGCGGAGCGCTTCGTCGGCATGTTCGAGGCGGCGTACGCGCCGGAGGCCGCGGACGGTGCCGCGGCAGACGACGGCGCGTCCGATGGCGACGTTGCGGAAAGATAACGAGCGGGACCCGGCATCGCAGGGGCGAGTGCCGGGTCCGGTAAGAGGGGGCCGCCTGACCCGGAGTCGTAGGGAATCGGGCGGGTGGTGCCTGATGTTGGGGTGCTAGTCGATCCTGGTGCCGCAGTGCGAGCAGAACGCCGCGTCGGCGTCGACCTCGGCGCCGCACTTCGGGCAGGACTTCTTCTGCGAGGACGCGGTCTGGGCCTCTGTGGAGGCCTCCGAGACCTCGCTCTTGACCTTCTCGGCAGCCGCCGCGTCGCCTTCCTCCATGCCCTCGCGCACGCTCTTGACCGTCTGGCCAAGTGCGGAGCCGAGCTTTGGCAGGTTCTTGGGCCCAAAGATGACCAGCGTGACGAGCAGGATGACAAGAAGCTCGGGTGCGCCCATGCCAAGGATCATGATGTGCCTCCCATGTTTGGGTAACTGTTGTGCGACCTCCACTGTAGGCGCCCGGAGCCATAAGTAAAAATACAGGTTTTCTTGCGAGCCATACAACGCATGTATGGATGCGGGCATGCGGCATGCGCGGCGCGGCACCTTGCTATAGTGGTCGTATGCGGGCGCAACCGCAATGGCACAAGCCGCAATGGCACAGCAGCACTGGCACAACCGCGACGGCAGGGTGGTTACATGGCAGACGACTTCTTCGACGACCAGGACCCGTTCTTCCTGGCAAGCGACCGGCTCGACGCGGGGGAGAGTCCCCGGAGCGTGTATCTGTGGGCAAAGGCCAGCCGCGCGAAGGTGCGCGACAAGGTCGCCCGCGAACAGTGGGACGAGGTGCTCCGCTACATCGCGGAGGAATACCCCGATGCCAACCTGCGATAGCGGCCACGCGCACACGGCCGCGCACGAGCTGCCGCGGCTGTTCGACGTCCACCAGCACGTGCTGCCCCCGGCGTACCTGAACGCGCTTGCCCGCGCAGGCATCGACCCCGCGCGCGAGGACGGCTTCCCCACGCCTTCGTGGGACGAGTTGGACGCGCGCGCCTTCGCAGAGGGCGCAAACATTGGATTCTCGCTCTTCTCGATATCGTCGCCCCACGTCAACTGGGGTGACGACGCCGCTTCCGCTGAGGTTTGCCGTGCGCTGAACGACTACATGTCCTCCCTGTGCGCAAGCTGCGACGCGCCGCGCGGCTTTGCGGCGGTGCTGCCGTTGCCTGATGTCGCGTCCTCCATTGCGGAGGCACGCCGCGCCCTTGCCCTGCAAGGCGCGCTTGGCGTGAAGGTTCCCACAAACGCGTGCGGCACCTACCTGGGAGACCCCTCCCTCGACCCGCTCATGGCGTACCTGGACACACGGCATGCCGTCGTGACGATCCATCCCACCAAGCCCGCGGCCGTGCCGGCGGGGCAGTTCGCGGCGCGGCATGCACCGCTGTTCGAGTTTCTGGCAGACACCACGCGTGCCGTGCTCAACCTCGTGACCGAGGGCGTGCTCGACCGCTATCCCAACGTGCGGTGGGTCGTTCCGCACTGTGGTGCGTTCGTGCCGGAGGTGGCGCATCGCATGGACGGCATCTCGCACGTGCTCGTTCCGGCGGGTATGATGTCCAACGTGGACGTGCTTCTCGCCGTGCGCAGTCTGTACTTCGACCTTGCGGGCGATGCGGAGCCCGTCATGCTCGACGCGCTACTCAAGGTGGCGGACCCCACCCACCTGCTGTACGGGAGCGACTGGCCGTACACGCCGGCGCCACTCGCCCTGCGCAAGGCAGAGGCTCTGTTCCACGGTCCGCACGCCAAAGTAATCGAGGGCGCGGCGTGGCAAAACGCGGCAAGACTTTACGGGTTTTGGCAGGTCTCGCTTTAGACTGGGTGCGTAATTTATCGTTTGTCGGCAAAAACCAACCGTTCGCCCGTTTCTGCATTGCATACATCTCGTTAACCGCATGTTACCGCTTTGAGTATCTGGCCACTCACCGGCTTCCGGAAGGCCATCATGGGCGCCGTACCGCAAGGGAGGTGCGCAGACGGCGCACCCGGTATAGGAGATTCGAACATGGGCGTCAGCACGCTAGCAGAGGTAATCATTATTGTCTAGCCGCGAGTCGGTATAGCCGACCCGCGGTCATGCGGGCGGCTGGCGTCTTTCTGCGGGGCCGCTTGGAAACCACCAAGTGGCCCCGCTTTTTTGTTTGAACCTCGGAGGGAGCTTCACATGAACGGAATGCTGGTAATACTGGTTGCGGCCGTGGCGCTCGTCTGCGGCTACGTCGTCTACGGCCGATGGCTGGCCAAGAGCTGGGGCGTCGATCCACAGGCCATTACGCCCGCCCGCCGCATGGAGGACGGCCGGGACTTCTCTCCCGCAACGCGCTTCTCCACGTTCGCACACCAGTTCAGCTCGATCTGCGGTGCGGGCCCCGTCACCGGCACCATCGTCGCGATGATGTTCGGCTGGCTGCCGGTTCTGTTGTGGGTCCTTGTCGGCGGCATCTTCTTCGGCGCTGTGCATGACTTCGGCGCGCTGTATGCCTCCGTCAAGAACAACGGCAAGTCGCTGGGCCAGCTCATCGAGAAGTACATCGGCAAGACGGGCCGCCGCCTGTTCCTGCTGTTCAGCTGGCTGTTCTGCACCATCGTGATCGCGGCGTTCACCTCCATGGTCGCAGGCACCTTCAAGTTCACCCCCGCCGCCTCCGGCGCCGTCGACTTCACCAAGTCCTACGCCTCCGGCTGCGCCGGCACCATCTCCATCCTGTTCACCTTCGTCGCCATCGCCTTCGGCTGGCTGCGCAAGCGCTTCGACCTCAAGGGCTGGCAGGAGTTCGCCGTTGCCGTCGCGTCCATCGTCATCATGTTCGCCGTCGGCATGCAGTTCCCCCTCTACCTCGACATCAACGGCTGGATCGCCATCGTGATGGTCTACCTCGTCTTCGCGAGCGCCATGCCCATCCAGACCCTCAAGCAGCCGCGTGACTACCTCACCACCATCATGATGGTCACCATGATCGCCTGCGCCGTGTTCGGCATCTTCGCGCTCGCCGTCCAGGGCAAGGCAACCATGACCGCCCCCATGGTCGCAAGCAGCGCCACCTTGGCAAAGCTCGCTGCCAACGGCCAGTACCTCTTCCCCCTGATGTTCGTCTCCGTTGCCTGCGGCGCCCTCTCCGGCTTCCACAGCCTCGTCTCCTCCGGCACCTCCTCCAAGCAGGTCTCCAATGAGACCGACATGCTCCCCGTCGGCTTCGGTGCCATGGTGCTCGAGTCCTTCGTCGGCGTCATCGCAATCGTCACCGCCGGCATCATGTTCGGCGATATGAACACCGCCGGCACCGGTGCCCTCAACGCCGGTGTCGCCTCCACCCCGTTCCAGATCTTCGCGGCCGGCATCGCCCGCGGCATGGAGACCATCGGCGTCAACAACACCGTCGCGACCGTCTTCATGACCATGAACGTCTCCGCCCTCGCCCTCACCTCCCTCGACGCGGTCGCCCGCATCGCCCGCAGCAGCTTCCAGGAGTTCTTCTTCAGCTCCAACGACGCCGCTGCCCAGACCACCGAGAAGGTCACCGGCGTCCGCAAGGTCATGACTAACGTCTGGTTCTCCACCGCGGTCTCCCTGCTCGCCGGCCTCGTCCTCTGCTTCGGTGGCTACCTGAACATCTGGCCGCTCTTTGGTGCATCCAACCAGCTGCTCGGCGGCATGACCATGATCACCCTCGCCGTGTTCTGCAAGGTCACCGGCCGCAAGGGCTGGATGCTCTACGTCCCCGTCGCCTTCCTGCTCTGCTGCACCTTCACCTCCCTCGCCATGAGCATCGCCAGCTGCTGGACCGCCGTGGCCACCTACGGCCTGTTCGGCACCATCCCCGCGACCGCAACCACTGCTGCCGCACCGGTGCTCCTCACCAAGGGCCTGCAGCTCGTCGTCGCCGTCCTGCTCGTGGTCCTCGGCGTCATCGTCGCCTACAACTGCCTGAAGGAGTTCTTCACCGTCGAGGCCGGCTCCATGGCAGACGAGGATCCCGAGTGGTCCGAGCTCGGCCGCAAGAACGTCGAGGCAGCCGAGGCACAGGCCGCCGCCTCCGACGCGAAGGTCGCCCAGGCCCAGGCGTAGCGCCCGCGCCACGCACCGCGTGCGCGCCCACGCGCGCACATATATATACGCAAGGCGAGAAGGGCCGACATCCCCACGGATGCCGGCCCTTCTCCTTTGGGCAACCCCTTGTTGCGGCGCCTGCGCGGGCGTGCCCGCCTGGCGCCTGCGGGCCGAGGGCGCTACTCGGCCTCCAGGAAGCCGCCGGTCTGGCGGTCCCACAGGCGCTCGTACTCGCCGCCGGCGCGGCTCAGCTCCGCGTGCGTGCCGTCCTCCACGATCTTGCCGCCGGACAGCACGACGATGCGGTCGAGCGACGCCACGGTCGAGAGCCTGTGCGCCACGACGATGGACGTGCGGCCGTGCATCAGGCGCTCCAGGGCCTGCTGCACCAGCGCCTCGGACTCGGAGTCCAGGGCGCTCGTGGCCTCGTCCAGCACCAGGATCGGCGCGTCCGTCAGGATGGCGCGCGCGATCGCGATGCGCTGGCGCTGGCCGCCGGAGAGCTTCACGCCGCGCTCGCCCACCATGGTGTCCATGCCCTGCGGCAGCCGCTCTATGAACTCCAGGGCGTTTGCCTGGCGCGCGGCCTCGCGGATCTGCTCCTCCGTGGCGTCCGGGCGGCCGTAGGCGATGTTCTCGCGGATGCTGCGGTGGAACAGCAGCGCCTCCTGCGGCACGTACGCGATCTGGCGGCGCAGGCTCTGCTGGGTGCAGCGGCTGATGTCCTGCCCGTCCACCAGCACGCGGCCGTCCTGCACGTCGTCCAGGCGCAGCAGGAGCTTCGTCAGCGTCGTCTTGCCCGATCCGGAGCGGCCCACCAGGCCAACGCGCTGGCCGGCGGGAATGTGGAGCGTCAGGTCGTCAAACACGCGGTCGTCCGCGGCGGCGTCGTGGTAGCGAAATCCCAGGTGCTCGAAGTCGATGGCGCCGTCCGTCACGGTGAGCTCGCTCGCGTTCGGCGCGTCCTCCACCAGGCGCGGCTCGTCCAGGATCTGCGTCATCTGGGCGGCGTCGCCAAGGGCGCGGTTGATGCGCTGCATCATGGAGCTGGTGTAGTTGAGGCGCATCGTCAGGTTGTACGTGTAGGTGAACATCATGATGAGCGTGCTTGCGCCGATGCCAAACCACGCGTGTCCACCCACCATGAACACGGACACCACTGCCATGATGAGCACGATGATGCCAGAGCTTGCGAAGTTGCGCCTCATGGTCGCGCGCATGCTCACGGTCTCGGCGCTGCGGGCGTCGCGGTCAGCCGCATCAAACAGCTCACGCTCGAAGTCCTCGCGCCCGCACGTCTTCACGGCCAGGATGTTGGTGACCGCATCGGAAAGCACGCCGGAAAGGCGGTTCTGCGCCTGGGACGTACGCTCGGAAAGCGGCAGGATCCTCTTGTACATGACCCATACGAACGCGATGTACACCACCATCATCGCCACGAGGATGAGCACGAACGTGGGCACCTGCCACGCCAGCGACAGGATGGTGGCCGCGATGGACGTGACCATGGGAATGAGCGAGTAGACCACCACGTCCACAAGCTGGCTGTACCCGCTCGTGAAGCGGCTGGTCTGGCTCACGAGCGCGCCGCCAAAGTTGCTGGTGTGGAACGTCATGGACTGGTTGGACAGCGTGTCGAAGCACAGGCGCGACAGGTGGTAGTTGCCGTTGATCTCCAGCTTGTAGACGGTGTAGTCCTGCAGCTTCGACAGCACCTGGCCCAGGAGGTTCACGAGCACCAGCGCGAGCACGTACGGACCGAATACGGAGAACACGCGCTCGGCAGGCACGGGGGAGGCCTGCACGCGGTCGACCACGAGACCCATCACGTAGGTGTTCGCGAAGGTGAGCAAGAGGACGTAGCCGGCGCTCGCGATGACGGAGAGCGCCGCGATGCCTGGCTGCATGCGCGTGACGGCCCAGAACCTGGATAGGGTCCTGCGCATCGTCGAACGCTCGAGGCGGGCGGTGTTTCGTTGAGACAAGGTGGTTCCTTTCCGTTTGTCGCGCGTTTCTCCCCTGGCCCGTCGACACGTGGAGGGGCGGGGCGAGAAGAGCGTTTGCTTGTGTGTGCGGGGTGGCTCGGCGCGCTAGGCTTCTCGACGCGCCTGCAGGTACTCTTCAAGGTGGGGCATGGAGATGCGCACGTAACCCCTCCCTGCGGGCTCGATGAGGTTCGAGGCTATGAGACTGGCGCGATACTTGCCTGCCCAGCTCGTGGACTTGTGACACCGCTCTGCGATATGCGCCACCTGGGAGGGCTCGGGCAGGTCCGGCACCATCGCGAGCATGAACTCGCGTTGGGCGGCGGTAAGGGAGCGAACTGCCGGCGCACACACGGAGTCTTGGAATGCGTACGTCGCATCTGCGGCGCCGATGGAGACATGCTCCGCCGTTATGACATCCGATTCGTTAACGTCGGCGGACTGCCACATGTAATACCCCACAAGCTGGATCATGAAGGGGAAGCCCGACGAGGCCTCTGCTGCGGTTTGCGCGTCCTTCTCGGAAATCGTCTTGCCGGAGTCGTTCACCGTGCTTATGTAGGCGTTCTTGACGTCTGGAATCCTTACCTCGCCAAGGTCGTAGCGGACGCACCGGCGCAGGAAGGTGAGGACGTCGTCGTTCACGAGGTCGTCAATGGATATGGGCAGGCCCGCAAACGCCAGCGCGATGCCATGCTTCTGCGCATCAGGCAGGTCGTTCATGTCCTCGTCGCGAATGACGTGTTGCACCGCGGTCGAAATGGCCACGAGGTCATCCCTCGAGGCGGATTGCACCTCGTCGATCGTGATCAGCACGCCCTTGCCCTTGGGAAGCTTGGCAAGCCGGCTCTCGATTGCCGCACGGAGCGTGAGGGGCGTCTCCGGGCGAGACAGCTCGATCGATCCGAGCGAGAGGGAGGCGCCTCCGACGGACGCGTTTGGTCCGATGCTCGCCCTCGTAACCCTTGGCGAGGTACCACGCAAGCCCTCGACAATCCTTTGCACCATTCCGTCCGAGGCGGTCTCGGAGATTACGTCCCAACCGTCTTTTCTGGCCAGGCGGCCAAGCTCGGTGAGAAGAACCGTCTTACCGGATCCGCGCTGACCCGTGATGAGCATGAGCCTCTCTGGCGCACCTGCCCCATTGGCAAGCCCCCTGCCGAAGGCGTCGATTACGTTTCCGCGCCCGATGAGGATGGGAGGCATCTTTCCCGCCGTCGGTTTGAAGGGGTTTGGTCCCATGCGTATCACTCCTGCTCGCCATGTTGGTGCCGCGTCTTATTCGTGCGTGTCTGTCTTATACCCTTTTACACGAACATACACTCTTATATACCGTTTTGCACGCTTCTACACGTTCTTACACTCTCTTACACCCTTTTGCACCAATGCACACGCTCGGGGGTACGGCCGTGGGCTGACCCCGGCCGCCCTGGCGGCCGCAGCGGCGGGTGTACTCTAGCGCTCGCCATCGCCCGAGAGCGAGTCGAGCAGCTTCAGCAGCAGCCTCTTGAGCTCCCGGGCGTCCTCCGGCGCCATGTTGACGCAGCCGCCCATGCAGCGCGGCACGTCGTGCGCGCGCTCGTGGAGCTCGCGTCCGGCGGGGGTCAGCGTCACGATTACGGCGCGCTCGTCCTGGGCGGACCGCGTGCGCGTGATGTAGCCGTGCGCCTCGAGGCGCTTGAGCAGCGGCGTCAGCGTGGCGGAGTTAAGGTACAGCCGGCTGCCCAGCTCCGTCACGGTTATGCCGTCCTTCTCCCACAGGACCATCATGGTCACGTACTGCGTGTACGTCAGTCCCAGCGGGTCAAGAAACGGCTTGTACCTGCGGGTCAGCTCCTTGGAGGCTGCATACAGCGGAAAGCAGAGCTGGTTTTCCAGCGCAAGCGGGTCGGTGTTTGCGGGCGCCTGTGCGGGTGCGGCGTTGTGTACAGGCCTGATACGTTTCATATGGCCTCCTAACGGGACGGTGGCAGGTCAATCTGTGGCGGACCAACTTAAGCGCGCTAAAGACAAGCGCAATATTATATAGTGTACGATTAATATCGATGGTACCCGATCGTGCGCAAGAAAATCGCCACATTGCAGGGTGGGGTGGGGTTTCATGCGCTGCGTGCCGCGTGCCGTGTGCCGCGTGCCGTGTGGTGCGCGGAGCGTTCCCGCGTTGCCTTGCGAAGGGAGAAGAGCGTGGAACTGAGGACGGAAAGGCTCCTGCTGCGCCCGTGGGCGCCATCGGACGCGGAGGCGCTCTACCAGCTTGCATGCGATCCGGAGGTGGGGCCAGCCGCTGGCTGGCCGGCACATGCGGACGTGAGCGAGAGCCTTCGCACCATCCGCGACGTTCTTGCGGCGCCAGAGACATATGCCATCGTTCTGCCGAGCGATGGCACCCTTGTGGGGTGCGTCGCGCTCAGGTTTGGCGAGGACTCGTGCTCTGGCCTGGACGCGGAGCCCGAGCTTGGATTCTGGGTGGGACGTCCGCACTGGGGCCGCGGCTATGCAACGGAGGCGGCGGCGTACCTGGTGGACCGCGCGTTTGCGGACCTTGGGTGCGATGCGGTGTGGTGCTGCCACTACGACGGCAACGCGCGCTCCGCACGCGTCCAGCAGAAGCTGGGGTTCGAGTTCGTGCGGCTTGACCCCAACGGGGACACGCGACTGGGCTACACGCTTCCAGAGGTCGAGAACGTGTTGCGCCGCGACTGGTGGGAGCGCCTGCGCGCGTGACGGCGCCGCGCGGGTACGGGGGCGCGCCGCAGGGGCACGGGGAGCTACCGTCCGCGCACGCGCCTGCGGGGAAGGAGCCTTGTTCTTCTCGCCCGCCGTATACTTCTAGGTGCGGTTTCTTGACGGCTTGGCAAGGCGGGCCGGCGGGGTGGCGTCGCGCGGACGCGCTTTCGGCCCGACGACTGACCTGGAGGTCACATGGGCGCATTCTTTGGCGCGGTTTCGCGTCGCGACGTCGTTCTGGACGTGTTCTTTGGCGTCGACTACCACTCCCACCTGGGCACGCGTCGCGCGGGCATGGTGTCGTGCCTGCCGGAGGGCGGCTTCAAGAAGGAGATTCACTCCATCGAGAACACTCCGTTCCGCACGCGCTTCGACCACGACCTGCCGGGGTTCCGCGGCACGTGTGCCATGGGCTGCATCAGCGACATGGACCCGCAGCCGCTGCTTGTGCGCTCGCACCTGGGCGTGTATGCAATATCCGTTGTGGGCAACATAACGAACTTCGATGCGCTGGTGGATGAGCTCACGAGTGCCGGTGCGCAGTTTATGGCCATGAGCTCGGGAAACGTGAACATGTGCGAGCTTGTGGCCGCGCTGGTGAACTCCCAGGACAACCTGCTTGACGGCATTCGCTATGCACAAGAGAAGATCGAGGGCTCGCTGACGCTGCTCATCATGACCGAGGACGGCCACCTTGTTGCCGCGCGCGACCGCATGGGGCGCCTGCCCGTGCTGGTGGGGAAGGACGACGACGGCTACTGCGTGTCGTTCGAGAGCTTCGCGTACGGCAAGCTGGGCTATGCGGACGAGCACGAGCTGGGGCCCGGCGAGATCGTGCGCATTGGGCCGGACGGCTACGAGGTGCTGGCCAAGCCGTGCGACCGCATGCGGATCTGCGCGTTCTTGTGGGTGTACTACGGCTATCCCAACTCCAACTACGAGGGCGTGAACGTAGAGGTCATGCGCTATCGCAACGGCCGCATCATGGCGCGCCGCGAGGAGGTGGAGGGCACGCTGCCCGAGGTCGACTACGTCGCCGGCGTGCCGGATTCCGGCCTGCCGCACGGCCTGGGCTTTGCCATGCAGACGGGGCAGACGTTCGCGCGTCCGTTTGTGAAGTACACGCCAACGTGGCCGCGCTCGTTCATGCCCACCAACCAGGCCATTCGCAACCGTGTCGCGAAGATGAAGCAGATTCCCGTGCCGGAGCTGATCGACGGCAAGCGCCTGCTTCTGGTGGACGACTCCATCGTTCGCGGCACGCAGCTGCGAGAGACCGTCGACTTCCTGTACAACACGGGCGCCCGCGAGGTGCACATGCGCTCCGCGTGCCCGCCCATCATGTACGGTTGCAAGTACCTTTCGTTCTCGCGCTCGAACTCCGACTATGAGCTCATCGCGCGCCGCAAGATAAAGGAGCTCGAGCCCGACGGCGGCGAGGACCACATCGCGGAGTACGCGGACGACACCACGGAGCGCGGCCGTTGCCTGCTGAAATCCATCTGCGAGGAGATGGGCTTCGACTCGCTGCGCTACCAGTCGCTCGACGGTCTGCTCGAGGCCATCGGCCTCGACCGCGACAAGGTCTGCACGTACTGCTGGGACGGTCGCGAGTAGGGTCGCGTGGGTAGGGCTGCGCGGCTGGCCACCGCCCGATGCGTCACACGCAACGGCGGTCTGTCGATTTTGGTTGACCACCGATTGTTGGTCCACTTTGTGGAGAAGAGCGTTACGATGGGGTTGCAACAATAACAAACTGGAAAGTTGGTTTCGGACAGAAAGGGCTAGACATGAAGTTCTTCATCGATACCGCGGACCTCGACGAGATCAAGCAGGCCTCCGACTGGGGCATCCTCGCCGGCGTCACCACCAACCCGTCGCTCTATGCGAAGACCGGCGGAAAGCTTCCCGACTTCGAGGACCACATGGTCAAGATCTGCAAGATCGTGGGCGAGGGCGTGCCCGTGTCCGCCGAGTCCACGGCCGAGACCACCGAAGGCATGATTGCCGAGGGCGAGCATCTGGCGTCGCTCGCGCCGAACATCGTGGTCAAGCTGCCGATCTGCGAGGAGTCGCTGCCCGCGACCCACAAGCTCGCGGCCGAGGGGATTCGCGTCAACATGACGCTCGTCTTCTCCGCACCGCAGGCTCTTCTCGCCGCCCGCGCCGGCGCGCGCTACATCAGCCCGTTCGTCGGTCGCTTCGACGACATCGGTGACGACGGGATCGAGCAGCTTGCCAAGGTCGTCGAGTGCGTTAAGAACTACGACTACGGCTACTGGGACAAGGAGGGTGGCCCGGAGATCATCACCGCGTCCGTCCGCACGCCCAACCACGTGACGCAGGCCGCGCTTCTGGGCGCGGACATCGCGACCGTGCCGTTTGGCGCGCTGAAGAAGTGCGTGCACCATCCGCTGACGACCGAGGGCCTCGCGAAGTTCGCGGCCGACTGGGCGAAGGTCACGGGGGAGGCCAAGTAGTCAGAACCTGGGCTCTGCGAACGACACTGACAATCATGGACCCGCCTTGGAGCTTTCCAGGGCGGGCCTCTTTTGTGCGCAGCAAGCGAGCATGGGCAATGAAGTCTGTGGCTAATAATCCTTGCGCATGTCTCCACTACCTAATCGATGAATGGCTGTCTACGACCTGAGCTTGCGTCCACTGCACAAGTTGATCAAAGTCAAGAGATCCGTCTGCCACACCCATCATGGTTTCAAGCAGCTCTTGGTGGATAGGCTTGAAGTCGAATCCATACATCCTCAGGTATACGCCTAGGAGTGCTGTCCCAGTTCTTTTGTTTCCGTCGAGAAAGGGATGGTCACGTATTATTCCGAATGCGTATCTACAGGCCTTGCAAATTTCGGTTGGATAGAGATCGTGTCCGTCAAAGGTCTGAAAGGGCTGAGACATGGCTGAGTCAAGCAATCCCTCATCTCGAACCCCATCCACACCGCCAAACATTGTGATGGCTGCAGAGTGAATTGCGAGGACTTCCTCCTTCGTGAATGCGTACGCGGTCATTTGGCGAGCTTCTCGAACACATCGGAGTATTCATCCATGAAGTCGACAGCTACGTCTAGGGAACTCTGACTGTTACTGACAGGCTGAATGATGACCCACGGCTTGTTGTTCTTGAGCACAGTAACGGGTCGTCCCGTTCTATTAACTTCTGCGGTAACGCGTGAAAAGTTGTTCTTTACCTCGGCAAGCCCCATGGTTAGCGCTGACACGATAACTCCTCTCTTATATGGTCAAAATAAAGACCATAATTTAGGTTATATATATGATAGGACAGGCGTGCGGAGGATGCATGCGTGTATTCGCTTGGAGCAAGCGAAAGAGAGAAAAGTTTTTTTAGACTGCCCCATCCGCGCATTCCGCAATGGTTGGACCCGCCTTGGAGCTTTCGGGGCGGGCTTCTTTTGTGCGTGGGTATTGAGGCTAGTTAGCGGGAGAGACTGGGTGGAAGGAGCGTAAAACAGCTGTTAAATACCAATAGTTACTAGTAGGAACCTACAGCACTATAAAGTGCCTACTTTCAAGATTACTTTTGCCTCCGTATAGTTCTAGCTGTCAGAAGAAAGAAGCTGACGCGGCACTTCGCCGCGGCTGAACTAGAAGGAGATAGACATGACTGACACCAGGAAGATCGCCGTCGTCGCATCCAACGGTCGTACCGGCCAGCTTATCGTTAAGGAGGCAGTTGCACGCGGCTTCGACGTGACCGGCTTTGCCCGCAGCGAGAACAAGTCCGAGGCCCAGCACTTTGTGCAGAAAGACATCATGGACATCACGGCCGATGACCTTGCCGGCTTCGAGGCTGTGGTCGACGCCTTTGGCGCATGGACGCCCGAGACCCTGCCCCTGCACACCACCACTTCGCAGCATCTTGCGGACGCGCTCTCTGGCACGCAGACTCGCCTGCTCATTGTTGGCGGCGCGGGTTCGCTCTACGTAGATCCCGAGCACACGACCCAGCTGTACAAGACGCCGGACTTCCCCCAGGAGTACGTCCCGACGGCATCCGCCCAGGCAGACGAGCTCGCCGAGCTTCGCAGGCGTGACGACGTTAGGTGGACGTTCGTCTCTCCCGCGGGCGACTTCCAGGCGGATGGCGAGCGCACCGGTTCCTACATCCTCGCGGGGGAGGAGCTCACGCTGAACGAGCGTGGCGAGTCCGTCATCAGCTATGCCGACTTTGCGATTGCCATGGTGGACGAGGTCGAGAGCGGCGATCACGTGAGGCAGCGCATCTCCGTGGTTCGCAGGTAGCAAGATTCCAAATGCACGAACTTGAGGCGCCCCGCGGCAAGTGTCGCGAGGTGCCTTCTTGTGGGCTGGGTGCCGAGGTGACGGGCGCGAACGTAGAACATATTTCCTTCACATTTTGTCCAACTGGGGAAACGCGACCCGAACGTCAACCTTTTATTTAATGTTCTACGTTCGCGTCTTAGCGCCCGGTGCCTTAGCGCCCGCGGGCGCTAGCTGTGGTCGCCCTGCCGGTACGCCTCGACGTAGCCGCGCAGCAGCTCAAGGTAGCGGCTCGCGATGGGCGAGAGCGGCCGGTCGTGCCGCCGCACGTAGCCCAGCTCCATGCGTTCGTCGCTCTCGAGCGGCACGGCCACGATCTGGCTGCCGTTCAGCGCCTCGGAGAGGATGCCGGAGGATATGGTGTAGCCTCCCAGCCCGATGAGGAGGTTGAACAGGGTGGCGCGGTCGGTCACGACGATGCTCTTCTCGGCAGGCTCCGTGATGTGGAGCTCCTCCGCAAAGTACGGCGAGTTGTGGATGCCCTGGTCGTAGCTCAGGCGCGGGTAGGGGCGCAGGTCTGCGAGCGTGACGGACGCGCGGCTCGCCAGCGGGTTGTCGCGGCTCACGAAGACGTGCGGCGTCGCCGTGAACAGCGGCTCGAACGCGAGGCCGGCCGCGCGCACCGCGTTCGAGATCACGTCGCGGTTGAAGTGGCTGCGGTACAGGATGCCCAGCTCGCTGCGCTGCACGCGCACGTCGTCCAGTATGCCGGCCGTCGTGGACTCGCGCAGCGAGAACTCGTAGCTGCTGGCGTCGTGCTCGCGCACCAGCCGCACGAACGCGTTCACCACGAACGCGTAGTGCTGCGCGGAAACGCCAAACACGCGACGCACGCGCGTGCCGCCCTTGTACTCCGCCTCCAGGAGGTCCGCCTGCTCCACCACCTGCCGCGCGTATGAGAGGAAGCGCGTGCCCTCCTCCGTCAGCTCCACGCCCGTGCGCGACCGCGTGAAGATCGTGATGCCCATCTCGCGCTCAAGCTCCGCCACGGCCTTCGACAGGCTGGGCTGAGCAACGAACAGCCGCTCGGCCGCCGCCGTGAGCGAGCCCGACTCCGCCACCTGGATCACGTATCGCAGTTGCTGCAGCTTCATGCGCCACCTCCGTCCGGTCCATTCTGACACAACCGTCTGCCGCTCCGTCGGCCGCACGACCGCCGCAAAGGCGGAACATGGTGGGGGCATGACACGAACGAAGACATGACACGAGTCAAAGCGCGGCTGCGGTACCCAAGCGCCTCCGCGGCCGGCGCCAGAAGGGACCATCCATATGAGAAAAGCCACCACCACGCTTGCAAGGACCGCCGCCATCGCATGTGCCGGCGCCGTCGCGACCGCCGCTCTGGTGTCGCCGCGCAAGAACGACTCGTACGTGGACGTGCGCTGGGGCAAGATCCGCCAGCACCGCTTTGCCCACCGCGGCCTGCACGACCGCGACCTCGGCATCCCCGAAAACTCGCTCGCGGCGTTCCGGCGCGCCCGCGACCTGGGCTTTGGCGTGGAGCTCGACGTCCACCTCACCGCGGACGGCCAGCTCGCGGTCATCCACGACGCCAATACGCGGCGCATGTGCGGCCGCGCACTCACGGTCGAGAAGAGCACCCTGCAGGACCTGCGCGAGCTTTGCCTGGACGGCACGGACGAGCGCATCCCCACCTTCGACGAGGCGCTTTCCGTGTTCGACGCGGATTGCGAGGGCGATGCGGACCCGCTGCCGCTCATCGTGGAGGTGAAGACCGAGGGCGCCGCGTGGCCGCGCGTGGCGGAGCTCTGCCACAAGACCATGGACGCGCTCGATTGCCACTGCGTCAGCTACTGCGTGGAGAGCTTCGACCCGCGCGTGCTGGTGTGGCTGCGCCGCCACCGCCCGGAGGTCGTCCGCGGCCAGCTGAGCAAGGACTACCTCGCGACGTCCTCCAAGTCCGCAACGTCCTCCAGGCCAGCGGCGTCCGCCCGCACGGGCGAGAAGGGCGTGCCTGCGCACCGGCAGGCCCTGGCCTCCGTCTGCACCGCCGCGCGCGACGCGGCCGCGACGTCCATGGTCGCGAACTCCCTTGCGCGGCCGGATTTCGTTGCGTACAAGTTCGCGGACCGCGCGACACCTGCGTTCAGGCTGGTTCAGGCCCTGGGCGCGAAGCCCGTGTTCTGGACCATCAAGAACCCGCAGGACCTCGCCGCTGCCGAGACTGAGGGTGGCGTCGCCATATTCGAGGGCTTCGTGCCGGATTCCACCCACGCCCAGGTGTAGGGCCCGCACCC
>OCVV011152411.1_pt1 | contig 17517 bp, 24 predicted proteins | sample 1539721 | NCBI WGS metagenome assembly OCVV01 (sample SAMN02144230, study PRJEB22623) | gut metagenome | biome: sheep rumen | host: Ovis aries | place: New Zealand | reverse complement strand
TAATTTTTCTTTACAAAGATTTTCTATTTCATAATAGATATCATTTTCTAGAATTTCTTGCATTTCTTTTTTCTTTGCATTTATTTTAGCTTCTTCTAGAGCTATTTTATATCCTTTAGTTTTAACTAAGTATTCTAGATTCTTTTTATAAAGGTCTCTTTCTTTTTTCTCTTTATCTTTTTTTGTTTTTATTGAATTTAAAGTTTTTAAATCCTTGTAAAATTCATCTGGAAAATTTGCGTAAAGAAGGTTAAACATATTTTTTATTTCTTCTTTCTCTTCTTTAGAAATAGTTTTTTCTTCTAATATTTTTACAAACTTTTCAAGCCCAGACATAATAAAACCTTCACAAAAACCTTCAATATATAAATTTTCTAAAAATTTAGTCATAGTTTATCTATCCTTTTATTTTTATATCTATATTTTATGTCTTTTTTTGTATTTTTGCAAATTTAAAAGTATAATAAGAATATAAATATATTTTGGGAGGAATATGTATGAATAAAAAGGTGATTAGGACTATTGGAAAGACAATTTATGTTCTTCTTAAATGTGCCTTTTTCTTTTTGTTTGGGGTATTTTTAAGAAAATTGATTATTGGATTTTAAAAAATATATATAAGCGTTTTTAAGGAGGAAATATGATTTTAGAATATTTTTTAACTTATTTTTTAACTGTTTTTTGTCTTTCAATAATTATCTTAGTTCCATTCATTATTATTTTTACTTTAATTGCATTTATTGATTTTTCTTTAAAATCAATGAAATCAAGCAAGAAAGATATTTAAAAAAGAGGCTTTTTGCCTCTTTTTTTGTTTTTATTATTAAAAGATTAATTTCTTTATATAATATAAAGATTAATTAATTTTTTAAGGAGTTTTAAAATGAAAACAGATATTGAAATGTTTGATGAAAAACAGCTTTCAGAAGAAGCTAAAACTTATAAATTTATGACTGAAAAAGGGAGAGGCTCTTACGAAGAAGGAAAATCTAAGGTACTTGAAGAAATTGCTGAAAAGTTTAGAGTTCCAGTTGTTTCAGTTGAACTTGATGATACTTATAGTTTTGAAAAACTTAATGATAAGTTATTTGAAGATATTAAAAAGGTTGTTAATGACCAATATTCTTTAGAAACTTTTGATGATATTTTAAAAGATATAGATAATTGTCAATACAATATTTCTGGGTATAAGTGTATTTCTGAGACTAATTTAGAGCTTTTAAAAGAGATTAGTGATTCTGATAAGATTACTATTAAATTTAAGAAAAATCTTGACAAAGTTTTAGAAGATATTGAAGTTGCAAAAAACACTCCTCTTCTTAAATTAGATAATGATGTAGAAAAAGTAGCTGCTTCTGAAAAAGAAGAAAAGGCAAAAGAAGTATCAAATAAGGATTTAGAAGGTCCTTGGGGGTATAACAGAACTGAAACATTAAAGAAAATATCAGAGGAGCTTGATGTTCCTCTGATGGAATTATAATTAAAAAAATATTATTGGAGGTAATTCTTATAATAAAAGACAATCATACCTCTATAGATTTAGTTGATTAATATTTGTTTTAAAAGTTGCCGATTAAATCGGCAACTTTTTTGTTTATCTCCAGATGTTCTGGACCTAGAGTTTTATTCTTTTTAATATTTTGTTTTAGTACAAAATATTAAAAAATTGTGGGACTTCAGGTTCTGGAATTTTAATTTTTGAGATGTTCATTTGGGTAAAGGATGAAGAAGTATTTTTAAACAGGAGTCAATAAATTGTTTTAGATATTAGATTCTTTTTAATAGGGACTCGTTAGTAATATTTTGAAAGATTTTTCAAAATATTACGTTTTAGAAGTTCATTAGAATTGCTATTAATGGGGTTGATTAGACTAGAGCCAAAATATGGACGAATTTTTGAGTCACAATCTCTATAGCTTTAAGATTTAAATTTTTTTTGATTCGGATTACTTAGATGTTCATTAAGGTATACGAATCACTTGACGACTTTATCTAAGTTAATAAAAAGAGTTATTAAGATAGGGATTTGTTAGTGACTACGCTACGGAACAAAAGAAAATTTTAGATTAAAAAAAAGAAAAAAACATAAATTTATAAGTTTTTTATAAGGATTTGTTAGCAGGCAAGCCTGCGTGGAGAAGGTTCATCTTGAGTTATTTGGATAAGTAACTTCAATTCGGAGTTAAAATATGGACGAAGATTTGAGTTATATGCTCTATAGCATTTTAGAGTCATACTTTCCTAGAAGCCCGAAATAAGTTTTATCAGTTTTTACGCAAAAATGCGAAAAACGGAATAAGAAGTTCATTTAGTGTCTGGCGATGCAAAGACTTAACTGGGAGCCAAAAGAAATAAAATATTTTTTGAGCCAAAAGTTTAAATAATTAATTTGAATAAAAAAATTAAATTTTTGGTTTTGTTAGAAAATAGCGGCTCAGAACCTATCGGTACTTCGCATGCTATTTTGATTGAGAGGTTCATAACTATTAAAAAACTTTATTAGATTCGGAGTCGCAAATTTGAATTATTTTATTTCTAATAATTATTAGACACAAAAAAAGAGAACCTATGTCGGGATAGGTTCTCTAGCAGAAAAGGAGGATACAATCATGTTTTGTATCGCAACAGCAACTTTATATAGTACTTTTTTTATATTTCTTATATAAATCTTTATGGTTTTGTTTATAATATATTATGTTTTATAATTTAAATTTTGGAGGTGTTTTATGAAACTTTATAGATGGATGAGTGATAAAGAATTCTTAACAATGCAGAAAGGTGAAACTATTAAAGGAAAAGACCATTCTAAAGAACGAAATACTTCTTCTAAAGGAGTTTGTTTTTTTCCTGAAGAAATGACTGTGAAAATAGTTGAAGATGTGGCAAGTGATTTCTATGTTAGACCTGTTGATTTATCTTTTAATGAGATTTTAGAACTACCGAATGATACTGATTATAAGTATAAAGCAGTAGATGGATGCCTTTCTTTTCTTCCTTCTGATATTAGTAGAGATGTCTTTGTTGAATTTGAGGTAGATGATTCTAAAGTTTTTAATTTTTCTACCAGAGATTACTCTTGGTTTAGAAAAGATAATAGTGCAAATGTGCTTCTTGAAAATTGGGGAGTTTATCATAATTTTGATAAAGAATTTGGTAATGAAGATGACAAAATTCTTGTTATTGAGTATGCTTTAAATTATTACAATACTAAAATTTTAAAACCTACACGATTTGTAAGTTTTACTAAGGCTGAAAGTTTTGATTTAAAGAATATTCACAATTTAAAATTAATCGATAGCGATTTTACTGATTATAGTAGAGACGCAAAGCTCAATCGTTATACTAAAATAAATAATTCTAATCTTGAAGAATATCAGTTTTTAGCTGATTTAAGAGAATCTTACAGTAAAGAAATTGCTGAGAAAGTTGTTTCTATAAGACAAGACGAAAATATTTTTGGTGAGTATTATGGTGTTTGGCCTGAAGTCAGGGCTGATGTTAATCATTCTAAAAGATGTTTTATGCAGACTATAGAAAAAATGCTTGATGACGGTGCTTCTATTGGTGAAATTGAGGATACTTGTTATTTTGCATATTTTGAAGAACATAATGAAGATTTTTCTCGCATACCTCTTCTATTTTTAGAAGATTATTTAAATGAAGCAATTGAGAATATTTCTATTTATCGTGATAAAGATAAAGATTATTCTTATTTTTTAGAAAGAGAAATAGCTAAACATTATGATTCTTTTATTAAAAACAATTTTTCAACAGATGAAAAATATGATATAAGTTATTTAACAAATGAACTTATTGATTTCAAAAAAGAAAAAGGTTTGAATTGTGAGATTGAATCTTTGGTAAAAGAAGTAAACAGTGTTACGAAAGAAAGTAATATGGATTTTAATACATCTCAAATTTCTTGTCTTCAAAAACTTATGGAAACATCACCTGATGATGAAATAGAAATTTAAATCTTAGTTAATAAGAATAGCAATAAAATGTTGTTACACAAATTATTGCTATTCTTATTTTTGTTTTGTTTTTTTGTGCCCAAACTAATATAATTTATTATAAAAAATTTGAGAGGTATTTTATTATGTTTTTTAAGAAAGATGAAAAAGAAGAGGTATTTGACATTACTTCAAAAGAAGATGAAAGAAATTTTTATTTAGATATTGTTAAAGAAAATTTAAAGAATTTTAATGAAATTCCAAGTGAATATCAACACGATAAAGATTTTGTTTTAGACATTTTAAATGAAAATATGCATTTTTATGTTTCTGAATTTAAAAGTTTTTATAATAATTTAACTGATTCTTTAAAGAAAGATAAAGATATTGCTTATAAATATTTTAATGGACGTTTTGACCGTCTTGAAGATATTCCAGCAGAAACTTTTAAAGATGTTGAATCTTTTAAAAAGCTTTATAAAGATATGGGAAGATATCATAGTTGTTTAAATAAGTTTTTTCCTGAAGAACTTAGAAATGATAAGGAATTTTTCTTAGAAGCTATTAAAAATAAAGATACATATATTATTGAAAATGCTTGTGATGAAATAAAAAATGATAAAGATATAGCACTTGCTATTTTACGTTATAATTCTTTAGGTATTACTAATATTTCTGAAGAAATAAAAAGAGATAAAGAATTTATGCTTAATTTTATAAAAGAAAATCCAAAAGAAAATAAAAGAATTTTTTATGATTTAAAAGAACTTAGAGGAGATAAGGAATTTATTACAGAGTTTATTAAAATTACTAAATGTCCAGCTTATATTAAAGATGCTTCTGAAGATGTTAGAAATGATAAAAAACTTATGAGTCAGCTTATTCCTCTTGGATACATGAGTGTTCAATATCTTGGAAAAGAACTTTTAAAAGATTCTGAAATAATTAATGATATTTTACTTACAGATATTAAAAGATTTGTAAATAGTGAATCAGATGTAGTTAAACGTGGTTCTTTTAAGAATTTAATTAGTAATATGGACTTTTTATCAAAGACTAATGCTTTTGATTTTACATCACTTAAACCTGAAATTCCTGATATTATAAAAGATATTGATTTTAAAAGTGTTTGTGAAGAAATTGTAGAGGTGGCTAATAAAAGAGTATTGATATTAGACCAAAAATTTGACCAAAAGTTTGACAATAGAGATTATTTTTACCAAACAGAATCTATAAGAGAGCGTTTTTTGAATAGATATAATGTAGCTATTAAAGCTAATACTTTAATTAAAGATGACGAGAAAGAGAGTATTACTTTTGATTCTCTTTCAATCGATTGATAATGGAGGTTTTTTTATGGGATTATTTAATAATAAAGAAAAACAAAGAGAAAAGGCTTTAGAAAAAATTAAATCTTTTGGAGAACATTTTACAGATATTCCTGAAGAGTTTAAAAATGATAGAGATTTTAATTTAGAAGCTATAAAAATTAATAAATCTATTTTCCCTTTTATAAATAAAGAGTTTAGAGCTGATAGAGAAATTGCTTCAATTGCTTGTATTTACAAATCTTCTTATCTTGATATTATTTCTGATGATTTAAAAAAAGATAAAGATTTTATTATGGGTTTTTTATATGATTCATCTTCAACTATTTCAGCTCTTTCATATATGGATAATACTTTAAGAAGTGATAAAGAAATTTTTGAAGAAGCTCTTCTTAGAACTAGAGAGCCTATTTTAAAATTTGCTTCAGATGATTTAAGAGATGATAAAGATTTTGTTTTAAAAACGATGCAAAAAAATCCTTCTAATTTTTTATATGTATCAGATAGATTAAAAGATGACAAAGAACTTGCTTTTTTTGCTATAGAAAAAGATGGGAAACTTCTTGAAGGAGTATCTGATAATTTAAAAAACAACAAAGAACTTGTTAGTAAAGCTGTTAAAGAGAGTCGTTTCTCAATTAAATATGCATCAGAAGAACTTAGAGACGACAAAGAATTTATTTTAAATCTTTCTGAGGAATCTCATATAGTTGTTGATTATTTAGGAGACAATCTTTCTAAAGATAATGAAGTTATAAATAAAGTTTTATTTAATGATATTAAGAGAATTGTCAATGAAGGGAGTACAGATAAAAATCTTTCAAATCTTGGATATAATTTAGATAGTATTTTTTCTGATGATTTTAAAGATAAATTTAATTTTAAAATGACAGATATAGATTTGAGGAATGTAGAACTTTTAAAAGATATTAATTTTGAAGATGCAAAAACAAATTCTTTAAGAGATTCTATTGTTGAAAATTATGAGAAGAATCTAGAAAATGGAGTATCAAAAAATAAAGAAATTGAAGATTTTCAGCTTTAATTTTATAAAAATAAACAGGCTTTTGTCTGTTTATTTTTTTTGCTGGTTTTTGCTTGGTTTTAATATGGAGTCGTTAATATTTTAAATTATTTATTCAATTTTTGCCTATTTAATAATAAGATATATTAGAAAAATTTGTTTATATATGTACTATAAAATTGTATAATATAAGAGTAATAAACATTAAGGAGGAAAATTTATGCGTTTAGAAGAGCTACATGAGAAAATTGTTAAAGAAGTAGAAAAAAGAATTGGAACTATGGATAAAATTCTCAACTTAGAAGAAGATGTTCTTCTATGTTATCCTGAGAGTGATTTTTTTGGACATTTTAAATCTTATCCAGATTTTGTATTAGCAATTCTGTATTATAATGATGACGGATATCCTTGGTATAATTTACAGACTACGTTAAAGGATAGCGGGGATATTGAATATAGTGTAGATATTGTTGATGATATTTCTAAGAATGATTATTCCGATGTAGATTTTGATGTTGCTATGGACAGAATAAATGCTATTCTTGATGAGATTGGTATTTAAAAAATTGTTTATAAAAATAATACAATATAAGTAAGTTTATGTTTTTAAATTAAAGGAGGAAAAAGTGGATAAGTTAAGTTTTGATTATTTGTCAAAATATATGAATGTTACTGATGATATTAAAAAGAAAATATCTAGACACTGTAAGAGATATTCTATCGAAGAAGATATTTGTGCTTGGTATAAGGATATTGAAGATTTTTTTGATGATTGGTGTAAAATTGGATATACAAGAACTGAGGCAAGAAGTGTTCTTCATGGAAATATTGGAGAATTTATGATATTTAGTAACGGAAATATAATTAGATTTGTTATCTAATGATACTAAAAAAGACTTTGTATTAAAGATTTTCTTTAACAAAGTCTTTTTTATTTTTGATACAAATATAATTGTTTTTTTAGTTTAACTTGAGATGAGTTCTTCAGGAATAAATTCTAATTAATATTTTGTATAACTACATTTTATTGAGGTTTTTTAATAAAAAATAAGAGCAAATAGCTCTTATTTTCTATTTTTTATAATAATATTATTCAATCCTTAAATATCATAACAATTGAACAGATAATTGAAATTATTATTGTACCTACAAGAAAACTTAGAGCGAATCTATATTCTTTTTGAATAAATCCAACAACTGATAATGTTCCAAAAAGTATTACTAAGCAATGAAAAAAACCTTTAAAAAAAATTAGACTAATTTCATTCTTTGAGGCTTTTAAACAATTAAAACAGTCTTTTACAGTTAATTTACCTTTTACGAGAAGTTTAATTTCTTCAATTATAGAAACAACTATCGAATAAAAGAAGCATACAGTTACTGATGTAAATACGCTGTATTCAACAAATAAAATAGCTATTCCCAAACTATCATTTTTGTTTTCAAAAATTTTTTCTATAAAATTAATAATTATTACATGTCCTTTCCAACCATAGATAACAAACATAATACTTGCGATGATTGAAAAAATTATAGAAAAAATTAAAACTGAATAAGATATCTTTTTTTGTCTTATTTCTTCATTTTTTGTTAGAAAATTAATAATATTATTATTCATATTCTTATTCCTCCTGAAAATAGTGTGTTTAGTTTAACAATATATTATATTTTTTAATTTTAATGTTTATGAATTCTTTCTAGGTCTTTTTACTGTCCTTTTTATTGGACTTAAATTTATAAAATCTTTATAAATTTAATCTTGATTTAATTTATATGTGTTATATAATTTATATAAGAACAGCTGTTAAATAAATTTTAACAAGAAAGGCATTTTTATGAAAAAAAGTATTGTTTTGTTTATTATTTTTGTTGTTATTTTCAGTAGTATTAATCTTTATGCTTTTGCAGCAGACGGTGATATTATGTCAAAAAGAGTAACTTCATCTGATATAGGATATCCAATCAAAAGTGAAAAGAAAAATTATGAAAAGATTATTGGAACTAAAAATTTTGATGAAACGGATTCTTTAAAGTTTCAAACAAATAAAATGGTAGCTAAATCTATGGTTTATATTCATAGAGCTATTAAAGATATTGAAAGAGAAAAAGATTATAAAAATAATTTAAAAAGAATTTTAAGAGAAAAATACAATTTAGAACTTGATAAAAACTTTGATAAATTTAAGAGATATGGAGGTTCTCTTTTATCTTAAAATTTTAGGTATTTTATAGAGCATTTTTTAATTATTATTTATTTCTAATGTATTATAAAAAGTCATAAAAATTCACAAAAAGCAATCGGGCTTTTTTCATCTTTGTTATAAAAAAGGATTAAGAGTTGTTATCTTAGTCCTTTTTTTATTTTGTTTTTTAATTAAATAGTATATGTATATAATATTTAATAAAGTTTATTTTAGGAGGAATTATATATATGACTATTCGTTTTGATAAGGAAGATGATTTTTTTGTTATTCCAACTATTGTTATCTCAAAAATTAATACTAGGCTTATAAAGTGTACTAATATTCATTTAGCGTGGCTACATCATTCTATTTGTTTTATTGGACCTACGCATAAATAATTATTTTAAAAGAAGATAAATTTTCAATTTGTCTTCTTTTTTTTGTGTTTTTAATATGTTTAATTTTTAGGCATATACTGTTTTTAATATTTTATAGGCTAATCTTTGTTTTTAGCCTATTTTTTGTTTAAAGATGGCGGACAACTGACTTTATTTTTAATATTTTGTTCTAGAACATTTTATTAGTCTATCCTGGGTCTTCAGGTAGAAGTCCTTAAAACTGAAATTCAGTATTCATGCTAACTGCAGTAAACTTTTGTTTTTTATTTTTTAACTTGAGCGTGGTTCTTCATGTATGAATTTTTTAGGAAATATTTTGTAGTAATACATATTTTAATTTTTTAAATTTACTTTTATATAAAGGTTTGAATTTTTATATAATACTTATATATTTGTTATTTTAAGGAGGAAATTTTATGATAGTCGCTATTTTATTTCTTTTTGTTATGATTTATATTTCAAGAGAGCTTCCTTCAAATAGAGGAGGCGTTGAGCTTGAAGGAGGTTTAGAGCCACCTGATTTAACTGGAGAACATTAATTTTAACATAAGAAATATATCTAAGAAGCGAAAATGATTAATTTAAGGAGGAATAATATTGATTATAATTCATAACTATAAGGTTGAGAGAGATTTAACTAAAGGAGATTATGTTTCTAATATTGTCAAAGTTTCTCAGGTTATAGATGGAATACCTATTTATAATACTGATTATCCTGAGGAAGATTTAAAATGGGCTTTAGATAAGTATAAAAATAATTATTTATGGCTCATTGATGCTAATGATGAATTTCTTGGAATTTTTAGTGATTATCTTGATGACCCAGGAGACGGAAATATCGAGCTTATTTTAGATGAAATTAATAAGCTTTCTTTAAAGGATTTTTTAAGTTATGTTACTATCGATTATTGTGACAAAACAAATAAGACTGTTAATATAAATATTAATCTTTTAAAAATGGTTGATGACTTATATTTAAAAGCTTGGGGACATTAAAAAAGGAGATTTGATATGGCACTTGAAAAGACTTTAGAAACAAAAACAAAAGTGAAATCATGGAATTTTGATACATTTAATACAAAAGGACAGCGAATTGGTTTAAAAAATAGTAATGGAGACTATAAACCTATTATAACTGTTGAAAGTGTGAAATGTTCTGAAGGAATTGTTGATAGAATAGTGATTAACAAAACTCTTTTAAGAGAGGCTGGATTCACAATTATTGAAGAATAAACACAATAAAAAAGACTGCTTTTTGGCAGTCTTTTTTGTTAGTTATAAACATCCATTCCTTTACAAATTATTTGAGGCATAATGATTAAATTATCGTATCTTAATGGATTTTCACAAATATCATAAAAGTCAATACCTATTAACTCTTCAATATTCGTTATCATTTTTGGAACTCCATCGGGATAGTCACTATTTAGATAAATATATTCTGAAAATTCTCCTTCTTTAAATAAACTTATATATTTTTCTGCGTCTTCTTTAGTTGAAAAAAGAACAATACCATTAGTTGCATCATCATCGAGTGAACATATTGAGACTACTCCATAAATATTTTCTCCAGAATAAGATGTATCAAATGTAATTCTGGATGGGAATAGAGTTGACTCTGAAATCTTTGTATAAGTGCCCGTAGACATATCTTTTTCTGTTCCATAAAGATATGTTTCATCATCTTCATAATCGAGAGCATAATGATTTGTTGTGGCTATAGCATTGTAAAAGTTTGTATCTGATAAGTAGAAGCAAGTTTTACTTTGATACTTTCCTGCTTTAGATAAAGATACTTTTTTACTTACTATATCAGATAAAGAAACTTCATCTAAGTCAAGTTTTTTTACCAAATCGGCTGTTGTTACCTTTTTTGTGAACCAAAACTTGTTAGAATCAAGAGAATAATCATTTGGAAATCCATAATCTTTATCTAGATATGCAAGTCCGTCACAAGCAAATAATTTATAACTTATTTTTTTGTCCTTTATTTCAAAGATTGGAATTAAAACGTCTTTACTCATTTAAAAAAATTTTCCTCCTAGTATTAATTGTTAATATAATTATATCATTTTTTTACTATTTTAAAAACTGTTTTTAATATTTTTTATATTTTGAATTTAAATAACTATTTTAAAATATAATAAGATATATTTCGTTTTTAGGAGGAATTTATGAGTACAAAGATTTATAATGCTTTTAAAGTTGTCAATGTAAAAAAGCCAATTACTTTAAATACACTTTCTGAAATTAATAAAAATTTAAAAGAAGAAGCTTTTAAGATTTTTAGAGAAGAACTTGTTGAGGCTATTGGTAGGAGAGTTTGGTATTTTCAGGATTTATATTCTTATTATGGTGAAGATATTTTTGAAAAAATAAAAGATAAAGATATAATTGCTTGTATCAATCGAATAAAAGATGGTACTAATTTAGAAAGTATTGCTCGTCATGATATTCTTAATTTAAAGTCTCAATTAAAAGACAAAGACAATTCAGAATATCTTTCTGATTTCGGTCAGTTTAAAATTATTTATTTTCCAGATAAAAGCAATGTTTTTGGAATGTATTTTGGCGATAATACATATTCAAAAATAATTTGGGCTAACGAATATTTTGAGGATTATAGTTATCAAAATCAAACTGATATGCCAGATGGAATGACAAAGCAAAGATGGAAAACAAGAGAAAAAACTTGGGATAGGATATTTGATACTGATTCTATTCCTAAGAATCATGGCTTTGAAGTTGAAATTTTAAATTGCAATGATTCAACAACATTATTCAACATTCTTGAAGATAAATCTTTTGGAAAAGAAGCTGTCAATTTTGGAAAGAAAGAGATAAATAAAAGAGTAAGACGTGTTAGAGAAACAGTTAATTGTCCATTATTTCCAGATGGAGCTGATTATGAAACAATTGCAAAAATAAGCAGAAGTAATGAATACAATGAATGGTGTGAACTTGTAGAAAAAGATATTGAGAGTAAACTTATTTCTTAAAATTAAAATGGAGCTTCAAATTTAAAATAACAGATAAAATATTATTGAAATACCTCGCAGTAAACTGTAAGGATGGTTTTTTAACCATCCTTATTTTATTGCTAAGCAATAAAACGAGGATTCTGCATAGCAGAACCACGGACTATACCAAATAACAATTTTTATAAACATCAAAAATTAGAACCTAAAGCACAATTTTTCATATTTAAAAAAATAAAAATAAATAAAATACAAAAAAACAAATTAAGGAGTTTTTTATGAAGAATTATAGTTTTCAAATTTATAAGGAAGGATTACATAAAGATGTAATTTATAAATATAAAGACTTTGCAAAGAGCAATATTCATTCAAAAAAAGAAGCTATAAATGAAGCTATAAGTATGTTAAAAGAAAAAGGCTCTTATTTGGGGTTTACTTTTTATATTGTTATTATAGATGAAGATGAAGACAACACTGATGAATTTATAAGGTATCAAAAAGATAATGTTTTTATTTTCAAAGAAGATAAAATATCTAAAGCAAATTTAAATATGTTTAAAGATTTTTTAAATTAAATTGGAGGGTTTTAAATGCAAATTTCAAAAGAAAGAATAGCACATATGCACGGAGTAGCTGAGTTTATGTATCAACACGCTGAAGAATATGGCTTAAAGAATAAAGATGAAATGTACCTACTTGGCTTAATTCATGATATAGGTTATCTTTATGGTAAAAAGGAACAACACGAACAACTAGGAGCTGAACTTCTTGGTCTTGATACATATTATGGAAAATTCGTACAATTTCATAGCTTTACACCGCAGGAATATATGGATTATCATAGAATATTTACTTCTGAAATACCAAATGAGATGATACTTCTTTGGACAGCAGATTTATCAGTTGATTTAACTGGAGAAACAGTTGGTTTTAAGAAAAGACTTGAAGATACAGGAAATCGTCACGGGTTTGATAGCGAGCCTTATAAGAAATGCAAAGAAACAATTCTTTGGTTAGAAAATCGCAAAGCTATTGAATTTTTAACTAAATAAGAGAATACAATATATTAAAGTTTTATTCAAATTAGGAGGAAAAATAAATGGATAAGAACAAAACTATAAATATAAATATTTCTGGAATCAAATGCGATACTCCTGGCTGTGGATATACGGACAAAGAAGTGAAGTTTGAAGATTATAAGAAGTATATAAACAAGCCTTGTCCTATTTGTGGAGGTAATCTCTTAAAAAGAAGGGATTATATTATGTGTAAAGCACTTGTATTTACAGCAAATCTCATAAATAAAATAGTTATTCCAACTGAAACAGAAAATCAAACATATGTAAGATATACTGATTGCTATGGGAAAAGAGAAGTAAAGACATTTAATTCATTAGAAGAATTAGAAAAAGATACTTCTAATGAAAAAGGAGAATGATAATGTCAAAAGTTATAAGTGCGGTAGCGATTGGAAAGCTCATTGAATATCACAAAGAAGGTAATAATGAGAAATTTGATGAATGGGCTAATTTTATTTTGGAAGCATATGAAGAAGCTGGTAATACAACTGCAGCAAATCTTATCCGAAATAAAATAAACGGGGTAAAAACGGCTGAAGTTTCACTTGATTAACTTTAGTAAAAGGAGGAAAATTTATGAATTTTCAATTATGGATAACTGATGATAAAGATGTTTTTCATAAGCATGTTTTTGATAGTGTTAAGGATGCCTATCTATTTTACCTAAACACATATGCAACATTTGATGATTTTAAGTATTACAGTGATTGTTGTGGTAAAAGTCTATATGATATTGCTGATAATAATAATTTAATAGCAAGTGCATTTAGAAATGTGTTTGGTTTAAAACATTTTTTGTATGCTGTTACAACAGATGATTTAGGAAATGTTACACATAAAGAGGTTGACAAAATATCTTAAATTGAAAAATTTAAAAAGGAATAGTAAAAAATCTATTCCTTTTTTTATTTTTTGTTTTTTAGAAAGTATAATATTATATATATTTTTTTATTTAGGAGGAAAAATTTATGAACGTAGAGCTTACTATTCAGCATATGTTTGATGAATATCCATCACTTTTTGTAACACGTAAGGATTGTTTAAATCATTTATTTTGTGTTATCGGAAATGGATACTCATGGAATGAAAAAGGAGAGCTTGAATCTAATCATTTATTAGAAGATAATGTAGATATTGAAACTTTAAAGTCTCATTTAGTAAATGGAAAAGCTTATCAGCATAATCCTATACTTAATGAAAAACAACTTTCTCTTTATTATGCTAGCACTGCAAAAACTAAAAAGGACCGTGATTTTTGGCTTAAGATTGCAAATAAAGAAAATTCAGAAAATGAACTTGTACGTGGTAATATATCAGGAAGGAAGATGTGGTATTTTTGTCATCCTAAAACTGGTGAAACTGTTCTTTATAAAGAATTTGCTTATATTTGGAATTTGCCAAAAAATATTGCTTCTGATTGGTTAGATGCAGCAAATGAATGTAAAAAACTTTTAGCTATTGATTTTGCTGGTGAAAGTTTTGTGGATGAGTTATTTAAGGAGGAAAATTGAGATGTTGGATTGTAAAGTTTGTGGATTTAAAGAAACTAAAGAAGAAAAAATGGTCGGTATCTTTAGTTTTGGGTCATCTTTTTCTAGTACAGAAGATAAGAGAGTTGCACTTTTTGGATGTCCTAAGTGTCATACTATTTTATGGACAGATGATGAAAGTTATATTTCTGAAAGAATTAAAGAATTTAAAAACAGAAACAAATAATATTAAAAGAGAATAGATTTTTTCTATTCTCTTTTTTATTATTCTCTGCAGAGTTTATCGGGGAAAAAATAAATATGTTTTAATAATTTGTTGTATAGCATTTTATTAAATTCGAAAGAAATATTGTTTTTGTTTTAGTATAATAAAAGTCCATTAAAAATCCTTTTTTTTCATCGTCTTTGTGGTATAATTATATTGTAATTTATAGTTATAATATTGCTTTTGGAGAAAAAAGTATGGAAATAAAGAACATTGAAGAACTAAGAGAAAGTTTGAAAAATTGTAAAGTATCTATTTTTGACATTGATGGGACTCTTGTTAATAGTGAAATAACTCATTTTAAAGCTTGGAATGATATTATAAAAAAATACACAGGAAAAGATGCAACAAGTGACCAAATAAGTAGATATATTTCTAATGATGACTATAACATTTGCAGAATGATTAAAAATGATTTTAAAATTGATTTTAATGATGATGATATTATAAAAGAAAGACGTTTAAGATTTCTAGAATATTTAAAGGAATATTCTTTACCAAAAAACAATCTTTTGTATTCTATTTTAAAAGAAGAAAGTTTTTGTCCATATAATAGATATATTGTCACTAGTCAAGATATTAATATTGCAAATAAAGAACTTTTAAATATTGGACTTTCTAAGGATTTTAATGCTTGTCATTTTAATGTTAAAAACAAAAAAGATTCTTATATTATAATTAAAGAAACTTGTAAAGTTGATAAAAATATTTACTCTGGATTTGTTCTTTTTGAAGATAGTCCTAGATATATAGATATTGCTTTAAATCTTGGTTTCGATGTTGTGTGTATAATTCATGATTTAAATAGATATAGAATGGAAAATTATATTAAAAGAAAATATGATAGGGAAAATTTAGATTTAAAGTGGATAAATCTGTGATGTATTGATTTTTTCTTTTATTTTGGTTTATAATAAAAATAACATAAAAAGTATTAAGTACTTTGACGGGGCGATGCTATGGCATCGTCCTATTTTCTTTTTGTATTGAAATTTTATAAAAGGATATCCTATAAATTAAAATACTGCTTGGAAACTGGCAGTATTTTTTTATATAAAAAAAGAATCTATGTCGGTGGTAGGTTCTTCTTTTGTGTGTTTTGAAAAAATGAGAAAGACCAATATGATAAAAAACTTTGAAAGGCTTTTATCTGTTCTTCAGAAACTAATTTTAGTTAATTTCATATTTTAATAAAAAAATTAAAAATTTAAATATGTTTTATCTATAATATATTATGATTTATAATTTAATTTTTGGAGGGTTTTATGAAGTTTTATAGATGGATGAGCAATGATGAATTTTATAAAATGCAAAGAGGTGAAACTATTTATGGAATTGACCATACAAAGAAAAACAATACTTCTTCTAAGGGAGTTTGTTTTTTCCCTAAAGAAATGAAAGTAAAATTGGTTGAAGATGAATATAGGAATATAGATGTGAGACCCGTTGATTTAACTCCTACTGAAATTTTAGATTTAGAAAATGATACAGACAATGAGTATGATGGAGCTGATGGAAATTTAGCTTTTCTTCCAGCTTTTGTAAATAGGGATGTTTTTGTTGAATTTGAAATGGATGAGAAAAATATAATTCCTTTTTTGGATTCATATAAAATGGATGAACAACCTAAAGATAAAATGATAGAAAATTGGGGAGTTTATTGTAAACCTAATGGAGCTTGGGCTGATAAAATTCTTGTTTTTGAATATGCTATAGACCATTATGATAAAAATATTTTAAAACCTACTAGATTTATAAGTTTTCATCTTTTTGATAGACCTTCATTAGATGATAAATTAAATGATAGTGATTTCAAACCTTACACTGATACTGTAAAACTAAACAACGAATTATATGTTAATATTGATAATTCTAATATAACTGAGTACAGCTTTTTATATGATTTGAGACAAGCTTATGCTGAAAGAGTTGTAAACGATTTGGTTAATATTCATTTGTTTTATAAAAATAGCAAAGATGTTTCTGATAATATAAAAATTGAAATGTACGAAAGAAAATTTATAAAAACAATAGAAAATATGTATAAAGACGGAGCAACTTCTGGACAAATAAGAGATGTTTGTTGTTACGGGCTTGATACTTATTTTAGCAATTCAAGTTTAGAAGATTATAAATACTACATTGAGAATGGAATTGAAGATAGTTTTGATTTATTTAATGAAGGTAAAAATTTATCTCATTATATAGAGAAAATGATTGCTTTTGATTTAAATAATTTTCATATATGTAATTTAATAGAAGAAGGTAAGGAAGATTTTTATCATAGTAAAAAGTATGATAAATCTTATTTATCTGCTGATTTAAAACAACTTACTTTAGACCTTATTTCTTATAAAGAGGAAAATGGTGAGAAATGTTCAATTGAAAAAATTATTAAAGAAGTAGACAATATTGCTAATGAAACAGGTGTTAGATATATAGATGAAGATAGAAATGGAATAAACAATAGTTTTCGTGAATTTTTAAAAGATTTTATAAATGAAAATGAAAAAGAACTTTTAAATTAATTAATTAAGGCTATCCTAAAAACAGGATAGTCTTTTTATTTTTATTCTTGGACATATTGTAATTTTGTTTAATAATTTGTTTTAGTACATTTTATTAAAGATACTGAGTGAATACATCGTAGCTTTGCTGCGAGGATGAAACGGTCATAGATAACTTGATTTAAATTTCATAAAATGATATACTCTTATTATATCACTACTTTGGATAATATATAGTACAGGGCGTAAGCAATTTCTATATATTCGAATGGGTAGTTTAAGAAAACAAAACTACCAAAGCTATAAGAAAAA